>Ga0207753_1000009_pt1 | contig 92706 bp, 89 predicted proteins | sample PonA233FremontCA_2_FD_187273 | JGI IMG/M metagenome (GOLD analysis project Ga0207753, IMG submission 187273) | Salt pond sediment microbial community from Fremont, CA, USA - Pond A23 Sediment 3 (SPAdes) | ecosystem: Environmental > Aquatic > Non-marine Saline and Alkaline > Saline | place: USA... | reverse complement strand
GCCCTTGCCGATCTCCTCTAAGGTCTCCATCCCGCGCTCGATGATCGCACGCTCGCCCATCGATTCCGCCGACTTCGCTCGGAGGACCGTCGAAATCGCATCACCCTGGGCCTCAAGAATCTGGCTCTGCTTTTCACCCTGGGCGCGGATGATGTTCGACTGTTTGTCACCCTCGGCCTTCTCGATGGCCGAGCGCCGTTCTCCCTGGGCCTCGAGAATCATCGCGCGTCGCTTCCGCTCGGCCGAGGTCTGCTGTTCCATCGCCTGCTGGACATCCTTCGAGGGGTTGACTTCCCGGACCTCGACTGACTCGACCCTGATTCCCCACTCGTCGGTTGGTTCGTCGAGCTCCTTTCGGATTTTCGCGTTGATTTCTTGACGCTTGTTCAGCGTGTCGTCGAGTTCCATGTCGCCCAGCACGGCTCGAAGCGTCGTCTGTGCGAGATTCGAGACGGCTTTTTTATACTCGTCAACCTCAAGGAATGCCTTCCGGGCGTCCATGACCTTGATATAGACGACGGCGTCAGCGGTCACCGGCGAGTTGTCGCGGGTGATCGCCTCTTGACGCGGGACGTCGAGCGTCTGGGTCCGCATGTCGAAGGTGTACGTCTGGGAGACGAACGGGGGGACAAAGTTGATCCCCGGTTCGAGCAACTTCCGGTACTCGCCGAACACCGTCAGGGCGCGCTTCTCGTAGGCGTTGACTATCTCGACGGCCTGATACACCGCGACAACGGTGACCGCAAGCAACAGGAGGGCAACGACTGGGAATACCGAACCACCCAGCTGCAGCGGAGTGTACATACTTTGGTTTGGGGCGACCCGTCAATAAGGGTTCGGCCGTCCACATTGCGACCCGATGAGAACGGTTCGACCACCCGCATCGGGATCGATTGGCCGGGCACCCGGTCGACTCCGCTATTCGATCGGCTGTCCGCCCTCGGTCGGCGGCGCGACGTGATCGACGAACGACTCGACGTCGGGGTCGTTCACCCGGACCCGGACGTGGAGTTCGCCCAGTTCGCTGCCTTCGCCGACGGCGAAGTTGACGACGCCGCGTAGCGCCGCCTGTTTCTTCAATTCGAAACTGAACGTGTCGCCGTCCTGGCCGCCGAAGAAGGCCCCCCGTGCGGTGTCGAGGATCGCCTGTTCGTGGAGCCGTTCGGAGAACTGCTCCATCGAGTGCGCAGTCGCCGACAACGCGCCGGGGTGTGAGTCGATTTCGGCCTCCGGGAACAGGTTCGTGATGGCGTCCTTGACCCGACCGGTGACTTCGGTGTCGTTGACCGGCACCGTGATCTCGATATCGACGCTGTAGATCATCCTTTGAGCACCTCCCGAGCGCGCTCGCGGAACGTCTCAAGCGTCCCGGTGTTCTCGATCGTCACGTCGGCACGATCAAGCGCCTCGCCGAGCCCGAAGCCCAACTCACGCTCGTCGCGAGTGGCGAGTGCCTCGCCGTTCTCGATGTCGTCACGCCCCCGGTGGTCGATCCGCTCTTTGCGCATCTTGAAGGGTGCTTCGATCCCGACAAGCGTGAACGAGTCGCCGAAGCGCTTCTTGAAGACGTCAACCTCAACATCGGATCGGATCCCGTCAACGACGACCGTTTCGACATCTTCGAGGGCCGTCTCGACGTGGGGCAGCGAGGCCTCGGCGATCGCCGCCGGTCCGTGCTCCTCGCGGAGGGCGCTCGCCACCTCGCCGTGGTGTTCAGCCGGGGCCAGCCCGCGCTCGCGGCACTCGGCGCGGATTACATCGCCCATCGTCACGACCGGGATGTCGGCGCGCTCGGCGACAGCCGCGAACTCACCCTTGCCGCTGCCCGCCAGTCCGACGGTTGCGATGACTCGCATTCACGCGTGATAGAATGAGCGCGCGTTTGAAGCCTTTGTTATCCCGCCGCCTCCGGGGCGCTCCGGCCGGTGTAACCCGTGTCGTTTTTCAGGGGTCCACGACTACTCAAAAGCGGGGCACGTAGCTCAGCTAGGACAGAGCGTCGGACTTCTAACCGCGCCGGTGTTCCGGTGTGGGAAGAGATCCGATGGCCGTGGGTTCGAATCCCACCGTGCTCGTTATCTGCGAACGACAGTGAGCAGTGACGACACCGGATTCGAGCCTTGGAATTCGCAGTGGCCGAGCGTAGCGAGGCCGACCGTCTTTCTCCGGTGAGAATCCCGCCGTGCTCGCTCTCACTTTTTATTATCGTTCGAGAGAACGGAGTTCTCTCATGATTATCAAAGTCGCTGTGGTCTTCGAACCGCGCTCACTTCGCTCGCGCGGATGCGAAGCGTGCGCGATGTAGTTTATAAGTCGGTGAACCTCAACAGTATATAGATTGGAGCAGCTACTGATAAAACGGTATATGAGCTACATCGCCCGGACAAATTAGATTTCTGCTATCCGGTTTATATAACCGGCGGGGCGAGCCGATGCGCTCGAACACCTGACGACCCGCCGCGTCCCGTGTCGCCGACGAAACGTTAAGGGAGCCGTGCGGGGAACCGACAGTCGATGGAGACCACCCATCGCGTCGTCGCCGGGGACGCGCGCTCACTTTCAGAGGTTGACGACGACTCCGTCGAATTGGTCGTCACCTCCCCACCCTACCCGATGATCGAGATGTGGGATGATCTGTTTTCGGGGCTCGATCCGGCGATCAAAGAATGTCTTGCGGAAGGCGATGGGCGGGCCGCCTTCACGCGGATGCACGAGGTCCTCAACTCGGTCTGGGAGGAGGTCAGCCGGGTACTCGTCGATGGCGGGATCGCCTGCGTCAACGTCGGCGACGCGACGCGAACGGTCGATGGGAGCTTCCGGGTGTTTCAGAACCACTCGAAGATCATCGACGCCTTCGAGACCCTCGGCTTCGAGCCGCTGCCGGAGATCCTGTGGCGCAAACCCGTCAACTCGGGCGCGAAGTTCATGGGTTCCGGAATGTTGCCCCCAAACGCCTACGCGACCCTCGAACACGAGTACGTCCTCGTGTTTCGGAACGGGAAGGCGAGCCGCAGTTTCGAACCGAATGCGGAACACCGCTACAGCGCCGCGTACTTTTGGGAGGAGCGGAACCGCTGGTTCTCGGACGTCTGGACGGATGTCAGGGGGAAACTCCAGGCCCTCGACGACAGCGAACTACGGGCGCGTTCGGCCGCCTACCCGTTCGAGATACCCTATCGACTTATCAACATGTACTCAGTCTACGAGGATACGGTGCTCGACCCCTTCTGGGGGACGGGAACGACCTCGCTCGCCGCGATGGTCGCCGGCCGGCACTCGATCGGATACGAGTTGGACTCGGAGTTCCTCGGACTGTTCGAGGAGATAGCCGAGGACGTCCCCGAGTACGCCCACGAGGTCGTCAAACGACGGCTGGGCGATCACGAGGCGTTTGTCGAGGCACGTGCGGCGGAGGGAAAGGAGTTCGAGTACCGGGCTGATCGCTACGGCGTTCCCGTCGTCACAAAGCAGGAAACGCGGATCCGGTTCTATCTCGCGTCGGCGGTTCGGGGGACGGACGAGGGATATGAGATCACCTACGATCCCCTCGAGCGGACCGACATCGACGTTCGAGACGTTTCCGGGCGGAACGCCGAAACAACACCATCTGATCGATAATTCCGGGGGCGCACATCGAAGGCAACCGTCCTTACTCTACGTCGCCAGCGCGATGGAACGGCGTCCGGGCGACGATCTCTCTGAACTCCGCGACGGTGTCGCGGCTGGCCGACGACGCCGCCTCCAGCACCGCAAACACCTCCTGGCGCGATACTTTGACCCCGGTGTCAGTGAGTGCGTCCTCCGGGCGTTCGTCGAGTTCTCTGAGCGTCCCGACCGCCAGAACGTACGGGACGAGCCACGCCGAGAGCGTGTTACCCTGCCGAAGCGGCATTGCCTCAAGATACGTCTGGGCCTCGTCGAGACACGACCGCGCGAGGTCGGCCGTCCGGGAGACGACCCGGGCGGATCCGTCTCGGTGTTCGGGATCGACGACGGCCTCTTGCGGAACACCCTCAGCTTCGAGCCACTCGGCGGGGAGATAGACGTTGTTCTCCTCGCTGTAGTCGTCGTAGACGTCTTTCGAGACGTTCACGAGTTGGAGGAGCAGTCCGAACTCCTCGGCGGTATTTCGCATGGTTCGGACGCGGCGCTCGTCGGTGTTGCTGCGGGCGAGCAAGTTTGTGATCAGCGTTCCGACGGTGCCCGCGGCGTAGTAGCAGTACTCCTCGAGTTCCTCGCGGTCGCGGATTCGGAGCCCCCCCTCGTCGGCGTAGCGCTCAAGGAACATCGCCATTCCGTCGACCATCTCGTGGACCGGCGGTCGGACCGCCTTGCGGACGTCCGCTGGAAGGTCGTCAAACGTCGCGACGATGGTCGGGGCCTCGGTGACGACTTCCCAGTCGGCGTTTCGCTCCCCCTGCGGCGGAAGCCACGGCTCGACGGCGGTCCGGAACTCCTCGATCGTCGTCGGGTCGTCGGGGTCCAGCGCCGCGTCGTAGGTGTATAACAGATCGGCCTGACGGTCCGTCTCGATGTGGGAGGCGTCCTCTATGGTGTCGGCGACCCGACAGAGGAGGTAGCCGAGACAGATGTGTCTCGACATCGGCTCCTCGAGGACCTCGACTGTCAGCGCGAACGTCCGCGAAACGCGCTGTACCGCCTCCCGACACCACCCGTAGTCGGGGGCGGCCGGGTCGTCCGACAGCGCGCGGCTCATTGGACGGCGATCGAACGACGGTTGCGGTGTCTGGAGGCGGTCAATCCTGCTCGATTCGGGCGCCGGTTAGTCCGTTGGGCAGATCTAGTAGTACTCATTGGTGGCCGAAAGTTCGTCGTTCAGTATCGGATTGATACGCCTTCGACCGTTAAATAACCCGTGCAGGGATTCCCTGGGACGGGCCATATAGGATGGGCGCTTCGGGGGGCGACGTATCGAGGACGGCCAACTGCGGTCGGAGATCGGGTCACGACCGCTCCCGCGACGGCAGCCCCGATCCGACACCTCGACGACAGCGGGGCGAGCGGGACGAGCAGCGGTAGTGGACGGACGGTCGGCGGCGGGGGAGTGCTCCGAGCGATCATTTTCTTCGTCCGGCAAATACACCAACATACGCAAGTTTTATACCATATACCATTGTAGGTGTAGTTGTAATGCACAGAACAGACAGCGCGCGTCCACCACAGTCGGAGAAAACTAAACGTGGTGGTGCGCTCCGCCCGAAACTGAACCGTTTACAGGAGGGGTACCGTCACGCAGGGTAACAACATCGCTACCGGCTCAGACATATACGATCCCGCGGCCGGCACTCCGCCAACCCGAACCCGCCATCCAATTGACATACCCCGGTCGCGGTTCGTTCCCAACGATGAACGTCGGTCCCCGTTCTGTGGGTTCCGGCGTTCGGCCCTGTCATCCGGATCACTTGGATCGTCCCGGCGGGACGGTCCGCCGCTTCTTGCTCCACTGTCGGAGGTGTCCGTCCTTCCGACACAACCGTATCTGATCGTTCCCGAGAGCGCCGCGTTCTGCGGGGCGGTCCCTACGTCTCGAACCCGTCCTCGAAGCGGAACGTCCCGTTCCGCTGGACGGTTTCGCCGTCGACCTCGATAAACGACTCCTCAGCCATGTCGACGATCATGTCAACGTGGACTGCCGACTCGTTAGCTTCGCGTTCCTCCCCAACGCACTCGTCGTAGGCGCGTCCAACCGCCATGTGGACGGTATCACCCATCTTCTCGTCGAAGAGCATATTATACGTGAACGTATCGATATCGCGGTTCATCCCGATCCCCAACTCGCCGAGTCGACTCGCACCCGGGTCGGTGTTTAGCACTTCGGTCAAGAGCCCTTCGTTATCGGCGGCGGCGTGCTCGACGACTTCGCCGTCTTCGAAGACGAGGTGGGCGTCGGTTATCTCGCGACCCTGATGGTACAACGGCATATCGAACAGGACCTCACCTTCAACACTGTCAACGACGGGGGCGGTGAACACCTCGCCGCCGGGGAGGTTCTTTTCCGCGTAATCGTTGAGCGTTTTCATGCCATCGATAGACATCGTCACGTCGGTCGTATCGCCGCTTTTGATCCGGACCTCGCTTGCAGGGTTGAGAATGTCGACCATCCGCGATTGGTGTTCGCGCTGGGCCGCCCAGTCCTTATTGATCGCGTCCCACACGAAGTTCTCGTAGCCGTCCGTGCTCATGCCGGCAAGTTGGGCGTTCGCCTGCGAGGGGAACTGCGTGAGACACCACCGCTTCGAGAGGGCGACCTCTTGGACCGGTTGGCGGGCTTTCGAGTGGGCAGCCTGTTTCTCCGGGGAGACATCGCTTTGCTCGGTTGCGTTCGCCTCCGCGCGGACGCGGATCAGGACATCGCTCTCCTCATAAAGCGCCTCCGCGTGCGTCGGCGTCGAAAGGTTCTCGGCGTCGATCGATCGTAGGTACGCCCGCTGGGCGCGGCCGTCGTTGGCGAGGTGAACCGGCGTCGCCCCCCGATCCCCGACGGCTTCGTGGAGGGCGACAGCTAATTCTTCGGCGACGCTTGGTGCGCTGATAACGACGTTGTCGCCCGATTCAACGTCGGTCGAGTGGTCGACGACGGTCTCAGCGTGCTCGCGGATTCGGGGGTCCATATCCGGAGTGGTGGCGCCGACGACTATACGATTGCGGTGGCCCTGCGTTTTCGACCCGAGAGATACCACTAAGTTACGGCCACACCAAGGCGCATCTATGTGGGGCCAACGGGACCGAACCGAGGTCACCTGCATCGCCTGCGGTACGTCGCTCGATCGCCCCGACGCCCGCGAGTACGACAAGCAGGGCGACCGGTGGGATCGCCGCGAAAAGGAGTTCGAGTACCTCTGTAAGCCGTGTCACCGCGAGTTGTGCCACCAGCCGCGGGCGGGGCTCGAATCGCTGCTCGCCGACATCGAGGACGGATCGGTTCGCGCCAGTCGGTTCGTCGAACGCTACTACGAGGCAGTTGAGGACGGCCCAGAAACCGAGGGGCGCGGCGACCGAGAACAGGACCGCTGATCCGGCCCGGTTCCGACCGGCGCGTGACGCTCCGATGGCCGCCTCGCAACGACTAACTATCCCACCGCACTACCCATCGGTATGACTGACCGCGACGAGCAGGCATACGCCGGAACCGCGGAGGGGAAAGGTCCCGTCAGGATCGACGAGGATCTTGCCCGCCACCTCGCGAACAAACGCGAGGAGCTCTTCGAGGAGTTCGAGATCCGCGACGAGTTCCCGCCCGAAGTGCTTGAGGAGGCCGAAACCCGAGCGCAAGATCCCCAGGGTGACATCGAAGCGGAACTCGAGGAACGCCGTGACCTCCGGGAGTTGACGACGTGGACGACCGACCCCGCTGACGCCCAAGACTTCGACGACGCAATCTCGATCGAACGTACCGATGAGGGGTACCGTCTGTGGGTCCACATCGCCGACGTGAGCCATTACGTCACCCCCGACACGTCGATGTGGGAGGAGGCACAAAAGCGTGGCAACACCGTCTATCTCCCCGCTTACACGGTCCACATGCTTCCGCCGATCCTGGCGGAGACGGTCTGCTCGCTCGTGCCCAACGAGGACCGACTCGCGCACACCGTCGAGATGCACATCAGCGAGGAAACCCTCTCACACGAGTCGATCGATATCTACAAATCGGTCATCCACTCCGGCGCCCGCCAGACGTACAACGACTGCGAGGACTGTCTTGAGGATGAGGACGCCCCGCTACACGAGGAGAACGCCTTGGCCTACGAACTCGCCGAAAAGCTTCACGAGCAGCGAAAGGCGGACGGCTCGCTCGTTCTCAATCCCAAGCGCGACCGCGCGCACACGATCATCGAGGAGTGCATGCTCAAGGCGAACAAGGCCGTCACCCACGAACTTCAGTGGAACCGCGGGCTCGAAGCGATGTTCCGCGTCCATCCACAGCCAACTCCACAAGAGTGGGACGAAGCGCTTCAGGAGATACAGGACCTCGACGGCGTCTCGATCCCGGGTGACGCCTGGGACGACCCCCGAAAAGCCGTCAACGCGACCCTGGAGGAGGCCCCCGGGCGGCAGCTCAACAAGATCCAGTGGGCCGTGATGAAGGTGATGCCCCGTGCGAAGTACATGTCAGACCCGTTCGGCGGCCACCACGCGCTGAATTTCGAGATCTACGGGCACTTCACCTCGCCGATTCGACGGCTCTCTGACCTCATCAACCACTGGATCATTCACACGAACGACGTCCCCGAGGGCATCGCCGACCTCTGTGACCACGCCAGTGACAAACAAAAGGACGGCGAGACCTGCGAGCGGATCTACAAGGACTTCTTGGAGGAGGTCGGCCTCGATCCCCACGCGGTCAACAATCGCGGTATCGAGGTCGTCGACGATCCCGAGGACGCCGAATACACGGCATAAGTCGGCTTTCGTCCCCGTCCGGCTTCAATCGGCGTCTGCCATCCGGTCGGTGAAGTCCCACGTGTAGAGCTTTGTCGGCTCGATCCGGATCCGGACCTCCTCGCGGTCGGCGTTGAGAAGTCGATCAGCGAGTTTGTTGTCAGTCCCGCCGAGATACCGTACCAGCAGCGTCTCGAGTTGTTCCTTGTTGTCGTCGTGGTCGACGACCGCCGTTCCCGCCCCACGGACGCCCCTGTACGGCGGTTCATTATCAGAGACTTCAAACGTCACCTCTGGATCGGTGTCGAGATACCGAACGATGTCGGCGTCCGCCCCGGTCGCACAGTGAAACGTACCGTCGCGATACTGGTACCAAAGAGAGAGCATCCAGAGGCCGCCGGACGGCGTTCGGCAGCCGAGTCGGATCGGGATGGCCCGGTCCCGCAGATAGGATTCGGCCTCAGCCTCCGACCACGCGCCGGTCCACGTCGGCATACGAGATAGTACACGCTACATTATTAATTAGCTGGTGGGACTTGCCCACGGAATTCGTGTTCTTCAGCCCAATTTATCGAGGGGTGATCTATTTCCGCCTCGAATCGAAGCTCCATCTTTTGAGTCGTTGCATCGGTCACATCGATCCAGTACAGTTGCTCCGTTTCGGGGTACCGGACTACGAATGCGTCGATTCGACCAGCATACGTTTCCTCATGGTACTCCCCACCATCTGTCGTCTGTGAGTGTGTATTGAATCGGATCGTGTCCTGCTTGTTCTCCCATGCAGTTTTACACTGGATACGGTACAACTCTCGGCCGTTATCAACGATCAGGTCGTACTTGTCGTTATCACCGAACGGTACAGAAACGCTGTGCCCGTTGACGACCATCTCGTGGATGACCTTTGATTCCGTTTCATCACCGCGATTTTTGGTGTTCCTAGACAATATAATGCATATCCGTGCCCGTACTCGTAATAAACGTTCTCACGATTTAGGCCAGTTCGAGTTTTCCCGGCACCGGATCTTCAAGTGTTTATATGGACGACATTCTTCGGGCGTGTGAGGCCGGATCGACATATTAGCTAGTCTTGTGCCACAGCGTGGGTCGTCACGGCTCAAAGTTCACGCTACTTCGATAGCCATGCGTCACTCAAGATATAGCGAGCCGATAGCTCGTGGGTTGGTTCGTTTGAAAAACGCCCGAGGCGGGATTTGAACCCGCGTCACAACCGTGACAGGGTTGTATGATGGGCCACTACACCACCCGGGCTCCCTGCACTCACTCGTAGCCCCGTTTACATCTTAAGGCTTTCCAAAGGCCGACGCCACGGCGTGGTTTCACATGCACACCGGCGGCGAGCCCCGGTCGGGATCGCTATTCGGGTTTGAGGCCCTCGTTCTCGACGCGCATCACCGCTTCGCCGTCCGGGAGGTTCGGCGCGTCGACAAGTTTGACGATCCGCTTGTTCCCCTTGGACTTCTTGAGGTACATCCGGAACGTGGACTTATGTCCGAGGATGTTGCCGCCGATCGGTTTCGTCGGGTCACCGAAGAAGGCGTCGGGGTTCGACTGGACCTGGTTCGTGACGACCGTCGCGGCGTTGTATAGGTTGCCCACCCGTTCGATGTCGTGAAGATGTTTGTTGAGTTTCTGTTGGCGGTTGGCGAGTTCGCCCCGGCCGACGTACTCCGCGCGGAAGTGCGCGGTCAGCGAGTCGATACAGACCAGCCGAACCGGGTACTCGTCGTCCTCGTATTCGGCGGCGATCTCCTTTGCTTTCTCCGCCAGCAGGATCTGGTGGTTGGAATTGAACGCCTTCGCGACGTGGATCTTGTCGAGAAACGCCTGAATGAGCTCTTCCATCGCGTCCTCATCGTCAGGAGTCCCCTCGATTTCTTGATCGTCCATCGCCGCCGCAAGGACGTCGTCGGAGAGCCCCCGGACCATCTCCTCGACCCGCTCGGGTCGGAACGTATCCTCGCTGTCGACGAAGATACAGCGCCCGCCGAGGCCACCGGCCTCGCTCGGGAGTTGAACGTTGACCGCGAGCTGGTGAGTGATCTGTGATTTGCCGGCTCCGAACTCGCCGTACACCTCGGTGATCGACTGGGTCTCGACGCCGCCGCCGAGCATCTCGTCGATCTCTGGGATGAGCCATTCGAGCTTTCCGATCTGTTCGCGCCGCTCGAGCACGTCCGTGCCGGTCTCGAAGCCGCCGATGTCGGCCGCGTTTCTGGCGGCTTGGATGATGTCGTTGGCGTTCGATTCCCCGACGTCGGCGGTGTTCGAAAGCTCCGCCGGGCCGGCGACCGCGATGCTTTGATACGACTCGTAGCCGTTCTCACGGAGTTTGTCGGCCGTCGCGGGGCCGACTCCCGGGAGTTCCTCTAGGTCTTCGCCGCTTGCTGCCATACCCGTCCCTGGGGCCGCCCGATACATAAAGTCTCGTTAACAGCTTTGTGAAAGTAAAACCGAGGTACTGCGTCGGGGGACATCGTCCGTCAAACAGAACATTTAGATGAGATACCCGCTGTGCCGGCGGTCGGTCATCCCCAGGGATGAGCGTCGCCGTCCGGCCACATGGGGTACCAATAGGAGGTGTCGGCCTCGGTTTCGAGTTCCCCGTCGAGGTTGCTCTCGAGTTTGAACTCAAGCGCACTATCGCGCTCGCGGCCACCAGTCGGGACAAACGGGTAGTACGCGCCCCGGCGGAACGAATACACCCAGTACGCCGTCGTTCTATCCCGGTCGAAGGAGAACAGCGCAGCCAACAGCCGAGAGCCGAATCCCCCCTCAATGAGCGTATCCGCGGCGAAGTGGACACTAGTGACCAAGTCCTCGAAGTCAGGGTCCCGCAAGACGACCCAACTGTAGCCGTGGCTGTCCTCAATGAACGACGCGGCCGTTCCCGTTTCCTCTTGTCCGATCTCCAGTACGGCCTCGACATCCGAGCGCGCCTCCCGGAAGGCGGTGCTGTCGACATCCGCGAAACAGAGCGCGGCCTCGCCCGTGGGCACGAATCCGAGGTCGGCCTCCATCGACAGGTACGCCGTCGACATCCCGAACAGATCTTCGGGATCCGCCTCTCGAGTCGCGTCCGTCTCCACGCCGAGTCCAAGCACCTGCCGGATCGTATTGAGGACACCCATCGTTTCTACTGGGGCGCGCGATGGTGATAGGAGTTACCGTCGGCGTCGTGTGAGTTCAGCAGTGTTGAGCCACGACCCGTACTACAGTTTATAACCGAACACGGAGGCACTACCCGTATGCTCTGAGCGATTGCCGGTGATCCGCCGAAGCGGGAGCGCGCCCTCGGGCCGCGGAACACGGGTCATCGGCCGTTCTGTTCCGCCTGTTCGCTACACCTCAATGTCGTGGTCGGCGAGCAACGCTTCGAACCTCGGCTGTTCGAGAATCGGGACATCGTGTTCGGCGGCGGCCTCGCGCTTGCTCCGACCGGGGTCGTCGCCGATAACGAGGTAGTCCGTGTTCCCGGACACACTCGACGTCGCCGAGCCGCCGTGTCGCTCAATCAGCTCTTGGGCTTCTCCGCGGGTCAGCCCGTCAAGCGAGCCGGTGAAGACGAACGTCATCCCCTCAAGCGTTCCTCCGGCGGTTTCAGTCGGCTGTGGCTCGACGCCGGCGTCGCGAAGGTCGTCGATCACCTTCCGGTTCCGCTCGCTGTTGAAGAATTCGGCGATCTCGCTCGCCACAGTTGGGCCGATCCCGTCGACATCGCGCAACTCGTCCTCGTCGGCAGCCATGACTGTATCGAGCGTCCCGAAGTGGCGGGCGATGTCGGCGGCGGTCGCCCGTCCCACGTTCGGAACGCCGAGCGCGGAGAGAAACGCCGCGAGTTCCGGCTCCCGGCTCGCATCGATCGCCGACAGTAGGTTCTCGGCGCTCGTCTCACCCCACCCGTCGAGATCGGCGAGGTCGTCGGCTGAGAGCGAGTAGAGATCCGGAAGTCGTTCGACGAGACCCGCGTCGATCAGTTGGTCGACTGCCTTCTCGCCGAGCCCCTCAATGTCGAGGCCTGTCCGGGCGGCGTAGTGTTGAATCGCCCGCCGGAGCTGTGCCGGACAGCCAACCCCGCCGGTACAGAACGCCATCGGACCCTCGCGCTCGATGGGGCTCTCACAGACCGGACACGACTCCGGGAACTCGAACGATCCCTCGCCGCCGTCGATCACCGCCTCGACGTAGGGGATCACGTCGCCGGCGCGTTTGATTCGGACGGTGTCGCCGACATCGACGCCGAGTTCGGCGATCTGTTCGGGATTGTGCAGCGTCGCCCGCGACACCTCGACACCGGAGACATCGACCGGGTCCAGCAGGGCGACCGGCGTCAGTCGGCCAGTCCGTCCGACCTGGATGACGATGTCCCGGACGGTCGTCACCTCCGAGCGCGCCGGGAATTTGTAGGCGAACGCCCACCGCGGGGCACGGGCGGTCGATCCGAGCATCTCGCAGGCGTCGAGTCGGTCGATCTTGATGACGGTGCCGTCGATCTCGTAGTCCAGATCGTCCCGACGCTCAAGCATCTCGTCGCGAAACGCCACCGCGCCGTCGATGTCCTCGACAGGTCGCGTGTGTTCGTCCGTCCGGAACCCCCACTGCTTGACGGCCGCTCGCTGCGCTTTGCGCGTTTCGAGCCCTTGGCCGCCGTCATCGAGGATCCCGAAGACGAAACACGCGAGCGGTCGGTCGGCGGTGACCGACGGGTCGAGTTGTCTGAGCGTCCCGGCGGCGGCGTTGCGTGGGTTCGCGAAGGGGTCATCGCCGCGCTCGATCCGCTCGCGGTTGTACGCCTGAAACGCCGCCTTCGGCATGAACACCTCACCCCTGACCGCGAGGAACGCCGGCGGATCACCCCGCAGCTCAAGGGGGATAGATCGGATAGTACGGACGTTCGCCGTCACGTCGTCACCCTCGTTGCCGTCGCCGCGGGTGACCGCTCGGTCAAGCTCGCCGTCCTCGTAGACCAACTCGACGGAGAGCCCGTCGAACTTCGGCTCACAGAGGTACCCGATCGGCCCGTCGTATCCGGACTCGACCAGTCGGTCACGAACCCGTTCGTCGAACGCGCGGAGGTCGGCTTCCTCGACAGAAGAGTCGATCGAGCGCATCGGGGCGACGTGCTCGACGGTGTCGAGTTCGTCGATCGGCCGTCCGCCCACCCGTCGTGTCGGGCTCGTCTCCGAGCGAAAATCAAACGTCTCCTCGAGTTCGAGCAGCCGATCGAAGAGCGTATCGTACGCCCGATCAGAAATCACCGGATCCGCGCGTTCGTAGTACCGGTGGTCGTGATACCGGATCGCCTCGCGGAGGTGCTCGATCTGCTGTTCCGCCGCCGCCGGGTCAAGGTTGTCGGCCGGCTCGAAGGAGCGCGGCGGGTCCCGAACGTAGGGGTTGTCGTCGGGTGCATCCATTGGCGTAAATTCGACGGCGGCGTTGAAAAATCGACTGTCATCGGGTCATCGAGCGCCCCCGAACATCAGGAACGAACAGCTAGAGATCCGCGACGTCCTCGATCGCGTCGGTTAGGGCCTGGATGCTCTCAACGGTGTGTTCGCCCATATGCCCGATTCGGAACGTCTTCTCGCCGATATCTCCGTAGCCGTTCGAAAAGACCATGTCGTACTCCTCGCTGACCCGCTCGATCGTTTCGGCGACATCGATCCCTTGCGTGTTCTCGATGCAGGTCACAGTCCGGGACTCGTACCCCTCTTCGGGGTAGAGGTCAAAGTGCTCACGAGCCCATTCACGGGTGTACGAGGCCATTTCGCGGTGGCGCTCGTCGCGCCCCTCGTGGGACTCCTCCAACATGTGTTTCATTTGCTTTCGGTAGGCGAGCATGAGCGGAATCGCCGGCGTCGAGTGGGTCTGGCCTTTCCGGTCGTAGTAATCGAGACACCGGCGGAACCCGCCGTACCACGACGACTCTCCCTTTTGGACCTCGCGTTCGTACGCCTCGTCGCTGACAGTGCAGACGGCAAGTCCCGGCGGCATGGCGAAGGCCTTCTGGACAGATGTGAAGATGCAGTCGATGTTGTGAGCCTCGATGTCGATGAGATCGCCGCCGAGGCAGGAGATGGCGTCGACGACGAAGTAGGTGTCCGGGTACTCGCCGATGAGGTCGCCGATCTCCTCGACGGGGTTGCGGACGCCGGTCGACGTTTCGTTCATCACCATGCCGACGACGTCGTAGCCCCCGTCGCTGGCTTCGAGGGCGTCCCGGACGTCCTCGGGTTTGACCGCCGTGCCCCACTCGTAGTCGATGCGGTCGACATCCTTGCCGAGGCGTTCGGCGACGTTGGCCTGCCGCTCGCTGAACGCCCCGGAGGTCGGGACGAGCATGCGATCCTCGACGAGGTTGAGCGTCGTCGCCTCCCAGAACTCGGTGCCGGAGGCGGTCAGAATGATCACGTCGTTTTGCGTCCCGAGGAACTCCTTGGTGTCCTCAACGATAGTCGTATAGAGGTCCGTCATCCGGTCCATCCGGTGGCCGAACACCGGTTCGGCCATCGCGTCGATAACGTCTTCGGGAACCTCGGTCGGGCCGGGGAGATACAGCGTCTTGTCCGGGTACTCGTCGTTGTATTCGCGTTTTTTGCTCACGGGGGTCACCTGATACGCGGAACGTCGGCCGGGACGGCCATGGTATTTTTGATCCGACGCTGTCCGTTCGGGCGCTCCCAGGCGATGCGGCCGACGTCCTCGCACTGTGTCTAACCCTCATGGCCCCGTGCCTGGCGTCGAATCGTGGGAAGCTGTCACTTTTCGGTCCCCCTCGGGCCGGACGTCCGGGGGGCGATCCGGAAGAGCGCCGGAAGCGTGACCATCGCGATTGCGATCTCAAGGCCGCCCGCGACGACGAAGGCGGCGAGGTAGCCGTATCGAGTCGCGAGCCATCCGCCGACGAGAATCCCGCCGAGAAAGCCGAGGCTCCCAAAGATATTGAATCCGCCCATGGCGGCGCCGCGCTCGTCGTCGTCGACCAGATCGGTCACGAGTGCCATCGTCACGGGCGCGACAAGCGCTCCGAGGACGCCGACCGCGACCATCCCGAGCGCGGCGGATGAGACCGTCGGCGCCAAGCCGACACCGAGGATCGCCGCGCCGAACCCGACCGATCCGGCGGCGATCGGGAACACCCGGCCGATCCGGTCAGACAGCGCTCCAAGGGGGTACTGCAACAGCGCGAACGGAACAAAAAAGCACGCGAGCAACAGCCCGATCCCGGCGGGATCGAGTCCGAACGCGTCCCGGAAATAGAACGTTCCGACGAGCCCAAAAAATCCGGCTGCGAACCGATCGGCGAAGCCGAACGCGAACGGAACGAGGAGTCCAGGTCGCCCCCGGAAGCCGTCGATCGCCTCCGCTATGTCCCGTCGCTGTTCCGTGGCTCGGTCGGGGAGCGTCGAGACGGCGACGGCGACGATCGAAAGCAGGCCGGCTGCGACGAGGATCGGCGCAAGCGGGCCAAGCGCGTATAGCTGTCCACCGACCGGTGCGCCGAGAGCGGCCCCACCCCCGATCGCGATCCCTGCCGCGCCCATGTTTTTGCCGTGGCCGCCGTCGAGATCCATGAGCATCGTGACCGACAGCGAAAACGCGCCGATGGTGAACGCGCCCTCGAAAAACCGGAGGGCGAGCGCGATTCGGAAATCGCCAACGCCGGTGACGACGGATGCCGCGAGAGCGAGATAGGCCACCGTCCCGCCGGTCGCCCCGGCAACGATGAACGGAATCCGCCGGCCGACCCGGTCCGAAAGCGCCCCCCAGACGGCCGAAAACAGGACGAACGCCCCGAGCTGAACCGCCAAGAACGCGGTTCCGGCGTCGATCGTCGGTGCCCCGCCGAGCGCGTCGACGAGGCGGTCGACGCCGGGGTAGACCAGCAACTGCGTGAAGAGAACAACAAAGACGACGGCTGACAGGCGGGCGCGCTCGGCTCGGCTCACGCGGGTCGGTTCGGCTGCCGGCTACTTGTGTGTGTAGGGGTCGTTATTCCTCGCCCCAGACGTCAGAGAGGGGATGATCGTCGATGCCCCCCGCGTTCGACCGGCGTGATCCACGGGGACGGTCGGCGTTTCCGACAGCCTGGGCGGGGTCAAACGGCGGCAAGTCGGGGCGAGAGAGCCGATCAACCTGCGCCTCGAACCACGGGGGCATGTCGCTTCGCGCCCGGTCGAAGAGGTCGAGCAGCGACTCGTCTGCGAGATACGTCGCGCCGTAGTCGTCGGGCGCGCGAACGACCCGACCACAGGCTTGGATCACCGTCCGCAACGCCGCCCGGTAGTACCACGCCCACTGGCCGTCCTCGAGTCGCCGGGCGACGCGCGAGTCGTTGGTGTTCGGGTAGGGGGCCTTACACAGTACCTGCCACCGGCAGAGATCGCCCCGAAGGTCGAGTGCCTCCTCCATCTTGACCGAGACAAACACGTCCGGGTCGGAACTCCGCTTCCAGCCGGAGAGGGCGGCGTCGCGGGTCTCCGAGTCGTGGCTGCGGACCCGGTCGCCGACGCCGAACTCCTCAAGCCGTTCGACGAGTCGGTCGGCGATGTCGTAGGAGTGGGCGTGGATCAGCCCCGTCTCGTCGTCGTGGTGCGCCATCAGCCGGACGACCGTGCGGGCCACCTTTGACAGCGTCTCGCCGCGATGCTCGTAGGTCATTTTTCCCTGTGTGACATCGTAGAGCGGTCGGTTCTCGACCGGAAACGTGTGGGGAACGTCGACCAGCGCGACGGTCGAGGGGTTGAGGCCGGCCCCCCGGCAGAACGCGTCCTTGTCGAGCATCGTCGCCGACAGCAGCGCGAACTTGCGGCCGCGGTCCCAGACCGTGTGGTGGAGGTACCGGGCCGGATCGAGCGGCTTGATCGAGATCGTGCCGCCGCGGGGGTCCCCGCTCGCACGATCCGACTGATCCGCAACCCACACAGTCGGGCTGTCGGAGTCCCGGAGATCCTCGAGAAACCACCCGAGATCACGGACCAGCGTCGCCAGCTGGTCACGCTCTTCGGTCTGCGCTTCGGTCAACTCGACAAACCCGCGGAGTTCCTCCTGTCGCCGGCTGCAGGCGTCGAGCAGGCGCTCGGCGTAGGGCTCGACGTCGGAGACGTCCTCGATATCGGGTGGCTGGCAGCTCCCCCAGACGGGGACGGTGGTCGGCGAGAGTTCGATCGTCGCGTACATCTCGGCCCACTCCGGGAGGCCGTGCGCCTCATCGATCACGACGACGTCGCGCTCACCGAACACCTCGCTACCGGCGGTCTGCATGAAGTACGCAAGCGTCATCGCCGCGATCGGTCCGTTCGAGGCGCTCGCCCGGTCGGCGAAGTACGGACAGCGGTGTTGGACCGGACAATCGAAACCGCGTTCGCGGGCACAGGGCGCGCGATCGACCGGCGTCGAGGTGTCGCCCGGCAGGATACACGAGTAGTTCGACTTCCCCCGGATTATCGAGAGGTCCGAGAGCAACTCGTCGCCCGCGACGTCGTCCAGTTGGGAGACCTGCGGCGTGGTGTAGTACGCCCCTGTCGGGAGGCTCGGCGCGCCCTCGCCGTCGCGGCGGGCACAGCCCGCGATAGCCCGAGCCAGAAGCGACTTTCCGCTGCCCGTCGGCGCTCGCACGAGGACGACGTCGTTGCCGGCCTCGAACGCCTCACGGATGTCACGGAGCGCCCGCTCCTGCGTACCGCGGAACGACGGCGCGGGAAACTCCGGGACGATACGGGAAGAGTCCACGTCGGACCGAGGGGTGCCCCGGTTCTAAAGGGCTCGATTGCCGGAGCCGTGGGCGGCGACAGTGGTGGCGGCGAGGGAACCGCCGGCTACTCGGCGTCGAGCGAAAGCGACGCGAGCAGCGCCTCAAGTTGGATCTGCTCGTTCGCCCCCGCCGTGATTCGGTAGTCAGCCTCGCCGACGCGCTCCATCAGCCGGACGGCCTCGCGCTCGCCGAGGTCGAAGTCCCAGACCGAGCGGTGCATCTGGTCGATGATGTCCCCGCCGGCGATCCCGACGTCGGTCAACAGCGCGTCGAGTTTCGCGCGCGCGGCCGTGAAATCGCCGTCGAGCGCCTCGGAGACCATCGCTTCGATCTCCTCGGGGCGAGCTGTCGAGGTGATCGTGTAGACGGCCTCCTCATCGACGACGCCGCCCATGACGGCGGCGGCCTGCAGCCCGTTGATCGCCTTTCGCATGTCGCCCGCGGCGGCGTACACCAGAGCGTCCATCCCGTCGTCGGTGATCTCGATGCCCTCGGCCCCCGCGATGGCCTCGATCTGTTCTTCCACCGCCTCGTCACCGAGCGGCGAGAACCGGAACACCGCACAGCGCGATTGGATCGGGTCGATGATCTGCGAGGAGTAATTACACGAGAGGATAAACCGAGTGTTGTCCGAGAACTGCTCCATCGTCCGACGGAGCGCTGACTGGGCGTCAGACGTGTTGTGGGTCAGGATACCGTTGGCGAGCATAAAGTTCGGCGTTCCCTCCATGCTGACGTTGTAGGCTTTCCCCCGGTGGCTGTGTTCGATTCGGCGTATTTCAGTTGTTTGGACCGTTTTTTCACCGCCGTCAGTGACGAAAGCGGCATCGAACTCGTCCTTTTCGTAATGTTCATGATGCGGGAGCGCACCGTCGCCGACGACAACGAACGTATAGTCGTCACCGTACAACTCGAGGAACTCTTCTACCTTGTCGGTCTGTCCCCACAGTTCGGCGACGCCTTTGACTTCGATTACGGTATCATCAAACAGGAAGTCAGGGTGGAAGACCGACTCGGACAGCTCGAATTCCGGTTCGTACTCGTAATCGATTTCGGCATCCTGTAGCGCTTTCGCGACATCATACTCCCAATCGGACCGAACGAGGTGCCCGAGTTCCTCGCTGTGTCTGATATTCCCGCCGGTTGGTTCGTGCCCCTGTAGTGCTTCCGAGACTTTTTGAGCGACTTCAGGGTCGCGCATCGGGTTATTGTCGCCGGTGATATCACAGACGGGATAGTCGCAGTTTCTCGTGCTCTTCTCGATGAGCTCTGCCCTCTCGTCGTCATCCAGACTGTCCCACCACTCAGCGGAGCTGTTTGCAATAGCGTTTTTTACCGCCTGAGCGTCGGCATCAACGACCCATTCCTCCCAGGAGGTACCGGACCGAAGCTCACTCAGCGTTTCCCGGAACTGTTCGATGGCATCGTCGTCCATCTCCCAGATGGAGACACCGTGGAACGTCCCTCCGTAATTCGGGTTGTTTTCCCCCGCGAACCGTCCGTCGGAAAGCTGTTCGACTATTTTCTCGCGTCGATCGTCGGACCATTCGGTCCCGTACATCGGGTTCTTTTGGCCCTGCATTTCGCGGCTGTGCCCCTCGTTTTTGCAGTCGACGGAACAGAACCGCCCCGCCGTCCACGCACCACAGACGTCACAGCGTGAGACGCCGATATCGTCTCCGAAATCAGCGATCTCGTCCCCCGGATCTAGCTCCCGAAGCTCCTTTTCGACGAGTGTTCCGTCGTCCCCGACCACGAAAAACGGATGGCTAAGGCTCGCGAGGACCGTCCTTCCGTCCTCGAACTCCATTTCGAAGAAGTCGGCGACACCGGAGTCGATGCGTTTGCCCTTGTCGGGCTGGATCTCGTTCGTCTCGAAGTCGACGGACGGCATCGGCTCACCGTCCGCGTCGACCTCTTCAATCGGTTTTATTTCCGGGGACGATGGATAGCCTGTGATGACTTCCGTTCCGGGCGGCACGCAGAGAGCGTCGGCCTCGTCGAGGAATATTACCCGGTGGTCGTAGCCGCCGAAGGAGGCGCGGGCGAAGCTTTTGATCCGGTCGCGGACCACGTCGATCCCGCGCTGGTCGGAGGCGTTCAACTCGAGGAAGTTCTCCCGCCAGTCGTCGCCGTAGATCTCCTTGGCGACGGCGATGGCGGAGGTAGTGTTGTGCATCACCGTCGGAACGCGCCCGGCGACGTAGTTTCGCGTTCCGGAGACCGTCAGGTCGTACACCCGTTGGGATCCGTCGATCTCGGATACCGTTTCGACTTCATCGAAATAGAGGTCACGGCGTGTGAGCGTATCCAGCATCCGCACGTTCTCCAGTACCGCCTGCGAGAGCATGCTGCCCGCCACATCCCGAACGCGGTCGGCGACGGTCCGGAACCGGGTCATCGTCGACAAGGAGTGATCGTCGTTTTCGAGAAGATTGATAATATCCGTTCCAGCGAGACCGGTCCCCTCGGCGACGTGGTTATAGGGGACGTCGAGGCGTTCGATGGCCCGCTGCAGTTCGGCTTGGACGCCCCCGATGTCCGGGGTCGTCTCCGTTGCGTTAATTGATTCGAGGATGACAGTCGCGCGTCGACTTTCCGGCGTTCTCCGGCCGTCAGAGTACTCGAGCAGTCGGTCCGATCTGACGCCAGTCGCCTCCGCTAGCTCCTGGCGGACGGAGATCGGTTCGATCCGGTCCCGCCCACCGACCCACTTCGCCGGAAGCGCTGCGATGCGTTCGATATCCGACTCGAGTCGCGAGATCGTTTCGAGGACCTCCTGAACGGTCTCAATCCGCTCCGTCGCCGCATCCAGCGTTCGATCAACGTCTTCGAGATAGTGTTCCCGCCCAGGTGTTTCACGATTTAACGTCCCAGTCAACAGTTCAGTTTTTGGCAGGTACAGCGCCTCGCAGAGGTCGTCGACCGCCGACTGAACAGGCATCGTATCGTGGTTCGGGTTCCCGGTTCGGTCGGCGTTTATCGCCAGCCGATTTGCCTTCGTCTCAATGGTAAATCCGATTCGGTCCTCGAACCGCGAGAGCGCTTCCGATCCGGAAATATAGATCACGTGATACGTCCGTTTCGTCTCACTTCCGTTGGTCGCCGCCTTCCGTTTGGTCTTCCGTCGTGTCGGGATGGATTCCCCGGATAAGAGGTACGAAAGGAGCGTGATGAGGTCCCCATCCTTCTGTGACAGCTCCACGAGTCCCTCCTTTTGAACGTGGCCCTCCGCGTCGAAAAAGGTCTGCAGGAACGCACGCCTGGCCGTCGTCGGGGCGCGAACCAGCGCCGACCCGACGACATCGGTGTCGTCGAAGGCCGCAAAACATTGCCGAAGGTAGTGTACGAGGGTCCGATTGTTGATCGAGCGGTACGGGACGTCTTTCTGTTTGCCAGCCGTCGGCTCGATACCGAACGAGTCCCGCGAAGCCTCTGAGAACCGTTCGATGAGCTGTCGATCGGTGTTATAGAACTTGATCCGGGTCGATTCTATCCGGGCCTCGCTCAACGCGAGTCCGGCGAACGCGGCGAGCTTTGGCGTCAGTTCCCAGGGTGGCTCGATCGGGCGGGAACGGTTATTGTTCGGTGAGACGTACTGGATCGCATCGACGTGTTTTCGGAGTGATTCCCGTGACTCGTCCAAGGAGCGCAGATACGAGAGCGAGCAGACACTCGATGTCGCATCGAGGTCAATGTCGGCGGCTTCGCGTCGGTAGCGTTGGATCGTCTTCGTTTTTGCTTCGATCCGGTCCGTTTTTGCTTCGATCCGGTCGGCTATCTCGTCGTTTGTTTCCCCGGTTCGAATCCCTTCGAAGACCGCTTTTTTGATTCCGACGTGGTTCTGTGTCGCCGGAATCCCGTGTCGTTCCGCGAATGCTTCGGTCACGTGGACGAACACGCGGTCGCCATCGAGGGCGTCCACCCACTCGATCGTCCCGTCGGTTTCAGGGAGCGGCGTTCCGTGGGGTCGGGCGATGCGATCACCGGCTTCCAGATCCACAGCCTGTCTCCACGAGAGCCCGTCGTCGTCGATCGTCAACAGACGATGTTCCGGTGTGACCGTCGACTCGCCGCCGTCCCGTGTCGAGACGCGAACGAGATCGTCGGTCTCCGTTCCGAACACGTGTGATGGGGAGACGAACTCGAACCCGCTGTTTTTGTCGAACGTCGCCACCTCGAGATCGGCATCCGCCTCGGTGAGTCCATCCGTTTCGCCGACGACGTTTCCGATTGGTTCGATCCCGTCGCCCGTCAGGACCGGCGTCTCACCGGTGAGACACTTTCCCGTTCCGGCCGGCCCCGCGAACAGAAGATGCGGCAAGTCTTGCTGATCAATGTACTGCTTCAGCCGTTCGGTGATACCCTCGTGGCCGACGATCTCGTCGAGCGCCTGCGGGCGGTACTTCTCGATCCAGATTTCCCGCCCGCGGTCCTCGGCAGCGGCCTCGCTCATATTTGTACCTCGGTCGGGTCGGGCATAAAGGCCCCGAGACGGCGGGCCGTGTGGGCCTCCGGGCGTCGCTGGATCCCCTCGAGGAGACGCGGAAAACATATGCACGGCGGCGGTCAGATCACCCCTATGCGACGCTCTGTTGTCCTCCTCGCGCTCGTCGGCCTTGTCGCCTCGTTCGCCCTCCTCCCGGGGGTCGTCGCCGCGGAGACGCTCGTCGGCGGATCGGTCCAGGTCGGCCCCGAGGAGACGGTCGGGGACACCTCCGCGGCCGGTGCGACCGTCGTGGTCGAGGGGACCGTCGACGGCGACCTCCGGGTCTACGGCGGGTCGGTCCGCATCGCCGAGGGGGGCGAGGTGACGGGGATCGTCCGCGCCTACGGCGGGTCGGTCGCGATCGACGGATCGGTCGGCGGCAACGTCCTCGCATACGGCGGGTCGGTCCGCGTCGGCGAGACGGCCGCCGTGGGGCGCTCCTTCGGCGCGGTCGCCGGTGATGTGACGCTTTCGGGTCGAGTCGGTGGCGACGCCTCGGCGATCGCCGGTTCGGTCACGCTCGCCGAGACCGCGACCGTCGAGGGGAACCTCAATCACTTCGGCGACCTCGAAGACCGGGGCGGGACGGTCGAAGGCGCGATCCAGGACGGTCGCGACCTCGCGCTCGGTCCGCCGACCGAGATCCTGGCCGCCGTCGTCAGCGCTGCCTTCCTGATCGGTGATATCCTCCTGGGTCTCGTTCTCCTCCGGGTCGCACCGCGCTTTGCCGACTCGGCGACCGAGACGGCGCGGACGGAGCCGGTCTACACCGTCGGCGTGGGGCTGGCGGCGGCGATCGGGTCCCTCCTCGCGGTCGTTGTCCTTGCCGTGACGGTGGTCGGCCTTCCGCTCGCCGTCGGCGTGTTGCTCTCGGTGCTCGTGTTGGGGTGGGTCGCCCGGGTCTACGGGCAGTACGTCGTCGGCGCGGTGGTGCTCTCGTACACGGAGTACGGGAGCCGCTCGCTCGCCCTCCTCGTCGGCGTGTTCGGGGTGACGCTCCTCGGACTCGTCCCGTACGTCGGGGCGCTCGTCTCGGTCATCGTCTTCGGCGTCGGCGCGGGCGTAGTCGTGCTCGGGTTGTCGTCGTTGCGACGGCTCGCGAGCCAGCGCCGGGGCGGCCTGGCGGATATTTGAATCCATCCGTACCGACCGGACGGCCGGAACAGCACGCTGAAACCGCTCGACATCGTACCGGCGCACATGGACGTGACGTGTGAGGTCCTCGGCGGCGGGATCCACGACCTCGAACTCGACGCCGACGCGACCTACGGCGACGTGCTCGATGCTGTCGGCCTCTCGACCCACGAAGCCTCCGTGCTCGTTGACGACAGTCCCGTTCCCGAGGACCGCCCGGTCGGGGCCGAGTCGGTTCAGGTGCTCAAGCTTATACAAGGCGGAACGTGAGCCGCTCGGTCGCCGTCCGCCCCGCGACGCCCGACGAGTACGTGACTGCCCGGTCGATCTTCGAAGGGGCACTGTTGACCGTCGAGCGCGGCCGCCTCGTCCGATCGTTGACGCTCGTCGCCGTCGACGGCGGCCGGATCCTCGGCGCGTTGGTCCTCAGGGGATGTGAGATCGACGCGGTCGCCGTCCGCCCCGGTCGGCGGGGACAGGGCGTCGGGGCGGCGCTGATCGAGGCGGCCGCCGACCGCCGTCCGTCGCTCTCGGCGGGGTTCGATCCCTCGGTACGGCCGTTCTACGTGTCGGCGGGGTTCGACATCCGCTGTTCGGAGGGGCGATGTCGGGGGCGACGTCCGGGGCCGGTGGAGTCGGACGGCGGCTAATGGCGCGCGACAGCGGTCGCCGACACTGGTGTCGCGACGGACGCTGTCGGCCGCGCCTCCGGCGACGGCCATTTATATATCCAGTCGAAACGGGCGAACATGGATCGCCTGCGAGTCGGGATCGCCCTTTATAATACCGGACGCTACCTCGCGGCTCATGAACCGCTTGAGGACCTGTGGCTCGACGCGCCGGCCGGCGAGCGTGACGACCGCGTACAGGGGCTGATACAGGCCTGTGCCGCCGTATATAAGTCGCAAAACGGCAACGAAGCAGGCGCGGCCGGACTCGCGGAAAGCGCGGGCGAGTATATACCCATCAGCGGGGACACCGGGAGGGAGGCTCACGGCCGCGTCGACGTCGGCGAACTTCTCGCGTGGCTCGAGCGACTCGCCGCCGATCCGACGCTCGGGGCCCGCGACGCCCCACCCGAGATTCATCTCGACGGCGACGCCATCGGCGTCTACGACCTCACCCCGGGGGGCGTCGTCACGGCGGCGAAAGCGGTCGCGGAGACGGCCGACGACGACCTGCTCCGCGCGGCCGTCGACTACGCCGAATCCGACCTCGAGAACGGTGATGAGGCAAGCCCGATCGTGACGCTCACGCTGGATTACGTTCGCGACCCGGCGCCGATCGTTCGGCAGCGTCTGAGCGACCACGTCGGGCGGCGACGATCACGGGCGGCCGACGTCGAGGGGCTGTTCGAGTGAGCGGAGGGCGGGGGTCCGATTCGACGGCGTCCGGCCTGTTGGGCGGTATCCGAGCGGTTGAGACGAGTCCGAAGGTTCGATCCGAATCCGAGAGACTGACGCCTGTCCGAGGTTGGTTTCGACGTCTGGCCGTGCGATGACAACTGTTTAACTCGGCGAGCGTTTATATATGATTAACAAGAGATGTACGGTCTCGACACGGTCGGTGACGGACTTCGGGATCGAGGTCCGGCCGACGACTCGGCGGTTTCGATGACTGGGCGTACGAACGTGCGGCGGTTGGTGTTTTGTATGATGGTGTGTGCGTTCGCGTTCGCCGGCCTCGGCGTCGCGGCGGTCTCCACGTCCGCGGCACAGACCAACGGACAGATCACCGGCGTGAACGTGACCACCGATAATCCGGTCACGGGCGATAGCGTGCTGATCGAGACCACGATCGCGAACCTCGAGAGCAGCGACGGGAACCTGGACATCACAGACGTTTACCTCCGGACGGCGCCGGGGGCGAAGACGTTCGTTCGGGTCGAAGAGATCGGCACGCTCGATCCCGGTGGATCGGTCACGGTCCCGATGTCGGTGACGTTCGAGACGACGGGTGAGAAGGACTTGACGGTGAACGTCGTTGTCAAGAGCGATGACGGCACGATCCAAACGTATGAGCGCCCACTGATACTGGACGTTGAGGAGCCAAGGGTGCGCGCCCAACTGGACGCCGACGCCGACAACGGCCGGTACGGGACGACCCAACTGGACGTGACGAACGCCGGCAACGTGGAGTTCACCGACATCGAACTAACCGCCAGCGCGGACGGTACAGTGATCGACCGGACCTACATCTTTGATCTGGACCCCGAGACGAACCGGACGGCTGTCTTCGACACCAGAAACGCCTCGAACGAACGCGTCACGTTCGAGGCCACATTCACGGCGAACGACCGGTCTCACACCGCAACCCACACGATCGACCTGCGGGAGCGCGAGGAGGTGCTCGGTGAGGTGCTGCTCACGAGCGTCGAGATCACGCGAACGGCAACGGGCGTCACGCTCGAGGGCGACGCCTCGAACATCGGCGGCACCGACGCCGGGTCGGTACTCGTCGAGGTGTCCGGCTCCGCGGACGTACGGCCGGTACCGCCGTCCGGCAGGTACTTTGTCGGAGAGGTCGAGACGGGCGAGTTCGCGACGTTCGAACTCACTGCGGAGGCGCAGCCGAACGCGTCGTCCGTCCCCGTCGAGATCTCGTATATCGCCGAGAACGAACGGGTGCAGACGACCCAGCGCATCGACCTCGCGGAAACCGGCGGGGTGACGCCGGCGGCCGAAAGCAGCGGGGGCGGGGGCGGCAACGTCGGCGGTCTTCCGCTCGTGCCGATCGCGATCGGCCTCGGCGTGCTCGTAGTTCTCGGTGCGGGTGTGTACACATGGCGCAGGCGGTGAACGTCATCGAACTCGGCGGCGTCGTCAAGCGGTATCGGAGCGGGCAGAACGTCGTCGAGGCGCTGAAGGGCGTCGACTTCCACGCCCGTCACGGCGAGATGGTGACGATCATCGGACCCTCCGGATCGGGAAAGAGCACGATGCTCAACCTGATCGGCCTGCTCGATACGCCGACCGAGGGCAGCGTCTACCTCGACGGGACGGACGTGACCGACTTTACCGGGGACGAACTCACCGAGGAGCGTCGGTCGAAACTCGGCTTCGTCTTCCAGGCGTTTCACCTGTTGCCGATGCTCACCGCCGTCGAGAACGTCGAGTTGCCCTCACGGTGGGACACCTCCGTCGACCGGCGCGATCGGGCGATCGACCTGCTGGAACGGGTGGGGCTCGGTGACCGGCTCGACCACACGCCGGAGGAGCTCTCCGGCGGACAGAAGCAGCGCGTCGCCATCGCCCGCTCGTTGATCAACGAACCCGACGTAGTGCTGGCCGACGAGCCGACGGGCAACCTCGATCAGGACACGAGCAGGACCATCCTCGAGGAGCTCACCCGGCTGAAAGAGGAGGAGGACGTCGCGATCGTCGCCGTCACGCACGACGAACAGCTGCTTGAGTACACCGATCGGGTCGTCGAGTTGGTCGACGGGAGGATACAGTCGTGACCCGGTTTCGACCGTTCCGGCGGTTCCCGAGCGTGGAGATCGCCTGGCAGAACCTCGGCCGCAACCGGGTCCGGACGGGGCTTGCGACGCTCGGTATCATCATCGGCGTCGTCGCCATCGTCTCGCTCGGTATGGCGGGGGCGGCGATCCAACAGCAGGCGAACACGAATCTGGGCAGCCTCACGAGCGACGTGATCGTTTCGTCGGGGGCCGACAGCGATCAAGACGGGATCACCGACGGTCAAGTGGACGACATCCGGAGCGTTGTCGTCGACGCCGATGTCGTCCCGCAGAAATCCAACGCGACGACGCTTTCCACGCGGAGCGGAGAGAGCGTCCGCGTCTCCGTTACCGGGGTAAGCCAGGCGGATGCGCTCTATGAGACGTCGGCTGGGGAGGCCCCCGAGCGGCTCCGTTCCGGCGCGCTGTTGAGCGCCGACACGGCCGAGGAGTTGGGGCTAGAACTCGGCGATCCCGTGGAGTACGACGGGACGTTGTATCGGCTCCGGGGGTTCATCGAATCCGATGACGGGTTCGGTCCCGGGGGGGACGAACTTGTCCTCCCGCTCTCGGCGCTCTCCGAGCAGGAGTACTACGACACGGTGACGGTTGTCGCCGCGGACGGCGACGCGGCCACCAGCATCGCCGACACGCTCGAAGCCGAGTTCAACGACGAGGACGAGGAGATACTGAGTGTCAGGAGTTTCGCGGGAGCACAGGAGGACATCAACTCCTTCCTGGGGACGCTCAACCTCGCGCTGCTCGGGATCGGACTGATCTCGCTCGTCGTCGCGAGCGTTGCGATCCTCAACATCATGCTGATGAGCACGATCGAACGCCGCGGCGAGATCGGCGTGTTGCGCGCCGTCGGGATCCGCCGCGGCGAGGTGCTCCGGATGATCCTCGCCGAGGCCGCGTTCCTCGGGATCATCGGCGGGATCATCGGCGCGATCCTGTCGCTCGGGACCGGCCTCGTGCTGTTCGAGGTCCTCGCCGGGGACGCAACGTTGGTCTTCGGCTGGGAGAGTTCGCGGTACCTGCTGTACGGCTTCGGGTTCGCCGTCTTCGCGAGCGTGGTAAGCGGGCTGTATCCGGCCTGGAAGGCGGCCAACGATCCGCCGGTCGAAGCCCTGCGGGGGTGAGAGGGCCGTCCGACGGGGATCACCCCCGCGACGATAATAAATTAGTATCACACACGACACCAACGTATGTATGCGCGGGAACCGTACAGCCGGTATGGCAGACGACGCGTTCTACTGCGAAACCTGTGACGAGGACGTTGCTCACAACGACATCAACACGATCACGGACGTTCCCGAGGTTAATCTGGATCGGTTTAGGTTCATCGAGGGATCCGCTGAGGTATATAAATGCGGCGTGTGCGGGGAGATCCTCGGCTTCAATCCCACTTAGTACCCAGTAGGGTATGGTGAATTACTCTCAGTTCCCATTAGAAGCCGATTCACATTCCGTGAAAGGTGAAAACACATATTCTGAGGGAAGTCATCCATGCTCCCGGCTTCACTATTTCTCTGCGCTTCAGCCTCAGGTAGTTCGGCCAACTCGGGAATATGTGAAGGGGAGTCATGATTAATATTAATGATTTTTAACTGTACTACATTCACCTGAACTCATACATTGGGGAAGGCCCTGTGTTCTATTGCCAGACACCCTGATTACTTTTTATTCTTGATAATGAGACTATGACTGAATGGTAAACGAAACTGTAGCCCTATTCATACCCCTGTTATTGGCCGTTGTGACCGGTCTATCTTCCTTTCTCAGGGAAAGCGTAGATTTGGAATCTGCAGTAACTCAAAATCGTTCCTCTTTCCCGGGGTTTTTGTCTTTCCTTCCCCCGCTTGGTCGATTTCCGGTGATTCATCTTACTAATATTCTACTCCTTTTGATTGGCATTAGGCTTATAAAAGACGTCGCTACAGACAGTCAAACAGCGGTCCTTGGTGCGGTTGTTCTGGGGGTCTTTCTGCTGATTTTGCCGATAATTGAGATACGCTCACTTGACCGAGTTCTTGATAAAAGAGGCTCTAAGTGGTTTTATCCAAGGTCCTACTATTATCACTGCATTTCTATGACTTTTCTCTCCCTGTCCTTTTTCGGATTCGTAGAACTACAGGTGATGGTTATCAATTTCTTCGTCTTACGCGGTTTTACCGTTAGTGGAACTGCAATTTGGCTACTCAACCGTGTTTTGGGACTTATGCTTATTCCATCGGTAGCGATAGGGCTGTTATCTCTCTATTGGTCAATGGTCTGGCTAAATACTGAAATACAACAGATTGACCACAGGAACTAGACCCCCCAGTCTGTACTACAAGCGAACCGCCAGATGGCGACCGCCCACCGACACGCCGTGTATGGCTACAAACTCAGGGTATGCGGATCGGCAGAAATCCCGATTTTCGTTAACGGCCTAAGAGCGGCTAAGAGCTTCGCTCCTCGCCGTCCCACTCCGCGGAGTTGTCCCGCGGCTGGTAGCCCAGCGCCTCCTTCGCGCGCTCGAGTGAGTAGTACTTGCGGTCGTTATCGGAGATGCCGTAGACGATCTCGTAGTCGTAGTCGGCGCGCAGCGCGCAGTCGTGGAGGTGCGCACAGTCGCGATAGGAGAGCCACATCGCCTGCCCGCGCTCGTAGTCAACCGGCGGGTGTCCCCGGGTGAGGTTGCCGATCCGGATGTTGCAGACGTCGATGCCGTATTCGTCGTGGTAGTACCGGCCGGTCGTCTCGCCGGCGGCCTTCGAGATCCCGTAGTAGTTGCCGGGGCGGGGCAGTTCCGTGCCGTCGAGTCGGAAGTCGTCGTCGGGCTGATAGAGGTCGGGTTTGCGCTCGGCCTCGAAGTGGCCGACGGCGTGGTTCGAGGAGGCGAAGACGAACCGCGAGACGCCCGCGTCGACGGCGGCATCGTAGAGCAGTTTTGTTCCGTGGATGTTGTTCTCGAGCACCGAGTCCCACGGGGCGTCACGCCGGGGGTCGCCGGCAAGGTGGACGACCGCGCCAACGTCCGCGCAGGCCTCGGCGATGAGTTCCTCGTCGGTGACGTCGCCGACGAGGTACGGGTGATCGGGATCGAACGGCGGCGGGTTGTGGAACAGGTACCGCCAGTCGTACTCGTCGGCGAGCCCTTCGCGGATGGCCGTCCCGACCGATCCCTTGGCCCCGGTGAGCAACACGGTCTCGTCCATATAAATAAATGGACGCGACAGCCGGGTAAGAAACGTGCGGTTCGCGCCCGAACGCGTCGTTCCCGGGGCGCTCGTAGCAGGCTGCTACCGGGGTCTCGCCCCGGATGGCCTCGAAAAGCTTCTTTGGTACCCTGGTTGAGGGTCGAGTATGTTCCGTGGGTTCCGCGTCGGGTCGGTCGCCGGTATCCCGATCAAACTCGACGTTACCTTCCTCCTCATCCTCCCCGTATTAGCGTATCTCATCGGCAGCGGGATGGCCGATGCGGTGACAGCGCTCAACGCCGTCCTCGGCGCTGGCCTCGACGCGGAAGCGTTGACAGCGGGGGCGACGCCGTGGGCCATCGGGTTCGCGTCAGCCACCGGGCTGTTCGTCTGCGTGTTGCTCCACGAGTTGGGCCACGCCGCTGTCGCCCGCCGGTACGGCTACGAGACCGAGTCGATCACGCTGTGGCTACTCGGCGGGATCGCCCGCCCCGAGGAGCGCCCGGAGCGTTGGAACCACGAGCTATGGATCGCGCTGGGCGGCCCCGTCGTCAGCGTCGCGTTGGGGGTCGGCTGTTTCGTCGCCATCAACGCTGTCCCGTCCGAGCCGTGGCGGTTCGTCGTCAGCTACCTGGCGGTGTTGAACATCGTCCTCGCCGGGTTCAACATGCTCCCGGCGTTCCCGCTAGACGGCGGACGGGTGCTCAGGGCGCTGCTCGGTCGAACGCGGTCGCACGCGGCCGCGACCGAACTCGCCGTCTCCGTCGGGAAGTCCTTCGCGGTCGTGTTGGCGATCATCGGGATCGTCGCGTTCAACCCCTTTCTGGTCGCGGTTGCGTTCTTCGTCTACATCGCGGCGGCGGCGGAGGGCCGGCGGACCGCGCTGGCGGCGACGTTCGAGGGTGTCCGCGTCGCCGACGTGATGACGCCGGCCTCGGAACTCAGCGCCGTCGAACCGACCGAATCGCTCGCCGAGGTGCTCGATCGGATGTTCGGCGAGCGTCACACCGGCTATCCGGTCCTCGAGTCGGGGCGACTCGTCGGTGTCGTGACGCTCTCGGACATCCGAGACGTCGCGCCGGACTCGCGGGCGACGACCACTATTGAGGAGGCGATGAGCACCGACCTCGAAACGGTCGGCCCGGACACCGAGGCGATGGAGGCGATGACGAGGCTTGAGCGCGGCGACGTCGGTCGGCTGCCGGTCGTCGACCGGACGGGGGCGCTCGTCGGCCTCGTGACGCGTTCGGACCTCGTGACCGCGATGACGGTCATCCGCGAGCGGCGCGCCGATCGATAGGGTCGACTTATCTGTGTGGGTACGCTTTTATTGGTGTGACTGGGAGCCCGCCGGCTGATGACCAAGGCGAATCGGGGGCGGTGTCCGCGCGCGACGAATCGCCCCACGAGGGGGTCGTGCGCGTTCGGGAGGCGCTCATCGGCCTCGGATTCATCTGGCTGACCGCGGTGTCGACGTTCGGAGCGGCCGGCGCCGCGGTGTACGGCGTGCGGACATCATCGGAGTATGTTCTCGTCGCCGTCGTCGCCGCGGGACTTGCCGCCGCCGCCGGGTCGGCGGCACTCCGGACGTTTGGCTACCGCTAGTCCTCGTCGCCGCCGTCCACGCGGACCGTCAACACGGGCGTATCGGCTCCCCGGACGACGCGCTCGGTGACGCTCCCGAGAAGATACCGGTCGAGGCCGCTCCGGCCGTGGGTCCCCATCACGATGAGGTCCATCTCCGCTTCCTCGGCGTATTCGAGGATCGACTGGTGAGGCGTGCCGTCCTCGAGGGCCGTTTCGACCGCGACGCCGGCGTCGTCGGCGCGTTGGCGGATGTCCGAGATGGCCTCCTCGCCGATCTCCCGGAGGCGGGCCTCGACCTGCCCGTCCATCATCTCCGGGGCGTATGGGATGTCTTCGACGACGAAGAGGACGTGCAGTTGGGCGTCGGACTGGGCGGCCAGTCCAATGGCCTGTTTGACCGCGCGGTCGTTCCCCCGGCTTCCGTCGGTCGGCAGCAGAATCCGGTCGTACATACTCGGGTCATTTCCCCACCAGTACAAAGAACTACTCCCAGCATCGCAACCGCTGGGACACGCCGGCCGTTGCCCCTCAAGCAAGCAACTCGGCGTGTTTATCTCGCAGTTTCGACAGCTTCGGGTTTATATTGACCGTACAGTAGGTGTCGTTGGGATTCTTATCGAAGTAATCTTGATGATACTCCTTGGCGGGGTAGAACGTCTCTAGTGGTTCGACCTCGGTCACGATGTCGTCGTCGTGCAACGGCTCGATCGTCTCGATGACATCCTCGACGACCTGGCGTTGCTCGTCGTCGTGGTAGTACACCGCCGATCGGTACTGGCTACCGATGTCGGGTCCCTCGCGGTTCAGCGTCGTCGGCGTGTGAATCGTGAAGAACACTTCGAGCAGATCCCGAAAGGCGATCTTCGCCGGATCAAACTCGACATGCACCACCTCAGCGTGGCCGGTCTCGCCGCGGCAGACTGCCTCATAGCTTGGGTCATCGACGTGGCCGCCGGCGTAGCCGGAGGTGACTGATCGGACGCCGTCGAGTTTCTTGAGGACGGCTTCGACGCACCAGAAACAACCGCCGCCCAGTGTCGCGGTCTCGAGTTCGTCGTGGCTGGCATCGGACATACCCCTCTTTGCGGTTCGAGAGGCTTGAATCGTCGCGTCGCGGCCACCGATCGCGAACGAACTGACGCCGAATCCGACTCGAATGCCCGTCAGTCCCCGCCGGACTCGCGGGGCAGCGCAACGACCGGGCAGTCCGCCTCGGTGACGAGCCGCAACGATCGGTCTCCCGAGAGAAACTGAAGGAGGCGGTTCCCGCCGCGTGCGCGGTAGGCGACGGCGCTGGCATCGACTTCCGCCGCGGCCTCGAAGATCGCGCCAACGACATCGCGGGCGTATGCGGTGTGGTCGTCGGCGTCCGGAAAGACCCTCCGAACCGCGGCGTAGGATGCCTCGGCCAGTTCCTCGGACTGTTCGACGGGCGTCTTGTCGGGGGCGCCCTCTCCCTTCTCGACGACGTGGAGGGCCGTCACCCGCCCGGGATCGTAGGGTTCGAGCGCTCGCGCCGTCACCAGCGCGTTCTCCTCGTTCGCGACCGGCACGAGAACGTGCGCGAGCAACCCGCCACCGTCGGACTGAGAGGTGGTCATAACCGGTATCTACCGTCGAAGTATTTATACCCTTTCGAGGGTCGACGGCGGTCGCCCCGTTCCGACAACGTTTAGCAATATATAAAAGAGGTGCGGCAGAACGACCGCGTATGTTTTGTCGATATCATTCCTTTCACACCTTGGTATCACTCCATCGGTACGTGGGTGAAAGCGCATGAGCGACGAGGAACTCGCAAAGGACCTCGGCCCGCTCGCCGCGCTCACCATCGGCGTCGGGACGATGATCGGCGCGGGTATCTTCGTCCTTCCGGGGACGGCGGTGCTCCGGGCCGGTCCCCTCGCCGCGGGCACGTTCGTTCTCGGCGGCGTCATCGCGCTGTTTACCGCCCTCTCTGCCTCGGAACTCGGCACCGCGATGCCGAAATCCGGCGGCGCGTATTTTTATATCAACCGCGCGCTCGGGCCGCTGTTCGGTTCAATCAGCGGGTGGGCCAACTGGCTCGGCCTCGCCTTTGCCTCCGCCTTTTATATGTACGGCCTCGGCGAGTACGTTAACACGCTCGTCGGCGCGCCCGCGTTGTCGGTCGGCCCGCTGTTTCTTGAGGCCGCCCAGGTGATCGGCCTCGTCGGCGCTCTGTTCTTCATCGCCGTCAATTACGCCGGAGCAAAGGAGACCGGCGGTCTCCAGATCGTCATCGTCCTGCTGCTTTTGGGCATTCTCGGGCTGTTTACCGTCGTCGGCCTGCTGAACGCCGATCTGGCCTCGCTTCGCCCGCTGGCCCCACCCGGCTCGATCGGCGAGGTGCTGCCCGTCACCGCCATCGTCTTCGTCTCGTATCTCGGCTTCGTCCAGATCACCTCGGTCGCCGAGGAAATCAAGGACCCCGGCCGGAACCTGCCCCGTGCGGTCATCGGGTCGGTCGTTCTCGTGACAGTCGTTTATGGGCTCTTCTTGCTCGTGCTGTTGGCGTCGGTACCGAACGATCTCGTCGCGGGCAACGACACGGCGGTCGTTGACGCCGCCCGGCTGCTGTTCGGCCAGTACAGTCTCTTCGGGTTCGAATTGGGCGTTCTCGGGTGGGGATTGTTGCTGTTCGGCGGCCTGCTCGCGACGGCCTCCTCGGCGAACGCCTCTATTCTCTCGTCGTCGCGGATCAACTTCGCGATGGGCCGAGAAAGGATCGTCACCCCGAGTCTCAACGAGATCCACGAGCGCTTCGGGACGCCGTACAAATCGATCGCGCTCACCGGGGCGCTCATCATCGTCTTCCTGCTCGTCGGCAACCTGGAGCTACTCGCGACCGCGGGATCGGTGCTCCATCTCATCGTTTACGGGCTGTTGAACCTCGCGTTGATCGTGATGCGCGAGTCCGAGCCGCCGGGGTACGACCCCGACTTCGAGGTGCCGCTGTACCCGCTTGTCCCGGTCGTCGGCACGGTCTCGTCGTTCGCTCTTATCGCGTACATCGAACCCCGTGTGATCGTGCTCTCGGGCGGGCTGGTCGCCTTCGCGGCGCTTTGGTACTTCTTGTACGCCCGCTCGCACGTCGAAGCGAGGGGTGTCCTCGGCGGCTGGATCCTCGATCGCTCCGAGGAACTCCCCGACGCGGCCGTCTCAGCGGCGACCTCCGTCCAGCCGGAGGGCGACGACTACCGCGTGATGGTGCCGCTGTCGAACCCCGCCACGGAGCAGCATCTGATCACGCTCGCCTCCGCCGTTGCGAACCAACACGACGGCACGGTCGTCGCAATCAACATCGCGAACGTGCCCGACCAGACCACGCTGGAGGCCGCCCGCGATCGCGGTGCCCACAACGCCGCCAGCGACCTCCTCGAGCGCGCCCAAACCGATGCCGAGACGTTTGGCGTCGATGTCGAGACCCACGTCATTCTCTCACACCGGGGCTTCGAGGAGATCTTCGACGCCGCGCGAACCTATGGGGCGGACGTCACGGTGATGGGCTGGGGCGAGGACGCCCACGGCTCGCCGGGGCGCGCGGAGTCGGCCATCGACGAGCTGGCGTACTCGCTGCCGTGTGACTTCCTCGTCTTCCGGGACCGCGGCTTCGACCCCTCGCGGCTCCTCGTGCCGACCGCGGGTGGCCCCGACTCGGAGCTCTCGGCCGCCGTCGCTCAAACTCTCCGGGCCGAGTTCGACTCGGCCGTGACGCTCCTGCACGTCGCCGACGACGAGGTCGAGGGCCGGGCGTTCCTCGAGTGGTGGGCCGAGGCGAACGGCCTCGAAGACGCCGAGTTGCTCGTCGAAACCGGTGATATCGAGGCGAACATCGCTCGTGCCGCCGAGGACGCTACCATGCTTGCCATCGGTGCGACCGAGCGGGGCCTGCTCTCGCGGCTCGTCCAGGGATCGCTCGTGTTGGACGTTCTGTACGACGTCGAGTGCTCGGTGCTCTTGACAGAGAAAGAACACGAACGCGGGATCAAAGAGCGACTCTTCGGGTCCGGCGCACGCGCCGACCGCGACGGCGGGACCGAGGACTGACGCCCCGCGTCGCCTCAAATACGTTCGGCGGGCACCGATTGGTGCCGTATCAGGAGGTCGTGAAACCAGCCGCCCCGTCGTACTCCTCGAGCACCCACTCGAGCTCCTCGATCGCCCGGAGGACGGCCACCTCGGCCGCGTCCTCAAACTCCGATGACGGCGGATCGTAGTCGTCGTACTCGGCTTCCAGTTCCTCGATCCGCTCGCGGATTTCGGCCTCGGTGCGCATACATGACTCGACCGGCGGAGGCCTCTTTGGGTTTGGGGCACGCGCCTGGGGTCGACAAAGGAGAGACTTAATACCGACACGCCGAGGGGGTGGGCGACGGCGTCGTCGACAGCCGGATCGCGGCAACGATAGCGGAACCCTGGGCCGCCCCCGCAACGGCAAAGCCGCTGGAGACCGAACATCGAGTATGGACTCGGAGATACCACAGACGGACGCCGAGTGGCGTGACGCACTCACCGACGATGAGTACCAAATCCTGCGCGAGCAGGGGACCGAACCGAAGTTCTCCGGCGAGTACCTCGGCAAGAGCGAGGAGGGGGTCTACCAGTGTGCCGGCTGTGGGGCCGAACTGTTCGACTCGGAGACGAAGTTCGACTCGAACTCGGGGTGGCCCTCATTCTACGATGCCAAGGAAGGGGCCGTCGAACTCCGCGAGGACCGCAGTCACGGCATGGTCCGGACGGAAGTCGTCTGTGCGCGGTGTGAGGGACACCTGGGGCACGTCTTCGAGGACGGGCCCGACCCGACCGGCGAGCGTTACTGCATGAACTCGGTCGCGCTCGAGTTCAACGACGGTGAGTGACGGCCGAACCAGGGTCGCGCGGGCGCTACAGCCATCGCATCCAGGCGAATCACCGAAAGGCGGCGCTGCATTGTAATGCGAAAATAAAAATAAACCCACCGACAATGGCGAGCACGAATGACAGCTCACGACGGGGCCGGGATGACTCGGCGCAATCTCTTCCGTGTCGGTGTCGGTGCGGCGACGGCCGCAGCGGCGACAGGGGCGGCCGGACCGACCTACGCACAGGAGGAGTTTGATTACGGCGGCTGGTTCGAGGACGCGAACAACTACGACGGGACAGTCGATATGACCGGCGAGGACGAGGTCATCGTCGAGGTCGGCGCCGGCGAGAATAACCTCGCGTTCGGTCCGCCGGCGGTCCACGTCGACACGGGCACGACCGTCGTCTTCGAGTGGACCGGCGAGGGCGGTACCCACAATGTCGCGGAACGGGAGTCCGGAGAGCGATACGAGAGCGACCTCGCCAGCGAGGCCGGCACGCGCTACCCGCTGACCTTCGAGAGTGACGGCATCAGCACGTACGTCTGCACCCCCCACGCGACCGTCGGCATGAAGGGCGCGGTCGTCGTCGGTTCCGGGGATGGCGTTCCGGACGTCTCCGTAGGCGAGATGAGCGTCGGCGCCGGTGGTGGCGACGGCGGTGGAGAGTCCGGCGGCGACGGCGAGGGGTCCGACGGCGGTAGCGGCGACGGCGGAGACGAGGAAGCCCCGCCGGCAATGCAGGGCGACAACAGCGTCTTCGCCCTGTTCGGCCTCTCGGCCGTCATCGCGTTCCTCTCGCCGTTCGCGTTCATCATGTTGATGCGTCGAAACAGTGAGGAAGACGTGTAGAAGGGGTGTGTTCCGGTGGCGACGGGCGGCAAACGGTCCGTCTAGCCACGTCACGCCCTGCCCGATGCGTCGATCCCTCTCGATGCGCTCCCACCCGACGGATTTTATATCGGCGCGCATAACGGTCGGACATGGCCGGGCTTGACCTCGACGCCGAACAACTCGACCGGTACTCCAGACACATCATCATGGACGATGTCGGCCCCGCCGGCCAGGCTCGACTGCTCGACTCGTCAGTCCTCTGCATCGGGGCCGGTGGTCTCGGGTCGCCGATCATCCAGTATCTGGCGGCGGCCGGCGTCGGCACGCTCGGGATCGCCGACGACGACGCCGTCGAGCGCTCGAACCTCCAGCGCCAGGTCATCCACGGCGATGCCGACGTCGGCCGCCAGAAGGTCGAGTCCGCCCGCGAGTTCGTTGAGCGGCAGAACCCCGACGTGACGGTCCGAACCCACGACTGTCGGGTGGAGGCCGACAACGTCGAGGAGTTGATCGAGGAGTACGACGTCGTCGTCGACGGCTCCGACAACTTCGCTACCCGGTATCTCGTCAACGACGCCTGTACGCTCGCCGGCGTTCCCTTTGCCCACGGCGCGATCCTCCGTTTCGAGGGGCAGGTGACGACCTTCGAGGCCAACGAGGGCGGGCCCTGTTATCGGTGTCTGTTCCCCGAAGCGCCCGAACCCGGCACCGTTCCCGACTGTGCGACCGCGGGCGTGTTGGGCGTGCTTCCGGGCACCGTCGGCTGTATCCAGGCGACCGAGGCCGTCAAGCTCGTTTTGGAGTACGGCGAGACGCTCGACGGTCGGATGGTGTTTTACGACGCCGCCGACATGACGTTCCGGGAGATCGCCGTCGAACCGCGCCCCGACTGCGCAGTCTGCGGCGACGGCGGGATCGACTCGATCCACGACGTCGAGTACGAGGATACCTGCACTATCTGAGCTCCGGGGGCGACGGGCGGTGGCGGCTCCGAAAGTGTACCCGGGGGCAAGTGGGTGTCCCCGGACGGGAAGTATTTGTCCCCGCGTGCCCGATTGTGACGTGTGCAGGAGTACGAACGCAAGCAACTCCTCGAACGGATCGGCCGGGAGGGGTCGACGCTCGGGGTCGACATCCCCGAGCGCATCGATATCCAAGGCGAGGAGGTACAACTCCAAGAGTTCGTCTTCGAGATCAAGCGTCGCGAGACGGTCCCCGAGGGCGAACGCGACCGCGTCGAGCGGGCCAAGCGCAACCTGCGGCGCGAGCGCCTCGAACGCAAGGAACTGATCGAGGACGGCGAGATCGGCTTCGAGGAGGGCGAGCGACTCGCCGACGCGGTCGTCGGGATCGATCGGGCGCTCGAGGCATTGGAGAGCCTCGGTCCCGAGAGCGTCGAGGCGGAGGCGAAACGGCAGGAGACCGCGGACACCAAACGCTGGATGGACTTCCTAAAGAAGGCCCTCGGCCGCGACGACGGCCCGGAGGTACGGGGACCATGAGACGGACAGGCGAACGCGGAGGGATAGAGGTATGAGCGAGAACGACGCTGTCGCTACGCTGCTGGAGGAGATGGCCGATCACCTCGAAGCGCGCGATGTCGAGTTCAAACCGAACGTCTACCGCCGGGCGGCCGAGAGCATCCGGGGGCACACGGTCGCGATCGAGCGCCTCAACGAAACCGGGGGCGAGGACGCCATCGCCGAAATCGACGACGTCGGCGAGGCGATCGCCGCGAAGACGGCCGAGTACCTCGAGACGGGGACGATCGAGGAACTCGAGGAACTCCGCGAGGAGATGCCCGTCGAGATGGACGCGCTCACCGCCGTCGAGGGGGTCGGGCCGAAGACCGTCGGCGCGCTGCACGAGGCGCTCGGGATCGAGACGCTCGACGATCTCGAGGCGGCCGCCGAGACCGGCGAGATCCGGACCGTGAGTGGGTTCGGCGAGAAGACCGAGGCGAACATCCTCGAACGGATCCCCTTTGCCAGGGAGGCCAGAGCCCGAAGCCTACTCGGCGACGCTCGCCCCGTCGCCGACCGCCTCGTCGAGTTCGTCGGAGACCTCGACGCGGTCAGCGCCGTCGAGACGGCTGGGTCGATCCGGCGGTGGCGGCCAACGATCGGTGATGTCGACGTCCTGGCGGCGAGCGAGGACGGTGCGGCCGTCGTCAGCGCGTTCACCGACTGGGAGAGGGCGGAGTCGGTTATCGAGGCCGGGAGTAACAAGGCCTCTATCCGCGCCGACGGCGAACGCGTCGACCTCCGGGTCGTCGTCCCCGGAGAGTTCGGCGCGGCGCTGCAGTACTTTACTGGGAGCAAAGAGCACAACGTTGCGCTCAGGAACCGCGCGATCGAACAGAGTCTGAAGCTCAACGAGTACGGCGTTTTTGACGTCTCCGAGGTCGACGATCCCGACGCTGGCCAGCGCGTCGGCGAACGAGTCGCGGGCGAAACCGAGATCGGCGTCTACGACGCCGTCGGGATCGACTTCGTTCCCCCGGAACTGCGCGAGAACCGCGGCGAGATCGGGGCCGCGGCCGACGGCGAGCTCCCGAATCTCGTCGAAACGGCCGACGTGCGCGGCGACCTCCACCTCCACACGACCGCCTCCGACGGGACGGCGACGATCGAGGGGATGGCCGCGGCAGCGGCCGAGTTCGGCCACGAGTACCTCGCAGTCGCGGACCACGCGACCGGGCCCGGAATGGTCGGCGGCGTTGGACTTGGCGACGAGGACTTGCTCGATCACGCCGACGCGATCCGGGCAATCGACGAGGAGACGGATATCGATGTCCTTGCAGGCGTCGAGGCGAACATCGGCGCGGACGGCTCGATCAGCGTCGGCGAGGACGTCCTCGCGGCACTAGATTGTGTGGTCGCCTCGCCGCACAGCGGGCTGGACGACGACGGAACTGACCGGCTCGTGGCCGCGACCGAGCACCCCGAGGTCGATATCCTCGGCCACCCGACCGGCCGACTGTTGAACCAGCGCCCCGGTCACGACGTCGACATCGAGCGCCTCGCGACGGCGGCCGCCGATACCGAGACCGCCCTCGAGATCAACGCCGATCCGAGACGGCTCGATCTGCGCTCGAGCTACGTCAAGGCCGCCATCGAGGCCGGCGCGACGATCGCAATCAATACCGACGCCCACAGGACCGCCGCGTACGCGAACGTCCGCTTCGGCGTCCACACGGCCCGTCGCGGGTGGGCGGAGCCGGCGGACGTATTGAACTGCCGTGACGCGGCCGGCGTCCGCGAGTTCCTCGGATGACGGGCGAGAGAGGCTCGGCTCCGGACGGGCCGGAAACTCCGGACGACACCGAAACGCCCGACGACGACAAGGAGATCCGCCCGGAAACGGATCGGCTGCTGCTCGACGTCATGCTCGGCAAACTCGCCGTCTACCTCCGCGTCTGTGGGTACGACACCGCCTACGCCCTCGATCGGGGGCTCGAAGCCGACGATCGCATCGCCGCCCTCGCCGAGGCGGAAGGCCGTCGACTGCTCACCCGGGATGTCGAGTTGGCCGATCGGGTCGAGGGAGCGGTGTTGCTGACCGAACGGGACCCTCAGGCCCAACTCGCCGAACTCCGGGCGGCCGGCGTCGAACTCGTGCCGGATGACGAACCCGCGTACTGTGGGCGATGCAACGGCCGGCTCGAGCCGGTCCCGGCGAGGGCGGACACGCCTGAGTACGCCCCCGACACACAGGAGGTCGACTGCTGGCGCTGTCGCTCGTGCGAACAGTTGTTCTGGCTCGGCAGCCACTACGAGCGGATGAAATCGGTTCTTACGGCGTAACGCCCCCGAGGCGCGGCTTAATTGGTGTTCGGCGACCACTCCTCGCAGGCGTCCATGTCTTCCATCGTCTCGCTGTGGAGCCCGCAGTACGGCACCAATCCCTCCTCAGTTCGGACGTACCGGAAGTACGCGCAGTTGCCGCAGTACCGATCGCTGATCGGTGCGGCCGAGCCGTCCCCGTCGTCGAGGAGTTCAGCATCGTCGGAAAAGTCTGGCTCGCGAATCGGGGACGCGCTGTCGGTGCCGCCGTCAGTCGAGTTCGCTACCGTAGTGCCCGATTTCCGTTCAACACCGGCACCGGTTCGGGACGCGGTCGACCCCCCGTTCGGGGCGGAGCGGTTCGTCTGGGTTTCGGCGTCGCCGTCGGGCGTCGCGCCGAGCATCCCGATCCCACCGAGTTTTCCCCGGAGTTCGTCGTTCGAGACCTCGACGACACGCGTTTCACCCTCCTTGGTGATCTCCAGCGACACTGTGCCGCCAGGGTCGTTGCGCGCTTTGAAGTTGGCGACGGCGCTGAACAGACACCAGCTCGTGACGATCGCGCCTATAAAGTACGTCGCCGAGACGGCGAGCGTCATCGTCGTGTCCCCGGAGCCGCCGACCCAATCGACCGGGTACCAGCGGGTGAACATCCCGACGCCGGCGAAACAGACGAGTGCGCCGATGGCGGCGGTCGCTTGGAGTCGCCGCGACGCCCGCGGGAGCGCGACCATCGTTCCGAAGAGGACCGCCGGAAGCCCGAGACCGCCCAACACGCCGGCCAATTCGCGCGCCCCGAACTGATCGAGCCCGAAGTACGCGCCCAGATCGGTTGACGCGACGACGAGGCCGGCGGTGACGAGCACCGCCCCGACCCCGAATAGCGCGACACCGGCGTACAGCCGCCGGAGGCCGGCCCCGCCGCCTCCCCTGTAGACCTCCGTGAGGCTAGCCATACCGACTGTACTTCCCCAACCCACAAAACACTATGTCAGACGGGCGTAAGACGGGGTAGGGCCGATGTCGCGAGAGCGATCACAGATCCCTGATCCGTTCCTCGGCGGCCGCGAGCGTCGCCTCGCGATCGAAGCCGTCAACGATCGACGACAGCGTCGCCTCATCGGCGCCGGCCAGTTCTCTCGCGTGTTCGGTCATGTTCGGCACTGCCCGGATCAGGTTGTCGATTATCGGGACAGCCGCCGACTGCGCCGAGCGAGACATCGGGTTGAGATCGACGACCACTTCTGTCGTTCCCATCGCGGCGAGTGCCTCGGCGCGGTCGCCGTCCTCCAAGGGCACTAACACGACATCTGCCGCCCCGATTCCGTCCGCATCGACCTTCGCGCGCTCGTGATTGAGGCCGGGGATCCGTCCGTCAGCCGTCGCCCCTTTGACGTCCTCGGCACCGTGTTCTTCGAGGTGGGCGATGATCCGTTCGATTCGCTCGTCGGTCCGGTTGAACAGGTTAACCTCGATGTCGGCCCCGGTCGCCGTCGCCAGCGTGACGATTTCGTCCGGCACGAGCGCCGCGACGTTGCCGTTGACCGAGAGGACAGCGTGGTCAGCACGGAGCAGGTGGGCGGCCGCTGCGCGCTCGGCGTTGTCTGCGCTCGGGATCGTCTCCTCGCCGAGCAGGTAGTCGAACGCCTCGCCACGACCCTGTGCGATGAGGCCCTGTCGGGACGTGAGGCCGCGGTCGACACCCGCCTCGATGCGGTGTCGCGTCAGGAGCGACTCGTATCTGGGGTGTGAGTCCGGGATCTCCGGGCCGGTCATATCACCCGGTGGGTGACCGCGGATCAAAAGACTCCCGCTCGCGCATCAAGTTTCCGGCCCAAACCGTCCGGTTTTATTCGCCGCCGTCGGAACCCCCGGGTATGGATACTAACGAACTGCGGGCGACGCTCGGCGATACCGGCCTCGCCGGGGTCGGGCTCGCCTGTCTGGGCCTCGTCATCGTCGGACGACAGAACCGTCGGGCCGCCGTCGGCGCAGCCGCACTCGCCGTCGGTGCCGGGCTGGTCGCCCACGGCCTCGTTGGCTCGTTCTTGGAGTCGATAGGCATGAGCTACGAGGACCTCTAGGGGCACGGGCTCGTGCGGCCGGGACTCAAGTTTTATACCTCCGTCACGGCCACGTGTCGGTAATGGGACTCCAATGTTCGCTCCTCGGTCACGCCTTCGAGGACGCCGGGGTAGAGCGCGAGCGCGAAGAGCAGGGCAGCGAGGTGGTCACCACCGAACGGGAAATCGAACGCTGTCGTCGCTGCGGCACGGAGCGTGTCGTCTCCGAGAGCACAGAGGTCGCGGCCGTCGTCGACGCCTCTGACGTCGGCCTCGAGGCCGGGTCGGCGCCGGATTCCGGTGCGTCGAGCGCGGCGGCAAACACGGATGCGGGCACGAACGATTCGGACAGTCCCGCAGATCCTGACACTGGGATCACGGGTGCGATCGAACGCAGCGACACTGACGCGGCGGGCATGGAGACGGATCCGGACGGGACGGGACTCGACGCGACACCCCCTGGGGCCGCCGAGTCAGAGGGCCTCGAGACCGATGGACCGACGGGATCGTCGACTGCGCTCGATCCGAACGCGGGGGGAGACGAGAGCGCCGGCTCCGAAGGCCCCCCGGATCCGGCCGAGGAGGACGCCGAGATTCTCACCGACGACGGCGACGAGGACGCGGACCCGGGGGACCGAGAGCCCGGCGAGTGGCCCGGCGGTACCGGGGGGAACGCCGAGGCGAGCGATGCCGGCGGCGACGACGTGGGGGAGGCCCCGCTGGCCCCCGGTGAGGAGTCGCTGTCGGGAATCACGGTGCCGGAGGGGGAGATCGTCTGTCCCGACTGCTCGTTCCAGGTCGGAGCCGACTCGGGGTATCGAGCCGGCGACCCCTGTCCGGAGTGTGGCGCGTGGCTGGAGGCCGAACGAAACCAGTAAACCTTCGGATTCCGATACCCTGGGTATGGAAGAGTACAAGATGCGACGCGGGGAGTATCTAGAGGAGCGTGTCCCCGACCTGGAGGCGACGGTTGAGGAGTACTTCGGGCCGATAACCGACACGGAGGAGTTCAAAGGCAGCGATCTGTACGTCGTCGGCGACCCGGACAACCCGGTTTTCACCCGGATCGTTGCGGGCACGGTGTCGTACTCCGGTAAGAAGGACAAACTCGCCGTCCACTTCGAGGAGCGCGACCTCGAGTCGCTGATGGAGACCGGTGATGTCGACGCCGCGGGCGACGCCAATAACGCGAAAAACGACTTCCTCCTCGAGTGTACCGGCCGTGACGCGAAATCGCGCCGAGAGTCGATGAAACGCGCCGTCGAGGACGACGCCGAAAAGCCCGACAACGTGTAATCGAGGTCCCGGCTCGACGCCGTCGGGTCTGCGCTCCGATCCAATGGCGTCCAATGTAGGCCCAATCCAAGCGGATCAAACGCGGGCCGTGATCCGACACCATTCGACGTGGGCCCTGGCCCGATGCGGCAGGCGCGACCCGACTGTTTTTGCGCTTCGGAGGCCATGAACGCGTATGACGCTCGCGTTCGACCCAGCGGAGATCGGCCCCGAGGACATCGGTGAAAGAGAAGCCACTCTAGAGATGGAGCACGAAGCGGCGATCGAGCACGTCCGCGAAACGGCCGAGGCGGCCGGGTTCGGCGTCCCCGTCGAGTTCTCGCCCTCGGAGTTGCTGAACGAAAAGCTCGACAGAGAGGCACAAAGCGCCTCAAGCAGTCCGACGCAGTCCGAGGGTGATCGAGACCCCTACTACGTGCTGGGCGCGTGCAACCCCGCGGTCGCCGACCGGGCGCTCGAGGAGACACGCAAGCAGGGCGCGCTCTTTCCCTGCAACTTCGTGATCTGGCAGGAGGATCCCGGCGTCCAGCGGGTGTATCACGTCTCGATCATGCGGATCGCTCGCCTCGTCGGGATCGCACCCGACAACGACGCCTGGGCGTCAATCGTCGGGGATACCGGCGAGTTCGTCGAGGCGTTTTTCGAGGAGCTCTGAGGAGGAGATGAAGCGTGGAATACGCCCTGCCCACCGGCCCGACGCCCGGATCGGCGGAACGCACGACTTTTCAGCCTCGGCAGTTAATTACAGACAACAAATGATCTCGAAGGGCTGCGAGCAGTGCGCCAAGGGGGGAAAGATGGTGCTCTTCGTCTACGGCTACTGCGATCAGCGCGACTGCTTTTACTGCCCGCTCGGCGAGAACCGAAAGAACGTCACGCAAGTGTACGCCAACGAGCGGCCCGTCGAGAGCGACGCGGACGTCATCGAGGAGGCAAAGCGGATGGAGGCCCTGGGCACCTCGATCACCGGCGGCGAGCCCCAAGAGGCGATGGAGCGGACCTGTCGGTACCTGCGCCTCCTGAAAGAGGAGTTCGGCGAGGATCACCACACCCACCTCTACACCGGCATCACGGGCGGCCGCGAGAACATGCGGCGACTCTCGGAGGCCGGCCTCGACGAGATCCGGTTTCATCCCCCCCTCGAGCAGTGGGGCGAGTTGCACGGCACCGAGTGGGAAGAAATCCTTCACGTTGCCCGCGAAGAGGGGCTCACCCCCGCCTTCGAGATTCCCGGTATCCGCGCCGAACCCGAGTTCTTGGAGTTCCTCGACGAGGGGGCCGCCGACTTCTGCAACATCAACGAGTTCGAGATGTCCGACGGCAACTATCGCCGGATGCAGGAGGCCGGCTTCGAACTGAAAGAAGACCACATGAGCGCCGTAGAGGGCTCTCACGACATTCTTGCGGAGATGGGCGATCACGAGAAGGTGTACTTCTGTACGAGCGTATTCAAGGACGCCGCCCAGCACCGCTCGCGTCTTAAACGGATGGCCAAGACCGTCGGCCGAGAGTTCGATGAGACCACCGACGATGGCACCCTCGTCTACGGGAAAGCCTGGACGAGCGAAGCCCGGCTCCGCGAACTCGGCGTGCCAGAGGAGTTCTACGCCGTCAAGTCCGAGCACGTCGAGTTGGCGTGGTGGCTTCTAGAGGAGATGGTCGAGGACGGCGATGTCCCGAAGGGAGAGATCGTCGAGCAGTATCCAACCTACGACGGAACGGTCGTAGAGCGGACACCGTTGTCGAACGGAACCGGAAGCGAGCGGGCCACAGCCGACGACTGAACGTACCGCGCCGCAGGCGGGTTCACCGTGGCGAACCAAGCGAGTCACGGTCTTTTTAATCGACGTTTTTCGAGGAGCGGTGCGCGAAGCGCACCCGATCATGACACAAACGTTTCTTTGAGCTTCAAACAGATACATCCGGACAGTAACGGTTGAACGCTGTATGGATCGGCGCTACCTTGCCGCTGGGTTGCTGACGTTCGTGGTGTTAGTTGCCGTCCTCCTCGCTCTTTTTGCTGCGTTGTCTGTCCCGCACGGACCTCTTGGCTCCGATGGGGCCTACCCGCCCGGAGCAGCGTCTGACCGCATCAACTTCTCGACGCTCGGCACTACCGGTGCCAACGTTTCACATACGCCCCGAGAGTACTGGGACTCGTACGCGATTCTCTATACGGCCCCCTCCGAGCGGCGACTTGTCGAAGGTGACTACTACATCAACTCCTCGACGGGGGAGATCATCGCGGACCGCTGGCACGGCGTCAGTGTCTATCACAACGGGGCAACGTACGTGTTTTTCCAGCCTGTTGACGGTATTCCCGAGCACCAACGCGAGCAGTTCGCCTCGGATCCAAAGTTCGTCTACGACAACGCGACCGACGCGTACTATCGATATGACCCCCACTACGGGACGATCGCTCCCACGAACATCGGTCGGCATACGATGCTGCTCGATTCGTACACCTGGGAGGCAACCAATAAAACGACTCACCACGGCGTCCCGGTTATCACGTATCGAGTGACCGGAACGCGTCCGGATTCACAAACACCCCCACCGATCGACGGAACGCTTCAGCTCGGAGTCGAAGATGGCATTATCTACGCGTACGATCTCACGCTGGACGCGGACGAACGTCCCTATCGCTACACGTACAGCGTGCGGCCGGCCCCGTTTCCGGACCACGAGTGGGTTGATACAGCCTGCGATCTGGCGGTGAACTGCACCGACGGTCGCTCGAACTAATCGTTTCAGCGGATCGGACAACGGCGATTCATGAGTTCTACGGTCCCGACTATCCGCCGTTGTCGTCAGTGAGCGCCACCACTTATATACTAGCGACGGGGAGCCGATCGTCCGTTCGAGACCCGTGTCAACACGCGCCAACCTATAAGAGGCCTGTGGGCGTGGGAGTCCACATGGAGACGTCCGAGCGGCCCACGTTCGAAACCGAGGCCGGCGAGGAGATCTACCGCTACGTCGAGCGACACGGAACGGCGGCTCGCCACCGGGTGCGAACGGTGACCTCGTTGCCGCCCGAGAAGTTCCAGGACGCACTCGAGGAGCTGAAGGATCGCGGGTACCTCGAGGACGACGGCGGAACGTTACAGATCGCCCTAGAAGTTGGCTCCGTCGAAGCGTACTCGACCGATGGGGTTGAGTACGTCGTTCGTCCGGCGGGACAGTCAGATTTCGAGGGCCTCATCGACACGATCCGGGATGTGACCGCCGAGGACACCTACATCGTCGCCGAGTCGATCGCCGAGCAGCTCCTCTACGAGGACGCCGTCAACCGCCACAACACCGCTGAATCGCGCGTCTTTTTTGTCGCGACAGTCGAGGGCGACGTCGTCGGGTGGTCCCACCTCGATCTGCCACAACTAGACAAGCTCAAGAGCACTGCCCAACTGACGGTCGGCGTCAAAGGAGAGTTCCGGCAGCACGGTATCGGAAGCCGGCTCGTCAACCGCGCACTGGAGTGGGCGAAGGCCAACGGCTACCGGAAGGTGTACAACAGCGTCCCGACCACGAACGACGAGGCGCTCGACTTCTTGGAAAGCCGGGGCTGGGAGACAGAGGGCATTAGAAAAGACCACTACACGATCGACGACGGCTACGTCGACGAGGTCATGCTCGCGTACACGTTCTAAGTGGCAAGATAAAAGCGACAGACCGACGTGGGACCCCGCCGGACTCAACGTATGGACGGCTACGAACGGCCACCCTTCTTCCACTTGATGGAGTACGCGGCCGACGCCGGCCGCGACGTCGTCGATATGGTCTCGGGCAACCCCGACTGGGAGCCGCCCGAGGCGATTCGGAGCGGGCTGCAGCGGTACGCCGAGGGGGCGGTCGAAACGTTTCAGTACCCGCCAAGTGAGGGACTGTTCGATCTTCGGGCGGCGATCGCCGATCGACACGGCGTCGACACAGAGCGCGTCGTCGTCACCAACGGCACGGGCGAGGCCAACTATCTGGCGATGGCGACCGCACTCGAAGACTGCGACGGCCGGGAGATCATCATGGCCGATCCGGTGTACCCGTACTACCACAAGCGGACCCGGATGCTCGGCGGGACCCCCCGTTTCGTGCCGGTTGCGCCGGACGGGACGCTCGATCCCGCGGCGGTCCGCCGAGCGGCGGGTAAGGACACCGCCGCGATCGTTATCAACTCGCCGAACAATCCGACGGGCGCCGTCTACGGCGAGACGGTGAAACGCGACCTCACCGCCGTCGCCGAGGACCACGACGCGCTGTTGCTCTCCGATGAGGTGTACGAGCGCTTCGTCTACGACGACGGTGCCTTCGGAACGGCCCTCGCCGTCGACTCGGAGGGCGTCGTCGTCACGAACGCCTTCTCGAAGTCGATGGCGATTACGGGCTTTCGGGTCGGCTACGGAATCTTCCCCGAGCGGCTGGTCGATGCGGTCCGGACGCGACACATGCTCGTCAACGTCGCCGGATCGCGGCCGGCCCAGCGCGCGGTGCTCGACGCCTTCGAGGAGACGCCGGAGTCGTACTACAAGCACAATCGCGATCGCCTCGACGACCGGATCGAGACGTTCTGCGACGCCCTCGACGGCGCGGGCGCGGAGTACACCCGCCCGCAGGGCGGCTTCTACGTCATGGCGCGCTTCGAGGGCTACCCGGGGACGCTCGAGAACGCCGAACAGTTGATCGACGAGGCTGGCGTCGCTGGCATGCCGGGGGACGCCTTCGGCGAGTCGCGAGCATCGTGGTTCCGCTTCGCCGTGGTGACGCCACGGGCGGCCGACGCTGCCGAGCGCCTCGCGACGTACTTCGGCTGACCGCCCCCGGTTTCCGTTCAGTCGACGCTTTTGATGTTGTGGACGGGGTCGAGCCGGTCCGTGATCGACGCGGTCGGTTCGAGCGCGTCGGCGATGGCGTCGACGGGTTTGTACGCCATCGGTGCCTCGTCGCGGACGCCGTCGACGACGGACTCTGAGTAGACGCCCGCCATCGCGGCCTCAAATTCCGCCATCTCGACCGTCTCGAAGGCCTCTCCGCGGCTCATCGTCCGACCGGCGCCGTGGGGGGCGCTCCGGTTGTAGGCGTGGTTGCCCCGGCCACGGGCGAGAATCGATCCCTCGGCCATGTTCAACGGGACGACGATCCGCTGGCCTTCCCGCGCCGGCGTCGCGCCCTTTCGGACGGTCAGGTCCCGGAAGTCGATGTAGTTGTGGATCGACTGGAACGAATCGGCCGGCTCAATCCCGAGCGCCGAGCAGATCGCTTCGCCGATCAGCGTTCGGTTCCAGCGGGCGTACTGCTGGGCGAACAGCATATCCACATGGTAGCCGTGTGCCTCCCGTCCTTCGAGGTAATCGAGGTCGTCGCTCCGCGTCTCGGCGTCGGCCTTCGGCCGTGAGAGGCGGTCAAAAACCCGTTCGATCTCGCTCCCATCGAAGGCCTCCCGGATCGCTTCCTTCCGGAGGTGTGACTCGCCCATCCCGCCGGTGACCCAGGTGTAGAGTTCGCGATCGCCGACGGCCTCGGGGTCGAACTTCAGGAACTCGTAGTCCGAGTCAGGGATGACCTCGCGGATTCGGTCCGCGGAGCGGTAGTCGCTGGCTCGCCTCTGCCAGAACTCCGCGACCGACTTGCCGAGGTACCGCGAGCCGCTGTGGACGACGAGCCAGTAACGCCCGGTCGCTCGCGAGCGCGCGAACTCGATGAAGTGGTTGCCGCCGCCGAGCGTGCCGGCACTTTTAATCACGTGGCCCATCCCTTGGCGCTGATCTGCGAGGACGCGCTCACAGAGCGACTTGAAGTACGCGCCGTCGTAGCCGTCGAAGTCGAATCCGGGGTCGATACGTTCGCCGAACCGCGCCGCGTGGGCGGAGTCAAAACGCTCGAAGACGCGGGTAGCACGCTCGAAGGGGAACTCGTTCACGAGGTGTGGCGCGTCGTCGTAGTCGTGGACGGACCGCCCCATCGGGACGGCGTTTCGAACCGCCGCTTCACGATCGGCGTCCCCGAGCGGCAACTCGTCGCCGAGTTCGAACGCCGCCATCCCACAGCCGACGTCGACGCCGACGATGTTCGGGACGATCCGCTCACCCAGCGCCATCGTGAAGCCGACCGGCGCGCCCGCGCCGACATGGGCGTCGGGCATCATCCGGATCGGCTCGGTGAACGCCGGGTGGTCGACAAGGGTCTCAAGCTGTTCGAGGACGTTTCCCTCGACGAGTCCCTCGTCGTCGGTCAACACCCGAGCAGTCGTGTGGGTTCCTTCGAGATCGATCACTGTCGGGAGTTTTCGCGTACCAATATTTAAGACCGCGGGTGCGGCCGGAAAACGGGGGTCCCGAGGCGTGCGTTCGTCACGACGTCTCCGCGCGTTCGGAGAGTGCCGAGAGCGTCCCGGAGCGGCGGAGGTCATCGACCGTGCAGTACCACGCTCCCCGGACGCCGTGGCCATCGTTGCCGACGGGCGCGTCGAGGGGGACGAGGGACCCCAACTCGAACACGACGACGACCCGCTCCTCCGAGAACGGGTCGATGAGCGCCTCCCAGTCGTTCTGGACCATCGGCCCCGGGTCACCACGCACCTGTTCAGTACGGTCCTGCACCCGCGCGTAGTGGGTGATCGCGGAGACTGGTGCGGTCCGATAAAAGGCCATGTAGTCGAAATCGGCCCGCGTCCGGTCGTAGGACCGCGGCGCGGGGTAGAATCCGTCGCGACACCGCGCGAACGTCGCCGGTTGCGTCGCGACGACACAGACGCGCCCCTCACCGGGTGCGTCGTCGTCGGGCGCGTCGGCCGCGAACCGATCGAGATCCATACCCACTGTTCGGCGTCGGGCCGAAAGGGTCACTCGGAACCGGCGAAAGACCGATCCGTCGCCCCGGCTCACGCTGGAGGCCGCTCGCCATCAGACCCGATCGGCGTCCGGGCCGAACGCCTCACTCATGAGGTCGTCCACGTCGTCCGGCCGGACCTCGGAGAACCACTCGTCGCGGGGCTGGATCGTGATCGCGGTGCCGGCTTCGCTGCAGAGGCCGAGGCAGTCGGTCGTCGAGACGCCGACCGGCGACCAAAAGGCGTTTCGCTCCCGCAGCCAGTGCTGTACCGCCGCGACGGTCTCCTCGCCGCCAGCGTCGGCACAGCAGGCGTACTCGGAGTCGCGGTCGTTTACGCAGACGAAGACGTGAGCGGCGAGGCGTGTGGTCTGTTTCTCGGTCTGTCGTTTCACAGGTGTTTCATTGCGTTCGTTTGTCGTTTGCCATTCATCTCACCCCACCAGCACATCGTCGCTCGCGCGCGTCGGGTCGCTCCCGCGATCCGAGCCCCGGCGGCGGAGCGCGTTGAACGAACCGGCGACGAGGAGCCAGAGGCCCGCCTGCGTCAGAATCGTCAACCCCTGGTAAGCGGCAACGAGGTCGGCGGGATGCTCGGGATAAGTGGTCACTGTCGGCGCCGCGATGGTGAGAACCGCGGCCACAGCGAGGACCGGCACTACACTGGCGATGACTCCGATGCCGACGTGGCGGCGAGTCCCGCGCTTGTACGCGAGGATGGTCGCCGCGGCCGTGATCGCACCGAGAACGACCAGTCCGACGTAGGCCTGCATCCTAACGCCGATCGGGTACTGGTGGACCGCGCCGGGGGCGGCGGGCGGCAACGCCAGCCACGGGACGCCCGAGACCGTCAGGAAGCCAGCGCCGGCAAGGACGTACGAGCGTACGTCGTCCGACCCCGGCAACGCCGGTTCGAGAAGATACAGCGCAACGGCGAAGATGCCGCCGAGCAGAATCGCCCACAACAGCCCACTGCCGGCGCTAACGACGGCGGTAGTCGTCTCCGAGACGAGTCCGCCACCGCCGTGGGCGTGATCGTGGGCCGCATGCTCAACGTACGTGCTGAGGGGGTTGCCGACGAGCGCTATGTACAGTCCGTAGGCGATCCCGGCGACACCCCCCGCGGCGACGCCGCGCCGGAGGTAGTCGGCGATCATCCGTTAGTGGCAGGTGATGCCGGCGGCGTGACGGAAGTTGTGCATGGACTCGTGGACGAGCGGGTCCTGGACGAACATCAACGCGAAGATGATCGCGGTGCCGAAGGCGAGTCCCGCGGCGATCTGTGTGGCTGTCAGCTCCGATCGAACGATGTCGAGTCGGTCACCGACGGTTTCGTTTGTGCTCATAAATCGTACTTGTTCTTCTACAAGTGAGTTTGTAAAGCTTTGGGTGGGCCACGTTTCAGCCCGACCGCGAGTTCGCGAGTTCGCGTTCGACGCGATCGGCGGTCAGGGCGTCGAGATCCAACAGCGTGCCGTCGGTCGTCGAGGCGACCTCGGCGAGCAGGCCACGCTCGTCGCCCGCCTCGACGCAGACGGCCCGAGCGCCGGTCGCCGCGAGCGCCTCGGCGGCCGCTCGGGTGTCCGCGGTTGGGTTCGCGGCGGCGTTGGCCCGACCATCGGAGACCACGACGGCAACGGCGGCGTCGGGATCGACCCGGTCGATCACCTCCGCGGTCGTCCGGAGCCCGGCCGGCAGCGGTGTGCGGTCGCCGGTGGGCAGCTCTTTCAGGTGCCGCGCCGCGAGCGTGACCGAGTCGGTCGGCGGAAGGAGCACTTCCGCGTCCTTCCCCGCGAAAGCGACCACCGAGACGCTGTCGCGTTCGGTGTAGGCGTCCTCTAAGAGTTCAAGTGTGACGCCCTTGGTCGCCGCCATCGCGGGGCGCATCGAGGCGCTCGCGTCGACGGCGAAGACGACGAGCGCCTCGCCAGCCCCCGACCGGACCGACCGCCGCAGGTCGCGCGATTCGACGCGGTCGTGTCCCCGGGTCGCGGCGGCCCGAACCGACGCGGCGGCGTCGATGCCGCTCCCCCCGTCGGCCTGCTCCGTCCGGACGCGCACCCCGTTGTTTCCGGTCGATGGCGTTGATTCGGCGCGTCCGGAGCCCGTCGCGCCGTCGGCCTCGGGCGCGTCAACCTCGGGGGCGGCGGCCCCCTCCGCTGGGTCGACTGACTGACCGGGGACGAGCGGCGTCGCCTGCTCCATCTCGTCGCCGTCGGAGTCGCCCCCGTCGCGCTCGTCCGCGCTCCCGTCGCCCTCTTCGGAGGGATCCGATCCGGCCTCTGCCGGCGTCGGGTCTCCCTCGTTGCGGTCCTCGGGCGTGCCGCCGTCGTCAGGGGACGCTTCGGAGTCCGATCCGTCAGCATCCTCGCCCGTGGACGTGTCGCCGTCGTCGTCCGCGACGTCATCGCCCTCACTACCCTCGGAACTGCCCCCGTCCTCGGAGCCGCCCGCCTCAGAATCGTCGTGGGCGTCCTCCGAGCCCTCTGCGTCGACGTCGTCACCCTCGTCTTCGCTCTCGCCGTCCTCGAAGTGATCGTCGATCACGTCCTCGGCGTCCGGGGCGTCCTCGAACGGCGTCGAGCGCATCCGGTGGCCGAGTGCAAACGATGCCGCCGTGCGGATGTCGGTTTGGGTGACCGTCGGCCGTTCGTCGAGGGCGGCGAGCGCCCGGGCGGCCCGGGCGGTCGCGATGTCGGCGCGGTGGCCGTCGACACCGGCCTCAAGACATAGTTCAGCGACCTCCCGTTTCTGTTCGTCAGTCAGCGCGACCGACTCGATCGACCTGCGGGCGTGGCGCAGCCGCTCGCGGTGTGCGCCGGTGTCGTCGTCGGTCCCGTCGGGGTGACTGTCCCGCAGGTCGCCGTCGATGATGGCGACCCGGTCCTCGACGTCGCGCTCGCCCTCAACCTCGACCGAGAGCGCGAAGCGGTCCCGGAGCTGCGGCCGGAGGTCACCCTCCTCGGGATTCATTGTCCCGACAAGCGTGAACTCGGCGGGGTGGCTCCGGCTAACACCGTCGCGCTCGACCCGGTTAACCCCCGAGGCGGCGGCGTCGAGCAACACGTCGACGAGGTGGTCATCAAGCAGGTTCACCTCGTCGACGTACAACAGCCCACGGTTGGCGCGCGCCAGCAGGCCGGGATCGAACGTCGCCTCCCCGGCGAGCGCGTCCGAGACGGAAAGCGTCCCGACCACGCGGTCCCGGCTCGCGCCGAGCGGTAACGTGACAAGCGGCACGGGGCGCGTCTCGACGGGAAACGTCGCCCGGTCGCGACAGTCCAGACACTGCCGGCTCCGGTCGTCGGGCGGGCAGCCGTACGGGCAGTCCGCAACGACGCGCTGGTCGGGCAACAACGCCGCGAGCCCGCGGACGAGCGTCGACTTGGCAGTCCCCTTCTGGCCGGTCACCAGCAGGCCGTCGAGGCCGTCGTCAGCGGCGACACACAGAAGCGCCTGCTTCAACCGCCGTTGGCCCACGACTGCCCCGAACGGCGTGGAAACGCTTTTGTCGTCGGCGAGATCAAACACACTTGTTTTAACACAAACGGAGTTTATCAAACTTATGTCAACCGTCGGACTATACACCGCGACCGAAAACGAATTGGGCGCGCTCGCCCGCGCCGCCGACGAGGTTGCAACCGACCTCGTCGCCCGATCCGAGAGCGACCTCGACGAGCCGGAGGCCGTCGAGGCGTTCTGCGAGGAACTAACCGACTGCGACGTCGCCGTCCTGTGGCTCCACGGCGACAAGGACAGCATGCCCGGCTACGATCGCGCGCTCGATCGCTGCTACGAGGCCGGTATCCCGGTGATCGTCAAGGCGACTGGCGACGCTTTCGCCATCGAGGACACGACCGTTCCCGGAACCGTTCGCGAAACGGTCTCGGAGTACCTCGAGCGCGGCGGCAGCGCCAATCTGGCGAACTGCGTCCGGTATCTGGCCGACCGGTTCACGCCGGAGACCCCCGGGTATGACGATCCTGTTGCGCTGCCGACCGAGGGGGTGTATCACCCCGACCACCCGGGCGCGTCCGTCGAAGAACTGTACGCGACCCTCGATGACGGCCGGCCGACGGTCGCCGTCTGGTTCTACGAGTCCCACTGGACTCACGAAAACACCCGCTACGTCGATGCCTTGGTGCGGGCGATCGAGGCCGAGGGCGCGAACGCGCTGCCGGTGTTCTGCAACCCCGTCACCGACTCCGAAGAGCAGGAGGACGCGGAATGGGTCGTCGACAACTGGCTCACCAGCGGGACGGGCGAGCCGATTGTCGATGCCGTCTGTTCGTCGTTCATGTTCTCGCTGTCGATGGCCGAACGGGGCCGCGACGCGAACGACGAGGGCGGCGACGCCGAGGAAGTCTTCCTGAAACGGCTCGGCGTTCCCGTGATCCAGACGGTGACGACGATGCGCTCGCGCTCGCGGTACGATTCGAGCGATACGGGCGTGATGGGCTTCGAGCTCGCGCTCTCCGTCGCGCTGCCGGAGTTCGACGGCAACGTCATCACCCATCCGATCTCCGGGAAGGAACGGACCGACGACGAGGCGGGCATCGGCTCCGCGCCGAAACAGCACTTCCCGATTGAGGACCGGGTCGATCACGCCGCCTCGCTAGTGGTCAACTGGGCCGAGTTGCGCTACACCCCGAACAACGACAAGAACGTGGCGGTCGTTCTCCACAACTACCCGCCGAGCGACGACGGCATCGGCACCGCCTTCGGCCTCGATTCGCCCGAGTCGACGGTGAACCTGCTGTCGGAACTGCGGAAGCGGAACTACGACTTGGGCGGGCGATTCCCGGACTCCGGCGAGGAGTTGATAGAGACGCTCACCTCGCAGTTGACGCTCGACGACCGGTGGGTTGCCCCCGAGGACGTTCGCGACCTCTCCGTCGATGTCGTCCCCTCCGAGCAGTACGCCGAGTGGTGGGCTGACGCCGACCCGGACTTCCGCGAGAACGTACTCGAGGAGTGGGGCGACCCGCCCGAGCGCCCCTTCGCGATCCCCGGCGCGGTGTTCGGCAACGTCATCGTGACGGTCCAGCCGCCCCGCGGGTTCGGGATGGACCCCTCGAAGGTGTATCACGACTCCGACCTCCAGCCGCCACACGACTACTACGCGTTTTATAAGTGGCTCCGCGAGGAGTTCGGCGCCGACGCGGTCGTCCACCTCGGCACGCACGGCTCCCTAGAGTGGCTGCCCGGCAAGACCGTCGGCCTCGACGCCGAGAGCGCGCCGGACGCGCTCGTGAGCGATCTGCCGAACGTCTACCCCTATATCGTCAACAACCCCGGCGAGGGGACGCAGGCGAAGCGACGGTCCTACGCCGCCGTCGTCGACTACCTCACCCCGCCGATGGCGAACGCCGGCACCTACGACGATCTCGCGGAACTGGAGGAACTCGCCGATCAGTACCGCGAGGCCGGCAGCGAGGCCGGCGAGACGGTCGAACGGCTACTCCGGGAGAAAATCGACGAGTTGGACCTCGCCGTCGAGTTGGGGCTCGAGGGCGACATCGACGAGAAAGCAGACGTTCGTGGCCCCGAGGAGGCGGGGACGACGCTCGCTGAGGGCGCGGTTTCCGGAGACGAGGTGTCGATTGACGAGTTAGTCGAGCGCGTCCACGCCTACCTGACGGACGTGAAGACGACCCAGATCCGGATGGGTCTGCACACGCTGGGCGAACCACCCGAGAGTGACCGACTGGTCGAGTACCTGATCGCGCTGACGCGGCTGGAAAACCCCGGCGCGCCGTCACTCCGGGAGTCCGTCGCGGGCGTGCTCGGCGTCGAGTACGAAACGATGCTCGATTCACCGGGAGAATACGACGAAACGCTGGGAATGACGTACTCGCAGGCAGCCGACGAGGTCCACGACATGAGCGTCGAGTTGGTCGAGACGCTCGCCGACCACGGTTTCGACGTGCCGGAGGCCGAACCCGATGCCGGCCCCGGCGACGAGACGACGATGAATCTCATGGTCGTCGATATCGACGCGCTCGGCGACGCCCGGGTAACGGGCGGCGCTCACGACGGTCTACGGGAGGCGCTCGCCTACATCTGTGAGGAGGCCGCCCCCCGAGTTCTCGGGGCCGAGGCGGAGATCCCGCGGACGGCCGACGCGTTGAACGGCGAGTACGTCCCGCCGGGCGGGTCCGGCGCGCCGACCCGCGGCGGCGTCGACCTGCTGCCGACCGGGCGGAACTTCTACACCCTCGACCCCCGGAAGATCCCCGCAAAGTCGGCCTGGGCGGTCGGCCGAGAGGTCGCCGAGGAAACGCTCGAACGCCACCACAACACGGAAGACGAGTACCCCGAGGAGATCGGGGTCGTCGCCTGGGGCACCCCGACAGTCCGCACACGCGGAGAGACGATCGCACAGGTGCTCGCGCTGATGGGCGTCGAACCGATCTGGACCGACGCCGGCCGAATCGACGATGTCGAACCGATCGACCTCGACGATCTGGGCCGCCCGCGGGTCGACGCGACGACCCGCGTCTCGGGGCTGTTCCGGGACGCCTTCCCGCAAGCGGCGGGGGTCGTCCACGACGCCGTCGAGGCTGTCGTCGATCTCGATGAACCACACGACATGAATTACGTTAAAAAACACGTCGATGAGGAGGCCGAGGAACTGGAAGCCGAGGGGATGGACCCCGACGAGGCCCGCGATGCCGCGATGCCGCGGGTCTTCACGACCCGTCCGGGCGGCTACGGCGCGGGCACAAACAAGGCCGTCGACGAGGGTAACTGGGACGATCGCTCAGACCTCGCCGAGGTGTACGTCCAGTGGGGCGGCTATGCGCTCGGCTCTCGGGGGCGGGTGAGCGAGGACCACGATGCCTTCCGTCGGCGGCTCGGCAGCGTCGACGCGACCGTCAAGATCGAGGACACGATGGAACAGGACGAGTTCGACTCCTCCGACTGGTATGCCTTCCACGGCGGTTTCATCACCGCCGTCACCGAGGTTTCCGGGGAGGAACCCGCCTCCTACGTCGGCGACTCCTCGGATCCCGACAACGTCTCGGTGTACACCAACGAGGAGAAAGTCCGGAAGGCGATGCGTGCCCGTGTATTGAACCCCGAGTGGCTCGATTCCATGGAGGAACACGGCTACAAGGGCGCGGGCGATCTCTCCCAGACTGTCGACGTGACGCTGGGCTGGGACGCAACGACCGACGTCGTCAGCGACACTCTCTGGGAGGCGGTCGCGGAAAAGTATGCGTTCGACGAGGACAGACAGGAGTGGATGCGCGATGTGAACCCCTGGGCGCTCGAATCGATCACGGACACCCTGTTGGAGGCGATCGAGCGCGACCTCTGGGACGCCGACGACGACACCGAGGAGCGGCTGACCGACCTCAACCTGCGGGTCGATGGTGACCTAGAGGAGCGTTCATCAAACCCGGACGTGGTTGGGGAGGTGACCGGCGATGACGACTGAGGGATCGGACGGTGAGGGATCGGACGCCGACTTCGAGACGTACGCCGACCTCGGGGCGACGACCTCCGACGCGATGGAGATCGCCGAGACCAGCATGGACCGAGTCCACGAACTGGTTCCCCAAGAGACGCTCGCCGATCGGATCCGCGCGAAGTCCGTCCACGCGACCGGCGATTCGGAGTTCCAGTACCTGGTTCGGTTCACCGGTACGGACGAATCGGAGCCGGTGCGAACCGGCGCCCGTGCTGTCCTTGAGGAACGCCCGATCGTCACGGACATCACGATGGTCAAAGCGGGGATTACGGGGCGGGGGCACGACTGCCCCGTCCGGAAGGCGATCGGGAACGGCGCGGAGTTGGCCGCCGAAACCGGGATGACGCGGACCGCCGCGTCGGTGCTCGAACTCGATAGCGAGGGCGTCTACGACGGCGCAATCGCGACGATCGGCAACGCCCCCACGGCGGCGCTGGCGCTTGCCGACTGCATCGAACAGGGCACCCGTCCGGCCGTCGTTGTCGCCACGCCGGTCGGCTTCGTCAAGGCCGCCGAGAGCCGAGACCGGATCCGAGAGGTCTGTGCCGAGTGCGACGTGCCGGCGATCACGAACGTCGGTCGCCGCGGCGGCAGCGGCCTTGCGGCCGGGCTGACGAACGAACTGGTTCACGTCGCGAGCGACGCCCGCGACGGCGACGTGGAGTTGGAACGATGACCGACGGCGTCGAATTTCCTGACGATCCGGGCGCGTTCGCGGCCGAACGTAGCGAAGTCGAGTCCGCCGGCTCCGACACCCCGGTGTACGCCGTCGGGATCGGCCCCGGTAACCCGGAGTTCCTCACCCCACGGGGCGCACGCGCGATCCGGGAGGCCGACGTCGTCGTCGGCTTCGAAACCGTCGTCGAGTTCGTCGAGGACGAGATCGACGGCGACGCGCTGACCTGTGGCTACGGCGACGAGCCCGAAACCCTCGCGGCGTTCGCCGATCGGGTCGCCGGTGGCGAACGCGGGACGGCGGTGTTGATGGGCGATCCGAATCACTCCGGCTACCAGTTCGTCGGCAAGGTCGAGTCGGCGGTTGACGCACCCGTCGAGGTGATCCCCGGTATCTCTTCGGTGCAGATCGCAGCTTCGCGGGCGCGGACGCCGATGGAGGAGGCGACCTTCGTCACCCTCCACAAGAGGGGGCCGATCGAGGCCGACCTCGAACGGCTCGAACGGGATGTCGGCGACCGGCATCTACTCGTTATCCCTCGACCGTTCGATTGGATGCCGGAACGGATCGCCCACCGGCTGCTCGAATCGGGGGCGTCGGACCACGAGGCGCTTATTTGTGAGCGGCTAACCCACGACGACGAAGCGATCACGCACACGTCGCTGTCAGAACTCGCCGCTGACATCGACTCCCGCGAGGAGACGGCGTTCTCCGACCTGTCGGTGTTCGTCGTTCGACGGTAACTGCGGTCGTTGGGTGTTGATCCGTTCTACCCCACATACCCGAGCGCTTGGAGGCGGTCTTCCACATCTGAATCGTCGACCTCTCGGTCGATCTCGGGGTCGTGCGTGTCGCGGTCGGTCGCGGTCGTGGTCGCCCACGGCACCGTTCGGACCGCGGGGTGGAGACAGCCGACCGGATGGTCGTAGATCCCCCACTCCCCGAGCGCGTCGCCGTGATCTGCCGTGATTGCGACGCGCTCGGCGTCAACGTTGGAGAGGAGGAGTTCGACATCGTCGAGCGCCAACCGAAGGTTGTCTTGGTATGCTCTCCAGAACCTCTCCCGATCGATCTTGCCCTTGCGGAGCGCGTCGACGACGGTGTCGGAGAGCGCCGGGCCGAACGGGTCGGCGTCGAACCCCGCATCGAGATCGACGAACGGATGATGCGGCTGGACGTAGTGGACGATCAGTCGATCGGGGTCGTTCTCGCGGGCGATCCGGATCGCACGGTCGGTCATCGTCCGCGGGAGAACGGTGTCGGCTGTCCCGTCCCAGCCGTCGCGCCACACCTCCTCCAGGGTCTCGAAACGGTCGGCATCGAGCATCCGTTCGGAGAAAACGTTGCTCGTGACGTAGGCCGTCTCGGCCACCTCGTTGGCGTGCTCGTCGGTGAATGTCTTCGCCATCCACTCCTTGGACATGCTGCCAACCGATTCGACACGCTCGATATCTCCGAGGAAGTCGTACTCGTCGGCGACCGATTGGAGAAGGTCAACCCGGCAAGCGTCAAGAACGACGAGGAGGTCCCACTCGCGCTCGTAGACGTTCGTTCCGCGCGGGAGCGGCCAGGCGAGCCACCACAGACCGGTGTAGAGGTCGTAGGCGACGTCGCCGAGCCCTTCGATCCCTTTCTTTCGGATCTTCTCGGCGGAGACGGAGACCCAGTCGTCGAATCCCATGCGCGCCTGTGGGCGCTTCGACGTGAATTACGTATCGGAACGGATCGGGGACGTATCCGAGCGGGGGACTCACTGGAAGCGCTCGGGAGCGAGTCTGTACGCGAAGAGTACGCCGAGCGAGTCGGATTGCAGAGTTTTAAATACTCGAGGGACGATAAAACCAGAACATGATGCCGGGACTCGATCGTATCGCCGAAAACGCCGGGACGTGGCTCGGTATTACCGCCCTGCTCGTCGTCGGGTTCCTCACAGGGGCAGACATCTGGACGGTCGCTGTCCGACCGTTGTTCGTCATCGTCTTTCTCGAGGGGGCCGTCTACGTCGGGCTGTTCACCTTTGTCGTCCTCGCCACCGGGTCGTTGCTCGTCTATGACGTCTGGCGGGGCGATCCCGGCGAACGAGTGACCTCCGGGCCGCCGGTTCGAGCGATCGTGCCCGCCTATCGCGACGCCAGCGTCGTCGCCGAGAGCGTCACCAGCCTCCTCGAAAACGACTACGATCCGCTCGAGATCGCGGTCGTCGTTGAGCCCGATGACGACCGGACGCGGGCGAAGGCACGTGAGCTCGCCGAACGCTACGATCCCGTCACGTGTCTACTCAACGACCGTCCGGGGTCAAAGGCGGCCGCAATCAACTGTGCTGTCGAGCGTAGCGATGCCGAACACTTCGTCGTTTTCGACGCCGACGAACGCGCCTCTCCGGGGTTCGTTGCCACCGCAGTGGGCGAGTTGCTGGGGGAGACCGACGTCTTCCAAGGCCGGCGGCTCCCGCGGCCCACAGGGGCAGTTGAGACACTCGCCTACTGCGAGCGAGTCGTCGTCCAGACCGGTTACTTGATCGGCGAGTTCGTCGGGTTCACCCACTGTCAGAGTTCTGCGACCGGGTTCACGCGGGAGGCCTTTGACGCGGTCGGGGGCTACGCCGACGTGTTGACCGAGGACATCTACTTCTCCCACCAGTGTCACCGCGCCGGCCTCACCGTCACCGGGAACCGCCGGTGTACGAGTTCGATGGAGGCACCGCACTGCCTGCGGGATCTCTGGGGACAACGCAAGCGCTGGCGGATCGGCCACGTGCAGGTCGTCCATATGCGCCTTCGAGAAGCCCTTACTGGTGACCGCGACCTCACGGACGCCATCGCGGTCGGGCGGGCCGTGGGGGCCGTGCTCGCCGGTGGCGTGCTGTTGGTTTTGACCGCCCACGTGCTCTTTTTGACGCTGATCGATCCGGGGGCTGTCCTTCTTCCGTTCGCGTCGGTCCTCGCGGTGATACTTGGCGTCTGGAGCCGCGACGCGCTTGATGGGCGGGTCGGCCGCCCGTCCTGGACGATCGCGTTCGTCCCGCTTGTGTACTTTGGGCACGGAATCTTGACGGTCAAGGCCGCCTTCGAGTACGCGCTCACCTGGAGCGGCGAGTGGTATCAGGTCACAAAGACGGGCGCGTGAGACCTCTAGCCCACCACGCAGATGGGTGAATCGACGTTCGCCGGAACCACCCGCGGACGGCTTATAAAGACGCTTCTGGGGTTCGGAGTGGCGATGGCCCTCGTGGGGCTGTTGGTCGCGGGCGTCGGGTGGGAACGGACCCTCTCTCGGCTCCGGACGGCCCGCCCCGGGTGGGTTCTGCTCGCGTGTCTCTCGACGGTGCTGTGTCTGGGGGCGTGGACTAAGACCTGGCAGGCCGTCCTCTCGGCCGCGGGTGTCTCGGTTCCGTACCGAAAGCTCATCGTGACCTTCTTCGCCGCGACGTTCGCAAACTACGTGACCCCGATGGGGCAGGCGGGCGGGGAGCCGTTCATCGCGTACGTCCTCTCGCGGGACACCGAGGCGACGTACGAACAGAGTCTCGCGAGCGTCGTCACCGCCGACCTGATCAGACTTCTGCCCTTTTTTACCGTCGGCGGCGTCGGTCTCGGCTACCTGCTTTTTACCGCCCAGGTCTCGGGGGTGATCGAGCGGTTCGCGATTGTGCTCGTCTCGCTCGCGATTGCGCTCCCGTTTGCGACAGTCGTCGGCTGGCGGTTCCGCGAACGGTTTCGGAACGGCGTGCTGTGGGTTCTCGGTCCGTTTGCTCGTCGGACCTCGCGGCTCTCGCTCGCGTCGGCCCGCGACCGCATCGACCGGCTCTACGGGTCGCTTGAGGTGATCGCAACAGCCCCGCGGGCGCTCGTCGTCGCCGTCGCCTTCGGCTACGTTGGGTGGGTGCTCTTCGCGATCCCGCTGTACTTTTCGGGGCTCGCGATTGGAACGCCGGTTTCGGTCCTGCTCGTCTGTTTTGTCGTCCCCGTGACCGTCATCGCCGGCTCGGCGCCGCTTCCGGGCGGTCTCGCCGCCATCGAGGGAACGCTCGTCGCCCTGTTGACTGCGCTCACGGCACTTTCGACAGCCGACGCACTCGCGGTCACAACGATCTATCGGTTGACAAGTTACTGGTTCGTCGTCCTGCTCGGTGGGCTCGCCGCTCTCTGGGTGGTCCGTCGGGCTTGATCGGCGGACGGGGGGAACGCACCGTCGCCTCGGGGGGGTGACCACGGGGTTGAAGTCCGTTTGCGTCAAATACCGGAGTAATGACGCGACTCGTTCTCTGTGCCGGGACCACCGAAACCGCCGAGATCGACGGTATCAGCGCAGCGGGGGCCAACCCCGAACTCATGATTCACACGCCAAGCGCCGATAGCGAGATCCTGACGTACGGCCGGACTGTCCGGTCCCCGGTCGTTCCCGTCTCGCCGACCGGCTGTCCGACGCCCGCCGTCGTCACCCGGGCAGTCGTCGAGCGGCTTGGCCTCGAAACGACGGTCGTCGACGCGGGCCTCGCCGAACCGACCGGCGCCCCGACCGTCACCGTCGGGGCCAATCCCGGCCGTGACATCCGCGAGTCCGACCCGGTCCCCTCCGCTCCGGGCGCGTTCGCCGCCGCGCGCCAGTTCGGCCGGGCACTCCCCGACGACGAATTGTTTATCGCCGAGACGGTCCCCGGCGGGACGACGACCGCCCTCGGCGTGTTGAGCGCGCTCGGGGAGGGCGATGCCCTCGGGGCACCCAACGGAGCGGGGGCCGTCTCCTCGTCGCTGCCGGAGAACCCCCTCAGGCTGAAACGGGAGATCGTCGCCGAATCGCTCGCCGCCTCGACACTGGAGTCCGGCGATGCCGACGGCGAACCGACCGTCGCGTTGCGCCGGGCGGGCGACCCGGCACTGGCGGTCGTCGCAGGACTCGCGGCTGGCGCGCTTGAGACCGACACTGCGGTGACGCTGGCTGGCGGGACGCAACTCGTCGCTGCGGCGGCCTGCCTCCGGCACGGCGGGTACGACCGGAGCCTGTCGCTCGCGACGACGTCTTTCATCGCCGAGGACCCCTCGATCGATCTCGATCGGGCCGCCGACGCGCTGGACCTCTCGGTGACCGTCACCGATCCAGGATTCACCGACGACCATCCGGCGATGGCCGCCTACAACGCCGGCGAGGCAAAGGAGGGTGTCGGGATGGGTGGCGCGCTGGCGTTGGCTGATCGGGCGTCGGTCCCGATGGCCGACATCCGGTCAGGCGTTCGGGACGTGTATGCCCGGTTGTTAGCGGAGACCGATCGGGAGGTGCCATCGCCATGAAGGGATTCGTCCTCGCCGGGACGGCCTCTGGCGTCGGGAAGACGGTCGCCGCGCTCTCGGTCCTGACGGGGCTTCGGCGCGCCGGCTACGACCCACAGCCCGCGAAGGCCGGCCCGGACTTCATCGACCCGAGCCACCATGCCGTCGTCTGCGACCGGCCCTCCCGAAGCCTCGATCCGTGGCTCTCCGGGACCGAGGGCTGTCGGCGCAACTACTGGCGCGGTTCGGGCGACGTCTGCGTCGTCGAGGGGATGATGGGTCTCTACGACGGGACGACCTCGACGGCGGCCGTCGCGGAGACGCTCGAGTTGCCCGTCGTCCTCGTCGTCGACGCGAAGGCAGGCATGGAGAGCGTCGCCGCGACGGCGGTCGGGTTCGAGGCCTACGCCGCCGAAGCCGACCGGGACATAGACGTCGTCGGCGTCCTCGCCCAGCGCGCCCACGGCGGTCGCCACGCTGACGGCATCCGCGAAGCGCTGCCCGAAGGGCTCGCGTACCTGGGGCGGGTTCCGCCCCTATCCGGGCTCGAGATCCCGGATCGTCATCTCGGACTTCACATGGGCGCGGAGGCCCCGGTCGATACCGACACCCTGCGGGAGGCGAGCGAACACATCGATATCGAGCGACTCGTCGATATCGCCCGCGAACCGCCGCGTTCGGAGGGGGCGGGCCCAACTGCCGCCGAGGCGGACGCGACCGTCGCCGTCGCAGACGACGGGGCGTTCTGTTTTAAATACCCTGCGACGATCGATCGCCTCCGCGAGCGGGCGTCGGTCGTCACTTTCTCGCCCGTCGCTGGTGACCCGCTGCCGGCTTGCGACGGCGTCTACCTTCCCGGCGGCTACCCGGAACTTCACGGCGGGGCGCTGGCCGCGGGTGACACCCTCGAAGACCTCGGCGAGCGGGCCGCAGAAGGCCTTCCGGTCCTCGGGGAGTGCGGTGGTCTGATGGCGCTCGCGGAGACGCTGACCGATACCGACGGTCGGACCCACCGGATGGCCGGTGTCCTCCCCGCCGACGTGCAGATGTGCGACCGATATCAGGCGCTCGACCACGTGGAGTTGCGCGCCCGGAACGACGCGCTCACCGCCGATACCGGGGCGACAATCCGTGGCCACGAGTTCCACTATTCCGAGGCCGACGTGGCCTCCGACGCGACGTTCGCCTTCGACGTCGAGCGCGGCGACGGGATCGTCGACAAGAAGGACGGCCTGACCGAACACCGGACGCTCGGCACCTACGCGCACGTTCACGCCGACTCGGGGGCGTTCGACCGATTCGTCGACCGGCTGTGATCGTCTAGGTTGTAGATACTATCTAAGCTGTACGATATATAAGTGGCTATCGCGAACGGTGATCGTATCAGCGTTGTCGGATTCACTCCCGTGGTAAACGACGGGGCCTCAAGCAAACATAAGCGTGCAGCAGCGAACGACGCCGTCGGCGGGAGTACGTATTCGATCAGCGGGCGCGTCAGCTCAGGCCTTACGTGTCGTCAGCCGGGTGATCGTAACGGCGTAGCACGCTCCGCAGTCACACTGCACGCTCGCGGTCCCTTCCTCGCTCAACAGCGTGGCCCCGCAGTCGCACTGTATCGTGACGGTCGCACTCCCCGTCACGGTTCCCCCCAGACGCTCTCGGCGTGGTTGTACCCACCGCATCGCTTCGTGACAGCGCGAGCCACTCCACAGGGGCCAGGATTCCCCATAGCCATCGTGTCCCAACGGCGTGGACGGTGTTCGATACGGCCGCTGCCACATGTATGCTTGCCATGCATCCCCAGTTCCAATTAGATAGCACCCATATATAATAATATATTGTTTTGAGCCACCCATTTGTTGTGAATAACTGGGTGACAATTGGGTGTTCGTCCGACGCCGACGGGGGCACAACCGGCCGGGAGAGTCGGTCGCATGGGTCGGATCGCCGACCGCCGTGGGGGGAGCGGCAGTTACAAGCCATCTGCGGCCCCACAAACGTACATGTCCGACACCGAACGTCTGTGGCTCGTCACGCGCGAGTACGGCGACGAGTCCCTCGTCGAACTCGTCTACGCGACGCCGGACGGCGCTCGCTGCGTGGTGAAACACCTGAGCGCACAACTCCTCCGTTCGAAGGAGATCACCGCCGCCATCGACGTCGAACCCGGTCGGCTCGATCCGGTCGGAGACAAGGACACCCGCGAACACTACGCCGACGAGGTCGAGCGCGTCCGGGAGCGACACGACCCTGACGAGACGCTGTGAGTCCGCCCGCCTCCGAGTCGTTCGATCGTGTGCGATAGAACGACCGTCGGAACGGGGGTTGTCTGGGGCAGCCGACAGCGCGGAATCGGCGTTGGAAAATGCGTTCGATATCGTCGCGTTCGCCGTTACCGGGGGCGCTTTTATAAGAAGAACGTCGGTAGTTCACTCGCCGACTGGTCGAGCGGTGACCTCCGAGTCGGCTTGGGCCCGCCACAGCGACGCGTACTCGCCGTCGACAGCAAGTAACTCGTCGTGGGTTCCCGACTCGACGATTTCGCCGTCGTCCATGACGACGATTCGGTCGGCCCCCTGGATCGTCGAGAGTCGGTGGGCGATGACGAAGGCGGTTCGATCCTCGATGAGCCGATCCAAGCTCCGCTGGATGAGTTCCTCGGTTTCGGTGTCGACATCGCTCGTCGCCTCGTCAAAGACGATGATCGAGGGGTCGTTGAGCAGCGCGCGCGCAATCGCGAGGCGTTGGCGCTGGCCGCCCGAGAGCTTCACGCCACGCTCGCCGACTAGGGTATCGTACCCCTCCGGCAACTCACTGATAAATTCGTGGGCCTCGGCGGCCGTCGCGGCCTCGACGACCCGGTCGCGGGCGGCACCGTCGGAGTCGGTGACGTCGTCCTTCCACTCGGCTTCGAGCACCTCGTGATCGCCGTAGGCGATGTTCTCCGCGACCGTCCCGGAGAACAGGTAGGGATTCTGCTCGACAATCGCGATTCCGGCTCTAAGCGCCCGGAGGTTGTACTCGCGGACATCGATCCCGTCGACCGCGACACGCCCCGAGTCGACGTCGTGAAACCGGGGAAGGAGCTTCAAGAGCGTCGATTTCCCCGCTCCGGTTGGCCCCGCGAGTCCGACAGTCGTCCCCGCGGGCACCTCAAGAGAGACGTCCCGGATCACGGGGTCGCGCTCGCCGTAGCTGAACGTCACGTCCTCGAAGGCGACATCGCCACTGACGCGCTCGGGAACAAAGGGGTCGTCGGGGTCGGTCACCGTCGGCTCCTCGCCGAGCAGCCCAAAGACGCGCTCGGCGCTGGATTTCGCGAGTTGATACTTGTTCGCCGACTTCCCGACCCGCCGCATCGGCGAGTAGAGCCGGCGAAGATACAGGAAAAACAGCGCGAACGCGCCGGCCGACAGCGCGCCGGACGCCCCGAGGATGATGTCTGTTCCACCGATGTAGAGAACGAGGACGAAAACGACGCCGGTCGTTAGCCGGAGCGAGGCAAAGAAGGCCCGCCGGATCCGCAACGCCGCCACCTTCTCGTCGTGGTAGGTCTGGCTCTGTTCGGCAACCCGTTCGCGCTCGAAGGCGTGGCGGTTGAACGCCTTTATGACCGCGGTGCCGCCGATGTTGTTCTCTAGGCGCGTATTCAGGCGAGCGACCGTTTCGCGGATCAACTTGTACCGGGGCTCGATCCAGTTGAGAAAGAGTCCGCTCGCGAGGCCGATGATGGGCACCGGTGCGAGCGCGATGAGCGCCAACTTCGGGGAGTAGAGCCAGAGGACGACCGAGATGCCCCCGACCGTCGCGACAACGCGGATCATCTGCCGGAACTCCGTGTTGAGAAACTGCTCTAAGCGGTTGATATCGCTGTTGAGGATCGACATCATCCCGCCGGTCTGATGGGAGACGAAGAAGTCCATCGAGAGGTGCTGAATGTGGTCGTAAGTGTCGTTTCGGAGATCCCGCTGGACCTTCTGGGCGGTCGACTGCAGCAGATACCGCGAGGCGAAGCGGGTCACGGAGCGGAGGAGATACGCCATCACCGCGATGACGACGAGCCGTTCGAGGAGCATGACACGGGCGGCCTCTCCGGCTATCTCGCCGCCGGGGACGACGCCCGCGTCGGCCAAGAGCCCTGGCTCCCCGGACCGCAACACTACGCGGTCGATCGCGGTCGCGACGATAATCGGCGGCACGAGCCTCGCAAAGCGCGTCAGAAACGAGGCAAAGACGCCGGCGCCCAGCCGCAGCCAGTACGGGCGGGCGTAGGCCAAGAGACTCCGTATCGGGTGCCCATCGAGGCTCTCGCGGATATCCTCGAAGCCGCCCTGATCGTCGGGCATACCCGGCGTAGTAGGGGCGCGTTCAAATGTCCCGTGTTCGCGGCCGGCGCTGCTGGCGGCCGGGGGTCGCGCCGTTGTAACCGGTCGCGATTCAGTTTCTCTGCGGTGACGCCCGCTCGACGTACTCGATCGCTTCCATCGGCGTTTCGACCGCCTCAAACCCCTCGAAGCCGGGATCGTGGGCTTCGATCCCTGCCACGGGCCGGCCGAAATCCAGCGCGTGGCCGATCTCCGAGAGGGTGCCGGTTGCGCCGTCGACCGCGATGACCCCTTCGCCGTTGAGTGCCACGAGAGCGTTGCGCGCGTTGCCGAGGCCGGTAGCAATCGGCGTCGACACCCACTCGTTGGCGGCCGCAGGATCTTCGCCGGGGAGAAGGCCGATCGTCTCCGCGCCGGTTCGGGCGGCGCCCTCACAGACGGCCGTCATAACGCCGCCCAACCCGCCGCAAACAACAGTATGATTACGCTCGCCGAGCAGGCAACCGAGACGGCGCGCGATCTCCGCGGTCCGGTCGTCGATCGTCGATCCGCCGATAACGGCGACTCGCATGGACGCACATCGCGTCTAGAAGATATAAGTCCGTCCGGCTCAGACCGCGTCCTGAATGATATCGAGGGCCTGCTCGCGGTCGTCCCAGTCCAGAAACACCGCGATCGAAGTCGCACTCGTGATCAGGTCCTGGATATTAATGTGTTCGGACGAGAGAGGGGCGATGATCTCTTCGAGGATCCCCGATTGGTTCGGGAGTTCGCCGCCGGTGATTCGGATGACGGCGATGTTGTCGTCGACGGTGACGCTCGATAACTCCTCGAGATCAATGACTGCCTGGTGAAGAACGTTCTCGGCGCGCTCGGCGACGCCCGTGTCGACGTAGAACGACACCGAGTCCATCCCGCTCGCGACGGCATCAACGTTGATGTCGGCATCAGCGAGGACGGCCGAGAGGTCCGAGAGGATCCCGGGGGTGTTCCTGATCGCGCGCCCGGCCGCGGTCAGACATGCCAGCGGTTCCTCGCGCATGTCGATGAGGTTCGCGAACTGCCCCTCGATCGTGGTCCCGCCCTGCAGGAGGTCACCGTGCTGGTAGTGGGCGACCCGGACCGTCATGTCACCGGTCTTGTACGACAGCGCTGACGGGGCGACAACCTCCGCGCCGCGGAACGAGAGGTTTCGGAGTTCATCGACGGTGATTTCGCCGACGTTGCGCGCGCCCTCAACCACACGAGGGTCACCAGTCATGACGCCCTCAACATCGGTGATGATGACGACCTCGTCGGCGCTCATGTAGTTGCCGAGCATGACGGCGGTCGTGTCGGAGCCGCCCCGGCCAAGCGTCGTCACGTTGCCCGCGTGGTCCTGTGCGAGAAAGCCGGTGGCGACGGGAACGTACCCCTCTGCGGCCATGTCGGCGGCTAGCTGTTTTGCCCGGCGCTGGGTCTCCTCGACGTCAACCTGGCCGTGCTCGTCGGTGATGACCGGCCACTCCTCGGTGCCGGGTTCGAGGAACTTCGAGTCGATCCCGCGGGCGCCAAGGGCGGCCTTCAACATCCGGACGGAGGTCCGCTCGCCCATCGAGACGATCTCGGCTTCGTCGGCCTCGTCGGCCTCGAAGGTGATCGCATCGAGCAGAAAATCGGTCGTCGACCCCATCGCGCTCGCGACGACGGCGACCTCGTGGCCCTCGTTGACCGCTGCGGCGATCGAGTCGGCGGCCCGGTTGACCCGGTCGCCGTTCCCGAGGCTCGTCCCGCCAAACTTGGCGACTACGCGCATCCTTTCACCTGCCGCCCCGTGTGGTAGCTCATACCTCTCGTTGCTGGCCGTGTAAAATAACGGTGTTCATCTCTCTCGCGAGCGAAACCGCGGCCCACTCCGGCGGTTTTTCAGCTCTCACCGTCGGGCAGCCATCCGGCGGGCGTCAGCCGACCGCCCGCCGCGAAACGTTCATTGTCCCCACCGCGTTACACAATCGCATGAACGTACGGGACGCCGTCGAGGCCGACGCCGACCGGCTGGCGGCGCTGACCGACTCGCCGACCGACGTGATGCGGAATCTCATCCACGACCGGACGGTCCGGGTCGCCGACGCCGACGGGGACGTCGAGGGATTTGTTAGTTACGACGCCGAGAGCGCGACGGTCCACGTGACCCAACTTGAGGGTGACGCAGAACTGTGCGAGACGCTGCTCGCCGAGCCGACGCGCTTTGCCGCCCGCGAGGACATGACCGTCGAGTTGCTGGCCATGGAGGCCGACAACGCGACGCAGGCCGCCGCCGAGCGCGCGGCGTTCGAACGCTGCGGCTCGGGGCCGCGCTTCGGCGGGACGCCGACGATCAGGTATCGGTGGGAACCGGAATCCGAAGCGGGGCCAGAAACGGGAACGACCGCCTAAGAGGGCCCACGTCGATTGCTCACTCGGTAGTGCCGTGCTGTTCCGCCGCCGCCCTAGCCGCTGCCGGGTCGGCCCCATCCCGAAGCAGCGCCTCGACAAAGAACTCGCCAGCCTTGAACGAGGAGCGAACCATCGGCCCCGACGCGCAGTATAGAAAGCCGAACTCCTCCTCGGCGACTGCCTTCCAGACATCGAAAACGTCCGGATGGACGTACTCGAAGACCTCTAGATGTGAGCGGGAGGGCTGGAGATACTGGCCGAACGTTACGATATCGACGCCGATTTCTCGGAGGTCCGACAGCGCCCGGTACACCTCGTGGTCGTACTCGCCGACCCCGAGCATCAGACTCGTCTTCGCGTAGACGTCGGGCGCGTCGGCGATCCGTTCGAGCACCGACAGCGACTGTTCGTAGCCAGCGCGTCGGTCACGGACCGGCCACTGGAGCCGATCGACCGTCTCGACGTTGTGCGCTATCACGTCCGTCCCGGCGTCGATGATCCGATCGACCGCGTCCACGTCGCCCTCAAAGTCGGGGATGAGTGCCTCGACGAGTATCTCTGGATCGTGGCGTTTTATAGCCCGAATCGTCGCCGCGAAGTGACTCGCCCCGCCGTCCGGCAGGTCGTCGCGATCGACGGAGGTCAACACCACGTAGTCGAGGCCGATCTCGTCGACCGCACTCGCGACGTTGTCGGGTTCCTCGGGATCAAGCGGTTCCATCCCGCCGGTCTCGACGTCACAGAAGTTACAACCCCGCGAGCATCGCTCACCCATCAGCATGAACGTCGCCGTTCCGGGGCCGTCCCGGCCGCTCCAACAGTCCCCGAGGTTCGGGCAGTTTGCCTCCTCACAGACTGTGTGGAGGTTTCTGTCCCGCAACGTTCGCTTTATTTCGGCGAACCGCTCGCCGCTCGGTGGACGGCTCTTCAGCCACTCGGGCTTGCGGCGGCGGCCAGTCATACGGGGCCGTTTGGCTCTGAGCACAAAAGACTACGCCCCAAGCCCCGTTCCACCGTCCGCGACGGAAACGCCTATACGCTCGGCAGCCCCCCCTTCGCCCGTGGCAGGTCGCACGGAATACGAGGCTGGCGTCGCCGTTTCGGACGTGCTGCCGGCGTTCGCCGGCGCGTTCCCCTTCGAGTCGTTCAACCGGATGCAGGCCGCGGCGCTGCCCGCCATCCTTGGGCGCGACGACAACGTCGTCGTCAGCGCGCCGACCGCAAGCGGGAAGACGGCACTCGCGGAGGCCGCCATCTGTCGGACGCTCGAATCGGGCGGCACCGCGCTGTTTCTCGCGCCGCTTCGGGCGCTGACAAACGAGAAGGAATCGGAGTGGGAGCGCTTCGAGGAGTTGGGCTACTCGGTGTACGTCGTCACCGGCGAGCGCGATCTCAACCCCCGGCGCGCCGAGGGAGCGGACATCCTCGTGATGACGCCCGAAAAAGCCGACTCGGCGACGCGAAAACATGACTCGCCGCGATACGCCTTTGTCACCGACGTCGACTGCTGTGTCATCGACGAGGTCCACCTGCTCGACTCGGACCGGCGGGGGGCTGTTCTTGAGGTGACGATCTCGCGGCTCAGGCGGCTCTGTGGGCCGCGGATCGTCGCGCTCTCGGCGACAATGCGGAACGTCGGCGACGTCGCCGAGTGGCTCGACGCCCCCGAAGCCTGTACCTTCCGGTTCGGCGACTCCTACCGCCCCGTCCCGCTGTCGGCGACAGTCGAGACGTACGCCCACGGCGACAACGCGTTCGCCGACAAGTATCGGCGGCTCTACCGGGCGCTGGATCTCGCCCAGCCGCACATCGAAGCGAGTGGCCAGGCGCTCGTCTTCGTCGCCTCACGGCAGGACACGGTGCGGGCCGCGGAAAAAGCCCGGGACGTGATCGCCGAACGCGACATCGAGATCGGTTCACGCGGCGACTACGGCTTCCATACCGACGCCCAGGAATTGAAAAACGACACGCTTCGGCAGTCGGTCGTCGACGGCGTCGGCTTCCACCACGCCGGACTCTCGAAAGCGGACAAGGACCGCGTCGAAGACTGGTTCAAATCCGGCGACATACAGCTTCTGTTCTCGACATCGACACTGGCGTGGGGCGTCAACCTCCCCGCACGGTGTGTCGTCATCCGCGACACAAAGCTCCATGACCCGCTCGAGGGCGAGGTTGACATGAGCCCCCTCGATATCCTCCAGATGCTCGGCCGCGCGGGGCGGCCGGGCTACGACGACGCCGGCTACGCACACATCGTCTGTGACGGCTCGGACGCCGATCGTTACCGACAACTGCTCGAGGACGGCAAGCCGATCGAGTCGCGGCTGGCCGGCGAACTCGACTCACATCTGAACGCCGAGATCGCCCTCGGCGTGGTCGACGACATCGAGGACGTGATGGGGTGGCTCGAGACGACGTTTTATTACGCGCGCGCGGCGAGCGCGCCGGAACAGTACGACGACACCGAGTCCCTTCGGGATCGGGTCTCGGCAACGCTCAGGCGCCTCGTCGACGGCGGGTTCGTCGACCAGTCGGGCCTTGAGATCGAACCGACAAATCTCGGTCGGCTCACCTCGCAGTTCTACCTTCGACTCGACACCGCGGCATCGTTTCACGCGCTATGTGAGCGCGCCGCCGACAGCGACTCGCCCGCCCTAAACGAATCAGCTGTCCTCCGAACCGTCGCCGACGCAGCGGCGTTCGACAGCGTCTCGGCGCGCCGCGACGAGCGCGAGACGTTTGGGGCCGTCCTCGCCGGCGAGGGCGATGACCTCGATCCCGGCAACCGCAAGGTGCTCGCCATCCTCAGGGCTGGGATGTCAGGGACGACGCCCGCGGAACTCCAAAGCGACGCGTGGGTCATCCGACAGAACGGACTTCGGCTCTTGGCGGCGCTTCGAGCGTTCTGCGAGCGGTTCGCCTCGCCGCGTGACGCGAACCTTGTTCGCCGGATCGAGGCCCGCCTCGAGCACGGGGTCGGAGACGAAGCGGTCGGACTCGTCGCGGTCGGCGGAATCGGTTCGGGGCGGGCGAGCAAACTCGCGAAGGCAGGGCTAGTCGACCCGGCCGACATCCGACGCGCGGACGTCGAGGGGCTGGTTGACACCGGCCTCTCGGAGGGCGTCGCCGAACGCGTTCTTAAGCAGGCGCGGGCGTTGCCCGATATCTCCATAGAGTGGGACGGGGTTCCCGGCACGATTCCCGCCGGCGAGAACGCGATGGCCGAGGTCACAGTCCGGAACGCCGGCGACGGGGCACCGGCGGGTGTCCGTGTGACTGTCAACGGGATCGAGATGTCAGAGACAACGCGGTATCTCGGCGAGACGACTGTCCCCGTCGGTGTCTTCGGCGGCGACGCCGAGGAACTCACGTACGAGGTCGAGGTCACCTTCCCGGAACTCCCGCTTCACCCGGTCACGGATCACCGCGTTGTCGTCGTGGAGTGACCCCTTCGCTTCCAGTCGAACTCTTCCCCGCTGATTGATAAGACGGAACTAAGAGCCCGTATTCGCCGTTTCTTCGAGGTATCGTGCGATCATTCCACATGTCATAGGAGCACGGGGAGTTCCAGCTGAAGCGGGGGTTTCACAGTGCGGCGACGCCCGGTTTTTATATTGCTTCGAGGCAGGATATCTTTCATGAGCAAGGAAACGATTCAGACCGACGACGCCCCGCCCGCCGCCGGGGCCTACAGCCAAGCGACGAGCGACGGCGATCTCGTCTTTACCGCCGGCCAGATCGCGTTGACCCCCGACGGCGATCCGCTCTCCGGAGAACCGATCGCGGTCCAGACTGAACGGGCACTCGACAACCTCGCCGCCGTCTTAGAAGCGGCCGGCACGGATCTTGAGCACGTCCTCAAGACCACCGTCTACCTCGCCGATATCGACGACTTCGAAGCGATGAACGAGGTGTACGCCGGCTACTTCGACGCCGATCCGCCGGCCCGATCGGCGGTACAGGCTGGCGCGCTGCCGCTCGGGATGGCCGTCGAGATTGAGGCGGTCGCGACACGACCGTGAGACGGCGGGGGACCGATATACTCCAATGCCGCTCGTGACACCGCGCTGTCGCTCGGCGCTACTTTGGGGCCTCGTCGGTGCGCTCTCGTTTCTCGTCGCCCATGGGGCGTACCTTCTCCTCGGCGGGGCATTCCTCGGCGTCGCCCCGATAGCCGCCGTGACCCTCGTGGTCTTTTTCGGGGCGGCCACTAGCAGCGACTATGTCGAACGGCGTCTTAGTGTCGCAGAGCAGCCGGCCGATGCGGGCGAGTGACACGCCCTCACCGAACGCGAAGCCTTTAAACCGCCGACTCCGGTACGTTCTGGTGAGCCGGGATGGCCGAGTGGTAAGGCGCACGCCTGGAAAGCGTGTTCCCTCAGGGATCCAGGGTTCAAATCCCTGTCCCGGCGCTTTTGCATCGGTTCCGCGACCAAAGCGAGCGAAACGCTACGTGTGGCATAGACAACGGCCGTGAGGAGCAACGCGTATCGCGGGGATCTGGGTCACGGAGCTCCGAGCGCAGTGAAGAGTCATGTTGAGTGTGCCCCGGACCTGTTTCATCGTTGATCCACAATCGATGATAGGCATGGAGTTGTACTATATTGAACGCGTAGAACGTATTGAAGCTAGGAGCACCAAGTAGACCGTCTTCCGGACACCTGTAAGCCAAGGGCCAGATATCGGGTAGGCTTTTATATATTAGAATGGTTTACTTAGGGTTAATATTGCCAATATTAGACGCTAAAGTCCCTCTAGCATCCGAACAGCGCCCCAAAGATTGAAACACCTATCGAAGCTATCCCTGCATCTGTGTTCCAGTACTGAAACTGGTGAGGTCGTCGATACGCTCTTCGAGGGCTTCGATTTCCTGTCGGAGGTCGTCTGATTCTGCATCGTCGCTTGCCGCCAGTCGGTCTTTCAGCCCTTGGAGACGTGATTCCTTGACATCGTCATCAACTTCGGCTTTCCGGACGTACTCGCTTTCGGAAATCTCGTAGAGATCCGACTCAGCTAGTTCAGTCACATCCAGGGCATCAGCCACCTTACTCGAATCGAGGCTCATCACGCGCTCACGTTCAATCCCAGCGTCTTCCAGTAAATCGAGCACCTCGTCCTCGTCTTTGAGCGAGCGGTTGCGGCGTGATGTTCGTTGGACCGACCCGTACTGGCCGTGGACCGGTTGGTCGTGATGCAGACGGTCAAGTAACACGTCGGCCACATCCTGCCGGAACTCGTTTGCGTTCCGCTGGACATCCGAACAGAGTGTATAAATGTTCACCAAGGCGTCCGTCTCAAGGTCACTGAGGTCGGTTACGTCATGCCGTTCCAGCGCGTCGATGAGGAGCAAGGCATCGGAGTAGACATCCAGTCCATCGGGTTCGATGCGGTCAGCCTCCCCTGAAACTGTGTCGCCGTCAACGAGTTGTGTCTCTGTCGGGCCCTCCGTTTCGACAATGACCCCGCTATCGCCGTCGATTTCGAAGCGCGGGTGTAGGCTCAGGACTGCCGGATATGGGTCGGCATCGGCCGGCAAGCGGTCAAGTTCGAACTCGCCATTCGAATCCTGTATTCGCCGGTAGAGCGTCTCGAACTGCTCGCGCTGGAGTGGATGACGCTCACCGGACTCCTCGAACGTAATGATGACACGATGCTCCTGTACGTCCGTGATTCGAAATCGGTTGTGAGAGAGTGGCGTAATGACTTCAGCCCCGTCGGAGAGGTCATCGAGTTCCTCAAGGAGCGTGTGCCAGCTGACGCTGAATGGCATAGGGAGGAGTACGACGGCTTAGGGTAAAGTGTTCAGGACACGAGTCTATAGCCCTATATGCGAGTGCGCGTGTAGTAGGTGGTAGTGGACGAGTTCGTCGACTGGGTTCGGCGTCGGGACTACTATCACGACCAGATACAGTTCCAGCGGTCGGTCGCTGCCCGGCGCCCCGAAACACGGTCATGTGAGATAAATCCTGAGGTCACCGCACAGCTCGCCGACCGAGGTATCGACGAACTCTACGCACACCAAGCCGATGCCATTGAGGCAATCCGTCAGGGCCAGAACGTCGTCTTGGCGACGCCGACAGCGAGCGGCAAGAGCCTCACGTACACGGTTCCAGCCATAGAGCGGGCCCGCGACCACGATGGACGCACGCTGTATATCGGCCCACAGGTCGCACTGATCAACGATCAAGAAGCGACGCTCTCTGCGTTTGCCGCCCCGTTCGAAGATATTGCTGTCACCCAGTACACGGGCGGACTCACATCGGCCGAGCGCCAGCAGGCCCGCGATGATAACCCCTCACTCGTGTTGACGACGCCAGATATGCTCCACTGTGGCTTGCTCAGTCACGCTGAGGATCTCTGGCGGTCCTTTTTCAACTCACTTGACCTCGTGGTCGTTGACGAGGTCCACGAGTATCGCGGAGTCTTCGGCAGTCACGTCGGTCTCGTCCTTCGTCGACTCACGCGACTTTGCGAGCGGTTTGATGCGACCCCCCAGTTTGTGTGCTGTTCGGCGACAATCGGTAACCCCCGAGAGCACGCGGCGACGATTACCGGCCAACCCACCGACTCATTCGCCCTCGTTGACGAGGATACCAGTGAGACTGGGCCGACCCAGTGGCTGTTCTGGCAACCACCGAAATACGACGAGGGTGACGCCCCTGTGGGGGCCGGCCAACGTCGCTCCCACCATGGGGAAACGATGCGTCTGTTCGTCGATCTCGTCCAGCGCGGCTACCAGACGGTGGCGTTTACGCGCGCCAGACAGACTGCAGAACGCTACGCGACTATCAGCAGTGACACCCTCGCCGAGCGGGGCAAGGGCGACCTCGCAGAGAGTGTTACAGCGTACCATGCAGGTTTACGCGATGATCGGCGTGGGGCTATCGAGACGGCGTTACACACCGACGAGTGTGCCGGTGTCTGGAGTACCAGTGCACTCGAACTAGGCGTCGATATCGGGAGTCTCGACGCTGTGCTGTTGGACGGCTACCCGGGCACGCAAATGTCGACGTTCCAGCGGGCCGGCCGCGCCGGGCGTGGGACCGACCCAAGTCTCGTCGCCCTTGTCGCCAGCGAAGACCAACTCGACCAGTACGTCATCAACCACCCCGGCGAGCTGTTCGAAGGAACCCCGGAACGCGCCGTCGCTAACCCGTCGAACCCACATCTCCTTCGACTGCACGCCCACGCGGCAGCCATCGAACGACCGCTTCGAACCGCCGATGAGCGGTATTTCGGCCCGGCGTTTCCCGACATTGTCAGTACGCTCACCGACGACGGCGAACTGACTCGCCGACAGACAGCCGATGGACTCGAATGGCGACGCACGGCCAGCGGCCGGACGGTCAATCCCTACGAACGAGGGCTCCGCACGATCACCGACCGCACTGTCGTCCTCAAGGTTCGGGGCGGCCAGTCCAACGAACTCGGGGAATTGCCTCTCGACGCTGCACTTCGTGACGTTCATCCGGGCGCCATCTATCATCACCAAGGCCAGAGCTACGAGGTGCAATCCCTTGACCTCGACCGGGACGTGGCGTGGCTCGCGCCGACAGAGAGCGATCATCAGACCCGTGTCCACTTCGAGGAATCGATGACAGTCGAGGAAGACATCACCACCAAACCGTTGGCGACCCGCGAGGATGTAACCGTCCACTTCGCGGACGTGACCCGTCGAAAGCAGGTCACGGGCTTCCAGCGGCGTGACCACCGAACGGGCGAGATTATCAGCGACGAATCACTCGACTTACCCGAGACGACGCTGTCGACCCGTGCGCTGTACCTGACACTCCCGCCGGGCCTCGAAGGACTCATGCAGACGATGTCCGGCTCCTTCGAGGGTGGTCTTCACGCGGTCCAGCACGCCCTCGTTGCTACGTTCCCACTCGTGATTCTCTGTGACCGCCGTGACGTTGGCAGTGTCTCGACGACGGACCATCCACAGACGGAGACGAGTGTGCTGTTCATCTACGACGGCTACCACGGTGGCGTCGGGCTGGCCCGGAACGGATACGATCAGATTGAGGACCTCCTCCAGCACACGTGGGGATTGCTCGCCGACTGTGGCTGTGCGGACGGCTGTCCGGCCTGTATCCAGTCACCCCACTGTGGCCGGGCGAACGAACCGTTGGATAAACGCCTCGCGGTAACACTCACGATGGCGCTTGCCGACCCGAACCGGCAGGGCGATACTGTCGAACCGAACTCAGATTAGCCCCGCCCGCGAACGAGGGAACATGAACGTCGACGAGGAAACCATCCGAAATCGGAGCACGGACGCCGTGTTCGGTCGGGGTGAAACGTATCGCAAGGAGGGACGCATTCAACAGCTTGACCGGTTCGACGACCTCGTGACCGCGGCAGTCAGCGGGTCAAAACTGTACGACGTGACGATCGAGTTCGGTGGGCGGAGTCTGGATACGAACTGCACCTGTCCGTACGACGGGAGCGGCGACTGCAAACACGTCGTCGCAGTGTTGCTGGATATCGCTGCTGGGCCGCCGGCAGACGAGAGCGAGCGCGTTGAGGCCGTTCTCGACGATGTGTCGGCCGACGATTTGCGTGGCTTTGTCCGTGATGCACTCGCCGAACACGCGGAGTTGCGCGAACAGTTTCTCGCACAGTTCGGCGAGGACCACAAGTCAGTCGAGGAGTACCGTGAGGAAATCGCCCAACTGTTCGAACAGCACGCTGACCCCGGCGTGTACGACGCGATTGACTTCTCTCGGTTTTTCGAGATTGCTGAACAGTACCGTAATCGAGACCGGTATCTGGCCGCGGCGACAGTCTATCGGGCCGTTTTCGAAGAAGTCGATGAGAAGTACAAGTGGGTCAACGGGGCATACGACCACTACGCCAAAACCATCCAGAAAGCTATCGACGGCTACGCCGACTGCATCCTTGCGACTGACCCAACTCCGGAGGAATTCGACACGTATGCTGGTGTGCTGGAAGCGCGGACAACGACAGATCTGGCACTCAACAGCGAACAGTTCTGGCGTGCAATCGATGACCTTGAGGAGCGATACGATGAGTGAGCCAACAGACCGGTTCGTCATCGAAATTGGGAGCGGAACAGTGGTACATATCATCGATATGGATGCCGATCAAGACGGGAGCAACTCTCGCTTTTCGTTCGGTATCGGTGGTCCTGGGGAGATGATGTGTAGTCACGGTAACCGGCATCCGCGCCCGCAGCACGTCCCAGTATCGGAGTTTCTTGCCCACCACGATATCGATAAAGATGGCTTTGACGGGGATGCACCGGACGAGATTTGCTCGTATTGCTGGTCGAACACGCGGGAGGCAGTCGGGAACGAACAGAACGAAGCTGACGACGATATATCCGAGCAGATTGGCACTGTCGGCTATCGACTCCGATGGAAGCAGAAAGGCCGCGCGCGAGACGAGTGGTACGATATCGTTGTCAAGCCGAAGACGACAGTGGCAGAGCTGGACAGACTCGTCTGTCGGTTCACAACACTCGATGATTTCCACCTCCGGATGTACGGACTCGAAGACGAGTATCTGGAGTCCAGTCTCAACGTGCTTCCCGACCACCAGTACGAGGAAGCAGGCGACCGGTCGTACACCAGAGCAAGTGAGATGACGATTGCAGATGTCGCAGAGCGTGCGACACTCTGGGATGGCGACAGACTCAGTTTGGTCTATGATTTCGGCACGCCGTCGCACTACTACTGTATCGTGAAAGAGGTCTACGAGCCTGCGGAGATCGATGAATTTCTTGAGACCGATAACGTGATCACGTCGACTGATACGGCCGCAATTGTCAGGGAGAAGCGACCATGACGGAGGAAACGGATGAAGAGCGAAGCAAACGTATCCGGAGGGAGATACTCACCGACGCCTACAACGCGGATGAGATGGCTATCAGTTGGTGCTACCATCTCGAACGTGAGATGTCTTTCCCATTCCAAGCCCGCTGTATCGAGGAACGAACGATCTCGCCACTGCGAGAGGAGGAAGAAGTACCGGTCGTTGGAATGACCGATAAAGTAGTCAGCAACCGGGAGATGTTCGTCCTCGTGGAGTGGATGGACCGGGAGTTTGGCGTGCCACTGTCACAGCTCGAAGTACTCGACGTTGACAGCGATACCAGACAAGCGGTTGACGACTGGCACTACTGGAACGGCAACAGTGGTCGGTTGGGCTAGACATACAGGGTGTCTCACAAGGTATTGACCGGCACCTACTCTGTCTCGTTCAACTCATCCATCGCTCCGTAGAGTTCGGTCACGAACTGTAGTACCTGCTCCTCGTCTTCGATATCGTAGCCTCGGTACGCAATCACGTCGTTGACGGCTGCTTCTTTCGGACTATCAGGAGAGGTCTCGGTAATGATTTTCCACCCTTCGTCCTCGTCGTAGACCAGTGCGGAGACTGTCTCCCCTGAGGTGATCAACAAGTCATACACACGGGGCTTGTTGTCCCCCTCATCTTGGATACTCTGGGGTGTAGCAGGAAAGACGAAGCCGATAGCATTTGACTGATTGAGCGATTCTACCTCGGGATAGGAGAGTGGCCGGTCAGGGAGGCCTTTGACCATATGAGGTGTCTCTCGTTCGGGACTGTGATAGTTCTGGGTTGGCTCATCCACGAGTTGGCTTGTCCTCATCTTCCTCAGGGGCGAAGTGGTCCAATTCCATCGGAGCCCTCGTCTCGACCTCAGGAATTGGCCCATCATTCGGTAGGTTCATCTCTCGGACATGCTCCTCTAGCTTGTCGACACTCTCGACAGTCCGCACGTCGAGTCGCTCCCAGCCGTTTCCGTATTCCCTGACAATGAACTCGTAGTCGGGTAGTTCCTGATAGTTGCTGACACGACGATCGCCCGTTACTGGTTGGAGGTCAGCGTCTGGAACACACTCGACGAAAACGGCGGCATACGTCGGGAGTGTCTGGTTGTAGACATCGCTCATGTCGTGTGGCTTGTCCTCGGAGGCGAGGAAGTTGTTGTAGAGGTCCCGCTTCAGTACCTCAAACCCATTTTCTGGCGATGTACGGGCAGACAGACTTCCGTTGGGCTTGCCGTTGTGCTTGTATTCGACCTTCCAGCCGTCAACGCCAGTCTTCAGGACGTGGTGTTCGTGTAGGTCGTAGGTGAGGACGAAATAGTCGCCTCGCTTTTGACTGTACCGCCAGCCGTTGGGCCACTCGTCGTTTGATGGGAGGTCTACCATAGGTATTACTCCTCACCCAGGGATGCAAGTTCCTCGGGATTGGCCTCAATCGCTTCCTCGGGAAGGCCGTAGAGTTTTATTATAGCTCGTTTCAGTGCCTCTTTGCGGTCTAACCCGTCATATCCACGGTACTCAAGAAGCTGATCATGCACGAGTTCGTAAGCATCGTCGTTCTCGTCAGTTTCTTTGGCGATGAGGGTCCAGCCATGCTCTTCGTCAGTGTAGGCGAGAGCAGCGACAGTCTCATCTATGAAGATCAGCAGGTCATGTATCCGCTGCGTGCCTTCCTCATCTTCTTGAACGCTCTCAGGAGACCCTGGAGCGACCAGATCAATGGGCCCTTCTTCAGTAAGTGTGTCAGCTTCTGGCTCGTAGAGCGGTCGGTTTGGGAGACTTGAAATCATGGAGTTGCGGGCTTGAACACACTCTCGGCTAATCAATGCTACTACGGTTCAACTGACGCTGGTGTGTCTCGGCATTGGTAGATAGGGCTGTGCAAGATGGATAGCGCGTATCTCGCACGGATTCCACTACCAGAAAACGGCACCCCGAATCGGTCAGTACCGAGTGAATACTGCGCGATCGGATGGTCGGCAGTCCCTTTCCCGATTTCAGGCACGAAATCGACTTGCTCAACGTCGTGCCGATAGTTCTCAAGCCGATGAAACACCTCGTGATCGACGTTCTCGTCGAGGATGCGTCGATACGCGATCGCTCAGATATCGGGTGGCGTGAGTGACGACCGCTCTCTGGCTTCGCCAGCGGCTCGCTCGTGGCGCCTCTCGACCCGTCGCATCTCCTCGGGATTGTTGTGATAGAACGCCAGCGCCTCGTAGATATCCGCGGTATCCAAGTTGTATCGCTCGGCGACTCGGTCAGGAGCGAGTCCGCGCTGTTCGACGCGTACGTGTACATCTCGGACAGTGATGCGGCTCCCCTCTATGTGGGGCTCCCCGTGAATCTCCGAATCCTCGGCAGAGTCGATTCGATACTGCTGGGTCGCCATTGAGTACAGATAGGCTCCCTTAGATCTTGAAACCTCGCCGAAGCGAGCGTACGCCGCTCTTCTGATTCCGGCTTCGAGTGGGGATTGTCAGTCAGACCCGAAAGCACCGCAGTAAATCGGCCGTGACTGTGTCTGTGACACGCTTCGTGCGCTTAACTTTGGTCTGTCTCGGGGTTCGATGCGTACGCCTCGGCCAGTTCGACCACGTCGTAGACATGAATCCCGCTTTTGAACCACAGGACGCGCTCCGCCGTGTCCCCGAAGTCCTCGTCGGCACAATCCAGTCGCTCCGAAACCGCTAATACGAAATTATCGGCATCGACCTGCCGAATCTTTGCCAGTTTCGACTGCAAATACTCCGGGGTCCAGAAGCCCACAATCTCGATGATCGCCCGCCTGCCATCGGGGTGTTTGACGGCGAAATCCGGAATCATCACCTCTGCGCCGAGGTCGAAGACATCGGCCTCGCGCTGAAGGGTCCAGTCAGTGTTCGCTCGCTCCCACTTCCGGGCGAGTGTGCGTTCGATGTCGCTATCGAACTGCTGGCCAGTGCTGTACTGTGAGACGAGCCCGTCGGTGTGGTCGAGCGTGAGGCGGTTGCTGCCGCTGGCCGTATCGTCGTCCAGAATCTCTGCACGCATCTCCCAGCGGTCACACAGCGGCAACGCAGGGAGGAAGTTTGCCATCCGAATGCCGTACTTCTGGGACTTCCGAAACAGCGAGGCTGGGCCGTCAAGTTCGGCCTCGTATCCTGTGGCAAGGTCGGTACGCGAAACCCGATTACCCTCGCCATCGATGGGATAGATCCGGTGCATCAACCCGAACAGCTTCATGTAGCTGAACACCGTCCCGAAGTGGTCCCAGACCCGAATTCGCATCTTTGACGCGTCGTAGAGGACGGCTTGGGCCAGCGCTAAATTGTAGCGGGCAAGTAGCCAGTCGACTGTCCGGGCCGTCTGGTCGTACGCCTGCTTGCTGTTGCCCGTCAGCTTCGTTGTTGACGCGGTCTCAGCAACGTCGTAGTCCTCAACGGTCTGGTCGCCGAATCGAACCAGGAGTTTGTTGTCGTCCAAATCCGCGTACATCCCCCGGTAGCACTCTTCGAGGGAGAGACCGAGTTCGTCAGCGACGGCACTGTACACTTCGAGTTTCTGTGTGTCTTCCCCGAGTGTGGGTTGGCGAACGATTGGATACTGCTCATTTGCGCGCTTGAATAGTCGCTGACGGATCTCATGAGGATCAACAGCGGCCTGTTGCTCGAACTCACATTCGTCTTTCAGTAGCTTCGCCAGTCCGTGGACGATTTTGTAGTCGGTATTGTCGACGGTTAGGTCGTCGATGGCAGCCTCGATATCCCCCTTCGGTTCGCCGAGGTGGTTCTCAAAGAGATCGATGAGAGTGGCGGCAGTCGACCGATACCGCTCATCGGAGATATCGATAAACAGCGGGCGAACTTCTCCATCACGTGTGCGCGAGCGTGCGAGGTCAGCCGTTAGCACTGCTACTCACCCCATCGCGGCGTCGCTGGGAAACGTATGTCTCCATCGTGTCGGTCGTGATAATCTCGTAGAGGCGGGCTGGCTGGCGGTCATCGGTCGGTCGGAGAATGCGACCGAGCCGTTGGGCGTACTGTCTTTTGGAGGCACTTCCGGAGAGGATGATCCCGACGTTGGCCGCGGGCACGTCGATACCCTCGTCGAGCACTTGCGAGGTGGCGAGCATGGAGTACTCCCCTGAACGGAATCGTTCGAGAATCTCGGTCCGTTCGTCAGTGTCGGTCTGATGCGTGATACAAGGGAGGATGAACTCTCGAGAGATATCGTAGGCAAAGTCGTTGTTCGCGGTGAAGACGATGACGCGGTCATCGTGATGCCGTTTGAGGAGATTGTCAAGCGTGTCGAGTTTCTTGTCCGCCGTGCGAGCGATGCGTTCTGCGCGTTGCTTGGCGATGAGGGCGCGGCGTCCCTGAGGGTCGTAGGACGTGCGTTTGAGAAACTCCGCGTACCCCTGTTCTTTCCACAGGTCGAAATCGTGATTGTCGACGTACTCTCTGTAGAGCTGGTACTCCTCGTCGTATACAGTGCGTTCCTCGCTGGTGAGTTCGACTGACATCTGGATGGTTTCGTACTCGCTGAGGAACTCTCCGGCAAGGTCGTCGACGGCTTCCTCGTAGACGACCGGTCCCATACGGTCCTCAAGGAGTTCTTCACGGCCGTCAGCGCGCTCGTAGGTTGCAGTGAGTCCGAGTCGGTACGGGGCAATCGTCATTTCGGGGATTTGCAGGTAGGTTTCGGCCGCCAGATGGTGGGTTTCATCGGTGATGAGAAGGCCAAACCGGTCGCCATATTCGTCGATGTAGCGGTAGGCACTGTCGTAGGTGGTCACGGTCAGGGCAGCAATCTCGTGGCTCCCGCCGCCGAGGACACCGATTCCTTCTGTAAGTTGGTCACCGAAGGCATTCGTCAGCGTGGCGTGCCACTGGTTCATCAGATCGATCGTCGGTGTGACGACGAGCGCACTGACGCCAGCGTCAGCGATGGCCTGCAGCCCGAGAAAGGTCTTCCCGCTGCCGGTTGGGAGGATAACGGTACCCTGGCGGTCGTGAGTCCGCCACGCCTCAAGCGCTGCCTCCTGATAATCACGCGGTTCGATCTGGAGTGCGGGTGTTAGAGCGAGGTCGGGATAGGCTCGCGCCGCGTCTACAACGTCGTGGCTGAAGCCATCCTGGAGTGTGGCCTGGCCGTCGCTCTCAGCCCACTGGCCGGCCCAGTCGAGAAGCGCCCGGTATCGGTAGGCTTGTGCCCGGGACGCATCGACACGGTCGTCCCACTCGGTATGAGGAACTGTTTCAGGTGCGTTCTCCAGCAGGAGCGTCCCCTCGTCAAATTCGAGCCGCATTCGGTACCTGAACGCATGAGTGTCGGACGATTCAATCTGTCGGGGGCTGGCTGAGTGTCAGAGCGCCAACGCACGTCAGTGATAGCACAGCGTCACGTTTTCGGGACGTACCATAGTATACAGACACAAAACATGGACTATCCGACTCGGGACGAAATACGATCGCTCTGTACCGAACAGTCGTTCGAGCGCGGTGTCAACTATTATAATCAAGATCGGGTGCAGGAACTGGATATCGACGGCGGCGAAATCAGAGCCACTGTTCGGGGATCCAACTACTACGATGTCGCTATCGATCTCGTGGACGATGCGGTCCGGTCTCGTTGCAGTTGTCCGTACGACTACGCAGGCGACTGCAAACACGTCGTCGCGGTCTTGCTCACCGTAGACGACCGAGACACCGAGACGGTGAGCGATCCCGAACGGGACGAGACGGTCGATATCGAATCGCTGATCGAACAGACGGCACCCGAGGACCTCCGAGCGTTTCTGCGTGACATCGTTGCGGAGGATCGAGATATCCGCGATCGATTCGTCGCGTTCGTCGGCGAAGACACGGGCAAAACCGTCTACGACTACAAGCAGGAGATCGATCGACTGTTCGACGACGCTATCAGCCGGCGAGGGATGGTCGAACACGACATGCACATCGACTTCTCGCAGTACACCGACCTCGCGGAGACGCATCGAGAACGAGGCCACGTCGAGACGGCGACGGATATCTATCGAGCGGTTTCCGAGGGGATACGCGAAAACTTGGACCGGGTTGACGACAGCAGCGGACACTACGGCCGAGAGTTGGAACGCGCTATCGAGTCGTATGCAGAGACGGTCGCAGAACAGGACCTCGACCACGAGCGAAAGCGGCCGTACATCCAGTATCTCTGTGAAGAGTTCGTCGGGGCAGACTACGGCTTCGCCAGCGACTACTACGACGACGCACTCCGAACGCTCTGCAGTACGGACACAGACCTCGAATACTGGCTGGAGCAACTCGACGCACACGTGTCCGGTGTCACGCTCGGCGCAGTACTATCGGGAGAGTCGTCCTCGAAAGCGGACGACCGCCGAGATGAAACTGAAGACAGCGTCGAGACATCCCACGAATCAGCGAGAGACGGCGAGTCGACTGTCCACTCCGAGCGGACGGACGACGTTCTCTACGTATCTGATTTCACCGATGGTCCGCTCAGCACCGACGATTTTACCGGTGGAACAATAGACATCGAACACTTGGCCGTCGGGACACTGAAACTCGAGTACTTCGTCGGTGACGCGTTCGAGAAGTTACGAATCGATGAACCGACGACCGTCGAGAGACACACCGCTAGCGTCGAACCGACCGAATCAGCAACGACCGACACGAAGATATCGTCGTCACTCCAGAAGCGGCGGATATTCTCGACCTACGTTTATATCCTCGAGGAACTCGGCGACGAAGACGCCCTCTCGCAACTCTACGAGGAGATTTACCTCGAAAGCAAGCGCATCTGCGAGGAGTACGCCCGACAACTGATCGACGAAGGTAACGAAGACCGTGCGATCGAAGTCGTCGAAGGTGGTATCCATACGTTCCGATCGGCTCGTTCACTTCGCTGGCTCGCTGCCGACCTCTACGAGGACCAGGATATGGACGAGTATCGTACCACGCTGAAACAGTTGTTTCTCGGCCATACGGAGTGGGCAGCGTACGATGACCTGAAGTCGGTCTGTGACGAGCAGGAGTGGCAGTCGATCTACGAGGAATTCGAGCGGCATTTCGAACGGGACGATAGAAAGAACCTCGTCGCGCTGTACGTCCACGACGACGACCTCAAAAAAGCGTTCGTGAAACTGAAAGAGAACGCAGACCTCTCGTCAGTTCGCAAGTACCGTGATCCAGTCGCAACCACTGCGCCGGTCGAGTACTTCGAGCTCTACCGGGAACTGCTCGTCCCGTTTGCCGCCAACGACACTGGGCGACGCCACTACCGAGACATCGCCGACCACCTAGAAGAGATGCAAGGATTGGTTCCCGAAGCGCGGTTCGAGGAGTTCGTCGATTTCCTGAAAGACAAGCACTCGAACCGCCCGGCGTTCTTGGACGAACTGGAGAAAGCTGGGTTTTGATGATGGCTGTCAACGTAGTTGCTCACACGGCCGATGCCCCACACCTGTGAGAACTGCGGCGAGACATTCGAGACGTTGACTAGGCTGCGCCTGCACGACTGTCAGGTGGAACAAGAAGCCGCCGAACAAAAACGTCGAGAACGAGAGTGGGAAGAATTCGATGCGTGGATTCGGAAACTAGAACACGAAGAGGCGACGGCAGTCAAACGGAAGGCGTCCGACGAGTTTGTCGACGCCCTCGAACGGGCGGTGGACGGTGACCACGAAGCAGTCCTTCAGGTACTCGCACAATACGAGCGCCATCTCTCCGAAGAGTGGGAAAACTACGAGGACGGACATTACTGGGGATTCCACGACGTGTTCTTCGGACCAGTGGTCGATGGACTGGAAACAGCGGTGTCGATGGAGGGATGGCCGCTCCTGCTTGACGTGCTAGAGGCGTACTGGCCCGAGAACTCGTTCGAATTCGAGAGATACCCGGAACACGAACCGTTTGACCGGGAGGAAACCGACGATTACGACCAGTTTCCTCACATCAGTCACGTCCTCACCACTGTCGCCGGCAAGCAGATGGTCCGGACACGTCGGACCGATGGCGTCGCAGCCATTCCAGCCGGGGCACTCGACTACCAGTTGCGTTTTCATCGCCACCCCGGCGACGAGAGCCCGTGGATTGACTCGATGAGTTACGGGTGGGGAATCGAACATCCGGAGCACCCTGTCCGAGAGAACATCGAGATGCTCGTCCGAGGGCAGTACGACCTCTGGGCCAGTACAGCGATCGAACATGCATTCCACGCCGACCAGCACGCAACGGCGTCGCTTCTCGAAGACGTGTTTGAGGCAGAGATCGTCGCTGATCCCGGACTGCTCTTTCAACCCATTGGTGCAATCGAGCATGGATACTATCCGGATACAAGCGGACACTGGGGATGGGAAACCCTCTATCCCGAGTTTACCGAAACGGGGTTCGACTGGGATACTGACGTGCAGGAACGACTCCGTACTGTCGTTGAGGAGTGTGGCTTCGTCGCACAGCTGTCCGACGACTGGGCGTTTGCAGATCTCTTGTTATGACCTGCGCGGCCGCCGAACGTTTACCCGTGATACCGAACCTACCGGTTATCAATGGCCGAGATGCGAGAGGCAGATCCGATTCCAACAACCGTCCTGCGAGACACGCGCGAACAGCACCCGTGGACGTTCGACGAGTGTGCAGTCGAGACGCGCGACGTGACGCTCTCGACCGGAGATTACGCCATCCCGGCTGACTGTACTCACGACCCGGAAGCGGACACCTACCATCCACAGTTCGCGGTCGAACGCAAGTCCGGCCATGATTTCCTCACGTCGCTCACCTGGGAACGGGACCGATTTACTGCCGAGTTGCGGCGGGCCGTCGAATGGCCACAGCCTATTGCGGTCGTCGTAGAGACTTCCTGGCAAACCCTCCTTCGCAATCGCGGTTGCATGGCGCGGCGGGATATCCATCCGAACCAGATCGTAGGTACCCTCTCGGCGTGGGTCCGCCACTACAACGTGGCGTTCCATTTTCTCGAGTCTCGACAGAGAGCCGAACGATGTGCGTTTCTCCTCCTTGTCCACCACAGTCTCATACGGCGACGCGAGTGAATCTGACGCGATATTCACTCGGTCCAGAAAGCCCGTTGTCGATTGTCGATCTCGCCGAGAACCATCGACAGCACGTCACGCCATTCCACCGGATGTGACGCGTCGTCGCCGGGCGTTGGCGCGTCCGGGCCCGGGTGGACGTGGTCATGCGTGTTGCGATCCGAGGGGTGCCGATCCCACCGGTGGTCGAACACGCCATCCTCGTGCTCTTCGTGGTAATGCAACGAGAAGTCCCCATTCTCGAACCACACGATCTCCAGGCGAGCGCCCTGCACACGCCGCGGATAGAATCCGAGGTCGTAGTGGCATACGATGCGATCCGGCGCGAACTCTGGTTGGGTTTCGATACCAGTGAATCGGTTGTCCGTAGCGAGTCGCTTTTCTACGACGCTCAGACGGTCGAAATCGATCGGTGCACCGTGGCTGTCGTCCGTCGAACGCGTGTCATCTCTTTCGCCGTTCATCCGACAGTGCGCTGACCAGTCGTTCCATCCGAGTTCGCCTGCAACGCCCGCTCAAGTAGAGAGATCCGGCGGCGAGTCGTCTTCCATGCCGATACGTCCCGCCACACCGCCTCGACAGAACGACCAGTATCGGCTGCGTTGGCAGTGATAGCTACTGCATCTGGGGATCCGACGCTGAACTTCTCCGTGAATGACTCTTCGCGCTCCGCAGCATCTTCGAGCAGGGAAATGAGGGCGTCGTCGTCGTATTGGTTCCGGAGCTGCTGGACACGCCGCCAATTCAGATACTCCTGGTTCCGTTCGTACGTTGTGGGAGAGTCAGTAACTTGCGTGACGATTCCCATACGTTCGAACCACTCTAGGTACTCGCGGGCAGCGTCTACTCCGTGTCCCGCGAGACCTGCGACCTCACCAGCAGTCGCGGGACTGTCCAGTCCAAGCACGGCATCGAAAAAGTCGTCCCGGGTGCGGTCCCCGGAAACGAGTTCCTCTGGGGGGACGAGATTGTCGAAATTCGGTGCATCCCGGCGCTCGTCGGGATCTGCCTTCAGTTCGGGACGTGGCTTGTCCATACCGTATATACGGTTCTTTGTCGGAATAAATCTTTTTTCAAGTGGTATATTCCGGTATTCTGGTTTGAAAACAATCAGTCTACGGTGCGATCTCACTATCCGTTTTCTGAGATATTGAAATTAGAGAGGATATGCACCAAGACATAGTCGTCTTGGGCTTTAGGGTAACGTGCTAGAGCCAAGGGCCGGATTTGAACCGGCGTATAGCTGCTCTGCAGGCAACCGCGTAAGGCCAGACTCTGCCACCTTGGCGCATCTGTTGCTAACGGAGACGGCGATTTAAGCGTAGCGGTAGCTACTCGGGCTTGCTACCGCGGTATAAATACAAAAAACCCCCACACAGCGGGTGCTGTTCGGGGGTTGAATGAATGGTAGGCGGCGAACCAGGTTTTCCAGAGGCTCGCGCACTCCAGTACTCCCTGGAACGCTGGCGGGCTTATCTTCCGTGTTCGGGATGGGTACGGGAGTCGCCCCGCCGCTGTGGCCGCCTTAATGCCGGTTCGTGGAATCGAACCACTGACGGGGAGGGTGTCCCCGACGTCCAACACCGGTGGTGTTGTCGTCTGTACATGCGATCCAGTTTACGCCCGGACCCGCTTCATCGGGCGGAGCGATGGAATGATTAGTGGCTTCGATCAGTTAGTGCTCGCGGGCTGAACGTCTCGTTGCCTCGACGCGTACACCCCGAGTCTATCGAACTCCTCTTCTAGGAGAGATCTCGGCGACGCTTCTTTTCCAGGTGGGTTTCCGGCTTAGATGCATTCAGCCGTTACCCCGTGGTGCGTAGCTGCCCAGCAGTGCCCTCTCGGACAACTGGTAAACCAGTGGCACCCAACCGTAGTTCCTCTCGTACTATACGGTCGTTCCTGTCAAGCGTCAAACACACCCAGTAGATAGCAGCCGACCTGTCTCACGACGGTCTAAACCCAGCTCACGACCTCCTTTAATAGGCGAACAACCTCACCCTTGCCCGCTTCT
>Ga0207753_1000006_pt1 | contig 109599 bp, 103 predicted proteins | sample PonA233FremontCA_2_FD_187273 | JGI IMG/M metagenome (GOLD analysis project Ga0207753, IMG submission 187273) | Salt pond sediment microbial community from Fremont, CA, USA - Pond A23 Sediment 3 (SPAdes) | ecosystem: Environmental > Aquatic > Non-marine Saline and Alkaline > Saline | place... | reverse complement strand
TCCACGCGAAGACCCACGGGATCGCCCGCAGGTCCTCGACCGTTCGCTCGCTGCTTCTGGAGGCCGGCCGCGAGCCGAGGTTGAGGTTCTCGATGACCGTGATCGGCGTCGCCTGCTCGAAGAAGGCGACGAACCCCTCGGTCTCAAGCAGTTCCTGGTAGGCCTCCCTGGCGGCCGTCGCCCCGGTCTCCATCGCTTCGATCCACTCCTCCTCGACCGGTTCGGTGGGTCGCTCGATCGCCCCCTGTCTAGCCCGGAGCTGTGCGTTGAGCATCTGTTCGAGTTCGCGCTCGGCGATCTTCGGGCTAGCGTATTTTTCAGCGATCGCCTCGCCCTGCTCGGTAAACTTCACTTCCCCGGTGACCGTCTCGTTTGGGAGCGCGAGCAACGCGTCGTTCATCGGGCCGCCGCCGCGGGAGATCGAGCCGCCCCGGCCGTGGAACAGTCGCAACTCGACACCGTAGTCCGAACAGATTTCGGCGAGTCGCTTCTCGTTCCGCTGGAGGGACCACTGTGCGGCGAAAAAGCCGTTCTCCTTGCACGAGTCGGAGTACCCGAGCATGACTTCCTGTGTTCCGCCGCGTGCCTCCATAGCCGCGGCGTAGGCGTCGTTCTCGAAGAGCGTCCCGATGATTCGGCGGGCACCCGAGAGGGCGTACTCGGTCTCGAGAAGCGGCACCACGTCGAGTCCCGAGTGACCAGGGAGGTCAACGACGTCGACCTGATCGGCCAGGAACAGCACCTCAAGGACGTGACTCGGCTCTTCGCACATCGAGATACAGTACGTGTCGATCGCGTCGGTGCCGTACTCGCGCTGCCAGTCGGCTAACCGCTCGAAGCGGAGGAGAACGCGTTCGGCGGTCTCGCCGAGTTCGCCGAGGTCGTCGAACTCAAGAACCGGTTCCTCCTCGGCGATGGCGTCGGTCAGGAACTCGACCCGTTCGTCCTCGCCCATGCCGGCGTAGTCGATCCCCTGCCGGTCGAGCGCCGCCTCGATCGCGAGGGTATGGTTCTCTTGATGATCCCGCAGGTCGAGACTCGCCAGCGTGAAACCGAACGTCTCGGCCTGCCTGCGGAGCGAGTCGACGTGGACATCGGCGACGTTGCCCGCGCCGTTCGAGCGCAGGTCGGCCTCGATGGCGTCCAAATCGGCGATGACGCCGTCGATGCCGCCGTACTCGCCGGGGCGGACGGTCCCGACTCGGTCGAGTCGTTCGCGCATCAACCGCAGGAGCTGTCGGTACGGCTCGTCCGGGTAGCGCTCCTCGGCCTCGGCTGAGACTGACGGCAGCGCCTCCTCGTGGTGTGCGAGTCGCTCGTCGACCTCCGTGCCGATCTCGATGTGATCGGAGTCCTGGCTCAACACGCCAGAGAGTCGTTTCAACTCGTCGCGATACCTTTCAAGAACGACGCGTCGCTGCCTCGACAGCGTCTTGGTCGTCACTTCCGGCGTCACGTAGGGGTTGCCGTCCCGGTCACTGCCCGCCCACGACCGGAACTCGAACAGCTTCGGCACCCGTTTATTCGCGTCGAACTCCGACCGATCCGCAAGCGCGTCTTCGAGTTCCTGGTACACCTCGCCGACGACGTCAAACAGGGTGTTCTCAAGATACCACTGGACGTTCAGCGCCTCGTCAGTCGGCTCCGGTTGGCGCTGACGGATCTGTGGCGTCTGCCAGAGACTCGTTACCTCGGCGCGAAGTTCCCGCTCGATCTGTCCGCTTTCCTTGTCCGTCAGGAGCCGCTCGTCGAGGGTTTCGAGCGACGACGCCACCGATCGGAGCTTCGCCTTCACCGTCTTGCGCCGGGCCTCGGTCGGGTGGGCGGTGAACGTCGGTTGGATGTAGACATCGTCGAGTACCGATTCGATGGCCTCAGTGTCGTTGTCTGCGAGCGCGTCGGCGGCCTCCTCGAGGCCGTCGTCCGGGACGCCGGCCTGTGATTGCTCTCTGAGGGCTCTGATTCGTTCGCGCTCCTCGGCGAGGTTGATCAGTTCGAAGTAGGCGGTAAACGCGCGTGCGGCGACGAGTTCCCGGTCGGTGTCGAGACCGTCGAGTTCGGCCCGGATCGACCCGACATCACCGGCGCCACTCCGTCGTTCGATCGACCGCCTCCGAAGGTGTTCGACGGTATCGAAGGCAGCCCCTGATTCTTGGGTCCTGATCGTGTCGCCGAGCATCGCCCCCAACTCCCGGATATCTCGCTGTATGTCACGACGGTGTAATCGCATGCGGATACGTTCCAACGTCGGGTACATAAAACACGGCGTCCGAACACACGATGTTATAACAACAAATCCCGGTTTTGGGGCTTCTATCCGGTGATTTATCGTTATAGATCGCCGGATCGATGCGTCTCAGACGGTCGCGTCTGTGGCCTTTTGCGCTTCGAGTTGGACGCCGTAGTCGCGGTCGTCGTCGTGGGCGGCGGCGGACTCAAGCGCGCGTTTGGTGCCGATCCGGACCAGCGCCCAGGCAGCCGAGGCCCGGACTTCGTCGGCTTCCCCTTCGTCGTCGAGCCGATCCGAGAGCGGCTCGATCGCGCGTGTGTCACCGATGAGCCCCAGTGCGCGGGCGGCGACAGACCGGACAGCGGGATCCGAATCGGCCAGCACGTTCGCGATCGGTTGGCTCGCCTCCTCGCTCCCGATTTCGCCGAGCGCGCGCAGCGTCGCCTTCTGGAGCGGCGGGTTCCCGCTGTCGACGAAATCGACCAGCGTCTCGACGGCGCTCTCGTCGGCGATCTTTCCGAGCACCTCGATGGCGGGCACGTCGCGGCGCTGTGCGAGCGCCTCCACCGGCTCAAGCGCCTCCTCGGAGCCGAGTCGTCGGAGCGCGTCGAGGCAGTTCTCCTGCATGAAGTCCGAATCGAGGTTCTCGAGCGCCATGAGGATCCGTTCGGGGTCGTTTTCGGCCTCGGCGATCCGGACGACGCCGAGTTCCGGCGGGAAATCCTTGCGGTTCTCGGAGTGCATGCGATCGTAGAACCCCTCACGTTCGAGCTGTTCGGCGACCTCGAGGTCGCTCCATTCCTCGGCATCCTCGAGGGCCGCTTCGAGCGTGTCGACGGCCTCGAGCAGCGCGGCGATAATGTCGGCGTCCTCGTCGGCGTCGAGGCGGCCGTCGGCAGCCGTTTCGCCGACCGACTCGACGGCGTCCGCACGCGAATCGTCATCGTCACCCTCGACGCCGAACTCCGTGTCGAGCTCGGCCTCGGCGGCTCCGAGGTAGGTCTCGACTGCTTCGGCGACGGCGGGCTCGCCGTCCCGGGTCCAACGCGTCCCGCGTATCGTCCCCGCAGCGTCGCCCGCCGCATCGGCGACGTCCTCGCCGTAGGGGCCGCGCTGGTCCTCGATTCCGTCGCGGAGGTCGCCGATCCGGTCCTCGAGCGGTTCGGCCGGGTCCTCGGGCTCTTCGTCCTCGTCCTCGGGCTCTACGACCGAGAACTCGGTATCCTCGAGGTCGGCTTCGATATCGTCGACTGTCGCCTCGATTGAATCGAGATCGGCTTCCGTCTCGGCGTTCTCAAGGGCCGACTCGGCGTCGTCGAGCCGTGATTCGAATGCCCCGACGTCGGCGGCGTCGCTTTCGGCTCCGGACTCGGTGTCGGCCCCGTTGCCGGACGCCCCGTTGTCGGTGTCGTCGGCGCGCTCGTCGTCCCCGTTGCTCATACGCTATCTCCGAAAGAACGGATCAAGAGCGTTTCCCTTCGTTCCGCCGGACAGCGCTGACGTCCTCAGGCGGCGCGCCAGTACGCGACGGGCGCGAGAACAAGATAACCGACGGCGAACACCAACAGCGACCGCGGGAGAACGCGATTAAATGCGACAGGAAAGGCGACCGCGAGCGCCTGCAACCCGCCGAGGATCGCCGCGTCTCGCGCGTAGAGATCCGGATACGACACCGGCGCGACCATCAGATACGAGCACGCCGCGACGAGCGCGACCAACACCGCCGGTTTCCCGATCCCGGCGAGGTACGTCACCGAAACCAGCGTCGCTGACAGCGTCGTCTGCACGCCGACCGTCTCGGCACGGTTGCTGTCCTCAAGCGTGTAGATGGCGAGTCTGATGACTGCCATTGCGACGTACAGCGCCGACGCGGCGAGGGCGGCGAGAGCGATCGGCGTCGAGATACTGGCCGCGTCGCCGTTGCTTGCGACCGTGTACACAAGAACTGCCGGGGCCACGCCAAATGAGGCCACGTCCGCAAGTGAATCGAGCAGCGGCCCGACGTCGGTGCCGCCGAGGCGACGGGCAACGACGCCGTCAAGGCCGTCCGCGATGGCGGCCAGCAAAATCAACCGTGCGGCGAGGCCCGGGTCGATGGCCGCGGTCGCGGCAGCGGCGAAGCCGATCGCCGCGTTCGTGGCCGTCACCGTATCGGCGACGCCCAGTCGTCCGAGAAACCGCGGCTGCATTACTCTACCTCGGCGGTCGGCGACGGGCATCTTAGTAGGTTCGTTTCCGGTCGCCGCCGGTTGGCTTGGTTCCTGTCGTCCGCGGCCGACGTATGCGGCGTGTTCGTCACGGAATCGCAGCGCGTTCGTTCCGGAATCGCGGTACATATGTCTGTTCGACCGCAATTGATTGTATGGACAGACGGTCGTTTCTCGCAGCCGCCGGAACGACGGCGGCGGTTACGCTTTCCGGCTGCCTTGACGGTGGACTCAGCGACGCCGACTTCGATATCGGGATGTCACAGAACGCCTTTCTTCCCGAGGAGTACGAGGTATCCGTCGGCGAGACTGTGGTCTGGGGCAACAACGGCTCCCGGGGCCACACCGTCACGGCGTACGAGAACACCATCCCGGAAGATGCCGAGTACTTTGCTTCCGGCGGCTACGATGATCTTGAGGTCGCCCGCGAGGATTGGCACGCGACCGGCGGCGGCAACATCTCGCCCGGCGAAACGTACGAACACACCTTCGAGGTTCCCGGCCAGCACAACTACCTCTGTATCCCCCACGAGCCGAGCGGGATGGTCGGCGCGATCATCGTGACTGAGTGAACTACCCCACCCTACTCGCCTGTGCTTCCGCTGGGGCCGGAAGCTCGGCGCTCTCTCCTCACGGGCCGCAGGCCTGTCCGGACGGTCAGAGGGATCTCCGATCCCTCACGAGTTGAGGGTGGGCCGCCACCTCGAAGTAGGTGAGCCACAGCCGGAAACGCCCACACTAGGTGTAGGGTGAGTGACCCTCTCTGGGATCGTGCGTGGGGTCGCGTGAGTAGCTCTCACGAGCCCCCGTGACCAACTTCGATACGGCCACGTGAGATGCTCCCACGGTTATTTGTGCCCTCGGGCGGGCGAACGACAACCCTTATTCGCGGGGCAATCACATCGGGAGGCATGGACGCGTCGGTACCGCAGATCGACTACACGGAGTACACCAACCGTCAGCTAGTGGCGGTCCCGATCGGGGTGTTGGCCGCCGCCATCGTCGTCCTCACGGTGGCGACGGCGCTGTCGGGGCTACCGGTTACGCTCGGCATCGAATTCACCGGCGGAACCGAGATGCAGGTCGTTACCGGCGACTCCCCCGCCGAGATACGCGACGCCTTCGACACCGAGATCGACTCGGTCACGCCTATCGCCGGGCAGGCCGACACCTACCAGTTGACCTTCCAGGCCGACGACGCCGATCCGCTGCTTGAGCGGGCGGAGAGTGCGGGGTACGAGATAGAATCGGTCGGCGAGCGCTCGGCGAGTTTCGCCTCCGACTCCCAACGGCAGGCGATCTTCGGGCTGGCGGTCGCCTTCGGCGGCATGGCCGCCCTCGTCGCCCTTTTGTTCCGGACATTTATTCCGTCAATCGCCGTCATCGCCTCGGCGTTCTCGGATCTCGTGATCCCGCTGGCGCTGATGCGGTTGTTTGACATCGAGTTGACACTCGGGACGGTCGCGGCGCTTTTGATGCTCGTCGGCTACTCCGTCGACTCGGATCTGCTGTTGAATAACCACGTTCTCAGACGCCACGGTGACTTCTACACCTCGACAGCCCGAGCGATGCGGACCGGAGTCACGATGACGACGACATCAATCGCCGCAATGGTCGTGATGACGCTCGTCTCTTATACGCTCGGCATCCCGTTGCTACCCGACGTCGGGTTGATACTCGTCTTCGGGCTGTTGGCCGATCTGATGAACACTTACCTGTTGAACGTGAGCCTGCTCAGATACTACAAGTACGAGGGAATCGCCAAATGAAACTCCGCATCAAGAAACACTGGCGGATCTGGCTGCTCGTCGGCTTCCTGCTGATAAGCACGGTCGCCGTCTTCGCGCCACTCGGCGGCAGCGGCGGCATCTTAGGTTCCGCCGATGACGCCGGTCAGGCGTCGGGCTCACAGTATACCAACCTCCAGTTCGGGCTCGAACTCTCCGGCGGCACGCAGGTCAGGGCACCGTTCGTCGGGATGACCGTCTCGGGGCTCGAGATCAGCCCGGGTGACGAACGGGCGATCGAGTCGACGCTACAGGACGAACTCGGATTGAGCGCAAGCGAGGTTCGGGCCAGCGCCGAGTCCGGAACCGTCGAAGTGTTTGACGACGGCGTCGTCGGGAATACGACCCAGGCTGAGTTCGCCGACGCGCTCTCGGCGGCCGGCTACTCGACGACGACTGAGGACGTCCGGATGGGCGTCACTAGAGACACTCGCGACAACGCCGAGGACGTGCTGAACGAGCGTCTTACCGAACGCGGCCTCGGCGGCGGGTCGGCCACGCAGGTGTCCGCCCCCGGCCAGCAGTTCATGGTCGTTGAGGTGCCCGGCGCGAACCGGACGGAGGTCATAGACCTCATCGGGGACCGCGGGCAGGTCGAGATCTGGGCGATGTACCCCAGCCAGAACGGAACGTACGAAACCGAGTCGCTGCTGGATCAGGGAGACCTCGCCGAGGTGGGCGGCGCCCGACAGGAACGGGGCGAAACGTTCGTGCCCATCCGGCTGAGCGAGGAGGCTGGCGCGAGTTTCGGTGAGGCCATGCGGGCCAACGGGTTCGACCAGCAAAGCGGCACGCGGTGTCAATACGACTTGAACGCCTCCATCGAGGCGAACGCCGCCGACGACCCCGGGCGGTGTCTATTGACCGTCCTAGACGGCGAGGTCGTCTTCGCGGCCGGCATCGCGCCAAGCCTCTCGTCGTCGTTCGCGAGCGGCGCATTCGACGAGGACCCCTCCTATCGGACGACAACGACATCCTTCGAGGAGGCCCGCGAACTCGAGATCAACATGCGCGCCGGCGCGCTCCGAACGAACCTCGACATCGAGAACCGCGGAACGACGTTCTTCCTCTTGCCGAGTCTCGCGGAGCAGTTCAAACCGCTCTCGCTCGTGACCGGCGCCGCCGCGGTGCTTGCGGTCTCACTTATGATTTTCCTGCGGTACCGCCGAGCGGAGGTCGCGGCGCCGATGTTGCTCACGGCTGGCGCTGAGGTATATCTCCTCCTCGGGTTCGCGGCCGCGGTGAGCCTGCCGCTCGATCTCTCGCACATCGCCGGCTTCATCGCGGTCATCGGGACTGGGGTCGACGACCTCGTGATCATCGCCGACGAAATCATGCAACAGGGAGACGTTAGCACGTCACGAGTGTTCGAGTCGCGGTTCCGGAAAGCCTTCTGGGTCATCGGGGCCGCGGCGGCGACGACCATCGTCGCGATGTCGCCGCTGGCGGTGCTTTCGCTCGGCGACCTGCAGGGCTTCGCGATCGTCACAATCATCGGGGTTCTGATCGGCGTATTGATCACGCGGCCGGCCTACGGGGATATCCTCCGCATCCTCGTGTTGGGCGAGGACGACTAACCGCCGGGAAGCTCCCGCTATCGGGCGCTTCCGGGGCGCTTCGAAGCCCTTTCGGCGCTGCCCCCGAAACCAATGGTATGACCTTTCGTGACGGGACGCTCGTTGACTGGCACGAGTGGGCCCCGGAGGCCTTCGAGACCGCCGAGCGTGCCGGCAAACCCGTGTTGTGTTCGCTGACAGCGCCGTGGTGTGCGTGGTGTGAACGGATGGACGAAGAGTCGTACTCCGACCCCAAACTCGCCGCCAACATCGGCGAGAGCTTTCTCCCGGTCCGCGTCGACGTCGACAGACAGCCCCGAATCCGGGAGCGATACAACATGGGCGGATTCCCGACAACTGTCTTTCTCACCCCCGAGGGCGAGGTACTCTCCGGTGCGACATACCTTGGCCCCGACGGCCTCCGGCAGGTTCTCGACGGCGTCCGGGGCTCTTGGGACGCGAAGGGGAGTGCCGCCGGCCGGATCCCTCGGTCGGTGTCGGGCGACGACCGCCCGGCCGGGGAAGTGACTGCGGATATCGAGGCTCACATGGTCGAGCAGGTGGCGGCCGCGTTCGACGAGGAGTACGGTGGCTGGGGGACCGATGCGAAGTTTCCGCTGTCACGGACGATCGAGTTCGCGCTCAAGCGCGATCGTGACCGCGCTACCCGGACGCTTGAGGCCGTCCAGGCCCACCTTTTTGACACCTACGATGGCGGCTTCTATCGGTTCGCCGAGACGCGGCGTTGGGGCGAACCCCACCGCGAGAAACTGGTCGACGAGAACGCGGCGCTGCTCCGGGCGTTCACCGCGGGCTATCTCTACACGGGTGAGAACTCCTACCAGGTGACTGCCGAGCGGACGGCCGAGTACCTGATGACAACCGCTTGGAACGGCGACGCGTTCGCGGCCAGCCAGGCCGCGAGCGACTACTACACCCTCGAACCGACCGAACGCGAGGACGCAGACCCGCCGCACGTCGACCCAACCGTCTTTGCCGACAGAAACGGGATTGCGGCCGACGCGATGTTCCGGTTTGCGGCCGTCACCGATCACGAAGGGGCGCAACGACATGCCGAACGCGCCCTTGAGACAGTCCTCGAGACGCTTCTCGACGACGGCCGGATCGACCACTTCAGAGGGGACGAAAGCGAGTCCGGGCTGCTCATCGACCACGCCCGGGTACTCTCGGGGCTGACCGCCGCGGCGCAGGTCACCGGCCCGGACACGTGGCTCGATCCCGCAAAAGCGGTCGCCGATGACGCCATTGATCGACTCGTCACCGCCGATGGATCGTTCCGCGACGGCGATCCGACGGGGGCGGGGCTGCTCAAACGGCCCCTGTACCCACTCGGCACAAACGCCGAGATGGCGGACGCGCTCTTGGACCTCGAGGCGCTGACGGGCGAGACGCGCTATGGAGACGCCGCCGAGGACGCCCTAGCTGCCTTTGCTGGGGCCTACGATCGGATGGGCGTCGAGGCGGCGGATTACGCCGCGGCCTGCGCGCGAGCGCACTACGAACCACTTGTCGTCCGGACGCCGGCCGCGGGAACCGACCTCCACCGGGCGGCGCTCCGCATCGCGGACCACGAGAAGGTCGTCGTCCCCGGCGACCGCTCCGACGCCGTTGTCGTCCGTGGCGGCGAGGCGCTTCCCCCCGCGGAGACGCCGGACGCACTGCTCGATCGGGCTGCCGAGGGACCACGTCCGTAGCGAACGACCGGGGGATGTGGGATCGGCTTCGATTTATAACGCGTCCGTCTACCAGCCGATACCTCCGGTGACGAGATAGGGTGGCCTAAATAAAAATACCCCAAGATGCGGCAGTGCATCCGAGCGAGTCGAGAGGCGATCGGATCGAGGGCCTCAGACGCCGGTTTCGTCGCCGATCTCGTCTTTGAGTCGACCGAACTCGGCCACGCGCTCGGCGTGGGCGTTGTGTTGGTGGATCGATTCGTCGTTGGATTGCTCCATGCGAACGACCGCGTCGTCGGGAAGGTTGGGGTAGGTCTCGACGATGCCCTCGGCCATCGCCCGGACGCAGTCCTCGACGAACTTCGCGTCGCTGTGGCTCTGGAATGTCATGTGGTCCTCGTCGGGCCGCTTCGCGAGGTTGTATATCCGCGCACTCATCGAGTCGCGGGCGACCTCGATTAACTCGTTGAGGTCGACCTGCGGCTGCCCGGTCGTTTCGACGGTCAGAGTGGCGTGGCCGCGCTGTGAGTGGCCGGGCTGTGGGACCTCCTCGAGGAACGCGTCGATCGTCTCTCGTTCGACATCGAGCCCCCCGAGAACGTCGCGGGCCCGCGACTCGCTCATGCCCTGCGAGCACGGACAGACGGTCATCCCGACGACGTGGCAGCCGATCTCCTCGCGCGTGGTGCCGTCCTCGCTGGCGGTCGCTGAGGCGATGATATCGGCCGTCGCCTGCGTCGGCCGCTCGGTTGCCGGCGTCTCCTCGCGAATTGTGTACTCGGCCTCCATGCGGACCTCGGCCTGAGTCGTGTAGTCGTGTTTTTCGATGAGGCGCTCGGCGACGTCACCGCAGACGTCCTCGACCCGGAGGGCGGGCTCGGAGACGGCCTCCTCGAGCATCTCGTCGACGACCTCCATGTTCCGGCTCATGTCCGCGCCCTTCCGCCAGCCGGGGAGGTCGACGAACACTTCGAACTCCGCCATCAGGACGATCGGGCGATCCTCTGGTCGGTGGAGTTTGACGAGCTTTTCGACACCCGTTACACCAACTCGATTGAGGCCGACGGTGACTTCTGGGCTGGACGCCTGCACGTCCGGCAACTGCTGACTCATTACTCACTTAAAAGGCTGCAACCCCGTTATCGCTTTCGGAAGGGGCAGGCCACCTGCACGCCGAACCGGTCACTCGAGTTTCCCGAGCGCGGCAAAGAAATCCAGCCGGGGACCGGCGATCCGGACGGGCGTCTCCGACGGATAGAGCCGTACGGCGGTCGGCGGATCGACGCGCTCGCGACTCCGGCCATCGGCGACGATGACGGCGTTCGCCGTGTCCTCGATCTGGACAGTTATTTCGGCCGACGTCGGAACGGCGAGAGGAGGCATCGGGTCCGCGGGGCACATCTCGGTGACAACGAACGCCGAGAGATCCGGATGGACGAGCGGGCCGCCCTCGCTGAGGTTGTAGGCGGTCGACCCCGCGGCTGTCGAGACGAGCACGCCGTCGCCCCGTCCACCGGCGTAGCGCTCGCCATCGACGTGAATATCGTATCCGATCCCGTTGTTTCGACCGCGTTGCGGGCCGACAATCGCGACCTCGTTGACCGCTGCCGGGAGTTCTAATCCCTCACCCTCGGTATGGATCTGTGGAAGCTCATGGAACGTCGCCTCGCCCTTCCGAAGGCGCTCGACCGCCGACCGGACGGCGGCGACGCAGTCACCCGGCGAGACGGCGTTCAGAAAGCCGACCTCGCCGAGGTTGACCCCCATAATCGGTGTCGGCGAGACCTCGCGGGCGGTAAAGAGGAACGTCCCGTCGCCGCCGACGGAGACCACGAGATCGCAGGCCGCGAGGTTACTGACCGAGCGTCCCTCGGTGCCGAGCGCCTCAGCGGTCAACTCGTCGAGGGTGACGGTCGCGTCCACGCGGCCCCGGATCCGGTCGGCGAGTTCGACGGCGCGGGAGGTATCACGCTTTGCGACGACGCCGATGTGCATCGAATTGGCCTTCGACAGCCGGCGACAAAAGCCCCCCGACTGCCCGATGGCACGTATACGGCGAGACCGGAGCCGTTCATATAAGTTCCCGGCGGCCGAACGCCGGGTATGGGCGCGTCGATCGGGGTGAGCAAATGAGCGACGATGACTGGTTTGAGCGGGACAGCCCCGACGACGGAGCCGACGGCGAGTCGCTCGCTGCCGACGAGTCACTCGCCGACGATCCGGCCGGCAGCGAGCCGACGACGGAGGACTTTGAGGCCGCGTTCGAGGCTGCCTCGTCCGGAGACGACGATCCGGCGATGGAGGACTTCGAGGCCGCCTTCGACGCTGGGTCGGGGACGGGTACCGACACGTTCGAGGAGTCCTTTGAATCGGACATCCCGCGCATCGAACTCGGGATCGGCGGCCTCGATCAGATGATTCAGGGCGGCGTCCCCGAGCGTTCGCTGATGGTCGCGATGGGATCGGCCGGGACCGGCAAGACGACGCTCGGATTGCAGTTCATCAGCCACGGACTTGAGGCCGGAGAAAAAGCGGTGTTCATTACGCTTGAGGAGGGTACCTCCGCCGTTGAGCGGGCGGCCAAGGAGAAGGGCTGGCCTTTTGACGAGTACGTCGCCAATGGGCAGTTAGCGATCGTCGACCTCGATCCGATTGAGATGGCCAACAGCCTCACCTCGATCCGGAACGATCTCCCGCGACTCGTCTCGGCGTTCGGGGCCGAGCGGCTCGTACTTGATTCCGTCTCGCTCTTAGAGATGATGTACGACGAACAGTCCAGACGGCGCACCGAGGTCTTCGACTTCACGAAATCACTTAAAGAGGCCGGCGTCACGACGATGCTAACGAGCGAGGCGAGCGATCGGGACGCCTACACGTCAAAACACGGCATCATCGAATACCTGACCGACGCCGTCTTCATTCTCCAGTACGTCCGATCGGAGTTCGGCGAGACGCGGCTGGCGGTCGAAATCCAGAAGATCCGGAACGCCAACCACTCCCGGGAGACGAAGCCCTATGAGATTACCGGCGACGGGCTCTCGGTATACCAGCAAGCCGACATTTTCTGAACACCGCGACCGGGTCGAATATGTATAGCTCCCGGAACTGGGTATAAATACTGTATACGCATACAGAACAGAACTGTATCACCGCTCGGCCGACGGGTCGCGAAGCGAATCCAATTCCGAGCGTCGCTCGTTGATCGCGCGCCGGAACGCCTCCTTATTCTCGAAGTTTGCGGCCTCGAGACGCGCCTTAAGAACGAGAAGCTCAAGCTGTAGCTCGCGGGCACGCTCGTGGTGTTTCGAGGGCACGTCTCCGGGCGGCCGCTTCGGATACTGGTCGGGCACGCGAATTACTCACCAGCTTCGGTTTCGGAGTGGGAGTCATCTTCGGCCTCGGCCTCGGGTTCGGGATCGTATTCGACATCGACGATCGCCATCCCGTGCGGCGAGAAGATATCGACCGATTCGGCGAGGTTCTCGCGGACGTGGCCTTTCCAGGTTTCCATTGCCTCGTCGATCCAGGCCTCGATCGCCGCGTCAGTTGGGTCCTCGGCGTCAATCTCCTCTGTTGCGACCTGCCGCGTCGGGCGCTGTTCGATCACGGCTCGCCCGTCGACGACGAACCGGAAGGGACGCAGATGGATTTCGTCGTCCGCCTTGCCCTCGGTCGACTTCTCTTCGAGGTGTTTCAGCGCCGGTTCGACCGCCGGGGCGAACGGCGGCTGGAGGCTGTACACGGCCTTCGACTTCTGGCCGATGTCCTCTTGGCCGTTATACGCCAGCATCTCCACCAACTTCTCGGGATCAAGGACGATCCGGTCGATTGCCGAAATCGACTCGGGATCGATGTCCTCGTCGCTTTCGTCTCCCTCGTCGGCTTCGCCGTCCGAGGCGTCCGTATCCGCGTCCGGGGTATCGTTTGCGTCATCGTCGCCCGGTTCATGCTCGCTCGGGGCGTCCGCGGCTCCGTCCGGTTCGCCTGACTCGTGTGTGTCCGTCTCGGCGTCGGCGACAGCCCCCACATCCCCGGCGTCAACCGCCTCGGTGTCCGTCCCCTCGGAAGCGTCACCGTCCTCGTCGGTCGACTCCGCCTCGTCGTCGTCCTCGCCGAATCCGAATATCATACGACAGACTAACACCGAGAGGAATATAAACCGGCTGGACTCGGCCTCGACGGCCGGTTCGGCCGACGGCGGGGTCGGTGGCGGCGCCGAAAGGTTGGACTTATGCGGCCTCCGGAAGTTATCGTAGCCATGAGCGACATCGTCGTCACGTTACCGGACGGCTCCGAACTCGAGGTTGAGTCCGGGTCGTCAATCGAGGACGTGGCCTACGAGATCGGACCCGGGCTCGGATCGGACACGGTCGCGGGCGTCGTCGACGGGGAACTCACCGACAAGGCCGAACCCCTCCACGAGGACTGCGAACTCGTTATCGTCACCGAACAAAGCGACGAGTATCTCCAGGTGCTCCGACACTCGGCGGCTCACGTCTTTGCACAGGCGCTTCAGCGGCTCTCCCCCGAGGCGAAACTCGCCATCGGCCCGCCGACCGACGACGGCTTCTACTACGACGTGACGGGCGTCGACCTCTCCGAGGACGACTTCGAGGAACTCGAAGCCGAGATGGAGTCGATCGTCGAGGCCGACTACGATATCGAACGCGTCGAGCGCTCCCGCGAGGAGGCCCACGAGATCTACGAGGACAACGAGTACAAACGTGAGATCCTCGAAACCGAGGCCCAAGGCGAAGAGACGGTCTCGTTTTACGTTCAGGACGGCTGGCAGGATCTCTGTCAGGGCCCCCACGTCGACTCCACGGGCGAGATCGGCGCGGTGAAACTGCTGAACATCGCCGCGGCGTACTGGCGCGGCGATGAGGACAACGACACGCTCACCCGTGTGTACGGGACGGCCTTCGAGAGCGAGGCCGATCTCGAAACGTTCCTGACCCGGCGCGAGAAGGCAAAGGAGCGCGACCACCGAAAACTCGGCCGAGAACTCGATCTGTTTTCGATTCCCGATGTGACCGGCCCCGGCCTCCCGCTGTATCATCCCAACGGGAAGGCGATACTCCGAGAACTGGAGGCGTTCGTCGACGGCCTCAACGACGGTCAAGACTACGACTTCGTCGAAACGCCGCATCTCTTTCGGACGGAACTGTGGAAGCAATCGGGCCACTACGACAACTACGTCGACGACATGTTCCTCCTTGATGTCAGCGACGAGGAGTACGGCCTCAAGCCGATGAATTGCCCCGGTCACGCGACTATCTTCAACCAAGGCAACTGGTCGTACCGGGATCTCCCCGTCCGCTACGCCGAGAACGGGAAGGTATACCGGAAGGAACAGCGCGGCGAACTCTCGGGCCTCTCTCGCGTGTGGGCGTTCACCATCGACGACGGCCACCTCTTCGTGAAGCCGGACTCGATCGAGCGGGAGGTCACCACGACAATGGAGCAGATCAACGAGGTCCTCGAGACGTTCGATCTCGATTACGAGGTCGCCCTGGCGACTCGCCCGGAGAAATCTGTCGGCTCCGACGAGATCTGGGAGGCCGCCGAATCGCAACTCCGGGACGTTCTCGAATCCAGCGGGATGGAGTACGACGTCGAGTCCGGCGACGGCGCCTTCTACGGCCCGAAGATCGACTTTGCCTTCGAGGACGCGCTGGGCCGCAACTGGGATGGCCCGACGGTCCAACTCGATTTCAACATGCCAGAGCGCTTCGGGCTCTCCTACACGGGTGAGGACAACGAGGAGCACCAGCCGGTGATGATCCATCGGGCGCTCTACGGCAGCTACGAGCGCTTCTTTATGGTGCTCATAGAGCACTTCAACGGAAACTTCCCGACGTGGCTCGCCCCGGAGCAGGTCCGGATTCTCCCCGTTTCCGACGACAACATCGGCTACGCTAAACAGCTGAAGAACCGCTATCTCTCCGAGTTCCGCGTCGAAATCGAGGACCGCTCGTGGACGGTGGGTAAGAAGATCCAGGCCGCCCACGACGACCGTGTGCCCTACATGCTCGTCGTCGGCGACGACGAGGTCGAGGCCGGGACCGTCTCGGTCCGGGATCGATTCGAGGCGGAGGCAAAGGGCGTCGATGTCGAGACGTTCTGCACCCATCTTCAGGGCGAGGTCGATGAGAAACGCGTCGAACCGGACTTCGTCGGCGAGTGACACCCTATAACGTGCACGAAGCGGGCTCGATGACCAATCCGACTGTCAAGCGCTCTTCGTCGACGCAGTAGACCCCCGCCACTTATAAACAAAGACCTCACACGGATCGTGCGCGGTCCGGGCGCTCACACCGGGGGTCCATCCCACTCGCCGACCACAACGGTCAGGCCGGCCTGCCGGAGCCGATCAGCAAGCGGTTCGCCGATACCCGACGCGGGCGTGAGAACACCTCCTTCAAGCGGCGAGTCGATCTCCCCACGCACGAGACACACCGCTGCCTCGCTGAGCATCCGTGCAGTCGCCCCGTACCCCGGATCCCGGTCGGCACTCACCTGGCTCTCGACGACGAACGGGCCGTCACCGGCGATCCCGCGGCCGAGAACACGGACGGTAAAGTAGCCGTCTTCGGTCTGTTCGCGCGTCGGCCCGTCGCCGGGGTCCGGGAACACGAATCGACGTAACCCATCCCGTGCCGGGGAGAACGCCATCCCCGCCGTCACGGCCTTGAGGCCGGTGGCAACGGCGCTCGCCCGTGCCAGACCGCCGAGACCGTCACCCGTCGGCACCACCTCCGTACACTCGAACTCGCGGCCCCACGGATACCGGAGTAAGGCGTTGCTGCGACGAACGACCCGCTCGTTCACCAGCGCCATCGGCGACGGCGCCGTCCACTCCGATCGCAGTGAATCCTTTTTCACTGTTGTCTGGGCGCCTGGATCGACACCGTTGCGCTCCCCTTTGGGTGCCAGCGAGTACGGATTCCGAAGCGTTTGTTGAGCTAGTGGATCCTCCGACGCGGCTTGGAACACCTCGGCTGCACTGGCCAACGTCCCGCCGCTCACTTCGCCGCGACCGTCTTCGAGATAGATGCGAGCCACGTCACACGGGGTTCCGAACGTATCGATAGCGAACGACTGGACGAGTTGCGTACCGAGGTCGGCCGGGACGGAATCGAACCCACAACTGTGAACGATGCGGGTAGCCGCCGCGACCGCGTCATCGTGGTAGCGGTCGATCATCTCCCGCACCCAGTTGACCTCCCCCGTCAGATCACAGTAGTCCGTTCCGGCGGCGATACACGCTTCGACGAGCGGCGTCCCATACGTCGTGTACGGTCCGACAGTCGTACAGACGACACGTGTGGTCTCGGCAATCCTCCGCAGGCTCTCCGGCTCGGTCGCATCGCCGATCACGATCGGGATCTCCTCCCATGCAGACCGCCGGTTGACAAGTGTGGCTTCTAACTCACCGAGTCGCGGTTTGTCGCGCCCGCCGAGCGCGATCGAGAGCTCGCTCGGCGAGTACTGCTCTGTGAGGTAGTCGGCGACGAGGCGGCCGGCGACGCCGGTCGCGCCCCAAACAACGAGGTCGTGCGTCCGATCTGGTTGTGACACTGGGATCGGCCGTGTTTAGCGCCCCACGTTCTCAACTGTTCGGGGTCAGTCGACGCTTCCGCCCATAACGACCGCGACCGCGACGGCCGCCACACGCTGTCGCGACGGGGTGTTATACCATACAATTAATTATGACGAATCCGAATTGAAAACGCGATGAGTACTGACAACTCCGATGATACCACGGAACACCACGCCCACGAACACCGCGATGTCGAGGGGCCCGGGTACCCGACGCCGGCGGCGATGCGGACCGAGAGCGGTCGGGAGCAAACGGCGTACGTGATGGCTCCACGAGTGGGGATGAAAAACGACGGTCCGGGATTCGTCGGCGTCGTCGATCTTGATCCCGCCTCGGACACGTACAGCGAACTCATCGACACCGTAGAGATGCCGAACAAGGGCGACGAACTCCACCACTTCGGCTGGAACGCCTGCTCGTCGTCCTGTCACGCGGAGGGACTGTCGCGACAGTATCTGATCGTCCCCGGACAGCGTTCCTCGCGCATCCACGTCATTGACGCCGAGGAGCCACGCGACCCGGAGATCGTGACCGTCATCGAACCTGAGGAGCTGTTCGAGTACGACCTCTCGGCACCACACACCGTTCACTGCGTCCCGGGTGGCAAAATCGTCATCAGCATGCTGGGTGACGCCGACGGTGAACTCCCCGGCGGCTTCCTCCAGTTGGATCAAGAGGACTTCAGCATCGACGGCCGCTGGGAAGCCGACCGCGGTGCGATGGAGATGAACTACGATTACTGGTATCAGCCCCGCCACGACGTGCTCATCTCCAGCGAATGGGCGGCGCCGAACACGTACTATCCGGGGTTCGACCTCGACGACGTCGAGGCCGGCAAGTACGGCGACAGTATCCACATCTGGTCGTGGGACGACCGCGAGCACGTACAGACGCTCGAATTCGGCGATGCAGGCCGGATCCCGCTCGAAGTTCGGATGAGCCACAACCCCGAGGAAACGCAAGGATACGTCGGGGCGGCGCTCTCCTCGAACATCATTCGCTTCTACGAGAGCACCGACGGGGCGTGGGACTGGGATGTCGTCGTCGACGAGGACCCCCGCGAACACGAGGACTGGGACATGCCAGTGCCGCCGCTTATTACCGATATCCTGCTGTCGCTGGACGACCAGTATCTGTTCTTTTCGAACTGGCTCCACGGCGACGTGCGGATGTACGACGTTAGCGACGCGGCCAATCCGCGGTTGGTCGATCGGGTGTGGGCTGGCGGCCTGTTCGGCGATCGCCAGGAAATACAGGACAAAGAGATCCGGGGCGCGCCACAGATGCTCCAGCTTTCGCGGGACGGAACGCGGCTCTACTGGACGACATCGCTGTTTTCGTCGTGGGACAACCAGTTCTTCCCGGAGATGGCCGAGGAGGGGTCGCTGATGTTCAAAGCGGACGTGTTTCCCGATGAAGGCCGACTCGACCTCGACGAGGAGTTCCTCGTCGACTTCGGCGACGCACCGGGCGGCCCCGCCCGTGCCCACGAGATCCGCTGGCCCGGCGGCGACTGTACCAGCGACGTTTGGCAGTGAATGTGTGCGAACGCGGCGGCCCACTCCGTCGAACTTGTTCGGCCGGACGGCCGAACGGAGACGATCCGGGTCGAAAACGGGGAAACGATCGTCGACGCAGCGGAGAGAGCTGACGTAGCTGTTCCATACGGCTGTCTGTACGGGGGGTGCGGAACCTGTACCGCGGAGCTGCTCAACGGTGACGTCCGCCACCGGGCGTCGCCGCGGGCGCTGAAAACACGCTCGCTGGACGCCGGGTACGTTCTTCTCTGTATTGCCACACCCGAAACCGACTGCCGGATACGCATCGGCCACGGGATTCAGGCCGAGGTCGTCGGAACACCCTGGAAGTAACGGCGACACCACCTGCCGACCCCCTGAGCACCAGCCATCGTTCCGGGATCTCTCGGCCACGCTCTTCGGAGTCACTCGCTACATCGACGCGCTCGGAATCGGCGGCGTCAGCCTCAATTGCCTCCATCCCATTGAGCCCGTATGGTTCACCGACCGGGAAGCCGACACCTCGAGACGACCCACGAACGCTGTGTGGCTCGCAGAATACGCGGTGTTCCCCGTTCGAACGCACACTCGAACCCGTCCTCGATTCTCCGAGGCGAGGACGCATGAGCGCCGATCCGACCGTCCTCGTGATCGGCGGCGGCGCGACGGGGACCGGGATCGCCCGCGACCTCGCGTTGCGGGGGGTAGACGTGACGCTTGTCGAGCGGGGCGGGTTAGGTAGCGGAACCTCCGGCCGATCGCACGGACTGTTGCACAGCGGTGCCCGGTACGCCGAGTCCGACGCATCCGGCGCGGCTGAGTGCCTCGCCGAGAGCCGTACCCTCCGCGAAATCGCCGGTGCCTGTGTCCGCGAGACGGGTGGGTTGTTCGTCCGACTCGAAAGCGACGACGCGGAGTACTTCGAAGCGAAGTTGGCCGCCTGCAAGGAGATCGGCATCGAAACCGAGCGGCTGGACAGCGACGCGGCTCACGATCTCGTGGATGGGCTTTCCGATGCGGTCGTCGAGGCGTTCCGCGTTCCGGACGGCGTCGTCTACCCGTCGCGGCTCGTGGCGGCAAACGCGGCCGACGCGGCGGCCCACGGAGCGGACGTACACCCACACGCGCCGGTCGAGGCCATCGAGACCGGGGCTGAGGAGATCACCACGGTCGACGTTGGCGGGGACGTCGACGGGACGATCGAGCCGACCCACGTCGTCAATGCGACCGGAGCGTGGGCCGACCGGATCGCCGGTATGGCCGGTTGTGCGGTCGGGATGGCGCCGAGTCGCGGCGTGATGGTATCGCTTGATTACGATGGGCTCGGACCGGTGTTGAACCGATGCCGTGATCCGGACGACGGCGACATCATCCTGCCCCACGAGGGCGAAGTCGTCGTGGGGACCACGAGCGTGCCCGTCTCCGATCCCGAGACGTACGAGACCGCTGAGTGGGAGGTCGAGCGATCGATCGAAGAGTGCGCCGCGATGCTTCCGGCGGTCGCCGAGGCACCGGAACGCCGGACATGGTGGGGGGTCCGCCCGCTGTACGAACCCGACGAGGCGGCCTCCGACCGACGTGGTATCTCCCGTGGGTTCACAATAGTCGACCACGGCGACGAGGGCGTATCGAACCTCTACAGCGTTGTCGGCGGAAAGCTGACCACCTACCGGGAGATGGCGGAGGTAACAGCCGACCACGTCTGCGAGCGTTTGGGCGTCGACGAGCCGTGTAGGACGGCGGAGCGGCCGCTCGTCGGGGCCGACGATCCGGATCGACTCGACGCGTTCGTCGAGCAATACGGGGGACCGAACCCGACTGACGCCGGCGTGGTCGAGACGGACGGTGGATGACTCAAGACGCGTCGGCCACGCCCATCCCGGGCTCATTCACGTATCCGTTCCGCACTGAGCGCGGTGGCGGCGCTTCGCCGCTTGGTACGGCTCGGTTTCGCGAACTCGACCGAGACGACGGTTGTACACGAGCGCGACTCCGCGTTTCTCGTCGTCGTCTCACTCTCGTGGGCCACGTTCCGATCGGGTGCCGTCGTCGTGCGTCTCACATTTCCATTCGCCGGCATATTTGCGAATCATATTTCTCTTGACGAAATCGTCGTCGGTCCGGTACTTGCGATATCGACCATGGCTGTCGGCCACGGCGCTCTCGGCGTGCCCAAGCATGGCCATCCCCCACGACGGGGGAAGTTCGCTTCTCTGAAAGCGCCACGCTCACCGATGATGGGGTCGACAACGTTTAGTCGTCATCGGTCGCCCGTTCGCGCCCCGAGAACGTCGATTCAGGGCCGTGAAGATCCCTGATCGACCGTTCGGCCGTCCACGTGTACGGCACATAGGGCTCCTCATCAATATCAAGCCACGTTTTTTGCTTCCGCGTGGCGTTGTCCCACATCGGCCGACAACCGGAGTCGAACCGATTATCGAGCGAGCGCTGTGCCTGTTCGCTGAGGTCGAAGTTGAAATCGTCCGGCAGGTCCCAGAACTCACGGAAAAACCTCGCGAACTGCTCGCTCATGCGCATACTGCTCCCGTAGGTCTTTTTTACGTCATCGATCAGGTTCTCCTCGGCTCTGATGCGGTCGCGCTGTTCGTCGTACCACTCCGAAACCGGTTGGGCCTTCTCCGCCCGTTCCCCCATCCGTCGCTCGCGTAATCGTTCGGTCGCGTCTTCGTCGAGTTCCCACTCGCCTTGGACCGCTGAGTTGTGTTTCGCCCCGACTTCGACTTTTTCAACGACTACGCCGTAGGCATCTTCGGCGTGTCGAGGCAGCACGTACCCGTCGTGGATATCGGAAAGCACGTCCTCCGGATCCCGCTCCAGTGGGTCGCCCAACCCAGACCCACCGCGGAGGTAATTCAGGTACATGTCGTAATCAGTGAACTCTTTCGGCGTGCTGATCCCCTCGGGTCGGCGAGTAACGTCGCCGTCGATCTTGGATTCGAAGCCGCCGCTTTCCGGATCGAGGTCGTGTTGGGGGTAGTCCTCGCCGTTCTCGAAGCGTTCCTTGAGATCGGTGTCTTGAGCGTTGAGGATGTAGCCGGAGGCGGCGGGGTAGCCGCCGAAGAGCCCGCCGTCGCTTGTCATATATCCGTTACCCATCTCATAGAGTAGCCATCGACTCACATCCCTGACCGTCCGCATCGACTCGAAGCCGGCACCGCCGGCTCGACGGCCGGCACCGCCCGTGTTGGGCTTGACCGCCCGGCCCAAGAACGGCAGCGGTTCGACTCGTTCCCAGGCCTCTGCATCCCCCATATCGCCTTCGGGGTTCCAGATGGCGGCGGCATGGGGTTCGCCGTCCTCGACGTAGCGCGCCCCAACACCTTCGCAAGCGGCTTCGAAGGAGTTGACGGCGTGGAGTTTGTCGAACTGGTCGATGCCGCCACCCTGCAGCCAGTTCGAGGTGTTGGCGTTCCCCGCGTTGATCTCCTCCCAGAAGCCACGGGCATAATATCCCCGTGAGAGGTGTTGCCAGAGCGGGGCCCACGCGGACACGAGAAAGTGCCACGCGTACGCGTGAGCGGTTTCCGTGTTCTGTGTGTTCGCCCACGATCCGACCGGCAAGTGAAAGTCGCAGGCGTAGTAGGCCCCGTCGTTCACCAGTTCGTTTGGAATAACAGTTTGCGTGAGCATCACCCAAATGCCGCCCTGGATGGCAGCGGGCGTACAGTTGAACGGATGCCAACCCCACTTGTTCGCCCCCTCGAACGACACCTGAAATGAGCCATCCCCCCGGATGTGCAGCTCCGAGGGGGCGTGCATAATGTGATTCTCGTCCGCGTAGTCGCGCGTGACGTTCTTTTGCCCCTCGTACAGTGCGTCGACGAACGATGCACCGCGATACGTTCCCGGCAGCATCGTCCGCTTGATACGACTCCGAAAGCCCCGGCGGCCATCCTCGATCGCCTCTCGCGACAGCTGTTTGAACGTCTCGACCCCCGTTCTGGCGATGAGCTCTTTGACCGAGTCCCGGATCATCAAACAGCCGGTTATTCTGGTCCGTTCGTCGAGTTTCAGGAAATTCGGCGTCCGTGTCTTCGCCGGATACTCCTTTCTCCAGGAGTTGTACAGCTCGAAATCCTCTCCGACTTTCCGGGCCGTGTAGTAGGCACCGTCACCGAACCGCGACGCTTGGGAGACGTTCATGCTTCCGGGACCGACCGCCCCCGTGTCGATGACGTGGTTGACGCCGCCGGCCCACGCGACGAGTTCACCCTCTTGGAAGATCGGAATAAGCGTCATCAGATCGCACGGATGAACGTCACCGACGTGGGGATCGTTGTTCACAAAGATGTCCCCGGGTTCGATTCCGGGACTCTCCTCGTAATCGTGATTGATCATGAACTTGATCGCCTCACTCATTGTGTGGACGTGCACGATGATGCCAGTTGAGACGGCGATCGAGTCGCCCTCTGGTGTGAACAGCCCATAACAGAGTTCGCCCTCCTGTTCGACGATCGGCGTTGCGGAGACCTCTTTCGATATCTCTCGGGCGGAGACGAGATCGGCACGGAGCCGCGAATACAGCTGCTCGTAGCGTATCGGATCGTCTGCTTTCAACGACAACTTCGACAGACCGGCGTAATTTCCCGTCGCCTCCGTCTTATCCTCCAGTACGGCCAACTGCTCCCGGAGCGTCTTTCCGTTCCAGCCGATGCCTCGGTTCTGCTGTCTCTTCTCGCTCACGATGCGTTGTTCGTATTGTACCTCCGTTCGGCGTTCTTCAGCTTTGTTTTGATCTGTCTGGCTCATGATTGGGACTCGCTGTTCGGGGGATCCGGAGTCGATCGCCACGTTCCGCTCGTGGCAGAGACGGCTCGACAGTCACATTTCATATTCGAGTTCCTCCAGAACGATGAGATGGTCACCGACGATGATGTCGCCCGAAAGCCGTTCGTGGAGTAGAATAGACTCCATCAGTTCGTCGATTTGGGCCTTACCGGTCATCGTTCTGCTGGTGATTCCGATGCATATGTTGTCTGCATCGACTTCGATCGCAAATTCGACGAGACCCGAGACGTCGTCTCTCTCCGGAAGACATTCAATACTGTACGTGACACCGTGCTCGATCATCGGGTTTAAATCCTGAACCAGCGGGCCAAGACAGCGAACCGGCGGTAGGCGTAAAAAGTAGACGGGCCCCTCCGCATCGACAACCGAGTCAAGAGCTTCTGTAACGGCGGATCGTTGATCAGCCGATTTAATGATGATGATAGTGGTCATTCTTGTGGCCCAAACAGCAACGCACAGAAACTGTGCTCGACCCGGCGGAGCCGTTCGCTTAACGTTGATCTACTGATATCCAGTTCCTCTGCGATCTCCTCGGCGGTCACCTCCTGTGGCACCTTGAAGTATCCCAACCGGTATGCGGTTTCCAGTACCTCCAGTTGGTTGTCGGATAGCTTGCCGGAAATACTCTGTTTGACTTTGTTGCTGCCGAGTGGAAACCCGATGCTCTCTGTTTGGGTTGTCCCGACCAATTCGAGAGAGCCATGGTTGTCCTCGATGGTCGCCGCCACCTCCTTGAGATGGGTCCAGTCCCGCACCGACGCAACCACGTCGAGATGCGAATCTGTACCGACAATCGTGTGGGGGATGGCCTTATTTTCGGTTAACAGCGATAGAACTGACACATCCGAAAGATCAGCCAGCACACTGAGATAGTACGTATGGGGAGTTACGTTCGCCTCTGACATATCTATAATCTGTATATTCGGTAACTGATTAGAAAGAGACTCCTTCGAGATATCGGCGTGGAATCCCACGGTCAACGAAAGAAAGACCTCACCTTCGGTAACCGGCAGTGCATTATCGATTTCGACAGAGATAACCTGCTCATCAATGGCGAACAGCTTCGAAGCGATTCCTGCAGAGCGTATCTGGAATTTGATTCTAAGCATGTATTGGCCCAGCTACTGCATAGTTCCAACCTCACGTTGATCCAGTCACCTCCACTGCGTACCTCGTATCTGTTCGTATCTTTTAATTTTTCTTTGTCAGGATACTACACCTACGCCGCCCGCGTTTATTTTTATATTAGTGTGTATGTACTAGCGATAGTATCAAAACCGGATCATCGCATTAAGTATTGGCCCAAACGGGACCGGTATATGTCTTCTCTTTATACCCGCATGTGCACCAGGCGGCCCCCGTTAGTGTTAGTGATCGAGTGCGACATCCGCATCACGTTCCACGAGCTCGATACGGATGCCGTTGGCCCCCTCTCGGTCGAGGAATGCGACGCGTGCACCGCCCGCGCCGGACCGTGGTTCGGCATCGGCGAGTGCGACTCCGTTACGACGCAACGCTGTCAGTTCCGCCCCGATGTCGTCCACCCGGAACGCGACGTGGTGCAATAGTGCTGTGCCGTCCGCCCGTTCGAGATCGGACATAATACGCCCACCGCCGTCGACCGGTTCCACAAGCTCGACGAGGCTTTCTCCAACCCTTATAAACGCGATTTCGACGGCGTACTCCGGAACCCGCTCGATGGCCCCGACTTTGAGGCCAAGGTGTTCGAACAGTTCCGCGTTGCTGGCGATATCGTCGACAAGAATGCCGACGTGATCGATCTTCGAGGGCATCGTTCAACTGACCTCTCGTGATTCGGAGTCCCAGTACGGTTCACGGAGACGTTTCTTATCGAGTTTCCCGTACGGAGTGGTCGGAAGTTGCTCAATGATGTCGAACGATTTCGGCACCTCGTACGCGGCGAGTCGGTCCGCACAGAACGAACGAAGATCGGCTCGATCGACGCCATCACCGTCCGGGACGATGATCGCCTTCACGGCTTCACCCCATTCGTCGTCCGGTACACCGACCACGGCGACGTTCGCGACCTGCTCGTGTTTCTGGACGGTCTCTTCGACGGTGACGGAGTAGACGTTCATACCGCCGCTGATAATGACATCCGAATCGCGGTCGATGATGTAGAGATAGCCATCAGCATCTATTTTGCCGATATCGCCGGTGTGTATCCATCCGTCGTCCATTGTCTCGGCAGTCTTTTCAGGCATCTTGTAGTACCCATCCATCGAATAGGCGGCACGTGCCAGGATTTCGCCCGGCTGACCGGGAGGGACCTGCGTTCCGCTCTCGTCAACAACGTTCACCTCACACATGGTGGTCGGGAGCCCACACGATGACAACCGCTCCTCGTCGTCCGGGTCGTGGGCGGCCTTCGGCAAGACGGTGATGAGGTCCGGCGTCTCGTACTGCCCGTACAACTGCAAGAAGACATCCCCCAACTCGTCAAGACCGTCGCGCAGCCGGTCCGGCTTCATCGGTGCCGCACCATAGACGAGCGTCTCTAGCGTCGAGGTGTCGTATTCCTCGTTTCCTAGCCGGTCAAGGACGCGATACACCATTGTCGGAACCATGAATGTCCAGGAGATTCCCTCCTGTTCGATGATCGTGAGCGCACGCTCGGCGTCGAACCCCTGGGTAATCACGTGGGTGCTTCCCTGGGTCAACCCGCCAGCCATCATGAGGCCGGCCGAGTGAGGCAGGGGTGTCATCAACAGCATCCGATCCCTCGGCTTGATCTCGAGTTCGACGGCGTGGGCGAGCGCATTCAGGGCGAGGTTCTCTTGGCTGTGTTTCACGCCCTTCGGATCGCCGGTCGTCCCGCCCGTATGAAAGATACCGGCAAGGGTAGAACTGGAGACGGAGACGTCCGGAGCGACCGGATCGCCCGCTTTGAGCAAATGCCGGAACGGCTCGATATCGTACTCGCCCTCCAGTTCGGGGCTGGGCGACGCATCGATCGTAATAATCCGGTCGAGCGTCGGCACGTTCGGGGCCACCGACCGGAGCGTCTCGATGAACGGTGACCCCACGACGAGTGTGCCTGCCTCGCTGTTGTTCAGCATGTACGTGATATCCGACGCCGACAGCATATCGTTCAGCGGGACCTTTGTGAGGCCCGCACGGGCTAGCGCGATGTCGACAACGGCGTACTCGGGACGGTTCGACAGCAAAACCCCCACACGCTCCTCCGTCTGTAGGCCACGGTCGACGAGTGCATCGGCGAGACGCGAGGAGTCCTCGTCGAGGTCGCCGTATGTCAGCGTCTCGTCTTCGAAGGTGATGGCTGGCGCAGTCTCGTAACGGCGAAGCACTGACTCGTAGAGACGTTTTAGCGTCGGTATACTCTTATTTGACATGGGTGGTGTGATCGAGCAGAGAACGAAACGCGGTCCGCCGAGGATTTATGCCGACTGCGTCTCCGGTGTCGGGATCGGCTTGTCGATCCAGTCCTCGTAGAAGGTCTCGATGTCCGGCTCGAACTCGTGGATGATCGGATAGCCCGGCATAACGTTGGTCACCTCGAGCAGCGTCCTACAGCCTGGACAGAAGTACTCCCGAAGCTCCATGTAATCCGGGTGGGGATGCATGTCCTCGGGGTAGATTTCGAGGTACTCCTCCTCGGTGTCCCGGACGTTAATCAGTGCGTCGTGCTTCCAGTTCTTGTCGTGTTCACAGAACTCGTGGCCGCAATCACACTTGATGACCCATCGGTCCTCCGACTTTGCGACGACGTACAGGTGGTCCGCGTACGGGATAACGATCGGGTCGTCCCAATCGACCCGTTCCTGCAGGACGTCACGGACCTGCTCGAATCGGTCCGCGTCCTTGAAGTCGCTCATCATGTTGTGCAGCTCGTTCCACTCCAGGTTGTCGTCAACCAGGTCTTCGATTATTTCACGTGGGTATGATTCTGGCATTTGTGTTCACCTCTGTATTAGTCGTCGTCCGCTGCTTTGCCCCTCGACGGCGTCTCGAACGATGCATCGGGGCCCGATAGGTCCTGGATCGATCGCTCGTTGTTCCAGGTGTAGGGCACTTCCGGCTCGTCGTCCCGGCCAACGCCGAGCCAGGTTTCGTGGCTCTTTGTGGGGTTTTTCCACTTTCGTTTCTTGCCGGTCTTGAACCGGTTTTCGAGTGACTTCTCGGCGTCCTCGCTCAGCGAGAACCGGAAGTCGTCAGGCAGATCCCAGAACTCGTGATAGAACTCGGTGAACTGCTTGCTCATTCGCATACTACTCTCGTAGGTCTTTTTGACGTCCTCGATGAGATCCTCGTCGTCACGAATGCGCAGGCGTTCGTCCTCGTACCATTCCGAGACGGGCTGTGCTCTCTCTTTGCGTTCTTGCATCCGCTCTTGACGGAGCTCTTCGGTCGCCTCCTCGTCGAGTTCCCACTCACCCTGAACGGCGGAGTTGTGCTTGGCCTCGTCGTCGACCTTGTTGACGACGACTGCGTAGGCGTCCTTCGCGTGTCGGGGCAGGACGTATCCGTCGTGGATGTCCTCAACGACCTTTTTCGGCTCGCGCTCCATCGGATCGCCGAGTCCCGAACCACCGCGGAGGTAGTTCAGGTACATGTCGTAATCGTCAAACTCCTTTGGCGTGCTGATCCCCTCCGGTCGGCGAGTAATGTCGCCGTCGATCTTGGATTCGAAGTCGCCGCTTTCCGGATCGAGATCGGACTGTGGGAAGTCCTCGCCGTTCTCGAAGCGTTCCTTGAGGTCGGTGTCTTGAGCGTTGAGGATGTAGCCGGAGGCGGCGGGGTAGCCACCGAAAAGGCCGCTGTCACTCGACATGTAACCGTTGCCCATCTCGTAGAGCAGCCATCGGCTCACGTCCTTGACCGTTCGCATCGACTCGAAGCCGGCACCGCCCGTCCGGCGACCGGCACCACCCGTGTTGGGCTTGACGTTACGCCCGAGGAACGGGAGCGGTTCGGTCATCTCCCACACTTCGGCGTCGCCGCTGTCGCCCTCGGGGTTCCAAATCGCGGCGGCGTGCGGTTCGCCGTCCTCGACGTAGCGGGCACCGGTGCCCTCACAGGCCGCTTCGAAGGAGTTGACGGCGTGGAGTTTGTCGAACTGGTCGATCCCGCCGCCCTGTAGCCAGTTCGAGGTGTTGGCGTTCCCGGAGTTGATCTCCTCGCGGAATCCACGGGAGAAGTAGCCCCGTGAGAGGTGTTGCCAAAGCGGAGCCCACGCGGACACGAGGAAGTGCCAGGCGTAGGCGTGTGCCGTCTCCGTGTTCTGCGTGTTCGCCCACGACCCCTCCGGAAGGTGGAAGTCACAGCTATAGTAGGCGCCGTCGTTGACCAGTTTGTTCGGGATCACTGTTTGGGTGAGCATCACCCAGATCCCGCCCTGTATAGCGGCTGGCGTACAGTTGTACGGATGCCAGCCCCACTTGTTGGCGCCCTCGAACGATACCTGAAAGGAGCCGTCCTCGCGGACGTGCAGTTCCGAGGGGGCGTGCATGAGGTGATTTTCGCTCGCATACGCTCGGGACAGGTTATCCTGCCCCTCGTAGAGCGCGTCGACGAACGATGCACCGCGGTACGTCCCCGGCAACATAGTCTTTTGAATCCGACTTCTGAAGCCCCGGCGGCCGTCCTCGATCGCCTCCCGGGAGAGCTGTTTGAACTTTTCGATGCCGTAATCATCGATGAGAGCATTTACAGCGTTGCGGATCATCAGACAGCCGGTCATCCGCGTCCGTTCGTCGAGTTTCAGGAAGTCCGGCGTTCTGGTCTTGTCCGGGAAGTCGTTTTTCCAGGAGTTGTATATCTCTAGGTCCTCCCCGATCTTACGAGCGGTGTAGTAGGCACCGTCACCGAAGCGGGAGGCCTGTGAAACGTTCATGCTTCCGGGACCGACCGCCCCCGTGTCGATGACGTGGTTGACGCCGCCGGCCCACGCGATGAGCTCCCCTTCGTGGAAGATGGGAATGAGAGTCGCGATGTCACATGGGTGGACGTTACCCACGTGGGTGTCGTTGTTCACGAAGATATCTCCGGGTTCGATGCCGGGACTCTCCTCGTAATCGTGATTGATCATATACTTGATCGCCTCGCTCATCGTGTGGATGTGCACGATGATACCCGTCGAGATGGCGATCGAGTCACCCTCAGGCGTGAACAACCCATAACAGAGTTCGCCCTCCTGTTCGACGATCGGGGTCGCGGCAACCTCCTTTGAGGTTTCGCGCGCATTGACTAGTTCACCACGCAACTGGGCGAACATCTGCTCATATTCGATCGGGTTCTCGTCCTTTAGTGATAGCTTTTCGAATCCGGCGTAGTGGCCCGTCTGCTCAGTCCTCTCTTCGAGGTCTTCGAACTGCCCGCGAAGACTCTGTCCATCCCAGCCGATACCTTCGCCGTTCTCTAGCTTTGTTTTGACCTTCTGTTTTTCAGCTTGCATTCGAGGGAAACTCTCCTCGGTCTGTTCATGATCGTCCTCGTCTGACGCGTCCGGTGGATGTTGTTCTGAGCTCATATTTCCTTGTGTGGCGTTGTCATCTATCTACAGCCAGATGTGGGCTGGTGCAGTGCACCCACCTCACGCCCGGGTGAATCACAGCGTCTGTGATACCCATAGTGGGGTAGATGCATGTCTACACGAAAGGGAGCGGACGCTCGCTAGTCCTCCCGTGTGAGGTGATGGACCCGGTGCTTGTCGAGCGATGTCTCGTAGTCCGGCGGAACGATGTACGTCGTTGCCTCGCCCTCGAGAACTGCGGGACCGCTGAGCTCGTTTCCGGGGTTGAGTGCGTGAAGATCGTAAACGTCCGTCTGTATCCACACGCCGTCCCAGTAGGCCTCTCGGGACCCCTTGTGGGCGTCCTCGGGCGGTTCCGAGCCCTGCACTTCTTCTGTCGGTATTTCTGGCTTGACAACGTCACGAACGCCGCGGACTGACGCTTGTGTGATCGTGTGTCCGAGCTCCGGGGAACGCGCTTCTTCGGAGTACTGTCGGCGGTAGCCCTCTTCGAACGTGTCGATTAGCTCCTCCAGTTTCTCCGGTGTATTGACTCGATCCACGGGGGACCGGATGTCGATACTGTTGAGCTGTCCCTGATACTGCCCGAGGATGTTGTACTGGAAGTTGACCTCGTCCAGCCCGATGTCACTCTTGGCGAACTCGTTTTCGACCTTCTCCTCGAGATTCTTCCAGACCTGCGTGAGTTCCTCTCCAGCAGTTTCGGCCGCATCTTCCATCGACAGGTCGGCGTCGATATCGATGCTCGTCGTCTGATCGTACCGGTATTCGTAGTCGGCCGCACCGCAACCGAACGCGGAGAATCCGGCCGCCCACTCCGGAATGAGAACCTCATCGAAGCCGAGCTTTTTTGTGTATCCAGCGGTGTGAACCGGTCCGCCCCCGCCGTAGGAGAGACACTTGAAGTTCGACGGGGCGTATCCCTCTCCGGTCACGACGGCCTCGAGATCGTTCTGAAGCTTGTTCTCGAGGATCTTGATAACCCCTTCGGCAGCCTCGTAGACACCCATGTCTAGCTTGTCGGCGACCTGTTCTTTGATGGCTTCTTCGGCGACTTCACGGCTGATGGGCATGTCGCCTCCCAAGAAGTTCTCCGGATCGATCCAGCCCAGCGCGACGTGGCAGTCGGTTACTGTCACCGTTTCGACATCGGTTTCGGTTGCACAGACACCAACCTGGTCGCCCGCGCTCTCCGGGCCGAGTTCGATCTTGTCGAACGTCGGGTTCACCCGGACGTAACTACCGGTCCCCGATCCGACGCTGTCCATATTGACCATAGGCAGCGACAGGAGGAGCCGAGCCATCTCCGGGCTGTAATCGATCTTCCAATCGTTGTCGATAATGATCCCCATGTCGAAACTCGTCCCGCCGATATCGGTACAGACGAGGTTTTCGTAGCCGAGTTCCTTTCCGAAGTAGTTCGCCCCGATCATCCCGCCGATCGGGCCGGAGATCAGCGTTCGCGCCAGCTCGTTTGCGTAGATATCGATCGTCCCGCCGTGGCTCGCCATGACCCGGACGCCGACTTCACCGCCATGGTCGTCGACGGACTGCTGGACTCTCGTTAGCTGTTGCCGTGACGGCTCCGCTGCGAACGCTTCCGCAACGAGGGTGTTCAACCGCGGGAGTTCCTTCAGGGTGGGGTAATACTCGCTGGACAGCATCACCGTCGTGTCCGCATCCCGTTCCGCAATGACCTCCTCGGCAACCTCTTTGGTCCGCTGTTCGTGCTTGTCTTCCTGATAGGAGTGGAGAAACATTACCGCGATCTCGTCGACGCCTTGGTCGAGAAGGTCGTTAACGCCCTCTCGAATGTCGTCCTCGTACTCCTCGAGAGGTATCAGCTCGTTCCCCTTGACGTCGATCCGTTCTCGAACCCCCCGAATACGATTCCGGGGGATCAGTGGCTCAGGATGCTTGTGCGTGTTAACGTGCAGTCGATCGGAGTACGAAAAGCCGGTGTAGGACTGCCGACCACGACCCATCCGGAGCGTATCTTCCATTCCCCCGGTAGTGAGAATACCAACGTCGACTTCGCTTTCCCGCTCAACCAGCCGATTGAGCATCGCGGTCCCCGAATACACGGTCGAAACGAGATTCGGGAACGCATCGTCCACGTCTAGGTCCCATGAATCGAGGGCGTCTCGGGACGATTTTATAAATCCCTGCGATTCATCATCGGGTGTGGTTTTTGCTTTTCCGACGGTGAACTTTCCGTTCGCGTCCATGAGGAACGTGTCGGTCAACGTTCCGCCAGCGTCGATGGAGAGTGTCTCGGCGTTGTGGTGCTCTGGGGGATTATCTTCTGAACTTGCCATCAACGGGAACCATAGGGTGTCGTAAGTTAGTCATTATCACGAAAATGGACAAATGGGGGTGAACTGGCAGAACACGGGCCGATATATGTATTCGTTTAAATACGGTGGCTCCGAACGGGGCCGATGATTCGATAATCGGTCGTTTCGAGAGCAGCGGCTCGTCCCCGAGATGCGTACCGAGTCCGCGGCGGGCGTTACTCGTCGTCGCGTTTGATGTCGTCGAGTTCGGCCTCGACATCCGGATCGGCGTCGACGGTGTTGGACTCCTCGTCGAGTTCGACGTCGACATCGCCCTCGCCGCCCGTCCCGGTCTCCGACTTCAGCGTCTCCAGTTCGGCCTCAACCTCCCCGCCCTGCCGCAGTTCATCGAGTTCCCGTTCAAGATCGCTCTCGTCGGAGAGTGCGCTCTCGAAGGCACCGCTGTTCTCGAGTTCGTCCATCGCGGCGGCGCGGGCCTCCATATCTTCGGTCTCGTCGCGGGCGCGCTCGATTGAGCGCGAGACGTTCTCCATTTCGTCTCCGGCCCCTGTCATGGCCTCGCTGACGCGGGCGCTCGCCTCGGCGGCCTCGTGGCGGGCCTTCATTGTCTCCTTCTCGGTTCGGAACTCTTGGATTCGGCGCTGGAGTTCGTCCTTCTTTTCGACGAGCCCGTCTTGGGTGTTCTGGAGGTCCGCGATCTGGGTCTCGAGGTCCTCGATCTGGTTCATCTTCTGTTTCTTTTTTTCGAGCGCCCGACGTGCGAGGTCGTCGCGGTCCTGCTCGACAGCCTGCCTGGCCTGCTCGTTGTGCTTTTCGACGTTCTCCTCGAGACGGCGTTTTTGAATCTCGAGGCGCTTTTTCTGTGTAGTTAGGTCCGCGATTCCCTTCTTGACGTCTTGGAGTTCATCTTGGAGCTGCTCGTAGGAGTAATCGAGCGTTTCGTGGGGGTCTTCCGCTCGATTCAGGACCGCGTTCACTTTCGATCGGATGACGTACGATGCGCGCGAGAGGATACCCATATACCGACCCTTTGTGGCCGCAACCGGTAAAAGCCTACTCCGTGCGTCTACTCCAACGGCCGAGAACGGGTAGCGGCGGTGGGCGCCACGAAATAGGATGCCGAGAGAGCCGCCGGCACCGCGGGTTCGTGCCGCATCATTTATACGTTCGAGTGGCCGTATTTAAAACAACCATGGGGCCACTCATGGATCAATCACTATCACCATCGCCCGGCGACGGGCAGTTCATCAATGCAAGACACAGCCAAATATCTCGTACACGCAGACATCACGGCGGAGGGGATCGTTGAGCGCTCCGACGTCGTCGGAGCGGTCTTCGGCCAGACCGAGGGCCTCCTCGGCGACGAACTCGACCTCCGTGAGCTACAGGATTCCTCGAAGGTCGGACGGATCGACGTCGAGATCGACTCACAGAACGGCCAGTCCTTCGGCCGGATCACCATCGCAACGAGCCTCGATCGAGTCGAGACGGCCATCCTCGGGGCGGCCTTGGAGACGATCGACCGGGTCGGTCCCTGTCGGTCGACGATCGAGGTCAGAAAGATAGAGGACGTCCGGGCAGCCAAGCGCCGCGAGGTTGTCGAGCGCGCGAAGACGCTGCTCGGAAGCGCCTTCGACGAGTCGATGCGCTCGAGCAGCGACCTCGTCAAGGAAGTCCGGGAGGCCGTCAGGGTCGAGGATATCACCGAGTACGAGGGGTTCCCCGCGGGCCCCCGCGTCGCCGACTCCGATGCGATCGTCGTCGTCGAGGGACGCTCGGACGTGCTCACGCTGTTGCAGTGCGGCATCAAAAACGCCGTCGCCGTCGAAGGAACGAACGTCCCCGAGCAGATCGCCGACCTGACCGAGTCCCGGACCGTTACCGCCTTTCTCGATGGCGACCGCGGCGGCGAACTCATCCGAAAGGAGTTGGCCCAGGTCGGCGACATCGACTACGTCGCCCGGGCACCCGAAGGCCGCTCGGTCGAGGACCTCGCCCGCCACGAGGTGATGGCCGCGCTCCGCGAGAAGATCCCCTACGAGCGCTTCGAGGAAGCCAAGAACGTTGAAGAAGCCACGGAGAACGAGACGGCTGCGGAAGTCGACCGACGGACCGAAGCCACCGCATCGGCTAACGTGGATTCGGAGTCAGGTGGCGACGTGGCCACAGAGCAGGCCGGCGACACCCCCGAGTCCGCGACTGCGGAGGCGGACGCCGACGAATTGACGGGTAGCCCATCTGATAGCGGACGCCCTTCCTCGGCCGGGAACGGTGAGGCCGCCGAAGTCGAGGCTACGGACGTTACCGCGGCCGGAGCGTCGTCTGCGAGAGTCACAGAGGAGAGGTCAGACGGAAACACAGCTGACGAGGCTGAAGCGTCGGAGGCCTCTGAGGCGTCGAAAAACGCTGAGACGGCCGACAACGCCGAAACAGCCGATCGAGAAGACACGGACGAAGGGACCGACAACGAAGGGATACCATCGCGACCAGACACGCTCCATGGTCATACTCGGGCCGTCGTCGGCGAGGGCTCAGGTCGCGTTCGCCTCCTCGATGCGGAGTACGGCGTGCTGTCGTCCGCCGACGCCGAGGAAGCGTTCGAGTTGCTTGTCGACGCAGAGACTGTCCCGGCCGCGGTCGTCGTCGACGCCGAGTTGGACCAGCGGCTCCTTGATGTCGCCGCACAGCGCGGCGTCGAACACGTGGTTGCCGCCTCGACTGGCGAGTTCGTCAAGCGGCCGACGAGCGTCCGGATACGTACGGTCGATCAGTTACTGACGCCGAACGAGGCGTAGGGCGTCGGCCCCGTCGTCGTAGAACCCGTGTACTTTGGCGTCGGCCTCGAACCCGAGTGCATCGTAGAACCGCCTGGCCGACTCGTTTTCGACCGGCGTTGTGACAACGATTTGGTCAGCGTCGGCAGAGGTGACCGATTCGACGAGCGCCCGGCCGTGCCCCTTTTGTCGCGCGTGCGGTGCAACGATGAGTTCCGAGAGGGTTACAGAGCGCGCGGGGAGTGCGATCGCGTACCCGACGACCCGACCGTTATCGACGGCGACCCGGCCGAGAAACGGCCCCGCGACGGCGGCCTCGACGAGGTCCGGGTCGGCGCGGGTGAGTTGGCCCTGCAGACGCCGGACTGCTGGCCGATCCGCTGGCGTCATCGTCCGGATCATACGAACGAGACGACGGCGACGCCCCCGGCGACGCTCCCGGCCGAGAGCGTCGCAAGCAGGTTGACGCCTTGGTTGCCGACCCGCCCGCCCTCCAACGTCGCCCCGAGAACGCTGTCGACGACCATCCCCAGGAACCCCGTTCCGAGAATGACGAGCGCCGCGATGGGACCGAAGGCGAAGAAGCTGAACGCTAACCCGGCGATGAGGCCGGAGCCGAGCAACCCGGCGAATGCACCCTGCCACGTGACGGCGCCGTCGGTTCCGGCGGGAACGGGGTCGAGCGTCGTAATCAGCCGCGGGGAGTCGAAGAGGCCGCCAAACTCGCTGGAGAACGTGTCGGCCAACGCGGCCGCGACGGCGCCCCCGAAGACGAACTGAAAGACGAGCGGATCGACGCCGAGGCTTCCGGAGGCGGCGTAAGCCACGACAGCGACAAGTGCGGCCGCGGAGTTCGCCAGCACGTTACTGCCGTCCCGAGCCCCCTCGTTCTCCTCGGCGATCCCACGTTCGAGTTTCTCGTCGTATCGGTACTTCGACGCCAACCCGCCGAGGCCGAAGAACGTGATAAGTAGGGCAAACCAGCCGTACCCGCCGAGAACAATCGCCCAAAGAGAGAGCAACACGCCGCTGAGCGTCCCGGTCGTTGAGGCGGTGCCGAGCGCGTAAGCGGCGTAGCCCAGCGCAATCGTAGCGGCGATGCCGAGCGCAACTGGAGTTGGTCCCGAAACGGGGGCTAACCCGAGCAGAAACCAGACGACGAGCGCGGTCGACAACAGCACGGACGTGTCGTCGGACGGTGACAGGGTCGCTCTGACGAGCGCGCCGATGATGGCGCCGCTCGCGGTGACGAACACGACGGTTCCGGGATCGGGGACGGTGCCGCCGAGCGCCCCGGCGACGATCACCGCCGCGACGCCGACAGCTGTCCCGAGCGCACAGAAGGCGGCGGCGCCGACGACAGGGGACGGGACGCGGGCCACCGCAAGCCGCTGGCCGAGGTTGCCGGCGGTCAGGACGAACACCGACGCGACGAACGCGGCGAGCGGGAGGTCGAGCGCGGCAAAAAGTACCGCAAGCGCGCAGACGGCGAGCGCGAACGACGCGAGGCTGTAGAGGCGCTCCTCCTCGCGGTCGCCGCGGCGGGCAAAGAACTCGAACACCGGTCCCCGAGTTGAGGCGAGCGCGATCGTCGCGAGGAGGGCGAACGGCGCGACGGTGCCGATCGCGGCGAGCGTGCCGCCGACGCGCCCTTCGAGTACCGGAGCGACGAGCGCCAGGCTCCCGACGAGGAGGTAGCCAACGGCGCGAGCGATATCCCCGGTCACGCCCCAGGGTATCCCCGTTGATCACTTAACCTTCCCGAAGAACGGACCGACACGTTCAGGGCGGCGGCGACGAAGGTGGGGCCGTGGGCCTGTACGACCGCTATCTCGCCGCCCGGATCCGGCTGAGCAACGAGGACGTTCCCGGGCGAGTCGCCTTGGTGACCACCGAGCGCGACCTGCTGGAGCGGGGCGCCTACGACACGCTCTCGTCGTTCCTACGGTGGGCGTTCGAGATCGGCACCGAGGAGGTGTTGATTTATGTGAGCGTCCTCGACGAGGCCGTGATCCCGACGCTCCGGACGGCGCTGTCGGATATCGAGAGCCCTCAGCCGATCGCGATCCGCGAGCCGGGCGCCGAGGTAGTCGCGGACGCCCCGGTGCAGGTGAGCATCGGCCTCGGCGGTCGGCAGGAGTTCGCCTCCGCCGTTCAGCGGATCGCAGAGGACGCTGCCGAGGGGCGACTCGACCCCGACGAGATCGATGAGAGCGAAATCGAACGCCGACTCGTCTTCCAGTCGCCGCCCGATTTGGTCATCAAAACCGGGGCCGAGCGGCTTTCGGACTTTCTTATCTGGCAGTCGGTGTATTCCGAGTTGTACTTCACCGACGTCAACTGGCGGGACTTCAGACGACGAGACTTCTTGCGCGCAGTTCGCGACTTTCAGGAACGAAAGCGTCGGTTCGGTCGATGACATCCGCCGTGTCGTGAACTGAGTAGGACTCCATCCAATGGGTAGTCGGCTGGTCAGTCGGTCAGTCGTCGGCCGGTTCGACCTCATCAACGGTGCCGGCAGTCGCCCACCCATCGCCCGTCTCCTTGCCGGCTACGAGGGGGTCGTCATCACCGTCAGTGACGAGGCGGTACGCCGTGCCGTCAGAGTTGGTGCCCTCGGCCTGGAAGGCCTCCTGAAAGAACTCCGCCGAGTGCATCTCGAGGACGACCGTCGACCCGTTCTCGAACGTGAGGCGGACGTTTCGCGGCGTGATGTTGTGGATTCGTTTCGCGAGCGTGTGCATGGCCGAAGTCATGGCCGGAGCCGACAAATCGGTGGCGCTTTGCCGTTCACGGCCCCAGCGTCGATATGACCACGCGAGCCGACTGCGCGCGCCGGGCAGCCGAGGCCGGGGCAGCGGTCGCGGCCGAGTCGTTTCAGGGCGAACTCACGGTCGAGACGAAGGCGGGCAAAACCGACGTCGTGACGCAGGCTGACCGAGACGCACAGCGGCGGGTCGCCGACGCGATAGGTGAGTCATTTCCCGGAGAGCCGATCGTCGGCGAGGAGGACGCGACTCCAACGTCGGTCCCGGGGGAAGGACCGGCGTGGGTCGTCGACCCGATCGACGGGACGGCAAACTACGTCCGTGGGATCCGAACGTGGGCGACGAGCGTTGCGGCCACGGTGGACGGCGAAGCGGTCGCGGGGGCGACGGTCGCGCCGGCGCTCGGGGACGCGTTCGTGCTCGAATCCGGCGGGGCGATCCGGAACGGCGAGGCCGTCACTGTCAGCGACCGTACCGATCCCGAGACGTTCGTCGTCGTGCCGACAATGTGGTGGAGCCCCGACCGGCGCGGGGAGTACGCCGATGCCTGCCGGGGGATCGTCGAGCGGTTCGGGGACATGCGCCGGTTCGGTTCGGCGCAACTCGAATTGGCGCTGTGTGCGGCCGGCGCCGTGGATGCCGTCGTGACCAACGTCGAGACGAGCCCTTGGGATACGGTCGTCGGCGCCGGGCTCGTCGAGGCCGCGGGCGGGACAGTTACGAACATTCACGGTGAGCCGTGGCGACACGACAGCCGCGGGCTGGTCGCCTCGAACGGGGCCGCACACGACGCGGTGCTTGAGGCCGCCCGGGCGCCCGAAACCCCATCCCGGTAGTGCCGAAGGACCGCCATCGACCGGAACCCTGAAACCGCGCTCGGCCGGGGATATCCGTATGCAACTACCCGACGGCATCGACCCCATCCAGGCGTGGCTCGCGACGTGTGTCAGCGGTATCGCGCTCCTCGCCGGCGGTGCGGTCGCGTTCCCGCGGCGGGTGTACGATGGGTTCCTGTGGCGGTACTTTTGGGGGCCGGTCGACGCCGACGCCCACGGCGCAACCTGTGCGGTCCGATCCGGCGGAACGACCGAGCGGCTCTTCGATCAACTCGCTTGTTCGAACGCCGAGGGCGTCGTCGCGATGCCGGGATACACGACTGTTTCGACTGTCAGCTACGCGATCGTCCTTGTGTTCATGCTCATCGGCGTGTTGTTGTTGCTCCGTCAGCTGGACGTCCGGATGACCCCGCGGCTCTACGTCGCGCTGTTTCCGTTTATGTTGCTCGGCGGCGCGCTCCGGGTCGTCGAGGACGTGAACGTCACGTTCCTCCGTGCTGGCGCCAACACCCTGATCCCGTATCCGACGGTCGCGCTCATTATCAGCCCGTTCATCTACTTCGTGATGTTCGCGTTCACGCTCGGCGCGCTCGTCTTCTGGTTCCTCCTGTTCCGGCAGGGGCTCGTTGAAACATACGAGCCGTACCTCGCCGGGACCGGCGCACTCGCCGTGTCTGGGACCGTCGGGGGACTCTTTTATATCTCCGCGACCTCGGAACTCGTCGGCTTCTTCCCGACGGTCGCGGCCATCACGCTCAGCGGCGCGACGCTCGTCGCCGCGCTGTTTTGGTGGGCGAGCCAGCGGTACGCACCGTTTATAAATGAGGGAACGGGGTACGTCGGCGCGCTGATCGTGTGGGGACACACGGTCGACGGCATCGCAAACGTAGTAAGCCTCGATTGGGCCAACGCGCTGGGGATCGGCGTGACGTACGGGTCGAAACACGTCGTTAACGAGGCGACGGTCCGGATCACGGAGCGGCTCCAACCGGCGTGGCTCTCGGAGGCGATCGGCACCGCCTGGCCGTTCCTGGGCATCAAAATCGCGGCCGCGGTGTTCGTCGTCTGGGTGTTCAACGACGAAATATTCGAGGACAGTTCCCGGTACGCCTATTTGCTTTTGATCGCCATCCTTGCGGTCGGACTCGGCCCCGGAACGCGGGATATGCTCCGAGCGACGCTGGCGATCTGAGCCACAGGACGGACCTACGCCGACGTTGTGAGATCGGCCTCGACCTCGTCAAACAGCGCCTCGACGCGCTCCTCGACCGTGTCCCGGATGCGCCTAGCCCTCTCGGGATCGGCACCGTCGGGGTCCTCGAGCGCCCAGTCGCGGACATCCACGGTGTCCGCGTCGAGTTCGAGGGTCGAACAGCCCATCGTCGCGACGATGTCACACTTCTCTAGTTCATCGATTGCTATCTCTCTCGGGCTCCGATCCGAGAGGTCGATTCCTGCTTCGTCGTCCGCATCGACCTCGTGCATGATCTCGATGACGATATCGTGGATCGATTCGGCCGGACGCGTGCCGCCGGTCGTGATCCCGACGTCGTCGTCGAGGCCGCGGTTCGCTCGCTCCCGCTCCGCGAACGCCGTCGCCATCTGACTCCGCCCGGCGTTTTGAACGCAGACGAATCCGAGCGTGTACGCTGGTTGTGTGCCGTCATCGCACGATTCCTCTTGATCGCCAGCCGTGTCCGTGGTCATGGATGGTTCGCGATACCTGCGAGCGCGACGATCTCCGCAACGTTGCCACCGTACTCGGCCGTCCGTCGGACGCTCTCGAGAACGCGCCCGTCGAGGTACGTTCCCTCCCGATCGGCCGTGTAGAGCTCCCGGTCGAGGTCGTCGAGTCGGTCGACCACGTCGTCACGGCGCAACAGCGCCTCACCGGTGTTGCCGTCGAGCGCCGTCCGAACGACGCGTCTGGCGTCGGTCGCGATTTTCTCGAACCGATCGCCAAGCTCCGGGTCCGGCGGAGCCTCGCGCCGGATGGCCACGTCGGCGATGAGTTCGGCGTGGTCGGCAACCCGCTCGAGCTGTCTGGCCGTCCGAAACCGTGTGAGCGCGATCCGGCGGTCAATCCCGAGCTTGTTGATCTCGCGAACGTCGGTCAGCGCCCGGTAGAACTGGCGGCTGACGAGCGCGAACAGCCGGTCGACATCGTTGTCCCGCGAGACGACGTGGCGGGCGAGTTCCTCGCTGTCGTTGTCGGCTCCGGTCAGCGCCCGCATCGCGTTCTCGTGCATCGACAACGAGATTCCGCGAAGCTGATCGATGGTCCCTTCGAGAGAGACCTCCGAGGGGTCGAGCAGGCTCTGGGCGGCGATCCGCTCGGGTGTTTCGGTCGCGATTTCGACCCCGACGAGGCTCGTGATCGCGCCGCTCGCGATCCGGCGCTCCGACGAGTCGAACCCCGTGTCCGATTCGATGATGATCTCGTCGGCGCCGGCGGCGTATGCCGCCTCGATCTGTTCGGCTAGGGACTCAGTTCCGGCCGCCTCGACGTTGATTTGAGCGCGCCGAACGAATCCATTGTCGGGCTTGGCGACGACGAGGCGGTCGTCGAACGGATACAGGTGTACCGGCGACCCGGAGCCGATGTCGCGAGCGTTCGCCCAGTCTTTTGGGATCGAGACGGTGTACGTCGACCCCCCGGTGACCTGCACTTTACGCTCTATCGGGCCGCTCGTGTGGTCAGTCGTTTGTGTCATCGTTAGTAGATCAGCCTCGCGTCGCTGTCGACCATGTACACTGTTCGGGCGCAGATGTTCACCGCGTGATCGCCGACGCGTTCGAGGTCGCGGACAGTCAACAGGAGCCTGGAAACGTCGTCCATGACGTCCTCGGCCTCGTCGCCGTAGTCGGTGCGTATCAGATCCTCGACGATGGCGTCGCTCGCCGCCGAGCAGAGGTCGTCGATCTCGTCGTCGCGGGCGGCGACTGCGGTCGCGTGCTCGGAGCTCCCGGCCTCGTAGGCGTCGATCGCCTCGGACACCATCGCTCCGGTCTCAGTACCAATGTGAATGAGGTTGATCTCGGGGTAGCGCTCGCGCTCGGCCGCGATCGTGTACTCGGCGAGGTTGACCGCTAGGTCGCCGATGCGCTCGAGATCGGTGATGATCTTGAACGAGGAGGCGACAAACCGGAGATCGCTCGCGACGGGTTGTTGAAGTGCGAACAGGTCGATACAGTCGCTTTCGAGGTCGAGGTACCGCTGGTTGATCTCTCCATCCTCCTCAATGACCTCCTCGGCGAGCGACTCGTTCCTCGTCTCCAGGGCCGTCAGGGCCGCGTCGTAGCGGCTAACGACGGTTCCGCCCATCGCCACAACGTTCTCGCGGAGGTCGTCCAGTTGGTCTTCGTACTCGACTCGTGCCATAATCACCCGAACTTGCCGGTGATGTAGTCCTCGACGCGGTCGTCGTCGGGGTTCTCGAAGATCTTGCTCGTGTCGTCGAACTCGACGAGTTCGCCGCCGGTGAGGAAGACGGCGGTCTTATCGGAGATCCGGGCGGCCTGCTGCATGTTGTGGGTGACGATAATCACCGTGTAGTCCTCGACCAATTCGTCGATGAGGTCCTCGATCTTCGAGGCCGCGACCGGATCGAGCGCCGAGGTCGGCTCGTCCATGAGGACGATTTCGGGATCGGGGGCGATCGCCCGAGCGATGCAGAGGCGCTGTTGTTGGCCGCCGGACAGCGCAAGCCCGGACTCATCGAGTTGGCCGTTGACTTCGTCCCACAGCGCCGCCGCGCGCAACGACTCCTCGATCCGCTCATCCGTGGCGTCTCGCCCCTGGACTTCGAGCCCGTAGGCGACGTTGTCGCGGATGCTTTTCGGGAACGGGTTGGGTTTTTGAAACACCATGCCGACTTTCCGGCGGAGGGCGACTGGATCGACGCGCTCATCGTAGATGTTCGTCCCGCGTAGCGTGATGGTGCCCTCGACGCGAGCGACGTCGATGAGGTCGTTCATCCGGTTGACACACCGGAGGAACGTCGATTTACCGCACCCGGACGGGCCGATCAGCGCGGTTACCTGATTCTCCGGGATTTCCATCGAGACGTCGTTGATCGCCCGTTCGTCCCCATAGTACACGTTGAGGTTACGCGTCTCGACGACCGTTTCGTAGGAGCCGCCGTGTCCGGTCGATTCACCCGTCCGGACGTCAGTCGTGATGAGCCTGCTGTCCGAATCAGTCGACGACTCCCCGTCCGTAGCTGTCGAGTCGTCGCCGTTTGAGTCGGTCTGTGCCTCTCCATCGTTAAGTTCGTTCTGTGACATGTTAGGACCCTCGTTCCGCCTTGTTTCGGAAAATTATCGCGGTGGCATTCATCCCGAGTAAGACAATAAGCAGCGTCACGACGCCGGCCGCGACAACGCCGTACCGAAACTCGGACTGCGGGAAGTCGGACCACGCGAAGATCTGCATCGGCATCGCGCTGAACCCACTCCAGATGTTACTCGGCGCGCTGAAAACAGTTGTCGCCGCCCCAATCATGATCAGCGGTGCTGTCTCACCGATTGCCCGCCCCAACGCGAGGATCGTACCGGTCAGAATGCCGGGCAGAGCCTCGGGTAGTACAACGTTTTTTGTCGTCTGCCAGCGCGTCGCACCCATTCCGTATGAGGCTTGTCGGAGGTCGTTCGGGACCGACCGAATCGCCTCTTGAGCAGAGATGACAGTGATAGGCAAGATGAGAAGCGACAGCGTCAGCGAGGCCGTCACAGCTGTCCCGTATCCGAATCCAAGCAGGTTGGCGAACAGGCCAAGTCCGAGCAGTCCGTAGACGACCGACGGGACGGCAGCCAGGTTTGCGATATTGATTTGAATAATTCTGGTTATCGTACCAACAACTCCAGTTCCGCTCGTGTACTCTTCGAGGAAAACTGCGGCTCCGACCCCGAGAATGAACGACAACAGCGCGACGATTGCGATAATAATCACGGATCCGACGATTGCGGGGTACAATCCGGCATCGACGGCGTTTCGCGAGGGAGCCTCCGTGACGAAGCCCGGATCGATCCACGGGTCCGGTGCAGCGAACCCGAACGCGCCTACGATCGCAGCGCCCGCAAGTGCGCCCCCGCCAAGAAGTATCGGTAGCGCCAATCCGGCCATTCCCTCCCCGGACCGCCCGACGCGGTGGAGATACGTCGCGGTGGGCGCGACCGCGGCCGCAAGCACCAACACGACTGACCCGTCGGGAAGCGACGATGAGCCGAGGGTTGTTCCGAGGCCGGCGGCGGCGAGCGAAACACCGCCGACCGCTGCTATCGTTCCCGTGTTCGCGTCGCGCGACCGGATGACGGCGGCGGCGACAGCCGCAATCGGGACGCCGAACGTCCACAGAAAGATGAGCTCCGGCGTCGGATACGTCCGGATTACGTTCCGGAGGAACGCGGCCGCGATGACACCGGCAATGCCGATTGGAACCGCAATTTTGGCCGCCAGGTCAACGCCGCGGCGGTTACCGTAGATGCGCGCGAGAGCGGCCGGAACGAACCCAAGGGTGTACACGAGAAACCACAGCCGCATGTCAAACACGATGAACAGTATGGCGGCGGCGATACCGAGGGCGGCCCCACCGACGCTGCGGCCGAGCAGGCCGAATCCGGTTCCTCCAATCGGCTTCTGCCCACCAATGTAGAGAACGTATCCAGTCACCGGAACCGCAACGAGGAACAGGTACGCGAGGGGCCACGTGAGGCGCGGAATCGGCCGAACGAAGAGTTCAATCGACTCAAAGACGACGGCCACCAACACGAGCCCCACGGTCATGCCGAGCGTCGTTTGCTTGGTAACCGTCCGATCACCAGCACTGTACAGACAGAACCCAACGAACGGGACGACGAGCGTCAGAAAATACGTGAGAAGCCACTCGGGGCTGGCGTTGGGAAGGTCGAACGCGTCGATAAAGACGTACACCAGAAGCGCGGCTAACGCGAGGATGCCGACGACTGACGCGCCGAAGGAGAGGTACTTGAACACGGTGCCCTTGACGCGGCTGACCTGCCCGAACGCCGGCTCGGTGGTGTCTTGTTCGACTGCCATTCAGTACTCCTCCCGGTAACGTTCGGCGATGAGGTCACTCAAAACGTTCATGATTAGCGTGACGATGAACAGGGTCAATCCCAAGGCGAACATCGCATCGTAGGGGACGGTTCCGCCGGTGAGGTCGCTGCCGGCAATCTGTACCATCGAGACGGTGATCGTCATCCCCGGGTCGAAGAGAACGTCCCCAGGGTGGATATACGGGATGCCGAAGATAGCCTGCTTCACGTCGGGCATGTTCGCCTGTGCGCCCATGGCAACGACGACGATCATCGTTTCGCCGATGGCTCGCGAAATCGCCAGGATATACGAGGAGGCGATCCCCGACAGCGACGCTGGCACGACGATGCCGGTCGAAACCTCGTATTTCGTCGCACCGAGCCCGTACCCCGCTTGCCGAAGGGAATCCGGAACGGCACTCATCGCGTCCTCGCTGATCGAGGATACCATCGGAATCGTCATGATACCGACCATGAGCGACGCCGAGAGCGCGTTGAACGTGCTCATCTCTGGGAACAGCGTCGCCTTCAGTGCCGGTGTTACGTACACCAACGCGAAGTAGCCGTACACCACCGTTGGGATTCCGGCCAGCACCTCCAGCATCGGTTTGAGGATCGATCGGAGCCGCGATGTCGCGTACTCGCTGAGGTAGATCGCCGTGAGCGTTCCGACAGGGATCGCGATGAACGCGGCCGTGATAGTCACGGTAAGAGTGCCGATAATAAGTGGAATAATACCGAACGTCTGGCCGCCTCCCAACGGATTCGGGCTCCATTCAGTCGAAAACAGGAACTCCGAGGCGGGCACTTGCATAAAGAACGCGAACGCGTCCGAAAGCAGCGTCGCGAAGATAGCGATCGTTGTCAACAGTGTGACGGCAGCACAGGCTACGAACACTCCACCGTACCCGGTTTCTCTGATCCGCTCGATTCCGCTCGATCGCTGGAGGTCCGGCGCCTCCGTACCGCTACTCACCGGACGGCACCTCCGTTCTGGCACACCGCATGGTGTGGTGTCTCACGCGCGGTCGGAAGCCGTCGTTGAGTCTGTGTACTGAGGGGACGCCGGAGCATCGTCTGGTACTATTGTGCTTCTTCGATCGCGTCTTCAAGCTTCTGCATCTGCTCCTCTTTGACGTCCTGTGTCGCCGGCACGTAGCCGACCTCCTCGGCGACGATCTGCTCGTTGTCGGTTTGAGAGACGAAGTAGCGGGCAAAATCGGCGACGTGGTCCTCAGCAAGCGAGGACATCGACGGGTAGGTGAACAGCGGTCTCGATAGCGGCTGATACTCGCCGGAGGCCGCGGTGTCGAGGCTCGGTTCGACGGGGCCGTTGCCGTTGTCGATCGCGACCGGCGTGATCTGATCCTGATTTTGGAACCAGTAGGCGAAGCCGAAGTAGCCAATGGCGTACTCGTTGCCCTCAACACCCTGGGCAATCGTGTTGTCCTGTTCCGTCGCCTGATAGTCGTCCGTATGGCCGGCCTCGGCACCTTGGACGTTCTCGACGAAGTAATCGAAGGTACCGGAGGTGTCGGCGGCGCCGTACCGTTCGATCTCCTCGTTGGGCCACTCGTCTCGAACCTCGTCCCACGTTTGTACGGGATCTTCCTGCCAGATCTGTGCGAGTTCGTCGACGGTCATCTCCGTCGCGAAGTCGTTGTCGTTGTTGATGACAACGGTCAGCGCGTCGGTCGCGGCGATCAACTCGATGTACTCGACATCGTTTTCCGAGCAGAGGTTCTGCTCCTCTTCTTTGATCGGTCGGCTTGCGTTGTTGAAGTCCGTCTCGCCGACACAGAAGAAGTTTGAGAAGCCGCCGCCAGACCCGGTCGAACTGATGTCGACGCTAACGTCGGGGTTCTCGGACGAGTACTCCTCGGCGATGGCGGACATTAGCGGGAACACCGTACTGGAGCCAGCAATACTGATTTCGCCGGAGAGCGACTCCGAACCGCCGCCGTTGCCGCCCGACATATCGCCGTCGCCGTTACCGGAACCACCGTTTCCGTTGCCGTTCCCCTCCGTCTCGGTGCAGCCGGCGAGGGCGAGCGCGCCTGCGCCGCCGCCGATTGCCTTGATCGCGTTGCGTCGCGTCAGTCCGTCAAAGTGGCTTGGTGCCATCATCTGCTGATTTCCGAGATAGATATAAAGAGGATGCTATGAGTACTGTAGATTGATCACTACCGTCCCCGTTGTGACTGTTTATCTATGTATAACTATATAGCGCGTTTTTCACGTAGATATTCCAATTACCACCGTTTATAAACAAGTTCGTCCCTCCAATCAGTATGGACGCGTCACTCTCGCGATCCGACATCGACGACCGGCTGGCCGACGCGGTCTCGGAACTCCGGCGCGAGCGACGGCGAATCACGGACGAACTCGAAGCCCTCGAGGCGTTCGCCGACCGCGTTCGATCGCTTCCGACCGAGAGACACAGCCCGCAGAAGCGACAGCCTGTCGGGATCACAGCCGATTCGGGGGGCACAACGGGACTCCAGCGGGTGCGCGAGGCCTACGAATCGACGCTCATGAGCGTGCCGCACTACGTCGAGGAGTACGACGACACCTACGTCGAGAGCCTCGCCGAGGAGTTCTCGCCCGACATTGCCTCGGCACTCACCGACGGCACCGTGTTCAACAACCAGTGCAAGCAAACGCTGCTGTCGGCGGTCGAAACCTCCAGATCCGCCCGGGACTCGCTCATCGACGTCGTCGACCGCGAACGGAAGTCAGTCGTTGAGGCGAAATCCGAACTCGAGAATCTCGCGGCGGAGTGCGGCGAACTCGCCACGGTCGAGTTCGAGGGACTGCGGTTCGGCACCCTCGACGCTCACCGGGCGCGCCTGCAAGTGATGAAGGACAACTGTGAGGCGCTTTCGACACGACGGCAGGATGCGATCTTCGACCAGCGACGCATTCAGCGGATCCCCGCCGACGTCCCCGACGTGACGGTGTACTTTTATCAGGGACTCGGGGTCGACTACCCGGTGATGTCGCTCGTCGCGGAGTTGCTCGATGTGATCGCGGCGCGAAAGCGGCAGGTCGAACGCGAGATGTCCCGCTGTCGGGCATGAGCGACCCGCCCTGCCCGAGGGCGGCGATCCGAAGCGACAGGGCGTTATACGTGTTCATCAAGTATATCTGCGGCTAGCCGCGTGATGAATCCGACAACAGGAAATCAAGCCACGCGGAGGAGCATGTCAATATCCGACGGCGAGGGTACAGAGTCGATCCGAGGTGTAGCGAGGGCGTCTGTCGGGGTGACCTGTATCCGACGGCACACACAGCGGCGCGGCGAACGGCGGGGTATTTCGGCCTATCGAAGCCACACACGGAGCCCCGTCCACTGGGGATATATACCGATACGTTCGCGGCTATGACCGTATCGGACGCTACGTTATCATCATAGCAACGCTCTTGCGGCGGTTCACGTAGGATCCAACATGGACGCTCACCACCCCGAGGCCGTCGCGTTCGAACGGCGTTTCGAGTCCGGGACCGAGCAGTACCTCGACCGCCTCGCGGACAGCGTGGCGGCGCTCCCAACGCTCGTCGAGGAATACGGGGCGGGACGGGAGTATCGGACGACTCTCGCCGAAATACGGGGCCACGAGAGCGAGTGCGACGCGATCAAACTGGAACTCGGACAGCTCCTTTCGAGCGCGGACGACACCGACGCGGCGGCCGGCCCGGCGTGGGATCGCCGTTACACCGACCGAACGCTGGAGCTGTACGGCCACCTCGACACGATCGCGGACGCCGCCGAACAGTTCGCCGGAGAACTTGTCGCCATCGCACCACGTCGGCGCGATGAGTGTCTCGAAGGACTGGCGGAAATGGCGACACTCGCCGTCTCGGCGATGGACGAACTTGAGCGCGTCGTCAAGGCGTTCGTCCGGGCATTGTGTCGTCCCGACGACGGCGTCTCGATCACGGACGGCGTGAGCACGATCCGGGCCATCGAGGGCGAGGCGGACACTGTTCGTACTCGAGTGCTTGAGGCGGCGTTCGCCGGTGAGCACGACGGGGACGCGGTCGCCTACCGCCAGCTCGCGGTGGTTCTCGACGGCGTTCTCGACGCGATGGAGGACGTGACCGATCGAATGCACCTCACCGCGGGAGTCGAAGGATGGCCCGACATCGAGGTCTACCCGCCGTGCGGTCACTGACAGCGGGCGGCGCTCCGCTCGCTCTGGGCGGGGTCGTCGCGACGGGGCTCGAAGCCGTCCGCGCGGATACGAATCTGCTCGTGTTTGGGCTCCTGCTGGCCGGCTGTCTCCTGTACGCGTCGATCCTGTTTGTCGACGCGGTGGCCGAGTACCGCGACACACTCGGCGAGGACGATTCCGATTCGCCGTCCGGGCGGTGATTCCCGGCCACAGGGGCGCCGACTACGAATCACACCCGAGCGTTCCGTACGCGATCCCGGCTCACTACAGTATAAGCTAGTATAAACCGCACACGGGCCGAGGGGGATTTGAACCCCCGACCGTCTGGTTAAGAGCCAGATGCTCTCCCTGACTGAGCTATCGGCCCGCAGACACAAATACCGGCGGTCGACTCAAATACGTTGCGTTCCTCGAATCGGTGGGGACGGTTTACCATGGCGGGATCCGGACGGTCCTATTAAGTGATAGCACCGCCTCGTGGCGCTTATAATGAGCACCGCCATTTCGATGGCGTCGATGTCGACGTACGCGATTCTCGGGTGCGGAAGCGTCGGCCACGCCGTCGCCGAGGAGCTCGTCGGCGAGGACAAGGACGTCCTCATCCTCGATCAAGACGAGGGGCGCGTCGAGGCGCTACGGGATCAAGATCTCAACGCGCGTCGCGCCGACATCAAATCCGAGGCCGCCGCGGAGGCCGTCGCCGACCGCGACGTTGTGTTGATCCTCTCGCCGGACGCCGATGCCAACCTTGCCGCCGTCAAGAGTATCGGCGATAGGGACGGTGAGCGGTTCATCATCGTTCGCGCGTCCGATCCCGTCATGGCCGACGAACTCAGAGAGGCGGGCGCGGACGTCGTGATCAATCCATCCGTCGTCATCGCGGACTCGGCGCTCCGGGCGCTTGAGCAGGGGGAACTAGAGCATAAGGCGATGCAGCTCTCGGACCTCATCGACAGCGGCGAATCGGTAGGAATCCTCGCCCACCGCTCCCCCGGTCCGGACTCTATCGCCTCGGCGGTTGCGCTCCAAGCCATCGCCGAATCGCGTGACGTGGACGCCGATATCCTCTACGAGGGCGAGATCGGCCATCAGGAAAACCGGGCGTTCGTCAACCTCCTCGGGATCGAGTTGGTTTCGCTGGCCGAAACCGATCTCGAGGAGTACGACACGCTCGCGCTGGTCGATTGCGCGAAGGCGACCGAACCGGTCGTCGACGGCAACGTCGACATCCTGATCGATCACTTCGAACCGGAGGTCGACTACGAGGCCGCGTTCAGCGACATCCGGTCGAACGTCTCCTCGACATCGACGATCATGACGAAGTACGTCCAGGAGTTCGATCTCAGCCTCTCCGAGGAGGTTGCGACCGCGCTCCTGTACGGCATCAGGGCCGAAACCCTCGACTTCAAGCGCGACACCACGCCGGCGGACCTGACGGCGGCGGCGTACCTGTATCCCTTTGCGAACCACGACACGCTCGAACAGGTCGAGTCCCCGTCGATGAGCCCCGAGACGCTCGATGTCCTCGCCGAGGCGATCCGGAGCCGCGAGGTAAAGGGCTCACATTTGGTGTCGAACGCCGGGTTCATCCGCGACCGGGACGCCCTCTCGCAGGCGGCTCAACATCTCCTGAATCTTGAGGGCATCACGACCTCCGCCGTCTTCGCCATCGCCGACGACACCATCTACCTCGCGGCCCGTTCGAAGGATATCCGGATCAACATCGGCAACGTGCTACAGGACGCCTTCGAGGAGATCGGCGAGGTACGAGGTCACTCGACGGACGCCTCCGCGGAGATCCCGCTTGGCATCTTCACCGGACTGGAGATAACCGGCGACAACCGCGACACACTGTTGCAACTCACCGAACAAGCCGTTCGCTCGAAGCTCTTCGAGGCGATGGGCGTCGAGAGCGGCGGGGACGGATCGAACGGAAGCTAGGCTGCGGCTTCGTCGTCGGATTCCTGCTCGGTGAGCCGTTCGACCACGTCGTTGACGAGGACGATGTCGCCGACCGCGCGGACCCACCGATACGGGACGATAACTCCCTCCGAGCCCGAGACCCGGGCGTCGAACAGTTCTCCGTTTATATCACCCAGCGCGAGACCCGTGACGGCCTCGCGTTGTAGATCCAGTTGGATATCCTCGATCTCGCCGACGAACACCCCGTTGTTTGAGTACACTTCCCGTCCGACGAGTGACGTGATCTCCTGCGACGTCGATTCCGTTTCCATACCGCCCGGTCGTGTCGGCTCCGTTTAAGTGTTTTCGGCCGGCGATTAGCCAGTAGTGGCGAACCACAGCTGCGCTACCAACTCGGGGTTGGCGCCGCGGCGACACATCCCCGAAGGAATTAATTTGAATACGACCTTACATACAGTTATGAGCGATACGGACAATTCCGGTGACGGCGAGGATCTCGAGGAGATCAGACGCAAAAAACGGGAGCGGCTGGCGGAACGAGCCTCAAAGCCAGATTCGCCCGCGGAACCGATCGAGGTCGGCGGCGTCGGGCACTTTGAGGAACTGCTCGACCAGCACCCGGTCGTCCTCGTGGACTTCCACGCCGATTGGTGTGGTCCGTGCAAGATGCTTGCCCCAACGGTCGCCGAAGTGGCGGCCGAGACAGACGCCGCCGTTCTAAAGGTCGACATCGACGCTCACCAAGACCTCGCCGCGGAGTACCAGGTCCAAGGCGTCCCGACGCTGTACCTGTTCGCCGACGGCGAGATGGAAGAGCGGATGGTCGGCGTCCAAGAGAAGGAGTCGCTCGTCAGTTCGATCGAGGCCGCGGCGTGAGCCGGCTTCCCACGGCGTTTTAATCCATTCAACAGTCGAGGATCGCGTCGATGTCCGCGTAGTCCTCAAGCAGGCGGCTCATCCGCTCGACCGTCCGTCCATCCCTCGTTTTGCCTGTGTTCATCACCGCGTCGGTCCGGTCGAGCGTCGTCGCGGTGTCGGTCCGGACCAGCAGGACAGGGATGTCGGCCGACGCGGCTCGACCGAGGACGGTGTCGGGCGGGTGAAACCCGCCGGTGAGGAGGATGCACTCGATCCCGGAGGCCTCGAGCGCGGCGGTCTGGATATCGGTTCGGTCGCCGCCGGTTATCAGTGCCGCGTCCCGGACGCGTCGGAGTTGTCCCAACGCCTCGCCCGCGGACATCGCGCCGACGACGAACCGCCGGATTCGACCGTCTGTCGGAACGTCGCTCGTTAGGATCTCGGCCCCGATTTCGTCTGCCAACTCGTTGACCGTGACGCCGGCGAGTTCCTCGTCCCGCGGAATCGTTCCGTAGACGCGGATACCGCGCCCCTCGAGAAACGGGACGGCGTCGCTCGCCAGCGAGTCGAAGGCGGCATCGGGCACGTCGTTAAATAGGACGCCACCGAGGCGATCCCCGAGAGCGTCGGCGGCCGCGAGGACCTCGTCAAGATCGCTCGGGTCCTCAAATCCAGCGACGAGGACGACGGTCGCATCCAGCAGTTCAGCAAGGTCGGCATCGGTCAGGCCGACGATACCGCCGGTGGTGAGCGATCCACCGCCCTCGACGATCATGCGGTCGACATCGGCTGATAACGTCTCGAAGCTCTCCTCAATTTGGTCGCGCAACGCATCGGGGTCCTCCCGCCCTCGGATCGCCTCCTTGACGAACGTCGGCGAGTAGACAATCGGCTCCATCTCGTGCATCGCCGCGTCGAGATCGAGCACCTCGCGGGCGAGCATCGGGTCCTCGTCGAGCGTCTTGCCGACGGCCGACTGAAGACGGGTTCCTTTCGGTTTCATATAGCCGACCCGCTCGTTGCGCGCCTGTTCGGCCCTGCCGAGCGCCAGCGCGACAGCGGTCTTTCCTGTGCTCTCTTCGAGTGATGTAACGAGTACGGTCATAGCGTTTCGGGGTCGACGGTGAGTCGGATATCGACCGCGACGACGCCGTCGGCCGTCGCCACGAGCGGGTTGATGTCCAGTTCGACGATCGCGGGAAAGTCGGTGACGAGTTGGGAGAGTCGCTGGATCGTCTCTACGATCCCCTCCTCGTCGATCGGCTCTTGGCCGCGTGCGCCGCGCAACAGCGGCGTCGAGTCGATGTCATCCAACATTCCGGCAGCTTCGGCCTCCGACACCGGCGCGATGCGGACGGTCGTATCCTTTAGAACCTCGACGAAGACGCCACCGAGGCCGAAGAGAACAAGCGGCCCGAACTGTGGGTCGCGGTTCACCCCGACGATCGTTTCGACCCCGTGGTCGAGGTCGATCAGTTCCTGTACCTGCACGCCGAGCAGTCGGGCGTCGGGCTGATAGTTCCGTGCCCGCGCGACGAGCGCCTCGTACGTCTCCTCGACCGCCTCGGCCGGGACGCCGACCTCGACGCCCCCGATGTCGGTCTTGTGGAGGATGTCCGGGGAGACGATCTTCATGACGACATCGCCGCCGATCCGCTCGGCGAGCGCCGTCGCCTCGGCCGGTGAGTCGACGATCCCGCCCTCTGGTGTCTCGATCCCGTAGGCGTCGAGGAGTTCCATCGCCTCGATTCCGAGGCGGTTGTCGTCCTGTGTCTTGATCCGTTCGAGGACCGACTGGGCCGCCGCCCGGTCGACGTCGAAGGAGGCTGGCGGTTCGTAGCTTCGCTCTCGGATCTCCCCATAGCGCTTGAGGGCATCGAGGCTCCGGACGGCTCGCGTCGGGTCGAAGTACGTCGGCGTCTCGACCGCGGAGAGCGTCTCGGAGGGCCCCTTGACCGAGGACCCGCCCATCAGACAGACCGCGATCGGGACGTCCTCGCGCTGTCGGGCCTCGACGAGCGTCTCGGCGAGCCGATCGAACGAGAGGACCGCGCTCGGACAGGCGATGACGACGGTCGCGCCGACGCCCGGATCGGAGAGGACTGCCTCCAAGGCGTCGCCGAACCGCTCTGCGGGCGCGTCGCCGATGACGTCGACGGGGTTGTACACGTTCGCCGTCGGCGGCAGCGCCTTCTTAAGTGTTCGGCGCGTCCCGTCCTCGAACGTCGCCAAGTTGAGATCGGAGTCCCCGATGGCGTCGGTCGCGATCACCCCCGGCCCGCCGGCGTTCGTCACGACGGCAACGTCATCGGTGCCCGGGAGCCGCCCGCCGGCGAGCATCGCTCCGAAGTCGAAGAGTTCCTCGGTGGAGTCCGCCCGGATCACACCGGCCTTCTCGAGACCGGCCTCGTAGGCCGCTTCGCTGCCCGCGATCGCACCCGTATGCGAGGAGGCTGCCTGCGCGCCGGCCTCGGTTCGCCCCGACTTGAGGACGACGACGGGGGTCTCCTGAGTGACGTCGCGGGCGGTCTCGACGAACCCGGTGCCGTCGCCGATCCCTTCGAGATACCCCAATACGACGTCGGTCTCCGGGTCCTCGCCCCACGTCTCGACGAAATCAGTCTCGTCGAGGACAGCCTTGTTGCCGAGCGAGACGACGTCTTTGAACCCGTGGCCGCGGTCGCCGGCCCACTCGAGGATGGCCGTGACGAGCGCGCCGGATTGACTCATGAACGACATCCGTCCCGACAGCGCGTTCCGCGGGCCAAACGTCGCGTTCAGCCCCGACGGCGTTGAGATGACGCCGAGGCAGTTCGGGCCGACGAGATTGAGCTCGTACGTCTCTGCCAGTTCCCGCAGTTCTTGCTCTCGTTCTGCGCCTTCACCGCCCGCCTCGCCGAACCCGGCCGTTATGACGACGAGGTTCTCGATCCCCGCCCGGCCGGCGGACTCGACGACTTCGAGGGCGACCTCGGGCGGAACAACGATCACGGCGAGATCTGCGTCGGTCTCCGCGACATCGTCAGCGCAGGGATACCCGAACACCCGGTCGGCGCTCGGGTTCACGGGCCGTACCTCGCCGTCGAAGTCCTCGACGAGGTTCTCCATCACGGCCGCGCCGACTGAGCCGTCGCGCTCTGTCGCGCCGACGACTGCGACACGTTCGGCATCGAACACACCGGGTACCCGTACCATCTACCTCGTCGTGCGGCCCGTAGAGAAAAATGCTCTCCGACTCACAGAAGATAGAGCGTCTCCTTACTCTTCAGTACCGCCGTCGGCCGCCGTCTGCTTCCGGCCGTCGGGTGGCGACACCTCCGCGGCCCCCCGGCGCCGGAGGCGGACGCCGAGTTTGCTGGCGACGTAGAGGCCGATCCCGACGAGAACGATGGTACCGCCCGCGGCGACGTCGTACAGGTACGAGAGCGAAACGCCGGTGATCGTCGCCAGTTGCGCGACGCCGACCGCCGCGACGGTCGCCCGTTTGAATCCCCGAACCGGGGCGGCCGCGGCGACCGGCACGACGAGCATCGCGGCGACGAGGATCACGCCCATGATCTGCATCGTGCCGACGACGACGACCGCTGTCAACACCGCTAACAACTGGTTGTACCGTTTCACGCCGATCCCGCTCGCTCGCGCCCCGACCTCGTCAAAGGTGATGTACACCAGCGGGCGATACGCGAGCGCGATGCCGACCGTGACGACAACGCTCAAAACGACCAACAGCGCGGCGTTGAGTCGCGAGACGGTCGCTAGGCTTCCGAAGAGGTACGCGTTGATCCCGACCGCGATACCGCCGTCAGTCGCTGTGATCAGGACGCTTCCGATCGCGAACGCCCCGGTGAGCACGATCGCCAGCGAGGTATCCCGGTAGGCCCCGGCGTAATCGACGAGAGTCTGCACCAGCAGGGCCGCAACGGCGGCGACGACGAGCGCCGAGAGGAGCGGCGGAACGGCGACCGCGTACACGGCGTTGACGAACAGGCCGGCGGCGACGCCGGCGAACGCCGAGTGCGCCAGCGTGTCGGCGATCATCGCCATTTCTCGATGGACCAAGAAGACGCCGACAAGCGGGCCGATGACCGCGATACAGACCGCGGCGAGATACGCCCGCTGCATGAACGGGAAGGCAAGCATATCGATCCCGGTGAGCCCGGCGATTACGTCCAACACCGTCCCCCACAGGGTATCGAGGAGGAACTCAACGCCGCCCTCGACGGGCGTCGCCGTCAGCGTGCTCGCGTCCGGATATATATATGATAGAGACATTAGTGATCGTGGTGGACGACGGATTGGGTGCCGCCGTAGGCGTCGGCCAGCGCGTTCGTTTCGACGAAAGTCTCCGGATCGCCGTGGAAGTACAGTTCCCGGTTGAGGCAGGCGATCTCGGAGGCATGCGTGGTGACGACGCCGATGTCGTGTTCGATCAGGATGATCGTGATCCCCTCGTCGTTCAGTTCTCGCAACAGATCGTAAAAGGCTTCGCGTGATTCGGCGTCGACGCCGACGGTCGGTTCATCGAGCGCCAACAGGTCGGCGTCGGCTGCCAGCGCGCGGGCGATGAACACCCGCTGACGCTGACCGCCGGAGAGCCGCCCCACCCGACGGTCGGCGAGGTCGGTGATGCCAACGCGCCGCATGGCGTCGTCGATAGCCGCCCGGTCGGTATCGCTGAACCGGCCGACGAGTTTCCGGGGGTATCGCCCCATCCGGACGACTTCCCGGACCGTCACGGGCATCTCGCCGGCGTCGTCGCCGATTTTCTGTGGAACGAACCCGACGCGGTCACGGTCGCTTGAGTCGTGTGCTGGGTCGCCGAACAGCAGGACCGAGCCGCGATCCGGCTCCCGGAGGCCGATCATGAGTTCGAGCAGCGTCGTCTTGCCCGACCCGTTCGGTCCCACCAGCCCGACGAACTCCCCGGCCTCGATCGTGAGGCTGACATCGTCGATGACGGGACGGTCGGCATAGGCGAACGACACGTCCTGAACTTCGATCAGACCCATTATGCCTCTAGCGCGCGCTCCAACGTTGGAAGGTTTACGTTCTCCATCACGTCGATGTACCCCCAGCCTTCGGCCGACCACTCCTCGGTCAGCCCCGGCATCGCCGTCAGATCAAGTACCGCCTCGGCGTCCGTCTCGGCAACGAGTTGGTCGGCCGCCTGTCGGGACTCTAACGGATCAGCACAGATGTACTGCAGGTCGTGCTTGTCGATGATCGACTGAGCCGCCTCGATATCCCTCGGCGTCGGCGTATCGTCCGGCGAGACGCCGGTCAGTGATTCGACCCGGATCCCGTATCGCTCCCCGAAGTACCGCAGCGAGTCGTGTCCTGCAACGAGGATGGTCCCCTTATCGGCCTCGGCCACAAGCGATTCGAACTGCTCGTGGAGGGCGTCAAGTTCCGCGTGGAACTGCTCGGCGTTGTCGGCGTACGTCCCCGCGCGCTCCGAATCGATGTCGATCAGCCCCTCACGGATCGTTGCGGCGGCGTCTTTCACGCGGAGCGGATCCATCCAAAAGTGCGGGTCCACGGCGCCGTGGTCGTGTTCGTCGTCGGAGTCGTGTTCGTCGCTGTGGTCGCCGCCGTCGGAGTCGTGTTCGCCGCCCCCACCGGCTTCAACTAGGTCGACCCCGTTACTCGCATCGATCGTCATTACGTCGGCCCCGTCTGCGTCGAGATCCCGGGTGATCGTGTCGACCCACGGCTGGAACCCCTCCATGCCGTGGACGAAGAGATCGGCGTCGTAGATCGCCTCGCGCACGTTCGGCCCGGGCTCCCACCCGTGCCCGTGTTGTCCGGTCGGAACCAACAGTTCCGCCGTGGCGGCGTCGCCGCCGACCTGTTCGGCGATGTCCCCAAAGACGAAGAACGACGCCTGCACCGTCGGCACCCCCTCTTCGGCCGACCCCATCGGCTCGTTGTCGGCGCTCGCGTTGTCGTCGATGCAGCCGGCGAGCAGTCCGGTACCACCTACTCCGGCTGTCACCGCGAGCAGCTGCCGTCGCGTCGTGTTCATTGTACTTATGAAAATGAAGTGGAGATATAATAATATTATTATTCGAGGAGGGGGCGTATATCAAGGGTTGTTACTGAGGAAATCAATTGTAGTATCCCAACGGGGTCTGTCGGTGGTTCGATCCCGAACTCACTCCCGGATGTCGGCGATCTTCGCGTCGGCGACCGTCACGATCGTGTCGGGATCGATCGGGAAGACGGCCTCCGGGGTGCCGGCGGCAGCCCACACCCGGTCAAAATCGGTCAGCGTCTCGTCAAGAAACACCGGGACATCGGCCTCATGACAGAACGGCGGCACGCCGCCGATCGACCACCCCAGAGTCGATTTGATATCTTCGGCGTCGGCCATCGACACCGCGGACCCATCTACGCCGACCAGTTCGCCGACCGTTGCCGTGTCTACCCGGTTTGCCCCGCTGGTGACGGAGACGATCAGGTCACCGTCGGCCGAAAGGACGATGCCGCTGGCAATCGCCCCAACGGAGCACTCAACCGCTTCGGCCGCGTCCTCGGCGGTTTTCGTCCCTTCGGGAAACTCGCGAACGTCGATCTCGACGCCGTGCTCGGCGCGCGCTCGCCGCTCAAACTCCTCGGCACGTGGGTGCATACCAATAGATCCGCTGGCCTGTCGGTTGAACGTCACGGTTCGGCGGCGAGCACGGATGCGAGCGTTTGGAGGGCCTCTCGTCCGCCGCCGGCGAGTGGCGGTCCGTGCCCCACACAGGCCGCTTCGAACCGCTGTTCGGCGATCCGGGCGACGCTGTCTACGATCCGGCCAGGGTCGTAGGAGTCGACCCACGGCGGCACGACGAACCCCTCGGCGGTGTTCCAAACGAGGTCGCCGAGCATCGCCGCCTCCGAGTCGGCGTGGAGATACACCGTGTGACCGGGGTTGTGTCCGGGCGTGTGAAACGCGAGAAAGCCCCCGATCCGGTCGCCGTCGGTGACGCCCCGGAGGTCGGCCCCGGAGAGCGAGTACACTCGACGGACGAGACGGTGGAAGGCGCCTTTATGATGGGTCCACGGCGGCGACCACGACCGGCGGACGAGGCGACGATCAAGGGCGCCGATGTAGATGGGAACGCAGAGGTCGACCCGTGCCAAGCCGCCGACGTGGTCGATATCGTAGTGCGTCAACAGCACGCGATCGATATCGCCGAGAGCGTATCCAGCGGCCCGGATCTCGCCGTCGAGCGAGCGGCGCGGCAGGGGCGGTCCCGCGTCGATGAGTGTCACCTCGCCGTCGTCGACGAGATAGGCGTTTGCTCCGATGGGTTCGGGCCAGGCCACCTCCAACAGCACAACGCCGTCGGTCACCGACTGTACCATACCGCCCTTACCGCGCCCACCCCCTTGACCGTGCCGCGTCGGGTCCCGAACGCTCAAACCGGTTGCCGTCCAACAACGAGTATGGAAACGTCGGACGCCGAGCCGACCGTGCGAACATGCGGGACCCGTCCCATTGAGTACGCCGTGGTAGTGCCGGACGACGACCGCTTCCGGGGCGCGGTCGACAGTCTTGAGGGAGCGATTGAGGCCGACAAAAACGCACCCGCCGTCCTGGTTCTGCTCGTGGACGACAACACCGACCCGGGTCTGATCACCGAGGAACTCGGCGGCCTCCCCGGCATCGCTGTGTCCGATACCCACGCACCCCCGGACCCCGTCGCGTTCTTCGATCGGTCGCACCCGGAGGCGTTCGATCTCGTCGCCTCGTTGCCGGTCGAGAACGGCGTCGACGTTCACGATGTCAGGCCGGAGACCGCCTTCGGCTCCGAAAGCCACGGCGAACTCATCGAGGCAGGTCTGGTCTGGGTCGAAATCGGTGCCGTCGACCCTGCGGCGTTTCTCCGAACGGTTTTCGAGACCGACGACAGCGGCGAGTCACCGACCGCGTTCTATGTGGTGTCGGATGCCGTCCCAGGGGGAGACACGACAGCCGTGGCGACTCCGAACTTTGAGCGGGTTGACGTCGGGACGGTGTTCGCCGAGGTTGACGGCGACCGGCTAGTCGCGAACTGGCCGTTCTTCCCGGTACTGTTCGACGAGTGTGGCGTCGATGGTGTCGTGGGGTATCGGGCCGCACGCGTCGGCACCTCCGTCGCCGAGGCACGGGCAGGGCTTCGTCCCGATTCTCTCCGGTGATTGATCGGTCGGGTCTGTAAGCTGACCGGCGGGTATCCGGTACGTGAGTCGCCTCGGGGTCACGTGATTCAGGACGCGAAGCATCTCGTCATCACGGAACTCTTTGAGTTCCGTACGACACCGGTGCACTCGCCTTGACCTCGGTTAATCGGAGCGCCGGCGCACCCGAAGACCTCACACTATGGAGCCGACCAGATAGTAGCGTGCTGCTCTATGAGTCCAGTTAGTGCAGGTCAAACTTCTCGGCGGCGGTGGCCATGTCCTTGTCGCCACGACCGCAGAGATTGATGAGAATCGTGTCGTGGCGATCCGCCTCGGCGAGTTTAATTGCCAAGGCGATAGCGTGGCTCGGCTCCAAGGCGGGGATGATCCCCTCGGCCTCGCTCAACTCACGGAAGGCCGCGAGCGCCTCCTCGTCGGTGACGCCGTGATACTCCGCCCGCCCGAGTGACTGGAGGGCGGCGTGTTCGGGGCCGACGGCGGGGTAATCGAGGCCGGCGCTCACGGAGTGGTTGGTCGTCTCGTCGTCGATGACCTTCGTCTTCATCCCCTGGAAGATCCTCGGCTCTTCTTGTTCGGTCGTCGACAGCGGCGCGGAGTGCTCGCCCGAATTAAGCCCCTTGCCGGCCGGTTCGGCCCCGTAGAGGGCGACATCCTCGTCGTCGACAAAGCCGCTGAACAGCCCGATAGCGTTCGAGCCGCCGCCGACGCAGGCGACGCAGGCATCGGGGAGGTCGCCGTGCAGTTCGAGGATCTGTTCTCGGGCCTCCCGCCCGATGACAGACTGGAACTCTCTGACCATCCGCGGGAAGGGGTCGGGCCCAACGGCGCTTCCGACGAGGTAATGCGTGTCCTCGAAATGTTCGGCGTAGTCCTCCAAGGCGGCGTCGACAGCTTCCGCCAGCCCGGCGTTACCGCGTGTCACCGGTTCGACCTCCGCGCCCATGAGCCGCATCCGGAAGACGTTCATTTCCTGGCGCTCGATATCGTTTGTTCCCATGTACACCGTCACGGGCAGATTGAGCAGCGCGCCGACCATCGCGGTCGCGGTGCCGTGCTGGCCCGCGCCGGTCTCGGCGATCAGCCGCTTCATGCCGGCGCGCTTCGCAAGCAGTCCCTGCCCGAGCGTGTTGTTGAGTTTGTGTGCGCCACCGTGCAGCAGGTCCTCGTGCTTGAGATAGATGTTCGCGTCGTAGCGCTCGCTCAGCGTCTCGGCGTGGAACACCGGTGTCGGCCGGCCGCCGAAGTGCTCAAGCAGCCGTTCGAACTCCGCGGTGAACTCCTCGGATTCGATCTCTGCGTCGAACGTTTCGGCCAGTTCCGCAAGCGGAGCCTCCAGCGGTTCGGGCACGTGACGTCCGCCAAAGCCCTCGAATTCGCCGTCGTCGTCGCCATCGGTGGACATACCTTTCGTAACCCAGGCGACGACTTAAATCACCCTCCCCGCGGTTCATCGCCGAATCCGCATTCCCACGTCTACGTCACCCGTTGGGCTGGACGGACAAGCAGTTCATTGCTCTTACGTGGGGCGGTTGTGTCACCGCAGACCGAACGCTCGCCGAGATATCATCCCCGGTGAGCGGGCCAAGGGCGGTGACCCGTTGACGCCGAATTTTGTGGCGTTGTTGCCGCTCGCGCTCGTCTGCCGGCCAGCGACGGAGGGAACGGTGACGACGTGGCCGCGACCCTGCTCTCGCATGATCGGGAGGCCGGGAGTGGTCGCGTTCATGACCGCGACGAGGTTACCCTCGACCATCCGCCGCAGGTTGTCGGTGTCGGCGTCGGCGACGGTTTCGAGTAGCATGACACCCGCGCTGTTCACGATGATGTCGAGGCCGCCACGATCCGCGACGGACGCGTCGATCACCGCCTGTGCCTGCTCATCATCGATCACGCAACTCTGAACGACAAGCGCCTCGCTGGCAACCGAGGGGAGCGGAACGACAGCCCCTCCGGATCACAGCCACAAATGCCCGTCGGATTTTTTATATTCCCGCCTGTACGCACAGATATGGTCCCCACTCGCCGACACGTCTGTGCCCTCCTCGGATCCGCGGCGCTCGCGGGCTGTAGCGACGTGTTAGACACTGACTCCGAACCGGGCAGGAACGGCGAGACGGTTGAGCCGACCGAACAGCCGACCGAACAGCCGACACCGACCGAGACGGAGACGCCGACCGAGACGGAGACGCCGACCGAGACCGAAACGCCGGCGGACGAGGAGACCCCAACGGACGAGCCGGATCTACGGGAGCGCGAATCGGAACTCCCGGAACTGATCCAGGAGTCGCTGGCCGCGGCCAGGGACCGGATCAACGCGGCCGTGGAGATATATCTGGAGTCCGCCGAGGGTGACCCTGACGCCGAGACGCCGCTCACGTCGGTATCACTGCCGGCCGAACCAAGCATCGATGCCAGCCGCGAGCTATCGACCGCCAACGACCGTCTCTCCGGGGCGACCTCGCGGGCCGACCGACAGGGGATCGACGACCAGCGGTTCCGGCGGCTCACCGAGTTGCTCGGGGCGGAGATCGACACCTTACGCGAGGCGATCGACGCCCACCAGAAGCTCGCTCAGGGGTATGAAACGGCCGAGTCCGTCGTTGACCTGGCCGACCAGCAGGCCTACCGCCTCGCCGAGTCCGACCACGAGGAGTTGGGCGAGCGCCGAACCGAGACCGCCGAGACGATCGAGGCGGCGCGAACGGCTATGGAACCGATCGAGTCGGCAACAGAGGCCGAGCGAACGGCGCTTGAAACCGAGGGACACGGCGACCTGCTCGACCGTCTGGAGGACGGATCGGCGGCGCTTGAAACGTACCACGACGCCCTCGAGACCGTTCCCTCGTCGTTCTCGGACGTTGATGAGGCCAACGGCGAACTCGGAAATGACGACGAGCGGGCGTTCAGCCTCGCCACTATCGCGTCCGATGAACTGGAGGCCTCCGAGTCGGCGATCGAGTCGGCCGACCCGCCGGCAAGCGTCGATCCCATCGAGTCGTCCCTGCTCGGGCCGATCCGCGAGAAACTCGAAACCGCGCGTGAGATCCGCGACGAGGCGAGCGAAGGCGTGGAGTAGCCCTCAGTTTATACCGGCCGTGCTCGTCAGGGGTAGCTAATGATACTCGATTTCTCCGAGTCGTTCGTCCGACTCATCGGGACCTCGCCGGTGATGCAGGCCCTCGCCGGGGGGTTGATTATCGCGAGTATGAACCTCCTCGGCGCGTCTCTCGTCCTCGTCTGGCGGAACCCCTCCGAGCGGGCCCTCGACGGCATGCTCGGGTTCGCGGCCGGCGTCATGCTGGCCGCGGCCTTCACCAGCCTCATCATCCCCGGTATCGAACAGTACTCCGGAGGAAACCCGATTCCGACGCTGTTCGGCGTCGCGTTGGGCGCGTTGTTCCTCGATCGGGCCGACGTGCTCGTGCCGCACGCGCACTACCTCCTCACAGGTGAGCGCCGAACCGACGCGGCGACGCCGGAGGGGACGATTCCCGCCACCGACGAGCGCCTGGCCGGTGTGGTCCTATTCATCTTGGCGATTACGCTGCACAACATGCCCGAGGGACTGGCGGTCGGCGTCGGGTTCGGGGCGGCGGCGGGCGATCCGGCGCGGCTCGGGGGCGCGCTGTCGTTGATGATCGCCATCGGCCTCCAGAACATCCCGGAAGGGCTGGCCGTGTCCGTGGCGGCGATAAACGCCGGTCTCGACCGTCGGCTGTACGCCGCCGTCGCCGGGATCCGGGCGGGGGTCGTTGAAATCCCGCTGGCGGTGCTCGGAGCCGTCGCCGTGGCGACGATCGAGCCGCTGCTGCCGTACGCGATGGGGTTCGCGGCGGGAGCGATGCTGTTCGTGATCTCCGACGAGATCATCCCCGAGACGCACCGAAGCGGGTACGAACGTGTGGCGACGCTTGGGCTCATGGCCGGCGTCGTCATCATGCTGTATCTGGACATCGCGCTGGCCGGGTAATGTCGGTTTCTCGAATCCACATTAATTGAATCTCGGTGAAATACTCCGGAGATGACCGCAATGCGAGCGACATATTTATAATCATCTATCGTTTAGCTTCTCAATAGTGGTATGCATGAGCACACCAAGCAAAACGGGGGCGGGACGGGATCACCGAAACGAATACGACACTGACTCAAGCAGCAGCACCCTTTGGCGGTGGGCGGAGTGTCTCGGAGGGGGAATCGTTACACTCGGCGTCATCTCTTTTGTGTTACCGGTGTTAGCAGATATGATGCATCCACCCGGCGCTCTCTTTACCACGTCGCTCGTCTCTGTGTTCTTTTTATTGTGGTTTTTGTTCTGGGCGCTCATCGGGACCTCCCGGAATCATCTCATCGCTGCGACCGGGTGAGAGAGAAACCGCCCCCGTTTGAACTGCGCTTACAGCTGGCATAACCGTGCGTATCGGGCCTTCGCACCCTTTTGACTTGTTCTTGAATCATGTCGTCTGGCTGCTGCTCGTTCGGATCGTTGGACACTGTGCCGTGACAGATGACACAGCGGCCGTCCGTCCATCGGGATGAGCAGAAGGCTTTTTCCCGAGTGTGAGCCATCTCCCGTGTATGCCCGAGCCCTCCACTACCGACTCGGCGGTCGACACGTACGATATCTCTACGGTTGATCTGCACGACGATCGCTACGTCGTCAAGCAGCCAGCGATCCGAAACAAGTACGTCGTTCGGGACAGCGCTGGTGATGCCGTGTTGCGCGGGAAGCAGAAACTGTTCAAAATGAAAGAGGAGTTCCCGTTCGTGACCGGTGACGACGAGGACGCGTTCACGGTGAAGGCGGGTGGCATCATGGACATCGCGGGAAACTACGCCATCAGGGACGCTGGCACCGGCGAGGAAGTCGTCGTGCTTGACGAGGACCTCTCGCTGTTCGTGGAGAACTGGACGATTCGGGATCCCGAGACCGGAGCACCGCTGGCGACCATTCGGTCGAAGAGCAAACTCTTCTCGGCGCTCCGCCATCTCATCTCCGTTGCGAACCTCGTCCCGAACAAGTACGAGATATTCGACGCTGACGACAACCACGTCGGCGACATCGAAGGCCAGTTTTCGCTACGGGACACCTACACAGTCAGTATCGACGACGCCAGCAGCGTCCCGAAAGAGGCGGTGATCGCCGCCGCCTGCGTTCTTGACGCTCTCGAAAACAAGTAGCCGTTCCGCCTCACGCCGATACGGATGGGCGATCCACACCAGTAGTTGCATGACGATTTTGAGTAGCTCACCGCCGCGAGTCCAGCAATCCGCCGAGTGCGTCGCAATGATGCTGCCGCCAGAGCCCCGGGGCCATCCGAAGACAGCGCCAGCGAAGACGACGAGCGCACCGCCAGCGATGGCCGCGTGCGTGGGTGGCTGTTCGCTGGCCGTGGGCCACTTATATACCGAGGGCGATCGGCTGTCAGAGAACAGGTGATTGGCCGGCGCGTCCGTTTCGGTTGCGACGAACAGCCGCCAAACTGAGGCGCCCGAAGTCGACCGGTCGCCCGCCGAGTGAGAGTGCGGGAGAAGTAGGCCGGCGCGAATTCGAATCACCGCGGAGCAAAGCTCTGCGAGCCCTCGTTCGCTTCGCTCACGAGGACGCGGTTACGGCCACCCGACGAAAGCCATCCACCACAGCCGCCGCTTTTGATCCAGCTTTTGCGAGTCCAGGAGCTCCGCTCTTGGGCGAAATAAAAGGTGGGGACGAAATGGGCCGGCGCGAATTCGAATCGCGGTTACGGCCACCCGAAGGCCGAAGGATACCAAGCTACCCCACCGGCCCGCACTCGAACAAAAGCCGTTGTGTCTTTTAATCCTTCCGAAAATCGGCACCTGCGGGGACCCGTTTCAATACTTCGTGTAGCCACCGGTGTCGAGATAGTTGTGCGCAACGGTGATCGCCTGGTCGGCGTGCAGCGCCTCGGGGCCGAGCGACACCCGCTCGTCGGCCGCCGATTCGAGCACCTCGGCCTCCGCGTCGGTGAACTCACGGTGATCCGAGAGGACGAACACCGGGGTTTCGGGCGGCGCACACTCGACCACCGGCCGTCCGTCACCGTGGAGTTGGACGAGGGTCGTCTCCTCGTTGAGGCCGTTCACGAGTGATTCGAGGGTCCCCTGTCGGATCGACACGCCGGGGGAGGGGTGGGCCGCCATCGACCCGATCGCCCCCTCTCGGGCCGCGAGCGCGTCCCGGACTCGCGCCGCAGTCGAGCGCTCGTCGGGGTTGAGTCGTCGGAGTTCCAACCCGTCGAAGCCGATGATGTAGCCGTCGACGATGAGCGAGACGCGAACATCCTCGCGAATGTCGTGAGAGCGCAACAGCGCGCTCGTGACGCACCGCGAGAGCAGATCGAGTCGGCCCGCCCCCGGAAGGTCCTCAAGGCTGATGTCGGCCCCGGCGGCGAGGTCGTGCGAGCGAACGACGAAGTGACGCATACGGGACTGTGCGGGCGGCGTTTATAAATTCGGCTCGGTCCAATTGAGCATGGTGTCCCGCGGCCGTCGTTCCGCCCGCCAGTTACCACGTCAATCCCTCGTAGGTGATCCCTCGGCGGCGCTCGACGATCCGGCGGCCGTCGACGACGACGGGGTCGGCCATCGCGTCGAATTCCCCATCGAGATCGGCGAACTCGGGCCAGTCGGTGACCACGGCGGCGGCGTGGGCACCCTTCAGCGCTACCGCGGGCGAGTCAGCGTACTCGATTTCGGGAAACACCTCGGCCATCGCGTCGGCGGCGCGTGGGTCGTAGGCTACCACCTCGGCGCCGCGGTCGAGAAGTCCCTCGATCACCGGCTTCGCGCGGGTCCCGCGGATGTCGTCGGTGCCGGGCTTGAACGCGAGGCCCAACACGGCGACCCGGTGGCCGCTGACGTCAACGTGTTGCTCAAGCAGTTCCAGGAGGCGCTCGGGCTGGCGATCGTTGCGTTCGATGGCCGCTTCGACCATCGTCGGCTCGTAGCCGGCCGCCTCCGCTCCGGCGACCAGCGCGGCGGTGTCCTTCGGGAAGCAGTTGTGTACGGCGATGCCGTCGGTAGTCACGAACGTTTGCGTGTCCTCGACCTCGAGCGAATACACGTCGACAGCGTCGTGGTTGATCTCGATATCGGTTACCGGAACGGTCGTATGGCTCCCACCATCGGTGTATCCCATGGGACTGACGTCGGTGACGCACTGGTCGATCCGCTGTTGGATGCGTTTTCGATCCTCCTCAACGAACAACTCCTTCAGCGACGCGACCTGATCCGTCGAACTGATTCGCAGCAAATGTGCGGGCCGCGTCGACTTGGCCGACTGTGAGGTTTTCTGACTCGGGACGATTCCGACGCTGTGTAGCAGGAACTGCATCCCCTGTATCAGCTCCTCGCTGACTGATCCGTAGTCGTAGACAAGTGCGTTCGAGTCTGATGTGTAATCGATGTGGCCATCGCCGCGAAAGAGCCCCGAAACCAATGCCTTTCGGTTCGTCGCCGATTCCCGATATGCGATATTGGGGATGGCTGCCGAATACGAGCCGGTCCCACATCCGAGCTGCTCGATGAACGCCGCAAAAATTCGACTGGAGACCTCGATTCGGGTTGCGGTCTCCTGCGTTTCAGTCCGCGATCTGATACCGAGGCGATCGACGTACGATTCGACGTCCGCGACGTACGCCTCCTCGTCTGTGGGATGGAAGCTCATAATCACCCGTCTTCGCGTCGTCAAGCCGTGCTCGGAACCGCTGTCGTGGATATGACCTTCGCTGAGGTAGTAGCCGATGAACCGCCAGAACGGCTCATCGGCCTCAATAACCGCTGGAATATACGTTTGTCCTCCACCCGCGGTGGTGTACAAACCCAGATCCGAACGCTCCAGCGGTAACTCATCTTCGAACTCGAGAAACACGGACAGAGGGAGGTGGTTACTACGAACGAACTCGCGTATCTTGTCGTAACTGAATCGTTGATTGTACGCTGCCAGGGTTTCACGGAGCGCCTCGTCGATACGGTCTAATTCGAACGTTGGCTGTAGATAAATACGCTCATTATCGAACGTGCTTTTTTGTGCGGTGAACTCGATTAGATCGAACTGTTCTACCGGTGTCTCCGGGATGTTCCCCAATACCGGGAGCCGTGCGTCCGACCCGAGGTTCCGGGCTTCTCGCACGACACAGTCATCGCCTTCGACCGCGAGCATCGGGTGATCCGCGGTGACAGTAACCTCCTTGTTCATTCGCGTTCGAATCGTGTAGAGGTCACCTTCGTATGGGCGGCGTGTCGCGGTTCGAACCGATCTAAATGTACACGCGCCGTCATCGTAACTCAGTACGGAAACGTCCTCAAGCGCACCGTCCGTCACGTACTGCTCGAAGAACTCTCGAAGCGTGAGCAAGCGTGTCTCGACACCGTCTTTTATCAGTAGTCGTTGATCACCGGTGAGACACGACCCCCCCCATCCGACCCCCGAGCGCAGGAACTCGCCGCTGATGCGGGAGTCAAGACCGATCGCGTCGGCGACCTCGTAGGCGTCGACATCGAACTCCTTGCAGACGTTCCCGAGGTCGTTTATCAAGCTAATCTTCGCCGCGAGGAACGTGTTGTTGGCGTACTTGACCATCGCGGCCTCGCGACGCCCCGTCGCTACGACCGGGATATCCCAGTCAGTTATGAGCGGCTCGTAGAGTTCGGCGAGTCGGTCGAGGGCGCGGTCGTCGCCGTCGGTCCCGATCACGATCTTGTCGGGTTCCATGAAGTCCCGGACTGCGCTGCCTTCGCGCTGGAACTCGGGGTTGACCGCAACGCCGAACTCCTCGCCCTCGGTCTCTCCCGAGGCCGATTCGATCGCCGGAACGAGTTCGTCCTCAATCACGTCGGGCAGGACGGTCGATTTGACGACGACGAGGTGATAGTCGTCCTTGCCGGCGATGGCTTCGCCCAGGTCCTCGGCCGCGGCGAGCAGGATCGATGCGTCGATCGAGCCGTCCGGTTTCGCTGGCGTACCGACCGCTAAAAAGGTGATGTCGGTTTCGGCCGCGGCGCCGTGGTCCGTCGTTGCGTGCAGGCGACTCCCGGCGTACGCCGACACCAACGGGTCGAGCCCCGGTTCGTGAATCGTCGTCTCACCGGCGTTGAGACGGTCGACCGTCTCCTCGTCGACGTCGATCGCCGTCACATCGTGTCGCAAGTCGGCCAGACAGGCCGAGAGAGTCGTCCCGACGTAGCCGCTCCCGACGACGCTTATCTTCATACGCCGTCGTTCGCCGCCGGAGGGTTTGAGCGTTGGGCTCTCCGTCCGATCCAGGGCGGCCCCGTGCGCTCCCGGTCGGTCACTCCGGCGATGTCCCCGAGTTTGAGGACCCCGTCCGCCACTCAGCCAGCGCCGCGTGCTCGTCCGCCACGTCGGCGATGTTCGGGGGGTCGAGACGGCCGTCCTCGGTGAGGAAGCCGGCGACGTATTCCGGCGGAGTAACGTCGAACGTCGGGTTGTGAACGTCGATCGCTCGATCGCCGTCGTAGACCGCCTCGGCCGGTCCCTCCTCAAGCGTCGGCGTCCGTGCGGGAGCGATCTTGTCCCTCGCCGTGACGACGTACAAAGGGATCGCCGCCTCGTCAGCGGCGAGCGCGGTTCCCCGTGATCCGACTTTGTTTATAACCGTGCCGTCGGCCAACACTGTGTCCGCGCCAAACACCACGGCGTCGACGGACTCCGCCGTGAGGACGTGGGCGATGGCCGCGTCGACGCAGACCGAGACGTTGACGCCCGCCGCCGCGACGCGCTCGGCGACATCAATCCCCTCGCAACCGGGGTTGGACTCGGCGACGATCACGCGATCCGGCGCGCTCTTCAACACGGGCAGCACCGTCCCGGACCGCGAGAGGGTGAGCACTGTCTCCCCCTCGACGAGTGGCTTCGCCGTCTCCGCGGCCCGTCGATCCGCCTCAAGAGCGGTATCGATCTCCTCGATCGCGACCGAGACCGCTGTCGTCGCGGTTCGGTCGTCTGCCGCCACCCGCGAGAGGATCCGGTCAACGCGGGTTCGCAGGGCCGCCATGCTCGGCCGCGCCGCGAGGATGTCCTCGGCGACGGCGGTCAGTGCCTCCCACGCGGCTTCGGGCCCGACACCCTCGGCTCCGAGCGCTCCCGCAGTGTCTCGGACGATAGCCATCGCCCGAATCGAGATGTAGCCGGAGCCGTGCTCGGTGTCGGCCTCCAGCGTCGCCGGCATCGGGCGGACCCGATCGTACGCCCGCCACAGCCCCGGAATCGTCTCTCGGCGGTGAATCTCCGTCGCCGGCACCCACTCGGAATCAGTCGCGCCGTCCGGAAGATCGACGTCTCGTGACGGACAGTCCAAGAGCGTCGGTTGGATCGTGAGTTCTGCCCCGTCAGCGCGAACCGCGAACGGATCACCGGTGCGAACCGCGGTCGCGCTCTCGGGGAAAGCGGCGCTCTCGTCGACCGCTGTGACGAGTCCCGCCCACCGGCCATCGAACGCCGAAATCGCCCCGCGATACCTGGTTAACAGGATCTCCGCGTCGTGTCGAAGAAAGGCAACGGCGAGCGACGGCCCGTGAGTCTTCCCGGACGGCGGCGTATCGGCCTCATTCGTCGGCGTTGTATCGGCTTCAACCCGGCCGGACGGCTGCATGTCGCCCCCATCCCCGTCGAACGACGGCGTGTCGGGTCCCTCGGCCATCCTGAGATCAGTGCTGGAACGCCCGCTGACCCGTGAACGTCATCGCGATGTCTTGCTCGTTCGCGGCCGCGATGACGTCCTCGTCGTTGACCGAACCGCCGGGTTGGATGACCGCCTCAATGCCGGCGTCGGCGGCGACCTCAATGCCGTCCGGGAACGGGAAGAACGCGTCGGAGGCCATCACTGCCCCCTGGGCGTCTTTCCCCTCGGCGTGCTCGTCGGCCTTCATGGCCGCCAGGCGGACGGCGTCGACGCGGGAGACCTGCCCCATCCCGACGCCGACCGTCTCGGTCCCATCGGCGAGGAGGATCGCGTTGGATTTGACGTGTTTGATCGTCCGCCAGGCGAAACACATCGTTTCGAGTTGCGCCTCGGTCGGCTCGCGGTCGGTGACCGTCTCGAGGTCGGACGGGTCGACCGACTGGCGGTCGCGCTCTTGGACCAGTCGCCCGCCGACGAGATCGCTCTCTGTCGTCGGCTCCGAAACCTCGTCGAGGGCCCCCACATCCAGCACGCGGAGGTTGTCCTTCTCGGCGAGCGTGTTGCGGGCCGAATCGGTGTAGTCGGGCGCGACGACGACCTCCTTGAACGAGCCGGTGATCGCCGCCGCCGTGTCGGCGTCGCACTCGCGATTCAGCGCGACGATACCGCCGAAGGCGCTCATCGGGTCCGTCGCGAGCGCGTCCTCGTAGGCCGCTGTCAGCGAGTCGGCGGTCGCACAGCCCGCGGGGTTCGTGTGCTTGATAACCGCGGCCGCCGGGCCGTCGAACTCCTTTATCAGGTTCAACGCACCGTCGGCGTCGTTGTAGTTGTTGTACGACAGCGCCTTTGCGCCCTCGTTCAGTTGCTCCGCACCCACGACGTTCGCCTCCGCACAGGCCCGATCGAGGTACACCGCGGCCTCTTGATGCGGATTCTCGCCGTATCGGAGTTCGCGTCCACGGTCCTCACAGACAAGCCGACGGGCGGGAAACGCACCGCCGTCGTCGCCGTCGACGGATACCTCGTCGCCGTCGACGGTGACGCGGTCCTCGGCGAACCACTCGACCGCACGGGGATAGGCGTTAAACTCAGCGTCGTAGAGAACGCGCTCTTTGAGATCGGCGGCGTCGTCGCCATCGCGTACCGGGACGGGTTGTTGAGTGACGATCGGGCCACCGTCGACGGTTTCATCGACGACATGGACGGTACAGCCGGTGACGGAAACGCCAGCCTCTAGCACCTGCTCGTGGGCGTCCATCCCCGGGAACGCGGGCAGAAGCGACGGGTGGACGTTGAGCGTTCGCGGGGCCGCATCGATGAACGTCTCCGTGAGGATCCGCATATACCCATCGAGACAGACCAGGTCGACGTCGTAGCCCGCAAGCCGCTCGAGGACCCGGCGTTCGTGTTCCTCGCGGGACTCGTTCTCGGCGCGTGTGACGACCTCGGTCGGGATTTCACGCTCCGTTGCCTCCGCAAGAACCGGGGCGTCCGCCTCGTTCGTGAGTACGACGGCGAACTCCGCGCCGCCCGGAGCGGTGTCGGCGATGTGCAGCAGGTTCCGGCCGTGGTTCGAGGCCATACCGGCGAGTTTCATGCCGAAAACGGACCCCGCCGAACGCAAAGTAGTTGCGGTTGCCGCCGCGGGTTAGTGCAAATACATGCATATATAAAGATTTGAGCCCGGATAAAAACCGGATAGTGACCACGAACATGCATGTATCGATCAACTTCGGCTTTATATGAGTGATATCAACCGGTAACGATGAAACGCGACGGCGTCCGCGCCGGTCCGCTCGGGATACCCCGGCCGCGTGACGGTTCCGGTGGAATCGACCGCCGAGTCGACGACGGCGGCGATACGCTCGGCCCGGCTAACATCGGGCAGCGGCCGAACGTCGGTGTACCCGTCCCGAAACGCCGTCCTGAGGCCCGATCCGTCCTCGACGTACCACTCCGCAAGGAGGTGTTCGGCCTTCGCGACTGAGAGTCCCGCCCCGGCAGCGAGGGGGTCGCCCCAGTCGAGAAACGCCGTGAGTCTCCCGTCGTCGATCATCGCGTTTCCGGGTCGGAGATCCCACGGGAACAGCCGCGGCGTCGGATCGGCGTCCGGGTCACACTCGGCCGCCGCCTCGGTCGCCCGCGTGAGGTCAGCAAACTGCTCCGGGAGGGCGTCGACACATTCACCAACGTACGCGTCGAACCACCGCGCCCACGAATCCGGCCCGTCGGCCCGCAACTCCCCGCGGTCGCTACCGGCCGTCCAGTCGGCGACCGCGACCGGGCCGAAACGCTCGAAAACGAACGTCTCGTGTATCTGCCCGAGTGCTCGCCCGAACCGTCCGGCGATTCGCCGCCTCCTCACGGGCGAAAGCGCGGTGAACCGCTCGTGGAGGTTCGTCCCCTCGGCCGCCTCGACGACGCGGTAGGCTCCGCCGTCTCCCCAACTGTCGTTCCCGTCGATCCGCCCGTACTCCAGCACCGTCGGGACCGGCACAGTCGTCCGGGCCGCGATTTCGCGGGTGAGTCGCGTCTCGGTCCGAAGCGCGGCCGGGTCCCCCGTTCGCTGGACGACGAGGCGCTCGCCGGCGGCGAGCGTGACGATTGCCGTCTCCTTTCTGTTTCCCTCTGTTGGCCGGTCGATCGATTCGATGGGTTCCCCCGGATGCGCCGACTCGATGGCCGCGCGTACCCAGCCTGTCATCCATCGCCGTCTCCGTTCATATCGTCGCTTCCATCCCCGAGCGCCTCTCGGAGATCACCTAGCGACTCGAACACGTACTTGGGGCGATACGGGGCGGGGTCACACTCTCCGTTCGTCGGGCACCACGCCGCCGTCAACCCGGCGTTCTGTGCGCCCGCCACGTCGTACTCGAGGGAGTCACCGACGTAGAGCGCCTCCTCCGCGCGGACCCCGAGCGCTTCGAGCGCCCGGTCGAACGGTTCGCGGTTCGGCTTCAGACGCTGTCGGTCGCCGGCGCAGACGACGGTCTCGAAGGCGTCGCCAAACGGGAGCGACTCGAGTTTTCCTGTCTGTCTTGCGGCCGGACCGTTCGTCACGACGCCAACCGTGCCGGCGCTCATCGCTGCCTCGACTGCTGCCGCCGCGCCCGGCCTCGGCGCGACATCCGAGTAATCGACCGTTTCGAGGAACCCCTCGGCGAGCGCCGTCGCGTCGATCGGCGTCCGCCCGTGTCGGGCGGCCACCCGAGCAAACCCACGCGCAAAGTAGCCGACCGGATCGTCGTGATCCGGCGGGTCGTCGAGGGCAGTCCACAGCTCTTCCGGTTCGCCGAAACGGTCGATCCCGGCCATCTCGAACGTTCCACGGTAGACGGCCGCCGCCGAATCGGCGTGCTCACAGAGTGTCCCATCGAGATCGAAGAGCACGGCTGTAAACGACACACGCGGGGTACGGCCCCGATAGACAAAACGCACCCGGTCACCGAAACACCCGTCTGTACACCGAAACAACCGCCTGAACCGGAATCGCGCGGACGCCCGACCACACGAGCGCCGAGGCCCCCTGACGCTGCCCCCGGCACCGACCGACATCCTTTTTCAGCGCCTCGCCGGAACCACGGACATGACACGGGGGCCGCTGTACGCCGTCTCGCCACTCGATGGCCGCTACGCACGCTACACCGAACCGCTCACCGACTACGCCAGCGAGGCCGCGCTGATGCGGGCGCGCGTCGAAGTCGAAGTCGAGTACCTGCTCGCTTTGGCCGACCTCGATGCGACCCCGCTGGCGCTCGATTCCGGGACTCGATCGGAACTCCGAGGTCTCTACAGATCGTTCGACGCCGACGACGCCGATGTCGTCAAGCGACTCGAGACGGAGGGGTACGGCGGCTACGCGGCGACGAACCACGATGTCAAGGCCGTGGAATACTTTATCCGATTGCACCTGCCGGACGAGGACGCACAGGGGCCATGGGTGCATTTCGGGCTGACCAGCGAGGACGTTAATAACCTCGCTCATCGACTCCTACTCAAGCCAGCCGTCACGGACGTACTCGTCCCCGCGATCCGGGAACTCCGGGACGATCTTGCCGACGACGCGAGGCAACACCGCGACCGCCCGATGTTGGCGCGCACGCACGGCCAGCCGGCGACGCCGACGACCTACGGCAAAGAACTCGCCGTCTACGCGGCCCGCCTTGGGCGTACACTCGGCCGTCTTGAGGCCGAAACAGCAGCCCTCTCGGGCAAACTCGCCGGTGCCTCGGGGACCTACGCCGCCCACCGAGCCGCGTACCCCGACGTGGACTGGCGGGCGTTTTCCGAGTCCTTCGTCGAGTCGCTCGACCTCGAACACGCCGGACTCTCGACGCAGGTCAACCCGTGTGACGACCTCGCGGCGGTCTTCGACGCGCTCCGGGGCGTCAACAACGTGTTGCGGGATCTCGACCTCGATATGTGGCTCTACGTCTCGGATCGCTATCTCGGCCAAGAGGCGGCGGCGAGCGAGACCGGCTCATCGACGATGCCTCACAAGGTGAACCCGATCGACTTCGAGAACAGCGAGGGAAACTTGACGAAGGCTAACGCCGACCTCACCTTCCTCGCCGACTACGTCACAACGTCTCGCCTGCAGCGAGACCTCTCGGACTCGACGGTCAAGCGCAACGTGGGCGCGGCGCTCTCGCACTGTCTCATCGGCTATCGAAAGGCGGCCGCCGGGCTCGAGAAGGTGACGCCGAACGAGGCCGTCATGCGCGAGGATCTCGAGGCCAACCCGGAGGTGATCGGTGAGGCTGTCCAGACGATCCTCCGCCGGGAGGGCGATACCGACGCGTACGAGCGCATCAAGGACCTCACCCGCGGGCAACGCGCGACGCTGTCTGACTTTCGGGCCCTCTTCGACGAACTCGATGTCGACGAGTCCGTCCGCGAGGAACTGCACGCCCTGACGCCCGCGGGTTACACCGGCTTCGGCGGCGAACTGGTCGACGAACTCGAGTAGCCGGCGTGATCGACAGGTGATGCCGGCGGCTCCGAACCGTGGATCGTCCGAGGATTGAGAAGAACGGCGGGCGTCGATCAGAGTCATCCTCGTCGGGCTGGTCGTTCTTCCGTTGGCTCCCGACCGCGAGCTGAATGCGCTCTTCGAGAGTACTCCCCGATACGTCTGGCTCATGATCGTGTTCGTCTCCGGGGTGAGTTTCGTCGCGTACGTCCTCGGGCGGGTTATCGGCGTCCGGCGTAGAATCGCGGCGACCGGCGTGTTGGGCTGGTTCGTCTCCTCGACCGCGATGGCAGTCTCGATGGCCGAGCAAGCGGTCGAGGAACACAGCCGCTACCGTATCTGTGTGTTCTCGATCAGTATCGCTTCGATCATGGTGTTCCCCAGGGCACTCACTGAGGTCACTGTCGTCGACCGGGACCTGTTCCCGCACGCCGTCGTTCCGCTCGGCGCGATGACCGGATTCGGGGGATCGTGGCCGTCGCAAACACTCTCGTGGAGGCCGGACTCGCGTGGCTGCTCGGAACACGACAGCTCGGCCGCATGATGACCGCCGTTCCGGGGGCCGTTTCGATCGTCGGGATTCTCTTCGTCGCGCTCGTGCGAACGCCGAGCCGACTACTGTGTCGACTCGTAGATCTCGACGCCTGAAGAGGCCCCGATCCGGGACGCTCCGGCCCGCACCATCTCAAGGACCGTCTCGAAGTCCGAAATCCCGCCGGACGCTTTTATACTGGTGTCGGCGCTGACGCCATCTCGAATCGCCTCGATCTCCGCGCTGTCTGTCGGGCCATCGTAGCCGACGGCCGTCTTGACGAAGTCAGCCCCACCCTCCTCGACGAGTTCGGCGGCGTGCCGTATCCCGGAAGGCGACAGCGCCGGGGACTCGATGATGCACTTCAACGTTCTGTCGCCGACGGCATCGGCCACCGCTTCGACATCCTCGACGACCGCTTCGTGGTCGTCGTTCGCGAACGCCGTTCGGTTCATCACCATGTCGAACTCGTCGACGTGTTCGAGCAGCCCCTCGACTTCGTTCCGTTTCGCCGCCGAGTTCTGCACTCCGTACGGAAACCCGATGACTGCGACGACGGTTGCCCGGTCACCGAGTATCCGATCGGCGAGTTCGGCGTGATACGGGACCACGACGGCCGAGTGGAACCCGTAATCGAGAACCTCTTGACACAGATCGCGGACCTCGGCTTCGGTCGCGGTCGGATCGACGTTCGTGTGATCGATGAGAGAGGCGACGTCGGTCGGGTCGTCCAGCAGGGTATCTTCGAGTGACATACTCGCGTCTGATACCCGGCGGATAAATATATGCCCCTCAGACACCACAACAGGTATGTCCAAACAGTCGTCCCCGAAACAGGACCTCACTCGGCTCCGGGGGCTTCGTTCTCCAATCGGACCAGATCGTCGAACGTTTCTCGGCGTCTAGTTACGCGCTCGTCGTTGCCGTCGATGGCGACTTCGGCGGGTTTCGGCTGGGAGTGGAACTGGCTGGCGAGATTGATGCCGTACGCGCCGACGTTGCCGATTGCGAGCAGGTCGTTGGCATCCGGGCGCGGAATCGGCCGGTCGGTGCAGAACACGTCGGCGCTGGTGCACAGCGGGCCGCCGACGCTGGATTCGACCGGCTCCCGCTCGCCCCCGGTCACGTTCCGGATGTGGTGATACGAGTCGAACATGGCCGGCCGGACCAACGAGGTGAGCCCGGCGTCGACGCCGACGACCCGCGTCTCCGGGGCCTCCTTGATAGTATTGACCCGGGTGAGGAGCACCCCGGCGTCGGCGACCAGATAGCGGCCGGGTTCCAGCGCGATCGTCGCGTCTATGTCGGCGGTCGCCTCCCGGACCATCTCGGCGGCGGCCTCGATGTCGAGCGGCGGTTCCTCCGGTCGGTAGGGGACGCCGAAGCCGCCGCCGAGGTCGAGGAACTCAAGATCACCCACGCGCTCCGCGAGGTCGGCGACCCTCCGGAGCGCCCGCCGGTGGTCGTCAAGATCCTCGGAGAGGACGCCGCTGCCGACGTGGGCGTGGAGGCCGACGAACTCGAAACGCTCCCGGGCTGACTCGACGAGACCGGGAACCTCCTCGTAGGGAACGCCGAACTTCGCGTCCTTGCCGGTAGCAACCTTCTCGTGATGGCCGGTGCCGATCCCGGGGTTGACCCGCAACGCGAGGCGGCCGTCGAATCCGCGGGCCTCGAGTCGGTCGAGCGTCATCGCCGCACCCGCCGTGATCGTCAGTTCGGGGGCGTCATCGCAGATGTCGACCGCGTACTCGAGATCGCCGTCCGGCGGGTTGACGGCGGTGTACTGGAGGTCCGCCGGGGCGACGCCGGCCTCGAGTGCCCGATACAGTTCCCCTGCGGCGGCACACTCGATATCAGCGCCGGCGTCGTACAGTGTCCGAACGACCGCACGGCCGGTGTTGGCCTTGGCGGCGTACATGACGTGGGCGAACTCGAATGCCGACTCGAAGCGCGCGAAGTTCTCACGGATCCGGTCAAGATCAGTGACGTACAGCGGGGTACCGTGCTCGGCGGCGAGCCGTTCGAGACGGCCGCCGTCCCAGTCGGCGAGCCGCTTGACCGCCGCGGTGTCGACGAGGCTCATTAAAAACATACCCGGGACGGCCGATAACAAGGGTTCCGCTTTCGGACGGCTGCGTCCGCTGTCGCCCGGCGTTGTTTGCGGAGCGCCGTCTAGGCGGGTGCTATCCGTTCGAGGACGCGATCAGTGGTGTCACTCCGCCGCCCCGGATGTCCGGGGAGGTTGGGTCCCCCTCTGGCGCATCCGAGGCGTCGTCGGACGCGGTCGCGTCGTCGGATCCGAATCCGGTATCCGATCTGGGACCGGTGCCGAATTCGAACCTGGAATCGAGATCGGAGTCCGGGTCGCAACCGGCGTCAAAGCCCGAACGACGCCGCCAGTGAGCCGACCCCGTCGTCCTGTCAAGCCGTTGGTGAGTCGACATTGAAACTGCCCTCCGCGACCGCTTCCGTGCTCGGTTCGAGTTCCCGGGGCGGATCGATTAGATTCGCGCGGATAATCAACGCCGTGTTGAAGCAGGCGATCGCGGCCAACGCGAGCGGCCCGCCCGCGACGGCGATGGCAGCCGTCCCTTCGAGTGCGACGGTGACTGTCGCGAGCGCGATCCCGGCCGCGAACTGCAGACCGACAGCGACTATCGTCTCTCGCCAGCGCGAGTCGGTGATCGCAAAGCGGTCCATCATTCCTCAAAACAGCCGCCTGTGGAGCGCCGTATGAGAGGGTTTCAGCCCGCATCCGGGAGACTCAAACGGACCGGAACACGCGTATCGTGTCCCGTGCCGTCGGCTCGCGGATCAGTTGGGCGAATCCGAGGCCGGTGAAGACCGACTTCCAATCGCGGTGATACAGCGGGAACTCGTCGTCGACGTAGCTCACGGCCGCGTTCCCTCGGCCGCGGTCGGGGCTATTGCCCTCGTTTTCGGCGGTAATAAGCAGGTCGCCGGTGATCCGTGCGACCGCCTCGAATACCCACTCCTCGTCGGGGTGAATGTGCTGGAGTGTCTCGACGGAATAAACGACGTCGAACTCGTCATCGGGGATTTCGGGGAGAACGTCCTCGAGCGCGCCGGTCCGGAACGTCCCCGTCGCGGCGAGGCCGGGGTACGCCTCGGCCATCACCTCGAACGCCGCGTCGTTGATGTCGATACCGGTGAGGGTCCCGTATCCGTGTTCGCGGAGGTGTGCGAGGTGACGTCCCGATCCACACCCGAGCTCGAGAATCGCGGCATCGTCGTCGACGTAGTGCGGGAGGACGCTCACAAGCGTCTCGCTCACCTCGTTCGGCCCGATATCCGCGTAGTACGCTGGGGAATACATCCCGTCGCGTTCGACCCAGTCTCGCCGGACATCGTCCGGGTCCATACGTGGGCGAAACACGCTCGAGCAAATAAGTGGCCGCATCCGCGGCGGCTGGCTACTTAAAGGGTCGCGAGGACGCCGACGCTCTCAAGTAACAGCCATCCGACGAACCCGCCGTAGAGGAGAAGCATCCCCCGCGCCTCGCGGTCGGTGATCGTCATGCCTGTCCGAGCGATAGTAAAGAGAATGATCGTGGAGACAACCAGAAAGGCCATCATCGGCACCGCGGCGGTGAACGAGACCGGCGTCGCACCGGCGAGGACGACGCCGGCCGGCACGGCAACCAATAGATCGAAGACGTTACTCCCGAGGACGTTCCCGAGCGAGACGGCCGGTTCATTGATTCGCGCCGCCGCGACACTTATAAGTGCATCGGGAAGACTCGTCGCCGCCGCGACGACGGTCAGCCCCCACAGGAACGAGGGCGTTCCGAAGGCGTCGCCGAGGCCGACAGCGGCGAAAACGAGTCCCTCTATGCCCGCGATGATAAGCCCGATTCCGCCGAGTAGGAGCACCCACTCGAGGAGTAGCCCGCGGCGATCCAACGAGACGCGTCCGACATCAGCATCGCTTACCTCGAGATACTGAATAAAGATGTACAGGCCATACAGCGCCAGAAGTGACAGCGCGAGCGGGCGCGTGATATTACCTTGGAGGCCGTCACCCGGCGTGGGGTAATAGATCACCGCGAGCGCGAAGACGAGAAACAGCGCGGCGACTGAGAGCATGTAGAACTGGGCCTCCTTATACACAACGTCACGGCCGGTGTCCAACGTCCCGTCGGATAGCAGCGCGGACAGCGCCGGGATGACAAGGATGTTGAACACCGCGGAGCCGACGATGACGCCGACGCCGAGTTCGAATTCGCCGTACCGGATCGTCGAAATAATGGTACTCGCGATTTCGGGGGCCGACGACCCGACGGCCGCGAGGATTGCTCCCTGGATGAGCCTCGGGAGCCCGTAGTGTTTTGCGAGCCGTCCGGAGGCGCGTTCGAGCGCCGAGGAGCCTCCCCAGACGACGATTGTGCCGACGAGGCCGATGGCAGCGAGCGTGGCGATCCCGGCCATCTCAGTTGAGAGTGACCTCGTCGTGGGCCGCATTCCGGAGCGCGTCCGATCGGCCGTGGGTTCCGGGGGCGACCGCAACGGTGTGAAGTCCGCGCTCGGCGGCAGTCTCGAGGACCGGCTTGAAATCGGTGTCTCGCGAGACAATAATCACGGTGTCGATCCGCCCGGCGACGGTGGCCTCGACGGCCTCAACGGCGAGTTTCACGTCCACGTCACCGCTCGTGGTCACGACCTCGAACCCGCGGGCCTCGGCCGCTTGGATCAGCGCGCTGCCGGCGTTCGCGTCGACGTAGACCCGCGACAGCGCGACCGTCCCCTCCTCTCGCGCCAGCGCCCGGAGGTCGTCAAGATCGACGTCGAACTCCGGGCGGAAGACGTTCGGGCCGTCGACGAAGATCCCGACCCGCGTCTCGCGGCCGAGAAGCCGCTCGAACAGTTTCATACGCCGTCTCGGGGGGCACCCGACAAATAAATACCCACTCGTGTCTCCGAGGTGTGGGTGCGACGCTCAACCGCCCGTGCCGGAGGGTCGTCGGAGCCGACAGCCCTACGTTTCCGACCGGAGACACGACACCCATGCGCTTCGAGATACCCGAGGACTGCCGGTACCTGGAGACCCACGAGTGGGCCCGCCGGAGGGGTGAGCACCTTCGGATCGGGGTCACGGATTTCGCACAGGACGAACTCGGCGACGTCGTCTTCATCGAACTCCCCGCGGTCGGCGACCGGATCGAGGCCGGCACCCCCTTCGGCGTCGTCGAGTCGATCAAGGCGGTGTCGGACCTCTACGCCCCGGTCTCGGGGGAGGTCACCGCGGTCAACGGCGATGTCGTCGACGCGCCCGACCGCCTCAACCAGGATCCCTTCGGAGAGGGGTGGCTTCTCGACATCGATCCGGCCGACGACTCGGGGTTCGACGATCTACTCTCTCCCGAAGAATACGAGGCGCAGATCGAGTAAGCGAACGCGGGACGGTTGCGTCGGTTAAAAATATAAAAACGCCGCGCTCAGTCGTCAGAGGCGACGTGTCCGGGCTGTTCGCCGTCGGCAGTCGGCGTCACCGATTCGGGGAGGTCGGTCCGGACGTCGGCCTCCTCTCGCTCCTCGATGATTTCGGCGTAGGCGTCGGGCATCACCTTGACGAACTTCCCGAGTTCTTCCTCCCAGTTCTCCAGGATGTACTCGCCGCGATCCGAGTCGGTGTGGGCGACGTGGTTCTCGACGAGCCGGCGGAGCATCGTCCGATCCTTGCGGTCCAATTCGTCGGTCGTCGAGACCATCCCGTAGTTGACCGTCTCCTCGAAGTCGCCGTCCCGGTCGAGGACGTAGGCGATACCACCAGACATCCCGGCTGCGAAGTTCTTGCCAGTCCGGCCGAGGCAGGCGACGACGCCGCCGGTCATGTACTCACAGCCGTGATCGCCGACGGATTCGACGACGGCCTTGACGCCGGAGTTTCTGACGCCGAAGCGCTCGCCCGCCATCCCGTTGATGTAGGCCTCGCCCTGGGTCGCCCCGTAGAGGGCGACGTTGCCGACAAGAATGTTCTCCTCCGGCTCGTAGGGCGCGTCGTTGGGCGTGTTGATCACCAACTTGCCGCCCGAGAGCCCCTTGCCGACGTAGTCGTTCGCGGTGCCGGTGAGCTCCATCGTGACGCCGTCCTGAAGGAACGCCCCGAAGCTCTGGCCGGCGGTGCCGCCAAAGTCGATTCGGACCGTGTCGTCGGCGAGGCCGTCGATGCCATGGCGCTTCGAGATCTCGTTCGAGAGCGTCGCGCCGACGGCGCGGTTGACCGTTGAGATGTCCCGATCGATGTACACCGGTTCGCCGGACTCGATCGCCGCCTCGGCCTCCTCGATGAGGTCCCAATCGAGGGCGTCTTCGATCTCGTGGGTCTGCGGCTCGGTCTTGTAGCGATTGTCTCCGGCCGGCTCCGCGAGGATCGCGGAGAGATCGAGCTTTCTGGCCTTCTCCTGTTCGACGTCGTCGCGCTGTTCAAGCGCGTTGACACGGCCGATCATCTCCTCGACGCTCTTGAAGCCGAGATCAGCCATGATCTCCCGCAGTTCCTGGGCGATGAACGTCATGTAGTTGATGACGTGCTGTGGTTCGCCGGGGAACCGCTTGCGGAGGTCCTCGCGTTGGGTCGCGACGCCGACCGGGCAGGTGTTCTCGTGGCACTGCCGAGCCATCACACAACCCGAGGTGACGAGTGATGCCGTCCCGAAGATGTACTCCTCGGCGCCGAGGAGCGCGCCGACCGCCACGTCGTAACCGGTCTTCATACCGCCGTCGACGGTGACCTTGATCCGCGAGCGCAGATCCGTCGAACGGAGCATCTGGTTGGCTTCAGCGAGGCCGAGTTCCCACGGCAGGCCGGCGTTCTTAATCGAGGTTTTCGGCGACGCGCCCGTCCCCCCGGAGTGTCCGGAGATGTGGACAACGTCGGCGTTGGCCTTTGCGACGCCCGCTGCGATGGTGCCGATGCCGGCCTCCGAGACCAGCTTGACGTTGATATCCGCCTCGGGGTTGGCCGCCTTCAGATCGTGGATGAGCTGTTTGAGATCCTCGATGGAGTAGATGTCGTGTAGCGGCGGCGGCGAGATGAGACCGACGCCCGGCGTCGAGTACCGGACGTGAGCGATCATCTCGTTGACCTTCTTGCCGGGGAGGTGTCCGCCCTCGCCGGGCTTTGAGCCCTGGGCCATCTTTATTTGGATCTCGTCGGCGCTCGTCAGGTACGTCGATGTGACGCCGAAGCGACCCGACGCGACCTGCTTGACGCTGCATTCTTTTTCGGTGCCGAATCGCTCGGGCGGTTCGCCACCCTCGCCGGTGTTGGATTTCCCGCCCAGTCGGTTCATCGCTATGCAGTTGTTTTCATGGGCCTCCGGCGAGATGCTGCCCAGGCTCATCGCGGCCGTCGAGAACCGCTCGACGATCTCCTCGACAGGTTCGACGTCCTCGAGGTTGACCGGGTCGCGGTCCGAATCGAACTCGAGCAGCCCCCGGAGCGTCTGGAGGTGCTCGGTCTGATCGTTCATCTGCTCTGCGAACTCCAGATACTCCTCGTAGTCGCCGCTCCGGACCGCCTTCTGGAGCGTCCCCACGGACTCGGGGTTCCACTCGTGGAACATCCCCGAGGATCGGTGCTCGTACTCGCCCTGCAGTTCGAGTTCGGGATTGTCGGCGAATGCGACCTCGTATCGTTTCCGGAGGTCGGCCTCGATGTCGTCGATGTCGACGCCCTCGGTCCGGGCCGTCGTCCCCTCGAAGTACTGGGCGACGAAATCGGAATCGAGGCCGACGGCCTCGAAGATCTGTGCGCCTTGGTAGGATTCAACCGTCGAGATGCCCATCTTCGCCATCGTCTTGAGGAGGCCGTCCTCGACGGCTCCGATGTAGGCTTCGATCGCCCGCTCCTCGTCGGCCCCGTCCGGACCGGCGACGATGTCGGAGATCGACTGGTAGGCGAGATACGGGTTCACGGCGCCAGCGCCGTAGCCGATGCAGGTCGCAACGTGGTGGACCGCGCGCGGATCGCCCGACTCAAGCACGATGCCGACGTGATTTCGGAGGCCGTTTCTGACGAGGTGGTGGTGGACGCCACCGGTCGCGAGCAGCGCGGGGATGGGAATGGCGTTGGGGCCCGCGTTTCGGTCGGACAAGGTGATGATGTCGTGTTCCTGTGCCGCGATTGTCGCCTCCCGGCGAACGTCCCGAACGGCGGTCTCGAGGTCGTCCTCAGGATCGAACGTGATGTCGATGACGGCGGTGGAGAGGTCGCTGTCGAAGTTCTTGATCGCGGCCGTCTGTGCGTCGGTAAGTACCGGAGAGTCAGCGACCAACTGCTCGGCGTGCTCCGGCGTCTCGTCGAGAAGGTTCCGCTGGTACCCGAGCCGAGTTTCCATCGAGGTGACAAGTTCCTCGCGGATGTAGTCCAGCGGCGGGTTCGTGACCTGCGCGAAGAGTTGTTTGAAGTACGTGAACAGCGGCCGGTTGAACTGCGAGAGAACGCTGAGCGGTGTGTCGTCGCCCATCGACCCGACGGGGTCTTTTCCTTTCGTCGCCATCGGCTCGATGAGGTGGCTCATCTCGTCTTCCGTGTAGCCGTACAGCGCCTGCTGGGAGCGGATCGAGTCAACCGGGTCCCGGGGCGCGGCCTCTTCGGCGTCAGCGACGGCTTCAAGCGAGACTTGGCGTTCGTCCACCCACTCGCCGTACGTTTCATCGACGAGGTTGTCGAAGATCTCCTCGTCGGGGATGACGCGCCCCTCCTCGGGGTCGGCAACGAACAGTTGCCCTGGCTGAAGCCGGTCTCGGCGTTCGATCTCGCCGAAGTCATACTCAAGAGCGCCCGCCTCGCTGGCCATGACGAGCGTGTTGTCCGTCGTCACGTCGTAGCGACAGGGCCGAAGCCCGTTTCGGTCGAGAACGGCGCCGATCCGGTCGCCGTCGGTCGCGGCGACCAACGCCGGACCGTCCCAGGGTTCGACAAGGGAGGCGTGGTAGTCGTACCACTCGCGGCGATCCTCCGAGACCCGGTTGGCTTCGCCGCGCCAGGCCTCGGGGATCAACATCCGGAGGGCGTGCGGCATCTCCCGGTCGCCCGCCATCAGGAGTTCGAGGGCGTTGTCGACGGAGGCGGTGTCTGACTGCTCGGGATCGTTGATGATCGGCCGCAACGTTTCGATGTCGTCGCCGAAATCGGGGTGTTCGAGGTCGTCCTCGCGGGCCCGCATCCAGTTGATATTGCCCTGGATCGTGTTGAACTCGCCGTTGTGGATGATGTTGCGGTAGGGGTGTGAAAGGTGCCACGCACCGAGGGTGTTCGTCGAGAACCGGGCGTGAACCATCGCGAACGTCGAGCGAACGCGGTCGTCAAGCAGATCCGGGTAGTACGCCGACAACTGCTCGGCTGTCAGGAGGCCCTTGTAAACAACCGTTTCACGGTCGAGCGAACAAATATAGAAGCGGGCCGCGCCCTCGAAGGTGCGCTTTTCCACAGTCGTCTCGAGGTCGCGCCGGGCGACGTACAGCGCACGGTCGAAGGCGTCCTCGTCGAGATCGGAGCGAACGAAAAACTGGACAACGGCGGGTTCGGATTCGATCGCCGTCTCGCCGAGAAGGGCGTTGTCGGTCGGTACTTCCCGCCAGGCGAACACGTCGAGATCGTGTTCGGCGAGGACGTGTTCGGTGAGGTCTTGCAGACGTGCGATCGCTCTTTCCTCTGGGGGCATGAACACCGAGCCAACGGCGTACTCGCCGGCGTCGGGGAGGGACTCAATCTCGTCGTCAAAGAACTCGTGGGGCGTCTGTAGGAGGATGCCAGCGCCGTCGCCGGTGTTCTCGTCGGCCCCCGTTGTACCGCGGTGTTCGAGATTCTCGAGCAGTTCGATGCCATCGGCTACCGTGCCGTGGGACCGGTCACCGTCGAGGTCCATGACGACGCCGACCCCGCAGTTCGCGCGGGAGTCGCCCGGGTCCGCGAGCCCGTCGGTGGCCGCGGAGCGGTCTATTGGCTCAGACATAGAGGTATGTAGTAAGTACCGCATCAAGAGACTTCCCCTCAAAGTATAATGGTAAGATTATTTCATACAAGGAGATATAATGTAATTGATCCTCTTGTTGGCTCGCGCCACACAAGATGCCTCTGCGTGTGTTTGCTGTCGCGCACTGTCGACCAATCGGTCGGACCTGCGCGTTCCTACGTCTTAATCGAACGGAGCGGTAGGTTCAATTGCCAGGCGGCGGAAGACGCGATATGTATTCGGTCGTCGGGTGCCGGGAGTGTCACGCCCTCTGGATCATCGAGGGACGACCGGAAACGACACAGTGTCCGCGCTGTCGACGGCGACACCAGTTTTCGAAGCTCCGAGCGTTCGCAGAGACGGACGACGCCGACGCCGCCGCCCGCGTCAGAAGTTCGATGCTCGCCGAGCGCGCTGATGACGGAGAACTTATCGACCCCGACGAAGTCGACGTTGAGGGGGTCGGAATGGACGACGTCGAGTACCTCTCGGCGTCCGGAGTCGACCCCGATGCGGTGTCGGCCGCCGGGGAACGATCCGAACGCGGGAACCGCTCCTCGCGAAGCCGGAAGCAGACCGTTCTGGACGGGCTGACGGAACTCGACACGCCGACGGAGGCGGACATCGTCGAGTACGCGACCGCGGCCGGTGTCCCCGAACCGGCCGTCGAACGGATGCTTGAGAAACTCCGTCGGGCGGGCGAAGTGACCCGAACCGACGGGGTGTATAGGCGGCTGTGACCCGTCGAACCGGTCGTTCTCGAGGGTCGTGTCCGGATACGTTCGGGGGGGTCTGCCGTGAGTAGTGACGAGGAGTACCGGTTTCATCCGGAGGACTTCGACGGCGACGACGACCCCGAAACGCCGGTCGGTCGCGCCCCGCTCGTCATCGTCGGGAGCCTCGGCGTCGGGGTCGGCTTGTTCCTCGTAGACCAGTTCGTCGATCCGATTACGGTGTCGGGCGTAGACCTCAGCCTCGCGATCCTCGCCGCCATGGTTCTGTCGCTCGGGTTGCTCGTCGGGGGGCTCTCCTACGCGAGACAGGGACGAGTCCGACTCGGCGTCGTCCACGCTGTCGGCGCGTTCGGGTGGCTTTCGGTCGCCGTCGGAACGGCGCTTTCGAGCGCCGTTGCGCTCGTCGCTGGCGGCGGTGCGTTAGTGATCGGGGCCGGGGCGTTGCTTCTCTTGACGTGGCACTCGCGGGGGTGAAACGTTGATGCGGAGTGCCACCCTCCGACCACTATTTATATACACGTCCGACCGTCGCTACATGTAGCCGAGGTCGCGCAGCCGTTCCATCAGGTCCTCCTTGTCCTGGGCGCGGCCGGCGCGTTCGGTCGTATCCTCGAGATTCTGCAGCCAGGCGGGCTCCTCGTCGCTCTTTTCGGTCGAGATCTCGCTGCCGAGCGAGCGGAATCCGGCGAAGTACTTCGGCGAGACGGGGATGTCATCGTGCGTGAGGTCGTTCGGCAGGTCGTTGTAGTCTTGGGGCACGTAGCCGTCGTCGGGGAAGTCCTCGACCGTCTCGGGAACGACGTAGTACCAGAAGGCGTCCCACACGTCGGCCTCGTCGAACTGCAGGATGGGCTGGATGCGGTCGTGCGGGGGGTAGATATCGGGGTCGTGCCGCGGCGAAAAGAACGTCTCCTCTGCGCGGGCGTCCTGTTCGTCCCAGCGGATGCCCGAGATGATACCGTCGATGCCGCGCTCCTCGAGGGTGTTGTTCAGCGCGACGGTCTTCAGCAGGTGGTTCCCGACGTAGGTGTCCAACAGGAAGGGGAACGTCTCCTCCTCGTACTCGAGGATGTTTCGGATGTGGTGGCGATTGTGCTCCGAGAGGTCGGCGACCTCGATGTCGTCGCCGGGGTCGAGGCCGTGCTCGTCGACGTACTCGCCGATATCGTCGTTTCGCGCGAACACGACATCGAGGTCCCACTCCTCGGCCCACCGGTCGACGAACTCGAGCAGCTCGTCGAAGTGCTGGTAGTGGTCGATGAACACCGCGGGCGGGAGGTCGTACCCGTACTGCTCGGCGACCTCCTTGACGAAGTACAGCGTCAGCGTCGAATCCTTCCCGCCGGTCCACATGATCGCGGGGTTGTCGTACTCATCGAGGCCCGTCGCGACGACCTCGATCGCCTTCTCGAGTTTGTCCTCCAGTTCGGGGTAGTCCGCGGCGGACTCGTTTTCCCCGTCGGTGTACGATACGTCGACGTACTCCTGAAGATCGCTCATGATGTGTAATTAGATATAATTACCGGAGTAAAGGATGTTTCGGGTTCGGCGAAGTTGGCGGCGGGTCGCGACACTGCGTACTGGCTATGAGCAATGAGTTCTGGCTTCAGGGATCTCGGAGGCCACAAACGGATCCCGACAGTATATAAATGCGCGCGGCCGAACGAACACTAACGCGACCCCGTGGCCGCCCCGGCGGCCGGACGCGAACGCCACAACAATGAGTGAACAAGAACTCGGAATCACGGAGAGCAAAGAACACAACCCGGGCGAGTGGTACGCCGAGGTCGTACAGAAGGCCGGGCTCGCCGACTATGCGCCGATGGGCGGGTTCATCGTCACTCGCCCGCGGGGGTACGCCCTCTGGGAGCGACTCAAGAGCCACCTCGACGGCTGGTTCAAGCAGACCGGCGTTCAGAACAGCTACTTCCCGATGTTCATCCCCGAATCGTACCTCGAACGCGAGAAGGACATCGTCGAAGGGTTCGACCCCGAGGTCGCGTGGGTGACCCACGGCGGCCACGACGAACTCGAAGAGCGCCTTGCCGTTCGGCCGACCTCCGAATCGATCATCACGCCGTTCATCGCCAAGTGGGTTCGCAGCCATCGCGATCTACCTATGCGGCTCAACCAGTGGTGTTCGGTCGTCCGCTGGGAGGCCACCGAGACGAAGCCGTTCTTCCGGACCAAGGAGTTCCTCTGGCAGGAGGGCCACACCGCTCACGCGACCGACGAGGACGCCTGGGAAGAAACGATGACGCGGCTAAACCAGTACAAACGCCTCTACGAGGAGGTGATGGCGATCCCCGGCATGAAAGGCCGCAAGCCCGACCACGACAAGTTCCCCGGCGCGGAGACGACGACGACAATCGAGGCGCTGATGCCCGACGGCAAGTCGGTCCAGGCGAGCACGAGCCACCACCTCGGGACCTCCTTTGCTGAGGCGTTCGACATCACCTACACCGACGAGGACGAGAACGAACGGACGGCCCACACCACCTCGTGGGGGCTCTCCTGGCGCGCGCTCGGCGCGTTGATCATGACCCACTCTGACGACCAGGGTCTCGTGGTCCCGCCCGCACTCGCCCCCACCCAGGTCGTCATCGTTCCGATCTGGCAGGCCGACACCGAGACCGATGTAAAGGAGTACGCCGCTGATCTGGCGGCCGAACTCGACGACGAGTTTCGCGTCGAGTTCGACGACCGCGACGGGCGTAACCCCGGCTTCAAATTCAACGAACACGAACTCAACGGCGTTCCGCTCCGGATCGAGATCGGCCCCAACGAGGTCGAGGATAATGAAGCGACCCTCGTCCACCGCCCCGACGGCGAGAGCGAGGTCGCGGGACGGGCGGGGATCGTCGATGCGGTTGATACGGCCCTCGATACCGTCTACGCCAAACTCTACGCCGCCGCCGAGGAGAACGTAGAGGAGAACGTCCGCGAGGCCCACGGTCGTGGCGAGATACTCGGAACGATCGGTCGCCACGGCGGCTACGTCAAGACCGGCTGGTGCGGCGACGAGGCCTGCGAGGCCGTCATCAAAGAGGAGATCGCCGCCGAGATTGTCATGCTCCCGCTTGACGAGGATGCGGAGCCGGTTCACGACACCTGCGGGATCTGTGACGAACCGGCCGAGGAGACCGCCTACTTCGCGAAGTCGTACTAACTGGACGCCCCGGAACGCCGCCGGCTGATTTTTCTTCTCTCGACACAAATCGCCGTTATGCAGCGAGTCAGCACCCGCGATGTCGACCCATCGGAGCCGGTCGAGGACGTGTTCCTCGGGTTGCTCGCCTCGGGCGAGGAAACGAGCCTGCAACACTTCGAGATTGATCCCGGTGCAACGGTCCCGGAGCACAGCCATCCCCACGAGCAGACCGGCTTCGTTTATGAGGGGACGCTGACGTTCGTCTCCGGCGGCGAGACGGTCGTCGTCGAAGCCGGGGACTCGTTTTCGATACCCGGCAACGAGCCGCATTCGGCGGAAAACAGGAGTGACGTTCCGGTTCGGGGTATCGACGTGTTCGCCCCGCCTCGAACCGATCCCGACTGGGTCGAGTAGCCCTTTCTGCCGTAGCTAGGCCATCTCGTGGATGTTCTCGACGACGACGTCGGCGTACTCGCTCGTCGCGAGTTTCTCGGCGCCCTCGACCTGCCGTTCGATGTCGTAGGTGACCTTCCGGTCGACGATCGCCTGCTCGACGGCGTCGCGGACGAGGTCGGCGGCGTCGTCCCAGCCGATGAACTCGAGCATGATGCGGCCCGAGAGGATCATCGCGGTGGGGTTGACTTTGTCCTGGCCAGCGTACTTCGGCGCGGAGCCGTGAACGGGTTCGGCCAGGACGCGGCCGTCACCGAGGTTGATGCCCGGCGCGATGCCGAGGCCACCGATCTGAGCGCCACAGGCGTCCGAGAGATAGTCGCCGTTGAGATTCGGCAGCGCCAACACGTCGTATTGGTCGGTTCGGGTGAGGATCTGCTGGAGCATGTTGTCGGCGATGCGGTCGTTGACGACGACGGCGTCCTCGGGCTGTTCGCCGCCGCGCTCCTCCCAGAGGGTGTCCTCGGTGATGACCTCGTCGCCGTACTCCTCGCGGGCGACCTCGTATCCCCAGTCGCGGAAGGCGCCCTCGGTGAACTTCATGATGTTGCCTTTGTGTACCAGCGTGACCGAATCGCGGTCGTTGTCGAGGGCGTAGTCGATCGCTTTCCGGACGAGTCGTTTGGTACCGAACTCGGTGATCGGCTTGATACCGATGCCGACGGGGCCGTCGTGAATCGTCGAGTCGAAGCCCATCTCGTCTTCGACAAACTCCTTGACCTGTTGGACCTCGTCGGTGCCGGCCTCCCACTCGATGCCGGCGTAGACGTCCTCGGTGTTCTCCCGGAACGACACCATGTCCATCCGCTCGGGGCGCTTGACGGGCGAGGGGACGCCCTCGAGGTGGTAGGTCGGCCGGATGTTCGTATAGAGGTCGAGTTTCTTCCGCAACGCGACGTTGAGGCTCCGGAATCCGGCTCCGACGGGCGTCGTCAACGGGCCCTTGATCGAGACCTTAAATTCCTTGAGCGCCTCGACGGTCTCCTCGGGGAGGTTCTCGTCGTAGTGTTCGCGGGCGGATTCGCCGGCGTAGACGCGCATCCAGTTGATTTCGCGACCGGTCTCCTCCGCAGCGGCTTCCAGGACCTTCTGGGCCGCGGGACCGACATCGGTCCCGATCCCGTCGCCGTGGATGATCGGAATAATGGGGTCGTCGGGTACGACGAGTTCGTCATCCTCCGTTACGTCGATCTTCGATCCCTCCGACGGCACCTCGACTTTGTCGTAGTCCATACCGAACTGGTTTGCAGGGCCCCGTCAAAGGCGTACCGCTATCGTGGCGAATTACACATGAAAGATGCTGATGAATCTGCAAGCGGCCTCGGACGGCGTTAAGACGGGCTCTCAGAGGTTTCACCGATCCCGCTGTGACGGATTCGAGAGGCGATCCTTTATATTACAGAGCGTCCGAAACGTGATATGACGCTCGACCCGGTCCACTTCGAGGGGATCGCACGGCTCGCGGGCCGGATCAGCCAACGCGTCGACTCGACAGAGCACGAAGCCGTCGCCGAAACCGTCTTCGAGGAGTTTCTCGACCCGCTGTACCACAACGGTCGGCAGATCCTCGAACCGGTCGGGGAACTCCGGCGCCGACGGATCGACATCGAAGACGCCGCGCTACGGGAATCGCCGTTCCCGACCCAGCACGGACTCGACTCCGGAACAATCAATCCGACGACGTTCACCAATGGCCTGGTCCTCGACGTGGCTCAGGCCGCGATGGCGGCCGTCCCCTCCGATCTCGAGTTACACCGGTCGCGGTCCGTGGTCACGACCGCACACTCGAACGATCCGACGGTCGACTGTGGTGAGGACGAGTGGTCGGCGTTCGACAGCGGCTACTCGCGGGGCCGCGTCCTCCAAGCACCGCGTGTCAACCGGTACGAGGAGGCGGTCGTCCACGCGCTCTCGTTGTACCTCGCGGAAGTATCCCACGCGACGCTTCAGGCCGACGTCGTCGACGATCTGTTGATCCTTGACGGCCCGATCTATCCGAAGGGGCTGCTCGCGTGGGCGGATCGACACCCGGAACTCGCGGAACTGCTCGTCGAGGAGGAACGCCCGCGGGACGTGATCGCCCGCTACATCGGATTGGTGGAGCGCTTCGCCGACCGCGGCGTCCCGCTGTCCGGATTCATAAAGAACGGCGGTTCAAAGGTTATCACCCGCGCCGTCCGTGGGAAGACGCGCGCGCCTTGGGTGGACGATGCGGCGTTCTTCGAGCGCGTCCTCAAGCGCACAGACGCTGACGGCGACCGCCTGACCGACCAGTTGACGTTCACCAACTGGTTTCGCTCCCGCGGCGGCGTCGACGAACCGCTCTCAGCGGATGGCGATGCGCTCGGCCTCGCACGCTCGCGCGCTCCCGAGGAGTATGAAGTGACGTTCTTTTGCGTGTACGACCCCCGAAGCGAACTCCTGTTTCGGGTTGAGGCCCCGGCGGTATTCACCCGCGATCCGGAGACGCGGAAAGCGTTGACGATGCAGTTCCTCCGTGACATCGCCCACGAGGGCGGGCCGCCGCTCGCGGTCGCGAAGGCCGACGAACTGGCCCGGATCAGCCGCGAGGAGCGGGCGGCCCTGATTCGGTCGATAGAACAGCGCTTCGACGCCGACCGCGACCGGAGCTACGACGACGAGCGCTGGGGACTCGTCGCCTGAGCGGGGCGGGGTCGGTCGATCTATCCCGTCCGTCTCACGGGGTCGCGTCGTCGACACCGAGGGCGATTTCGACGTCGACTTCGGGAACGCCGAGTCTGGCGAACTGCGTCCGGATGTGGGACTTCGCCGCCTCGATGGCGCGATCACGGTCGGCGAAGCCACGTGGCATCGGCGATTCGAAGGCCACCCGCTTTTCTTCGCCGCCGATCCGCTGGAGTTGGCCGCCGCTTTCGACCTCGTAAAAGGCGTCGCAGACCCACACGTACGGCGCGTCGTCGTCCGGCGCGCCACGGAACGTCGGCGGCTCCTCGCCGGGTTCGTACAGCGTCCCCGTCAGGGCCGTTCCGCCCGCCGAACCACGGATCCGAAGCATACCCGACGTTGGCGGAGCACGAATAAAAGGGGCGCGGCGGCCGGCCGCTCTCATCCCCCGCCGATCGGTCCCGACCCGGCGGCGGCTCGCGCCCCCGCTACTGGACCCCGACATCCCGGACGGACTTGACGTTGAGGCCCGTTCGGGCGCCGTTGTGACGGTACTCGACGTAGACGAGTCGGTCGTCGTACGCGTCAAGCGGCAGCAGATACGTCGATCCGTCGGCAAAACCAAGCCAAAAGAGGATGTCAGAATCTCCGGGTGTGTCCTCGATAACCCGGACCTCGACGACATCGCCGTTCTCGCCACGCTCTCTCGTCTCGTGTACCTCACCCTTGAGCCGGCGTGAGGTCTTCCCGACGGAGACGAAGAGGTTCACCGTCGCACCAACACTCACATCGCGTAGTTTGTTCGGGACCCGGAGCATTGCGGTTCTCGGAGATGCCTCTGCCTAGAAGTGGGGGACGGGGGTGTTTTATACCTCTGTCAGACTCGGCCGGTGAGTCTCGGCTGCTCTACGATGAGCCCCGACAGATCACCGGCTGCGCGTCCGGGAAACTCCGGGGCAACGGAAAGCGGCAACGTCGATCCGGATCAATGCCGCCACGCCGACACCGAATCCGCAGTGATCCGATCGACGGCCGTCTCGGCGGCCACCGCCGGAGGATAGATGATGTTGTCGACGTGACCCAAGTGGGCGTAGTCCTGTTCGCCGTCGCGAGCGATCCGGGCCAGCGTCCGGGTTTCCTCCGACAGTTCCTTCGTGAGTTCACATACCGCGAGATTGGTCGCCGTATCGTTGGTGACGCCCAACACCGCGCCGGCGAGCGTCGGGTTCGCCTCCTCAAACACGTCGATGTCAGTACCGTCGCCTTGAATCACGTTGCTTGCCAGATGTTGTGGGAAGTGTTCGCACTGTTCTGCGTCTCGTTCGATCACAGAGATTGTGTGTTGACCGGGATTCAGTTCCGCGGCGGCGTGGCGCCCGACACGCCCGCCACCGACGATGATGATGTGGTCGCTCATTATCTGTCGTCTCTTGTATTAACAGGTGTGTTTAGCATACATAAGTACCATCTACTACTCAAATATTACCAGTACATAAACTTTAGAGCAATCTATACGAAAATACGTAGATTCACTTCCCACGGTTTCCGGCTGAGCTATGCATCTGTGGCCGCGAAACACAGTATACTCACAACCACGGTCTGTGGCATTTACTCCCCCTCCGAACGCACGCCCCCCATTCGCGACGGTGGCGAGAACTCAAAACGCCTAAGTCGCTCGCCGACGCTGGCCCGAGTATGCGACACCGCGTGCTCGTCCGTCACCCCCGCGCTGACGACAGCGAGCGCGCCGTCCCGACCGCCTTCTCGAAAGCCAAACGTCCGTAGCTCGGTCTGTGGCGGGCGTGGCGTCCCGTTGCAGGTCGACCCCGGTCACGGACGGACGGTCGACGGCTACGTCCGACGAACCTCTATCCACGAATCACATCCGACGAACCCACACCCCACGATCACACCGACACAATCATGACACACGACACGTTTACCGGCGTCTTCCCCGCGATGACCACGCCGTTCCACGACGACGAGAGCATCGACAACGACACCCTCCGCGCGCACGCCCAGCGGCTCGAAGCCGCCGGCGTCGACGGGGTGGTTCCCGTCGGCACGACCGGCGAGTCGGCGACGATGACCCACGACGAACACGTCGAAGTCATCGAGACGGTCGCCGACGCGGTCGAGGATGTCCCCGTCATCGCTGGCTCGGGGTCGAACAACACGCGCGAGGCGCTCGACCTCTCCGAGCGGGCCGCCGCCGCCGGCGCCGACGGCCTGCTGTTGATCTCGCCGTACTACAACATCCCCGAACCGGAGGGAATGGAGGCGCACTTCCGGGCCGTCGCCGACGCGGTCGATCTCCCACAGATCATCTACAACGTCCCCGGTCGAACCGGGCGCAACATCGCCGTGGAGACGGCCGCCTCGCTGGCCGAACACGAGAACGTCGTCGGCTACAAGGCCGCAAGCGGCGATCTAAACCGGACGAACGAGGTCATAGAGCGTACGCAAAATGAGAACTTCGCCGTGCTGTCGGGCGACGACGCGCTCACCCTGCCGATCGTCGCCCAGGGCGGCTCCGGCTGTATCAGCGTCGCGGCGAACGTCGAACCCGAACGCACCGTTGCGCTGGTCGGATCAGCGCTGGCAGGCGACTTCGAGCGCGCCCGCGAACTGCAGTACGAACTCGGCGACCTCTTCCGGACGCTGTTCATCGAGACTAACCCCATCCCGATCAACGAGGCGATGGAGCTGCGGGGGATCCACCCGTCGACGATGCGCTCGCCGCTGAACCCCCTCCAGCCAGAGCACCGCGAGACCCTCCGGAACGTGCTTGAGGACCTCGAACGATGAACGTCGTCGTCGTCGGCGCTACCGGCCGAACCGGCAGCGAGATCGTCGCCGAAGCGAGCGGTCGCGGCCACGATGTCGTCGGGGTCGCCACTGCCTCGGACACCGTCGAGGACGTGCGCGTGTACCCGAACGATGATCTTCCCGAGTTGCTCGACGACGCGGACGCGGTCGTGGACTTCACCGTCCCCGAGGCGACGCGGGAGTACGCCGGGGTGGTCGCCGAGGCGGGCGTCCCCTACATCGTTGGGACGACCGGTTTCGAGGAGTCAGGGATCGAGGCACTCCGGGCGGCCAGCGAGTCGACCGCCGTATTGAAAGCCTCGAACTTCGCCCGCGGCGTGCAGGCGCTCCTTCGGGTGGTTGAGGCCGGCACCGAGGCGCTACCCGACTACGACGTCGAACTCACGGAGACCCATCACAATGGCAAGCGAGACGCACCGAGCGGCACCGCAAACACGATCCTCGATGTCGTCGATTCGGCCCGGGAAGCGGAACTGAAGCGCACCCACGGCCGGGAGGGTGAGCACCCGCGCGAGGAATCGGCGGTCGGCGTCCACGTCCGCCGGGCCGGAACCATCCGCGGCGAGCACGAACTCATGTTGGCCGGCAACGACGAGGTCCTGACGCTGACCCATCGGGCCGAGTCGCGGCGCGTCTTCGCCGCCGGTGCCGTCGACGCCGCCGAGTGGCTCGCCGACCGGGAGCCAGGGTGGTACGAGTTCGGCGACGTGCTGTGACGCTCAGAGATCGTCAACCTCGTAGGCGAGCCCCGAGTCCCGAAGGGCGTCGGTAACCCGTCCCGCGAGATCTGTCGTCGCAACGACGACCACGTCCAGTCCCCGGCCGGCGGCGTCGGCGGCCACCTCGCCGGCCGCGAACGTCACGTCAGGATCGAGGCCGGATGCCTGCAACACGGCGACCGCTTCGACCCCCGCGCTCACGACCACGTCGGCCGCCGCGGCGGCGTCTGCAAGCGCAGCCGATTCGCCCGGCTCCGCTGACCGGATCGGAGAGACCTGAAACACCGTCACAGTGCCGGGTTCAAGATCGATGACGCCCGCAAACCCGGTAACACCGACGACGGCGCCGACTTCGGCGTCGGTCGTCGCGATTCCCGTCGCCGGGCCGTCGTCACCGGGGGAAGCGTGCAACAGTCCCTCCTGGATCGACAGCGAGACCGTCTCGCCAGCCTCGATGTCAGCCGTCGCGAACGCCGCGTCCTCCTGCATACTGCCGAGGACATCCTCGGTCACGTGGTCGGCGAAGCGGCGTACGTCGGAAGCCTGCCGAAACAGCCAGTCGACGCCCCGCTTTGTCACGCGGTACCGCGATCGAGCTTCCTTCTCGACGAACCCGTTGTCGACGAGTTCGCGGATGTATTCCGAGACGGCCTGACTCGTCACGCCGACGGCGCCGGCGATCTCCCCCTGGTTGACCGCCGGCTGGCGCTCCGCGATCTCGACGAGCACGCGAAACTTCGTCGCGGACCGCTTGTTGTCGAGCACGTCGACCATACCTCAATATCGGTTCGGCCGTTTATAAACACCCGAGACTCAGGGGCCGTCAGCGTCACTCGGGACCAACACAGCGCCGCGACGGTCGCGGCCCGCGTTCCGTCCTATCCCGCCAGCGCTTTGCCCGCGGCGGCCCACCGATCCGTATGGAGTTCGATCCCCGCGACCGCGCCGTCTACCTCCCGGCCACGGGGACGCTCGTCTGTGCTGACCTCCACGTGGGGCGGGACGCGGCCTCCGACATCGAGTTCCGGGTCGGAGAACACGACGACCTCACCGACCGGTTCGAACGGCTGCTCGACCGCTACGAACCCGAGGAAATCGTGATCGCGGGGGATCTGCTGCACTCTTTCGATCGGGTCCCGACGGGGGCGGCGGCGACCGTCCGGGCGATAGCGGATCTCGCGGCCGAACGAGACTGTTCGGTCGCCGTGACACCCGGCAACCACGACACGATGCTCGAGGAGTTGTGGACCGGCCCGACCGTCCCGGAGTACGCGGTCGGCGACGGGTCGATCGTCGTCACCCACGGTCACGTTCAACCGGCGACGGAGGCGGAGTGGTACGTCGTCGGCCACGACCACCCGACGATCGAGATCGAGGGCGTCCGTCGGCCCTGCTTTCTGTGCGGCCCCGACCAATACGACGGCTCGTCGGTGTTGATGCTCCCCTCGTTCAGCCGGCTCCCGGCCGGAATCCGGATCAACGAGCGATCCGCCGCGGCGTTTCAGTCGCCGCTCGTCACCGAGACGGGGACGCTCCGGCCGATCGTCCGCGACGAGGGGTCGGACGAGACCCACGAGTTCCCGCCGCTTGGCGAGTTACGACAGTACCTATAAGCGCTTGCCGGGCTTCGGATGCGAGACTGCCCGGTCGATAACAGTTTTTTACATCCACCACGAACCGCCCCGACAGGATGTCGGCGTTTGTCGAACCAGCGATAGGAACTGCCGGGACAACCGAGCCGTACCGCTTTCTGGACACGCTGTCGTACGTCCGCGTTCCGGGCGAGGCGACCGACGGCCGCTGTTCCGTCGTCGAGATGCGTCTGCGGGAGGGCCACGCGCCACCGATGCACGTCCACGCATCGGCTGACGAGACACTCCACGTGACCGAAGGGACGGTCGAGGTCCACACACCGACCGAGACTCGGTCGCTCGGAGCTGGCGGATCGGTCGTCCTCCCGAGGGGGCGAAAACATAGCATCGTGGCGACAGAGCCGGCAAAGGTCGTCTCCTCGACGTCGCCCGGCGGATTCGACGAGTTCGTGACAGCTGTTGGCGAACCGGCCGACGAGGCGACCGTCCCCTCGGGACCGCCCTCCGAGGCGGCCATCGCCCGGGTGTCCGAACTGGCCCCCGAGCACGATATCGAAATCGTCGGCCCGCCGCCGGTCGACCCGTAGTCGCGACGACGAGGAGACGTGGCTGCCGGGTCGCGTCCGGCGCTGCCCCGCCGGGGCTGCGACAGGGACGTGCGGCTACCGAATCGTGTCTAGTGCGGCCTCGGCGGCCTGCCGGCCGCTTGCCAGCGCGCCTTGGATCGAGGACCACTCGGTGTAGTCGCCGGCGAGAAACACCGGCCCCTCAGGCGACTCCGTCGCGGGGAGAGCGGCGTGGAACCCCGGTGGCTGCTCGAACTGCGCGAACTCGACCCGGTCGACGCCAACGACCTCGAAGCCACCGAAGTGGTTCTCGGGAAACCACGCCGATAGCGCCGTTCGAACGGTTTCGCCGAGCGCCTCGTCGTCGGCCTCGCGGGAGCCGAGAAACGTCGCGCTCAACAGCTGTCGGCCGTCGGGGGCGTACTCCGGGGCGGCTGCGCTCATGGGTGCAACGGTGTTCGGCTCGGCATCAGCCGCGTTCAATATGATCCGCGAACCCGTGTCGAGCCGCTGGTGCTCGGGCAGCGAGCAGTGAACCGTCGTGGAGGCTTTTGTTCCCGTGGGCGTCTCGACACCCGTCAGCTCGCCGGCCGTCTCCGGGTCCGTCGCAACGACGACGGCGTCCGGCGAGCGGTCTCCGGCTCCGGTTTCGACAGCGAGGGGCTCAGTGTCGAGTTCCGTGACGGCGACTTCGGTTACGATGTCCACACCCGCGGCCTCGGCGCGGTCCCGGAGTTGGGCTGGGATCTCGCCCATCCCGCCGGCGGGGACAACGGTATCCCCCTCCGAGAGCGATTTAAACGTGTACTCGAACACCGAACTCGCGGTGCCAAGCTCACGGTTAAGCGTGATCCCGCCGTAGAAGGGGGCCGCAAAGCGCTCGACGAACGCTCGAGAGAAGCCCTGTTCCGCCAAGTATTCTCTAATAGTCGTGTCGTCATCCCCGAAGATCTCGTCCCACTCGCGGCGTTCGAGTTCCCGCTGGAGCCGAAAGAGCCGGAGTTTGTCGGCCGTCCGAACATCGCGGTTCAGAATCGTCGGGAGAGCAGCGCTCGGGTCGCCGAGGGGATCGGCGAGCGTCGACCGGCGGTTCGGCCGCGCGATCGTCGCACCGGGGGCGAACCGCCGTAGGTCGAGCGCCTCGAAGTCGAGTTCCCGGCGTGCAGCCGGGTAGGCGGTGAAGAGTACCTGAAACCCCCGATCGAGGGTGTATCCGTCCACGGAGCGCGTGCGGACGCGGCCGCCAGCGCGTTCGCGCGCCTCAAACAGTTCGACTTCGGCCCCGGCCTCGGCGAGGTGCCGCGCGGCGACCAATCCGGCGAGGCCGCCACCGGCGACGACGACGTGCATACACCGGCTTCGAGCGGGACCGACAAACCGGTTTCCGTGTCCGGACGACGGCGGAGAGTAACGACCGTGGCGGCCCATCGTTTGACCGTGATTTTGAGGCGACTCCCCAGCGCCGGCCGGGACGCAAACAGGGGAATTATTTCGGTCGGCCCGTAGGATCACTCATGGGACTCGGTAAACACCTCATCAACGGCATCGTCTCGCTCGCAATCAGCGTCGCCGTCACCGTCGCCGCGGCCGACGACGACGACGGCCCGTGGGTCCTCCACGAGGTCGCCCTCGCCGTCGCTGTCTCGGCGTTCCTGTCGGGCTTTTTCACCAGCTACTTCGCCGAGTGACGCGCTAACGTCGCCGGCGATCGGGGGACGGCTACCGTCCGCCGGTCGACTCGATCCGGCAACTCCGGTCGGCCGCGCCGACATAAAACGAGCGCAGTTGTGCGGATACGGACGCTTCGTCGACAACGTTGAGCACGAGATCGTCGTCGCCGAGCACGTCGCCGTCGTTCTCGTAGGCCGTCTCGCGGGCGGCCGCCTCGCCCATTAGTTCGCACTCGCCGGCGATGGTACCGATCACGAACAGCGATCGGTCCCGCGCTGCGTCGACCTGCTCGTTGGCCCGCTCTAACCCAGTCTCCGTCACGTCGATCACGTTGTCGTCGGCACTCCAGGAACCGAAGAGGTCGAGCATGAAGAGCCGATCGCCCGCCAGGGCGTCGGTTGCTGTGACCCCCGCGTGTCGGCGCAGCGCGTCCGCCAGCGTCGACCGATCCAGCGCCGGCGGCGGCGACAGCGAGACGGCCCATCCGGCGTCGATCGCCGTCGCACAGCACTCCGCGACGGCTCCGGCGACGGTACGCTCAAGTGCCGGATCGTCCGTCGTGTCCGTGACGATCACGCTCCGGGAACCGGCCGGGAGGCCGCCGTCGGCGTCGAAGCCGTCGATCCCGGTCGGGACCGTCTGGGCGGCCTCGAGGCGGGCCTCGCGGCGTCGCCTGACACTCGAGAGAGCATCGTCGATTTCGGTGAGCAGGTCGGTGTTGTCGGTGCGCTCCTCGCCGATCGTTTCGACCGCCCGGTCGATGTCACGGGCGGCGTCGGCGGTGCCCGAGCAGGCGCCCGCGACACGCGTGCTCGCGTCGGCCCCCTCCGAGACGGCCGTCGACACCTCGTCGACGCCGGCCGTCGCCGCCGTCATCTCCTCGTCGACGACGTCGAGTTCCGACTCGGCCGCCTCGATCCGCTCGGCCCCGGTCTCGACCGCCTCGACGGCCGAGTCGAGCGCGTCGCTCACGTCGGCGGTCACGGACTGGATCTCCCCGACGGCGTCCTCGATCCGCTCGGTCTCCGAACGCGACTCCTCGGCGAGCGATTTGACCTCCTCGGCGACGACCGAGAAGCCGGCGTCGTCGTCCGCGCGGGCGGCCTCGATGGAGGCGTTGAGCGCGAGCAGGTTCGTCTCGTCGGCGATCCGGTCGATGGTCTCGACCACCCGGTCGATCCGCTCGACGTGGTCGGCCAGCGCCTCGACCTGCGTCTGAACCTGTCGGGTCGCCGCCGCGGCTGTCGTCATCGCACTCGCCGCTTCGTCGGTCGCCTCGCGCCCCTCGGTCGCCGCGGTTGCCGCCCGTTCGGTCGTCTCGCTCACCTCGTCGGCCCCCGCGGCGGCCTCTTGGATCGTCGCGCTCAGGTCGGCGACGTCGTCGGCGACCGAGTCCATGTCCTCGACCTGTGTGCCGGCGGCCTCGCGGATCGAAGCCAACTGGCTGTCGACCGATCGGGAGGTCTCGTGGACGACGTCGACGGCACCCTGTGCGTTCACGATCAGTCCGTCCTCAATGCGCAACCGTTCCTCGTTCGCGTCCGCCGAGACGGCGTCGTTGTCTGGCTTCATCAACTGTGGGTTCGGACGTATGGTTCGGTTAAAAAGTCTTATTGTAGCTCAGCAGCCGAATTATAGCCACGTACACAGTGTTTCATTCGTTTTAGGCGGATGGGTATTATACTGGCAGCCAGTCCAGAGAATCCTACGAGACACACTATCCGGAACACGTTCGACAGGGCGGTGTCGACGTGTGCGGGGTGTGACGCGCGATGGCGGCGGACAGCCCCCGGCGACGGCCGCGAAGGACAGGGCTTTGCGGGGGGGGCTCGAAGCGGACGTATGAGTGCGTTCGAGGGATTTCGCTGTACGGACTGTGGAGCGACGACCGGTGACGAGGGCGCGACGCGCTGTCCGGAGTGTGCCGGATCGCTTGACGCCCAGTACGATCTCTCCGCCGATCTCTCGGCGGACACGTTCGCCGACCGATCGGGTGGGTGGAAACACCGCGAGCTGTTGCCGTTCGTCCCCGACGGGATGGGCGAGGGGGCGACACCGCTCGTCGAGGCGCCGCGGCTGGCCGAGGAGTTGGGCGTCGGCCGCGTCCTGATCAAGAACGAGGCCCACAATCCCACCGGTTCCGTCACCGACCGTGGGTTGGCCCTCGTCGCCGAGGCTGCCCGGCGGGCCGAGGCTGACACCCTTGCGCTGGCGACGACGGGCGACGACGGGCAGTCCGCGGCTGCCTACGCCGCCCGCGCCGAACTCCTCTCGCGGTCGTTCGTGCCGAGCCGAGCGACGTTCATAAGCAAGGCGATGATCAACGTTCACGGCGGCGACATGCGCGTCGTCGAGGGACGCTTCGACGACGCCCGAGCAGTGTACGAGGACGATCGCGAATCCATGCCGGCGGCCGACGAGGAGGAGTGGTTCCCGGCCGGCCCCTTTGAGTCGCCGTTCCGTCACGAAGGCGCCAAGCCGATCTACTACGAGATCGTCGAGAGTTTAGAATGGACGGCCCCCGACGCCGTCGTCGTCCCAGTGGGCCACGGTGCGACCATCGCCGGCGTCTGGAAAGGTGCCCGTGAGTTCGAGTCGACCGGCGTCGTTGAGGGAACGCCCGAACTGTACGCCGCCCAACCGGACGGCTGTGCGCCCGTCGTTGAGGCGCTTGAGGACGAGCAGGACCCCGAACCGTGGGACGTGCCGGATACAGTCGTCGGTAGTCTCGAGATTCCCGACCCCGCCGGGGGGCTGGCGGCCGCCGAGGCGGTTCGGGCCAGCGGCGGTGCGGGGGTCGCGGTCGACGATCAAGATCTCCTCGACAGCGCCGCGACTGTCGCCCAACACGAGGGGCTCGAGATCTCGGTCGCCTGTGGGGCCGCTGCGGCGGGTGCGTGGGATCTCGCCGACGCGGGACAGTTCGGCCCCGAGGATACGATTGTCCTCCTCAACACCGCGATGGGAAACAAGGACGCCGACATCATCCGGAGCCGACTGATGAGTCAGGGAATCTGAATTACGCCACGGGAGTGGCCCCGATGATTTCAAACCGCGCGCCGCCGGTTTCTGAGTCGATCGCGGAGACGCACCAGCCGTGCGCCGTCGCGATCTCCTGTACTGTTCGGTGCCGGACTGTTTCTGAAGATACTCCGTCACGCCGGCCGAGATCGCGTCGCTTGCGACCGTTCCACTTCCCTTGCCTGTAAAGAGAATAAACGGGAGGTCGGGATGCGTCTCCCGGACGCGCCTGAGGCGTTCGATGCCGTCGGTGTCCGGCATATCGTAATCGGAGACGACACAGTCGAACGCCGATTCCGAGAGATACGATTCCGCCTCGGCTGCACACGCTGCGGTTTTCACCTCGAAACGGTCGTCCCCACGCTTGAGAAAGGCCGAGATCATCTCGGCGAACGAGGGTTCGTCGACGTGCAACACCCGTATCGGCCCCTCCATGCGGCGTCCGTTCCGACCATACCTATCTAGACGTTGTGGGAATTTTGTTCATCCATACGGATCGCGTCGGGTCCCACACATTTTTATATCGGGGGGCGAAACGCCGCGCCGATGACGCTCTTTGAGACGGTGGTGGCCGGCGTCGCCTTTGGGCTCGCTCTCGCGGCCCCGCCGGGTCCGATGAACGCTGTCATCGCCGAGGAGTCCGTCCTTCGAGGATGGCGGGCCGGATTTAAAACTGGTCTAGGGGCGATGACGGCCGACATTCTGTTCTTCTTGCTCGCGCTCGCGGGTGTCGTTACGTTCGTTCGGGGACTGCCGACGGTGCAGAACGCGATGTTTCTCGTCGGTGGTGCGTTGATGCTGTACTTCGCCTACGGCGCGATACGAGGGGCAAGAGGGTCCTTCCGGACGGGGGCGACTCCCGAAAGCCGCGGGTTCCGGAAGGCGTTCGTCCTCTCCGTGAGCAACCCCTACCAGATACTGTTTTGGCTCACGGCCGGTGTCGGGCTGTTGACGCCCGGCACGGTCGACGTGCTCTCGTACGCCAGCGAGTCACTGTCGGGACTTGTCGTCGTCGAGACCGGGAGCGCGGCCCTGATCCTCGGGTTATTTTGTGGCGTTGCGGGGTGGATCGTCGGCTTCCCCGCGGCCCTGTCGGCGGCCGAGTCGCGAATGGAGTCGTTCGCACCGGTTGTCGCGTACGGCAGTGCGGTCGTCCTCGCCGGGTTCGGCCTCTACTTCCTCGCCGAAGTGCTTCTGTTATAGATCAATATCCGGCGGCTCCTCTGGTTCCATGCCGGCAACCTCGCTCTCGAGCCACTCTTTGAACCACCGGACACGTTTGATGCGCTGGAAGGCAATGCTCTCTGCGGTGTCAGAATGGACCCGCGAGACGGCGTCCTTGCCGCGTTCGAGGACGCGTCCGACCATCTCGTTCGCGTCCATGTGGGTTCGTGACTCATACCCCATCCGGAGGATCATGAGCGTCGTCCCGTTGGCGCCAACCTTATCGAGGAGGTCGGCCTCCATCAGACACCGCGTCTCGAGGGGGACGTTCGCCAGGTCGCCCTCATAGGAGTGTTCCGCGACGGCATCACACACCTGCGTAATGAACGATTCGGGGTATTCAGTGCGTGAACGGAGGTACTCGCCGGCGACGCGGGCCCCGGCCTCGGCGTGGACATCTTGATCGGCTTCGAGTTTGGCGATGTCGTGAAAGAGCGCGGCGACGCGGGTGATATCGACGTTTGCGCCTTCTTTTTCAGCGATTTCGGCGGCCAGTTCGGCGACGTTGAGGATGTGGTTGTAGCGGTACTCCGCGGAGTGCCAGGGATACCACCGCATTCGGCCGCCCTCGTCCTCGCCCTCAATGCTGGCGGCGAGGTAGTCATATACGAACCGCTTCATCGCCTCGAACTCCTCGCTCGAGACCGGCGATTCTTTTATTTCGACACCCATGTATCCACCTCCGTGTGACAGAGAACAAACGTGTGAGTCATCTTGCTATTCAAAACGGCAGTTCGACTCTTTAGGTTTACGACCGGCGGTCGAAGCCACGGTGGCGGCGGATCGTGACGGCGGCGGCGTTATGTGCCCGGAGCGCGTTCGGACGGACGCATGATGTTGCCGACACACGCGCTCGTCGGGATGGCGCTCTCGCTCCCCGTCGCCGTCGCCGTCCCCGAGCTCGCGCCGGCGGCAATCCTCGGTGGGTTCGCCGGCGGCGTCCTCCCGGATCTGGACCTCTACGCCGGTCACCGGCGGACGCTGCACTTCCCGACGCTGTACCCGCTTGCGGCCGTCCCGGTGTCGCTGCTCGCGCTCGTCCGGCCGGAACCGGCGACCGTCGCCGCCGCGTTCGTCGTCATCGGGGCCGCCGCCCACTGCCTGATGGACATCTACGGGGGCGGGCTCGAACTCCGGCCCTGGGAGGGCACCTCCGAGCGGGCGGTGTACGACCACGTCGCCCGAAAGTGGCGGCGACCCCGCCGCGTCGTACGCTATGACGGGTCGAAGGGCGATCTAGCGATTTCGGCCGGCGTCGCCGTGCCCCTGCTTGCGTTCGTTGAGTGGCCGCTTCTCGCGCTCATCGTGATCGCGCTGGCCGTCGGAACTGTTTACGCTCTCCTCCGGCGTCGGCTCGCCTCGCTCGCGCCGATCGTCTTCGGGGCGGTACCCGAACCGTTGGAGCAGTACGTGCCCGAGCGCTATTCCGAGGAATAGACCAGGGGAGTCGCCGTTCGACGCTCAACAGAATAGACGGCGTGCGGCCGGTGGGTCGACCACGAGCCGGTGGCAAACGGTCATCTTTTTCGGGGACCATCCGGATTTATGTCGGACGGCGTGAAACGCAGAGACATGGAGATACGCGAAGCCACGACGGACGACGGCCCGGCGGTTCGGTCGATCGCCCTGCGATCGATGGAAGCGTCGTACTCGTTGAGCCCGAGTACCATCGAGAGCGCGATCATGCAGTGGTACGGCGTCGACAGCTTTGCCGACCTCCTCAACGACGACGGGGTGCTGTTGCTCGTCGCCGAACGGGACGGCGAACCGGTCGCATTCTCCGAGAGCGCGCTCGTCGACGATCGGGGGGACATCCACTGGATCCACGTCGCCGCGATGCACCGCGGAGAGGGGATCGGGCAGTCCCTCTACGAGGCGACGCGCGAACGCTTGATGGATGCGGGCGCGGAGACGATACGCGGCCTCGTGCTCGCGATGAACTCTGAGGGCAACCGCTTTTGGGAGCAACGGGGCCTCCAAAAGGTGGGCGAAGGTACCGTCGAGGTCGACGGAACCGCTTTCGTGGAAAACATCTACGTCGATGAGGACAGCGTCGAACTAAAGCCGGTCGTGGTCGACGACCGCGAACTCTACATCGACCAGGGCGACATCGACCGGGGCTCAGAGGGGCCGTTCTACACCGTCTACACCGACGAGAACCGCGAGAACCGCTACAGCTACTACTGCGGCAACTGCGATACGCTCATTACGTCGATGGACACGATGGGTCGGCTCTCCTGTGAGGAGTGCGGCAACCAGTTGAAGCCGACGCGGTGGGACGCCGCGTACATGTAACGTTCCCCGGCCGGCGATAGAGCTCGTGCCGTCACACCCGAGCGGTTTAAGTATGGAACGATAGCGACCGACGGTCAGTCGGACTGTGTCCAACAATCGGGAACCGTGGCAATCTTTATTTTCCGGGGGGTCAAACCCTTCTGTGAATGGGAGCTGTTAGCAAACCCCTCGTCGAGAAGGCACGGGCCGTCTTCCGCGGGCTCGGCTACGAACTCACCGCGGAAGGCGAGGAGCTCCGGGCCGAACGAAAGTGGCGGACCGTCTACGTGACGACTGCGGACCCGGCCGAGGCGAACACACACGGCCGGCTCCGGTGTTTTGTCGCCCGCGCCGAACGCGCCCCGGAGATTCAGGACCGATTGCTCGAAATCGAACCCGACTACGATTGGGCGGTCCTCAGCATCGACGAGGAGGGGGAGTATCGGGTGTTACACCCGAGTGCGGACGTGTTGCCGGCACCGTAGCCGCGGGCTCTCTTGCGCCATTCGGGGCGAACGCGGTCACGATGCACGAAGCCGACCCGACGCCGCGAGTAGATGCTTCTTTGCTACCGCTACTTATAAAATAGACGACACATCTGGATACATTTACAACGTGTGCCGTCGAACCCGCACACGACATGGTGTTCAAAAAGATCACGCTCATCGGAACGAGCGACGAGAGCTTCGATGCCGCCGCCGACGACGCCCTTGATCGGGCGGAGAACACGCTGGACAACATCTACTGGGCCGAGGTTGAGGAGTTCGGCGTCGAGATGGATGCTGCCGACAACCGGGAGTACCAGGCCGAACTCGAGGTCGCTTTCGAACTCGAATAACCCGAGGCGGACCCGCGCTACTCGGTGTTTTTCCGGATAGCGCCCGCTGAAGACCGAAACTACCGCGAGCAAGACGACGCCGAGTTTGTCGAGTTTCCGGAGGTAGGTCTGCTCAACGAGTTGCAGACGCTCTCGCGGGATGCCTGTGGGGGCGACGACTCGCCCGTCTCGGTCGTGGCGGGGATTTTATTTAGCCGCCGTCGGTGGGACCGATATGAACGAACGGCGTCTGGTCGTCGCCGGTTTCGGAGCCCTCGTGGTCGGCGTTTTGGGGTACATCGCGTACCGTTTCATCGCGGCGTTCACCATCGCGGTGTTTCTGTACTACTCGACGCGCCGGTTTTACGCCTCGCTCGGGCGGTTCCGGCTACCGAAACGGGCGCGTGCCGTGCTCACCATCTCGCTGCTCGCGGTCCCGCTCATTCTTTTACTCAGCTACACGCTCGTCCTGGTGGCTGTCGAAGCCAGGGCGTTCGTCGAAACGTACCCGGTTTTCGAGGCCGCACCCGACGGAATCGCGTGGTTCCAGGGCCTCGAGGACCTGCCCGAACCGACGATAGCGGGGATCGTCGAGGCGTACCGGGCCGGCCAACTCGACGTGTTCATCGACTTTGCGGTCGAACAAGCGGCCTTCGTGACGAGCGTCGTGACGGGCCTGCTGTTGAACCTCCTTATCGTCTCGATCCTGACATACTACCTGCTCATCGACGGGGAGACGTTTCAAGGCTGGCTGTTGCGGTTCGATGACGACGGCATTGTACGTGAGTATTTCCAGGCCGCCGACGACGAACTTGAGGCGGTGTTGTTCGGCAACCTTCTGAACGTCATCGTGATTTCTCTCATCTCGATCGTCGTGTTCGGCGGCTACAACGCGGTCGCCCCATCGGGTGCCGAGGTCCCGTATCCCGCGCTCGCCGGGGCGTTGACCGGTATTGCGAGCCTGATTCCCGTGGTTGGAATGAAGATTGTCTATTTCCCGCTCGCGGCAATCGCTGCGGTACGGATCGCGCTCGGCGAGGACCCCGCGCTGCTGTCGTACGTTGTCGGGTTCTTGGTGTTGTCGGTCGTGATCGTCGACACGATCCCGGATCTCGTACTCAGGCCGTACTTCAGCGGGGAGCGGACCCACGTTGGGCTGTTGATGCTCGCGTACATCTTCGGCCCCATCGTGTTCGGGTTCTACGGGCTGTTCTTCGCCCCGATCGTCCTGGTGTTGGCGTTGACGTTCGCTGACACCGCCCTCCCGCGGTTGCTTGGTGCCGACCCAAAGCCTGACCGCCCACCCGAGAGCCAGACGAAACTCGATCGGTTCCGGTGATCGGCGGCGTCACAAGTGCACGAGCCTACGCCCGGGGGCCGTTTGAAAAAACTGTGTGGACCGTGTTTAGTCGGTGACGTTAGGTATCCCCGGAGTCGAACACCCAGATCATGTTCTGATCGTGGTGGCCGGTGTCCTCGCCGATTATGAGCCGACCGTCGTCCATGACGCGGATGTTGTCCGGGTTTGCGATCGTGTTCTCCGTATCGAGCGACGTCATGCCGGTTTTCGCCATTGAGGAAGCCATGTTAGCCATACCGGAGACGCCGCCATCCTCGCTGTCCTCGTTGGCCGGATTGAACGAACACGACTGACACGCCTTGCTGTTGGACTTCGGGTTCGCGTCGTAGGGACATCCACCGCAGATGTTCGCGTCCTCACCGCCGGTGACGATCGGCTCCATGCGGCTAACGTCGTATCGGTAGTCCATCCGCATCCGGTAGATCGCGCCGTAGTCGTTCCCCTCCAATTGGATCTCACCCTCGTCGTCCGCCATGGTCTCGGTGACCGCGGACATCGCCATATAAAGGTAATCGCCCGGATCGGCGTCGGGCTTGCGGCTGATGCCCTCCATTTTCCGGAACTCCATCGTCGCACCCTTGGCGAGGGCGGCCTCACGTGTTTCGAGGAACGCG
>Ga0207753_1000005_pt1 | contig 110622 bp, 114 predicted proteins | sample PonA233FremontCA_2_FD_187273 | JGI IMG/M metagenome (GOLD analysis project Ga0207753, IMG submission 187273) | Salt pond sediment microbial community from Fremont, CA, USA - Pond A23 Sediment 3 (SPAdes) | ecosystem: Environmental > Aquatic > Non-marine Saline and Alkaline > Saline | place... | reverse complement strand
CCATGCATTGAGCCTGTCGAACCAACACTCACCTCAGCCACGAAACACCCGTCTTCACCTCTATCTCGCTTGTATTTTCGACATCCTCCGAACCTGTGGGAATCTTCTTGTTATCGAGCCGGTCCACGTTTCATCGAATAGCTCGTCGCACTTCTCAACAAGATCGATTGGGGTGTGCGACGCGTCGCGCTAGTCTCAGTTTTCCGGTGCAGCCCGCCACGACGCCGATCACACGCCCTTTGTCCGTCGGCCACAGACAGTCTGTATGCTCGCAGTCGTCGTTTCACGCGCGGACGAGGCCTCCGAACGCATCGGCGAACACCTCCTAGAGATCGCCGAATGGGACGAATGCGAGGACGAACGCCGATCGGAGGCGAACGGCGGGGGGCAGTACTACCGAACCGAGGGCGTCGAGTTGCGTACTTTTGAGGATCTACACCTCCATCTTGACGGCGTGGCGGCGGCGTTCGGGGAACCGGAGCTGCTGGTGTTCGCCTCCAAGCACGCCGGCGACACGGGGCCGCTACTCACCGCACACGCCACAGGGAACTTCGGGCCAGCGGAGTACGGCGGCCGCCAAGGATCGCTCGCCCGCGCCGCGCCGAACGCGCTGTCGGTCGTCCGGGAAACCCTCGAAACCCACGCTCCGACGGGATACGACGTCGGCGTTGAGTGTACCCATCACGGTCCGAGCGTGGTCGGCTGTCCGTCGCTGTTCGTTGAGGTCGGCAGCGACAAACGCCAGTGGCGCGACCCCGACGCCGCCGAGGCTGTCGCTCGCGCGATTCTCGAACTGCGGGACGTGCCCGCCCACCGCGAGCGGGCGGTCGTCGGCTTCGGCGGCGGCCACTACGCCCCACGGTTCGACCGGATCCTAACGGACACCGACTGGGGCGTCGGCCACGTTGCCGCCGACTGGGCGCTTGACGCGATGGGCGACCCGCACGAATCGCGCGCTGTCCTCGCGAAGGCGTTCCAAGCGAGCGGGACGGAATTCGCCGTTGTCGATGGGTCGTCGCCCGAACTCGAATCAGTCGTCGACGAGTTGGGTTTCGAGACGCTCTCGGAGACGTTTCTTCGAGAGACGACGGGCGTTCCGCTCGACCTCGTCGGACAACTCGAAGCCGAACTACTGCCTGTCGACGAGGGGCTTCGGTTCGGCGTTGGGGCCGAGGACGCCGACGAGGACGGGTTCGTGATCAAGAAACTCCCCACTGAGTTGCTTGAGGCGGCCAACGGGATCGATCAAAACGCCGTGCTCAAGGCACTCGATCGGACGACAGTCGGGTACGCGACGACAGAGGGCGCCACGCTGGCGTCGGGGCGGGTCGCCCTGCGGGACGACGAGGCGTATCGGACCGTGGTCGGCGAACTCGCCGCTGTCTTGGAAGCCAAGTACGATACCGTCGAAGTCCGGTCGTCGTCGGTGCTCGCGTCCCGGGAGGCGTTCGATCCCGACCGCGCCGAATCGCTCGGCGTCGATCCTGGGCCTGCGTTCGGGCGGCTCTCTGCCGGCGAACCAGTCGAGGTCGACGGCGAGCGGATCGACCCGGCCGACGTTCGGAGCGCGCGCGAGCTAACGTTCCCGTTCTGAGCGCGATTTCGTATCGCGATATTCGATTTATACTTCGTGGGGGCCCGATGATAGCTCGAATCCGGCCGAGGCATCTGACGTGTGTCAGACGCCGGGGAAAGATACTTTATGCGCGTACGCTACATCGGCGAGTAATGGATTCGATTATCGAGGACGCAATCGACGAGGCCGAAGAAAACGGGGCCGATGCGTCCGGGTCGGACACGGCGTCCGAGGTTAAGGGATCGGGAACGATGACCGACGAGGAACTCGCGAGCGTCGTCGAGGATCTTGAGACGAAGATCACGGTCGTCGGCTGTGGAGGAGCGGGCGGCAACACCGTCACCCGGATGGCCGAGGCGGGGATCCACGGCGCGAAGTTAGTCGCGGCGAACACCGACGCCCAGCACCTCGCAACGGAGGTCGACGCCGACGAGAAGATCCTTATCGGCCGCCAGCGGACCGGGGGTCGCGGCGCGGGGTCGGTTCCGAAGATCGGCGAGGAGGCCGCCCAGGAGAATCTGGAGGACATCAACAACTCTATCGACGATTCCGATATGGTGTTCATCACCGCGGGGCTCGGCGGCGGGACCGGAACCGGGTCGGCCCCGGTCGTCGCACAGGCCGCCCAAGATCAGGGGTCGCTCACCATTGCCATCGTAACGATCCCGTTCACCGCAGAGGGCGAACGCCGGCGGGCGAACGCCGACGCTGGGCTAGAGCGGCTCAGAGCCGTCGCCGACACCGTCATCGTCATCCCTAACGACCGGCTGCTCGATTACGCCCCCAATATGCCGCTGCAGGACGCGTTCAAGATCTGCGACCGCGTCCTCATGCGTTCCGTGAAAGGGATGACCGAACTCATCACGAAACCCGGGCTGGTCAACGTCGATTTCGCCGACGTGAAGACCATCATGGAGAACGGCGGCGTCGCGATGATCGGCCTCGGCGAGTCCGACTCGGAGAACAAGGCGCAGGATTCGATCCGGTCGGCGCTCCGATCGCCGCTTCTCGACGTCGAGTTCGACGGCGCACAAAGCGCGCTCGTCAACGTTGTCGGCGGTCCCGATATGTCCATCGAGGAAGCGGAGGGCGTCGTCGAGGAAATCTACGACCGTATCGATCCCGACGCCCGTATTATCTGGGGCGCCTCAGTCGACCCCGAGTTCGACGGCAAGATGGAGACGATGATCGTCGTCACGGGCGTCGACAGCCCACAGATCTACGGCAAGAGCGAGGCCGAGGAGGAGCGGGCGGTGGCGGCCGGGGACGACATCGATTTCGTCGAGTGACGCTCGCGCCCGAGCAGTTCGAGTAGTCCCGTCGGCGCGCTCTCGTTTGCTCCGGCGTAGGGAACCTGTATTGTCCGAGCGCCGGCCGCGCGGATCAACAAGTAAAAAACCCCGGAGACGAAACGGGTGAACATGAACACCCCAACGGATCTCACGTCGTACGTTCGCGTGTTGAAGCTAGCAAGCACGCCGTCGTGGGACGAGTTCTCGAAGGTGTCGAGCATCGCGGGGCTCGGGATCCTGCTCGTCGGCTTCATCGGGTTCGCCATCTTCGCGATCATGACGTTCATTCCGGGTGGTCCGTGATGTCGATCTACGCGGTCAAGACTACCGCAAGTCAAGAACGAACCGTCGCCGACATGCTGATAACCCGCGAGGAGCCGGGAATCCACGCGGCGCTTGCGCCGGATTCACTCACCAGCTACGTGATGGTCGAAGCCGACGACACGTCGGCGATCAGCCGCGCACTCGAGGACATCCCCCACGCCCGAAGTCTGGTCTCGGAACGGCCATCGCCGTTCAGCGAGATCGAGCACTTCCTCAGCCCGAAACCCGACGTCGAGGGGATCGCCGAGGGCGACATCGTCGAGTTGATCGCCGGGCCGTTCAAGGGCGAAAAGGCGCAGGTCCAACGCATCGACGAGGGCAAGGATCAGGTCACCGTCGAGTTGTACGAGGCGACAGTCCCGATTCCCGTGACGGTTCGGGGCGACCAGATTCGCGTGCTCGATAGCGAAGAGCGATAGCTCTCGTACCGGAGCCACGGCGCGTCGCGCCGTGCGTCGATAGCGAGGGCTGGTAGTCTCTACCCCGGATCCATTTTTATATATTCAGTCGCGGCTGCGCGCGTCGATCGCCAGTACAGTAGTGCCAACATTGCCGTCCACTCCGTGAGAAATCGGAACGGATAACGCCCCGGCCGCCGGTACCCAATTCATGGGTCGGTTTCGCCTCGACGCACACGTGAAGATCCTCGACAAGCGGGTTGTCGAGCGCGCGAAAGCCCGCGGCCTCGACGGCATCGTCTACGCGCCGCACTTCACCCGACTCGCGGATGCCCGTGCACGCGCGGAGCGGTTCTCCGACGAGGACCTCATCATCATCCCCGGACGGGAGGTGTTCACCGGCGACTGGCGGAACCGAAAGCACGTCCTCGCGGTCGGGCTCTCGGAACCGGTTCCGGATTTTATCACGCTCGAGGGGGCGCTGGCGGAGTTCGAACGCCAGGGCGCGGCGGTACTCGCGCCCCACCCGGAGTTCGCGACCGTTAGCCTCGAGTCGCACGATATCCGAGCCCACCGCGACCGGATCCACGCCCTCGAAGTGTACAACCCGAAGTACCTCAAAACGCACACCGAGCGCTCCGTGGAGCTCGCCGCCGAGTTCGAGCTGCCGTCGTTCGGCTCCTCGTACGCTCACCTCCGGGGCACAGTCGGCGAGGTCTGGACGGAGTTCGACCGCTCTCTCGGGGCGGCGACGGCGGTCGTCGACGCGCTTCGGGAGGGCGCATCGCGGTCGGTGCGCCGCCGCGACGGCCTCGAACATCGCCTGCGGTGTGGTGCCGAGTTCACGCACCTTTGCTATGAGAACAGTTGGGGCAAGATCGATCGGCTCTTTTTATCCGGGACGGAGCCGACCCACCCCGACCACATCGCCTACGGCGGGCGCTTCGCGGACGTGAGCGTCTACTAAACGGGGATCGGAAGCCGCGACGCCCACCCCAAGTCGACGTACGCCGGAAGGACGTGGACGATGCCGGCCGCGACGACGAGTTCGACCGCGGTGACGACGAGTGTGACGGCGTTTGCGAACCGGCTTGACGTCGTCACGCCCGAGGGAAACCCGTACTCCTGGCTCGACAGCGGGTAGAACAGCGCGATCCCCCGTCGGCTGCCGAGGTAATCGAGAACGTAGTGGGTGAGAACCCCGATCCAGACGTAGCCGAGGTTCCCGAAGAGGAACGGAAACGCGGCGAAGAGCCCGAGGATCGGGAGATTGTGCAGCGTCTTGCGGTGTTTGCCGAAGGCTGTGTCGACATCGGGGAACAGCGCCCCGAGCGTCACCGGGATCGTCACGGCGACGACGGTTCGAAGGGTTTCGACGGTCCCGGACGGCTCGAAAACGAATCCCAGCCCGATCCCCAAGAGCGCGGCGTTGAGAACGTGGCCCTCCTTGTTCATACCGTCCCGACAGCCGCCGTCATAAAAGGGTGTTCGCTCGACGGCTTCGCGGGTGGTCGGGAAGTATCTAAAAGGTTACATCGCCTCAACGGCCTCACGGAGATCCTCGAGCGCCCGCTGTGCGATCTGGCGTTTGATTTCGGTTCGGGTCCCGTCGAAGACGTACCGCTCGACCTGACACCACGACTCGCCGCTGCCCCATTCGCCAGCATGCGCGACACCGATGTAGACGGTCCCGACGGGCTTTTTATCGCTGCCGCCCTCCGGCCCGGCGATCCCGGTCGTCGCGACTCCCCACGTCACGCCGGCGGCGTCCCGGACCGAGCGGGCCATCGCTCTCGCGACCGGTTCGCTGACCGCCCCCTCCGCGTCGAGCAGTTCGCGGGGGACGCCCAGATCCAGTTTGGCGTCGTAGCTGTAGGTGACGACGGACCGATCGAAGTAGTCGCTCGATCCCGGAACATCGGTGAGCAGCGAACCGATGAGTCCACCGGTGCAGGACTCAGCGGCGGCGACCATCGCGTCGCGTCCGCGAAGCGACTCGCCGACGGTTCGTTCGATTGCCATACCGGATCGAAGCGCTCCGGGGACTTGAAACCGACCTCGCGGCAAGGGGGTGACCCACCGCCGGTCCGCGTCGAACCGATACCAATAACTGATATGCCGGCGCGAGAAGGAAGGGATATGACGACCCGCATGGCGGCCCGCACGCGCGAGACGGCCGAAACGGAGATCGAGGTGACGCTCGACCTTGACGGGGACGGCGACAGCACGGTCGAGACTGGCGTGGGCTTCTTCGATCACATGCTCGGGGCGTTCGCGAAACACGGTCTCTTCGACCTCACCGTCCGTTGTGACGGCGATCTGGATATCGACGATCATCACACCGTCGAGGACGTCGCGATTACGCTCGGACACGCCCTCGAGGAGGCACTGGGCGACAAGCGCGGCATCGCCAGGTACGCCAACCGGCGGGTCCCTCTCGACGAGGCCGTCGCGAGCGTCGTAGTCGACGTGTCGGGGCGGCCCCGGTTTTATTTCGACGGCGAGTTCTCCCAGCCGACCGTCGGGGCGTTCACGAGCGACATGGCCAGACACTTCGCGGAGTCGCTGGCGCTCAACGCGGGGCTGACGCTACACGTCGAAGTCGACGGGGCAAACGCCCACCACGAGATCGAGGCGCTTTTTAAGTCGTTGGCGCGGGCGCTGGACGACGCGACCCGGATCGACGACCGCCGCGGCGATACGCCGAGCACGAAGGGTACGTTATAACAATCAACGCTACGAGCGGTCTTCGAAACTCGGGTGCCGCGAGCGATCGATTAGGCCAAGAAGACGTGTCGCGGGCGGTCGGCCAGAACTTCTCGGCCCCACTCGACTGTCTCTCGGAAGTCATCGGACCGGAAGAACACCATCGCGTCCTCGCGGCTCGCCCACTGGCTGGCGATGAACATGTCGTTCTCGTCGTCAAGATTGGTCATGAGGTCGGTTTCGAGATGGCCGTCCATGTCCTCGAGTATGCCGGTGACGTCCCCGAAGGTGCTGACGAACTCGTCGCGGTAGTCGGGCTTGACGGTGTAGAACATCCCCATCGTACCGAAGCCGTCAGTCGCGTCGGCGCCGGCGCGGGCGACGACGCCCGGCAGGTCCGAGAGAAAGCCGCTGGCGGTGTCGGCGGCGTCCTCCGTCTCCCAGATAGAGACCACCGCGGTCCGGTCGCCGCCGTGTTCGTCGGCGTAGACGGCTGATTTGACGTGGGTGTCGTAGTGGTCGAAGCGCTCGGCCAGCGAGTCGAGTTCGTCGTGGAGCGTCCCGGGGTCAGCCTCGGAGTACAGCACCATCGCGTAGACGTCCTCGCCGTGTGGCTGGCCGGCGTAGATGTCGTTATCGCCGAGTTCCCCGCGGATGTCGCCGTCCGTGTCGGTGCCGTGCGTGTCAGCGTCATCCGTCTCGGAGCCGTCGCTCCCGCCGGCGTCGGACTCGATCGGTGCGCCCACGCCGGAGCGGGCGCCGTCGAGATCGGACAAAAAGCCCGAGGCGGTGTCGGCCGCGCGCTCGTTTCGCCACAGCGAGACGACCGCCGTTTCGCCGTCACCGGCCCGGACCGCCGTCGAGACGTGGGTGTCGTAGTGGTCGAAGTTCCCCCGAAGCCCCTCGACGTCGTCGGCGAGTTCCTCGGCGTCGGCGTCCGCCGAGAACAGCAGGCCGTACCCGGCGTCGGCGTAGTCGTCGAGGTCGACGCCGAACCGGCCGAGCCGACCTCGGAAGTCTTCGGGGTCGATCACCTCGTGGGCGGCGTCGACATCGGGGCGACCGTCGGAGCCGCCTTCGTCGCTCCCGCCGGCGTCCGACTCGTCAGTGCCGGTAGTATCGGCGTCAGCGTCCGAGCCGTCCGTCGGAACCGCTTCGCCGGACAGAAGCGCTGGGAGGTCCTCCGGCGCGAACCGTCGACCCATGTAGAAGGGGCCGAACTCCGCGAACTTCGAGGATGAAGGGTGGAACCGCATCTCGTAGAGAAGGTGTTTGATCTCCGTTGGGTCGTCGGCGAACAGCGTCACGCCCCACTCGTAGTCGTCGAAACCGACGCTGCCGGTGATGATCTGGTTTACTTTGCCCGCGTACTGGCGGCCGATATCCCCGTGGGCGGACATGTGCTCGGCGCGCTCCTCGAAGGGGAGGTCGTACCAGTTGTACTCGGGGTCGCGGCGCTTGTCCATCGGGTAGAAACAGACGTGTTCGGCATCGGGCATCTCCGGGTAGATGCGCTGTTTCATGTAGTTTCGCATCCCCGCGTCGTCGATATCCTCGATCCCCTCGACCAACTCCTCGTGCATGTACCCCGAAACCTCGGTCACGGAGACGTAGGAACTCGCTCGTTCGGTGAAGCCGGCGAACGCCGTCGATTCGAAGCGGCGCTCGGCCCGGTTGACCGCCGCCAGCGTCGGCCGGAGGTGCAAAATCATGAGATCGGCCTTGTGGCCGACGACGGAGAACACCGCCGACGCGCCCTCCTCAGCGTCCTCGAGATCGACGTGCGAGCGGAGATACTCGACGCCCTCCTCAAGCGCCAGTTCGCGATCGCGATCCGTAGCGTTCCGCCATCCGTCCCAGTCGATCCGGCGGAGGTCGTGCAGCGCGTACCATCCTTCCTCGGTGCCCGGTGGTTTTTGTCCGTCCATACAGCGCGATTCGGACGCACGGGTAATGTGGGTTTTGCGTCGTCTCAGTTTCCCGTGCCGCCGGACGAGATAGCGTGTCGTAGATATATATCCAGCCGACTTAGTACGGGAAAACCGGGAGGCAGGACACAGTGGGTTGCGTGAACTCACATCGGGGCAGTCGTCTTATTCAGCGAGCGGTAGTTCAACGACAAATATCGCTCCGTCCGGGTCGTTGTCTTCGATCCAGACGTCACCACCGTACTGGGTTACCAGCGTCTCGACGAGATAGAGCCCAACGCCGGTCCCGGAACTGTCGAGACCTTTCTGTTCCTTTCCGAACACCGTCTCCTTGCGATCATCGGGGATACCCGGACCGTTGTCGGCGACACGAATCCGGACCCACTCGTCGTCGGTAGTCGCCGAAACGGTGACCTCGCGGAGTTCCTTATCGTTGTGTACGATCGCGTTGTTCAGCAGGTTCCGGAACACCGATTCCAGCATATCATCGGCTAACACCCTGACGTCCGGGATCGCTCCTGCAACGGAGACGATGGTCCGCTCGTAGTTGGCTCGTACCTCGTCCATCTGTGTCTCGAGGACGTGCTGGACGCCGACCGGAGTTCGATCGGCCTCCGAGCGGAGCATTACCTTTGTAACCTCCCGGGCAGTCGTCGTGATGTCCAGGGCGTCGCGGGTCGCATTGAGGATCTGTTCGATGTACTCGGCATCGTCCTCCGCGGCGTGCTCGCGAAGTATCTCGGCGTACCCCAACACCAACTGGAGTTCGTTACGGATGTCGTGTCGCACGACCTGGTTGATGACCTCGAGGTTGTCCCGCTGTTCTTCGAGTTGTTTTTCATACTTTTTCAGTTCGGTCACATCGCGGGCGTACCCCAGCACAGCGTCCTCGCCGCTGCCGGAGGTCTGGTACGGGATCTTCGTCGTTTCGAGGATACGGCGTTCCCCGTCGGCGGTCATCAGTTCCTCTTCGGGGATCTTCTGTGGCTCGCCCGATTCGATCACCTCCACGTCGTCCGCACGGAACTCCTCGGAATCATCGACACTGGGGATGATGTCCGCCTCGAGTTTGCCTTCGACTCCCTCCGGAGTTAACCCGTACGCCTCCGCTGTCGCCTCGTTGGCCAGCAGGTACTTTCCCTCGCGGTTTTTGACGAAAACAAGGTCCGGCACGAGGTCGACGATCTGTCTGAGTTCTTCCTGCGCTTCCTTGAGGGCTTCTTCGTACTCCTTTCGGTCGGTGATATCGGTCAGAACCCCGACCATATGGCGGGAACCGTTGGCGTCTTCGACGAGTTCAGCGCGTCCTTCCACCCACAGCTGTTTCCCGTCTTCACTCCGGATTCGGTACTCGGTCCGGAGGGGTTCGCCCGTGGAAATCGCCTGTGCAATCTCCTCTTCGAGCGTCGGTAGGTCGTCCGTATGAACGTATTCGGCGAACGCCTCGTAGGTCCCCTCGAACGTTCCGGGGTCCATCCCGAACAGTCGTTCCATCGACTCGGTCCACGTGAGCTCGTCGGTTTCTATGTCCCAGTCCCAGACGCCGAGGTTTGCGCCCTCAACAGCGAGCTCGAACCGCTCTTTGAGACGTTGGAGTTCCTGTTCGCGTTGTTTCTGATCGGTGATGTCGGTCGAGACACCACAGAGCGCCGTGATCTCGCCGTCATCGTCGTAGACAGGCGATTTTCGCGTGAGTCGCACCGAATTTCCCGCGCTCGTTGGGACTGTTTCCTCTATTTCGATCGTGTCGCCGTTTTCGATGACACGTCGGTCGTCCGATCGGGCTGCCTCAGCGACATCCGGGGGAAAGAGATCATCGTCGGATCGACCGAGGATGTCTTCGTCCTCGTCTACGCCGAATAGTTCACGACAGGCCCGGTTTATCAGGAGGTATTTGCCATCGGTGTCCTTCAGGAACACCGCCGCGGACATGGTATCTATCACAGTCTTGAACCGACGGTCCATGCGCTGGAGCTTTTTTTCCCGTCTTTTCTCTTCGGTAACGTCCCGAGCAACCCCGATAATCCCGGTGACCCGCCCGTTTTCGGTGATCGGCGTGAGTTTCGTCCGCCAGTGACTGATTCCTCCTGGGAAATCTAGGCTCTCCTCGTACTCGATGGTCTCTTCTTGCTCGGCACAGCGACGGTAGTTCGCCGCGACGGCGGCACCCTGTTCGTCGCCGAGAAGTTCCCGTGGGGTCTGTCCGCGGAATTCGTCCTCGGAAAACCCACTCCGTTGTTGATGTGAGGCGTTATTTCGTCGAAACACGAACGCGTAGTCGTCGTCGACCGCTTCGACATCGAGTAAAAAGGCGGCATCCTCCATTTCATGGAATATAACCTCATAGACGCTCTCCGATTCGCCACCGACCGCGTCAAACCCCTCGGTGTCCGTATTTTTGCTAGAACCTTCTTGCATCCTATTTTCTTAAGAGCACATACGATACCCCGACAATTATATCTCGGGATCAGATCGACGGAATGTTCCGAGGACGAGCAGCTTGAGCTGCTCCGCGTCTGGTCATCCCAGGGTCGAACGGTTCCACACGATCTTGCGGCATCGGCCTGTCCCGCCTGTAGGGAACGAGAAGCTTGGATACTGCCCGTCGGAGCGGAGCGTCCTAAGGCGGTCAAACCGGGCGCGGCTAGGTCGCCACTTCGGCGCGCACCGGTCGCCCGTCGGCCACCCAACACCCCCGACGCAGCTGAGAGAAGCTGTTGCAGCCGCGATGCGGGACGTACGCGTCGAGTATATTGTTTGTTTTGTATGCTGAAATAATTCTTCTAAGCGCCGTATAAAATTTTATCTGCTCATTCGAAACGTCGTTAAGAAACTCGGCGAGAGACACCAGACGGCGCGAAACGGGCGAACGATCCCGAATCGACGCAAAGGCTCTGTTGTTTATATAGGGGTGGCAACACGTAGATGCAGGCGAGGAGATCACTAATGTCGAGCGCAACCCCGTCCCGTCAGACGCCCTCCGTGACAGATGACCGAAGCACCGCCGTCGCCTGGGTCGACCGGGCCGCCCGCGGCGTCCGCGCGACCGCCTTCTGGACGTCGACGATTCTGCCGATGTTCGCCGTCGCCGCGCTCGCGGCCGGTTCGGCCGGGCAGTACCCGATCGCTTTGGCCGGCGTGTTGGCGTTGAACATTGTCTGTGCTGTGGTCGGCCACGGCCACTCGCCCGGTCAATGACCGTGGCTGGATCGAACGCGGCGTCGGCCTACCGCTCTTACGGCGCGAAACGCCTCGCCGAGTATCTCCGGGCCGAGCGCGAGCGTATCGGCAGTGATCTCTACGTCAACGGCGACCGTCTCGCCGACGAACTCGGCCACCCACCCGCCGAGATCGAACGGCACCTCCGGGAGCTATCCGGCTCGGCCCCGGGACTCGAAATCTCGCTCGATTCCGGCTCTCCGCGTGCGCTCTGGCGCGTGTCGCGACGGTAACACCCCCGCTTTTCGGGTGCGTCGGCTCACTCGGTTCACGGCGCGGCCGTGCCGCCTGTTTATCACTGATAGCACATACGACGCCAAGCGGACCCGCCTAACTCAACAGCCACGGGACGAAGAGCAACCCGAGCAGGCTCAGGATCATCGTGGCACTTATGACCGTCGTCACCGCGCCGACGCTTCTCGCGCTGGCGTCGCCCGGTAGCCGCGCCGCAGTCGCCTCGACGCAGGCGTTGAGAATGTGGCCGCCGTCGAGCGGGTACGTCGGGATGCAATTGAAGATACCGAGGTTGATGTTGACCCACCCGGTCCAAAACAGGATGTTCACGAGCGTAAAGACGGTCCCGGCCCCGAGGGGGCCCGACACCGCATAGAAGTTGGTCACAGCGCCGTTAAAGCCCGCAAAGTTGTAGCCGACGTTCGGGTCGACGGTGTTCAGGAAGGGCAACACGAGCGCGCCGAAGGTCCGGGTCACGAACGAGGTCACGGGGTTTTCACCCAGGCCGGTCCCGCCAAGCATAGCATGGTAGCGGTCGGCCGGGTACGTGTCGATGCCGAAGTCGTCGACGACGACGCCGCTTGTCCCCGCCTGAATGCCGCCGACACCGAGGAAGCCGTGATCCGCCTCGGGGTGTTCGGCGAGCGTAACCGTGTAGACGTTTCGCTCGCCGTTCCACGGGTCGCCGTCTTCGCTGTCCCCGTGGTAGGTGACGACCTCAACTGTCTGGCCGGGGTCAGTTTCCGCGAGGACGGCCGATAGCGTCGCCGGGTCGGGGGTGCGCTCGCCGCCGATACTGTGGATGATGAGCGGCGTGTCGGGCGCGCCCGTCTGCCTGAGGGGTTGATCGGCCGACACTGTGCTGACGAACGTTCCGACCGGGAACCGGACGGTCTGTGGGGTGTCGCCGTCGTCACCTGCGAGGCGCAACTCGGCGACATCGGTCCCCGAGAGCGCCGCCTCGAACCCGGATTCGGTGTACACCGCCTCGCCGTCGACGTGCGTGAGTTCGGTGCCCGTTCCGATCGGCCCGTCGACGACAGCGCGGGTGGCGATAAGGCTCCGCTCGACCGTGATGGGGTCGGCGCTCCGACGGTCGACGGTGACCTCCCTGCCGGCGTCAGCGAGGGCGGCGCTGAACTCCTCGTCACCGTCGATCGGTTGGCCGTCGACGGCGACGAGCACGTCACCGCGGTCGATGCCAGCCTCTTGGGCTGCCGATCCGGGAAGCGCGCCGCCGATCGCGACACCGGGGACGACGGTAACGAGGCTCGCAACGAGGCCGAAAAGCAGCGCAAACGAGACCGCGGTCACGAGGAAATTGTTGGTTACGCCGGCGGCGAACATCCGCGTTCGGCCGCCGCGGTCGGCGGCCTCCTGGCTCTCCTCGTCTGGTTGGACGAACGCACCCATCGGGATGAACGCCAGCAGAGCGACGCCCATCGACTCGATCTCGATGTCTTCGACGCGGCACAACAAACCGTGGCCGCCCTCGTGGACGACCAAGCCGACGAGAAGACCGACGACGATGTCGACCGCGGCCGCCCACGGCAGGAACTGGTTGACACCGGGGATGACGAGGGCGTCCTGCGGGCGGACGAAGCCGGCCGCCTGCGGCTGTGAGATCGTACTGACCGCCGACAGCAACACCGCGAAGAACGACCCAACCATGATGACGAGGGCGATCCCGACGCCGAGGTTCCCCCACGCGCGCCAGAGCCGTTTTGGCGAGGCAAGCCACCCGAGGAACGCCCGTCCACGCTTCGTATGGATCGTCAGGATCGGCCCGGAGAGTTTGAACGACGACGGCAACAGCCCGCGTGAGTTGAGCGCCATCACGCCGGCCGTGTATACGAGGATCCCGACCAGAATCCAAGACAGCGTATTCATCGACTGCACGTAGGGCCTCGGTTACTGAAAAGTCGTTCCGTCGGGGCGGAGCGTTCCGGGGGCGAGCCGTCCCGAAACTGGGTCGGGGTGGCCCAAACGGTGATATCAGACGGGGATAACGCACCGATGCCGTCGTCTTATCCCTCGCGTCGAAGCCGCTGAAGGACGAAGGCGTCGTCCATGGGCGCGAGGAACGGGCCGAGGCGCGGCCCCTCCGACTCATCGAGAAACAACCGGTAGCCGGCCGAAAAGAACTCCCCGACGGGAACGTCGTGGCGGCGGGCCGTCTCGTATATCTCCTCTTGAAGGGCGTCCTCGTCGGGCGATTCGGTCGCGACGAAGTCGGCGAGCGCATCAAGGGCGGCTTCGGTGTCGGCGTCGAAGTCCGTCTCGGGAAGCGACTCGGCGAGGCGATAGTTGAACTCGTTGTCCGTCCGGACCGCCCACGTGCGCGCTTTCTCAACCCGTTCGAGGGCCCCGTCGATCTCGGCATCGGTCGCGTCCTCGGGGAGGTGCCCCGAGCGCTGGGCCATCGTGACGCGGAGCTCGCGGTCGTCGGTCATCCCGAGGACGGCAGCGAACGTGTAGGGAATCCGGATCGGTCGCGTCGTCGCGTCGTCGGCAACCATCGGGTAGGCACGGTCGGCGAGTTCGGCCTCGTCGGCGGGGATATCGTCGGTCTCGCCGTCGAAGTATGCCCGTTCGAAACGGTCGAATTCGTCGACGAGCCGATCGATGCGGCCGACGTCGAAGTCGCGCTGTTTCTTTGGGTTCTTCGTGAAGAAATAGCGGAGCACTTCGACCTCAAGAATGTCGAGCACCTCGGCGACCGTGATGATGTTGCCGGCCGATGACGACAGTGCGTCGCCGTTGAGCGTGAACCACTCATAGACCATCGGTACCGGTGGCTCGAAGCCGAACACCTCGCGGGCGACCGTCTCCCCGGAGGGCCACGAACCCTCGGCGTGATCCTTGCCGAAGGGCTCGAAATCGACCCCGAGCGTCAGCCACTGTGCGGGCCACTCGAAGCGCCACGGGAGCTTTCCGTCCCGGAAGGTCGCAGTCCCCTCGTGGCCGCAGCCCTCGATGACGTCGTCGCCGGCCTCGACGTCGCGGCAGACGTACTCGACGGTCCGGGAGTCGAGGTCGATGTCGGTGATCGTCTCGGTGAGGTGGCCACACGACGAACACTGTGCGAAGAACGGGACGTACGCGCCGTCGATCTTGTCTTGGAACTCGGTGAGGACTTCGCGTGCGGTATCGCGGTTCTCGAGAACGCGCTCGACCGCGTCGTCGAAGCGCCCGGACTCGTACAACTCGGTGTTCGAGACCATCTCTATCGGCACGCCAACGGCCGCCGCGGATCGGCCGAGCAGTTCGGTGAAGTGCGCGCCGTAGGAGTCACAACAGCCGAAGGGGTCGGGAATGTCGGTGTAGGGTTTGCCGAGGTTTCGGCCGAGCGCTCCGGCGTCGACCTCGCCGAGGCCGACGACGTTCCACTCCAAATCGGCGAGTTTGCGCGGGAGTTTTCGGAGGCGGTCGCGGTCGTCGGTGGTGAACACCTGTTCGACCTCGTGACCGCGCTCCCTGAGCGCCTCGGCGACGAGGTAGCCGCGCATGATCTCGTTGAAGTGGCCGAGGTGCGGAACGCCGGACGGCGAGACGCCGCCTTTTATCACGATCGGCTCCGCGGGATCGCGCGATTCGATCTCGTCGGCGACCGAATCGGCCCAGAAGGCGCGATGTTCGCCCGTCCCGATGTCGTAAAGCTCACTCATTCGGGTGGACCTCCGTGCCGTCGGCGTCGCCCGCGACCGCGTCGGCGATCCGGGACGGCTCCGAACCGTCCAGGACGACGGCCCGGAGGCCGGAGCGTTCGATGATCTTCGCAGCGAGGAGGTCGACGGGGGCGTTCGACCCCGCCGCGGTCTCGATCGAGGCGATCACGTCCACGAGTTTGCCGGCGCTCAGTTCGTCGTAGCGCTCGGCCCCGTCGTCGGCATTCGGGTCGGCCGAGAAGACGCCCGGGACACTCGTGGCGTAGACGAGCAGGTCAGCCTCGGCCATCTCGGCCAGTAGCGCGGCGACGGCGTCGGTCGTGTGGCCGGGAATCGTTCCGCCCATCACGGCGACTTCCCCGCGCCGGAGGGAGGCGCGCGCGGCCTCGTGTGACTCCGCCGGCTCCGGTGTTGCGGAACTCTCAAGCGCAGTGATCAGGAGACGGGCGTTCAGTCGCGTCACATCGATTCCGAGAGCGTCGAGGTCGTACTCGGTCGCCCCGAGGTCGCGAGCGGTCCGGATGTAGCGGCGCGCGACCCCGCCGCCGCCGACGACAGCCGCGACCTCGTGGCCGTCGTCGACCAGCCCGTCGAGTACGTCGGCGTGGGCGTCGACGCGATCGGCATCGAGATCGGGGGCGAGGACACTCCCGCCGATAGAAAGGATAACTCTCATTACCGAAGGGTTGCCTTGTTTTACTCTTAAGGGTTGTCAAGCCCTCCGACACCTACAAGCGCCCGCGGCCGAACAGACAGCGTATGTACACGGTTTCGCTGCTTGGATCGGATGCCGACGCCGCGGCCCCACGGCTTGCGGACGCGGCGGCGGGTCGAGTCGGGGTCGTTCGCCGCGAGGCGGATACCGCGGTGGATGGCGGGCAATCGCTGTCGCGCGCCGCGACGGAGTACGTCGTCGACGACGGCTGGCGCGCGAGCGGTGACGGGCTCTCAGTTCGGGACGCGATCGACCGGCTCGCGCCGGATCACGACTACGCGTTCGTGCTCGGCGCGCCGGGCGCACGGCTCCCGACTGTCGTCGTCGGCGAAACGGAGGAGACAGTCGAGGAACCGATTGTCGCTGTCGAAGGGGTGGGGAGTCTTGACGCGGCCGCCGCGATCGAGACGATCGAGGACGGCGAGCCCTACGAGACGCTTGAGTCGCTGGTCGCGTCGGTGAAACGGTCGACAGCAGCGACGTACTCCGGCGCGATCGCCACGTTCACCGGCCGTGTTCGCGCGAAGGAGGACGAAGGCGACGAGCGGACTCACTACTTGGAGTTCGAAAAGTACGATGGGGTCGCCGAGCGCCGAATGGACACGATCGAGACGGAACTCGAGGAGCGCAACGGGATCTTGGATGTCCGTCTCCACCACCGAACCGGGCGGATTCCGGACGGTGAGGATATCGTCTTCGTTGTCGTGTTGGCTGGCCACCGCCGAGAGGCGTTCCGTGCGGTCGAGGACGGTATCGACCGGCTAAAAGAAGAGGTCCCGCTATTTAAGAAGGAAGTGACCGACGAGGAGACCTTTTGGGTCCACCAACGCGAGTGATATGGCAAGTTGCACGGACTCAGACAGCTTAGATGGCCGGCGTATAAACGGGCTCAGACGCCCCCGAAAGGAGATGAAGGGGCCTCTTCGATGAGGTCTTCGGGATAGTTTGCTGCTCATAAGAGTCATTTTTCGTCCTAAAATCGGTTTTGTCCGCCGAATCAGCGTTAATATATAGTAGTATATTTCTGTATCTTTTTTGAGAAAGAAAATTTTAGACGGTAGCATAAAATTTCCTACTGCCTCTGCATAATTTATAAAACGTGTCTTTTTTCGGCGTTTATTCCGAATCGAGCCGAAGGCATCCGAAGCTTCGCCTCTTTATATACCCGTTCGACAGCAAGAGGGAAGTGAGGTGTCAGATATGAGTGCTACAACGGACTCCACGACGGAGAGCAAGGAAACGCGGCTTCGCCGGTATCTCAGTCAGCGGGCCGAGGACGGCGAGGTGTACATAAAGAGCAAGTTCATCGCCGATGACGTTGAGCTCTCCCCGAAGGAGATCGGCGCACTGATGGTGAAGCTCCGCGACTCGGCGGCGGAACTCGAAATCGAAAAGTGGTCGTACACCTCCGCGACCACGTGGCGCGTCACACGAGGCTAACCCACGCGAGATCAGCGCATGGACCCGATGGATCAGCCGATGTCGGACTGACACCGATCCGCCCGACCGGTCCCCAACGGTATATAAATACGGCCGTACCAGCAGCTCCGGTCGCTGGCACGGGATTTATTTCTGCCAGACGCGTTCTTTGTCACGATGGACCCCGCCAGTCGATCGTCGAACCACGCCGGACCGTCACCGGAGTCGCTGCTTCCGGCGTTCCAGACGGTTGAGGTCGACGTCCGGGATGACGGCCGGATCGTCTACTACGGCCAGGCACGGACCGACGCCCGCCGGCTCGAGCGCGAGGTGTGGCCGCAGTTCCGCGAGCGCGGCTACGAAGTTCGCTTCGACACAGTCACTCAAAGCGAGTCCGACCCGATAACGGGCGTCGAGGTCGGCGAGCGGCGCCGCGCGCTCGTCGCCGAACCTCGCCGGGTAGGCGTCGACGGGGTACCGTGGACGAACATCGTCATGCTTCTAGCGACGGTGCTCACGACGCTGTACGCCGGGACAATCTGGTATTACCAGCCGGTCAACGGGCCGCTCGATCTCCTCGCCGGGTGGCCCTTCGCGCTCGCGGTACTCAGTGTGCTCGCGATCCACGAGTTGGGCCACTACGCTCTCTCACGGTACCACGGAGTTGAGGCGAGCCTCCCCTACTTTATTCCGGTGCCGAGTTTCATCGGCACCTTCGGGGCGGTGATCTCAATGCGTGGCCGTATCCCCGACCGGGAGGCGCTGTTCGACATCGGCATCTCGGGGCCGCTAGCGGGCCTCGTGGCGACGGTCTGTGTCGCGGTGATCGGCCTCCACCTCGATCCGATCCGCGTTCCGGAGTACGTCCTCGAGAACGAGGGGATGATACAACTCGAGTTGGGGTACCCACCTCTGCTGGAGCTTCTCGCGTGGGCGACCGGCGGTCAACTCACCTACGAGGACCCCGGCCTCGTCGCCAGCCCGGTTATCTTCGGCGCCTGGGTCGGCCTCTTCGTGACGTTTCTCAACCTCATCCCAGTCGGTCAACTCGACGGCGGCCACGTCGTCCGGTCGTTGCTCGGTGAGCGTGCCGAGACGGTCGGGTCGTTCGTCCCTGCGGCCCTGTTCGGGCTGGCCGCGTACCTGACCGTCTTCGCCGACGTGAGCTACAACGCCCCCGTGTTATGGGGCTTTTGGGGGCTCATCTCGCTGTTCTTAGCCTACGTCGGGCCTGTGACGCCCGTCTTCGACGAACCGCTGGACCCGAAGCGGAAAGCGATCGGTGTCCTGACGCTTCTCCTCGGAGGGCTCTGTTTCACGCCGGTTCCGATCGAACTCGTTGGCGCGTGATTCCACGGACCGATACGGACGGCGTCTAGTCCGCGGTTGCGCTTAGCCGTGGGTGAACCCGCGGTCGGGCAGCGGCACTCCGTTCATTCGGATTCCCTCGTCGGTGACAGTCCCGATCCGGGTCACCTTGGTCGGTGCCACATCGATAGCCGTCGAAAGCGACGCCTCGGGAATCGTGCAGACGAGTTCAAAGTCCTCACCGAAGTGGACCGCCAACTCGCGCTCGTCGTCGGGCGAGTCGGCGAGCCTATCGACGGCCGGATCAATCGGAACGGTGTCGTACGAGACTGACATCCCGCAGTCGCTCGCCGCCGCGAGTTGATGAAGCGACCGCGCCAGCCCGTCGCTGGAGTCCATCATCGCGCTCGCGTGCGATTCGAGCGCCCGCCCGGTGGCGACGCGAGGCTCGAACCGAAACAGTTCGTTCGCGCGTTCCGTGTCCCCGCGGTCGAAGAGCCGCAAGGCGGCCCCGCTCCGGCCGAAGGTTCCGGTCACGCAGACGGCGTCGCCGGGCGTCGCCCCCGACCGGTAGACAGGGTCGTCGCTCCGCCCGAAGGCGGTCGTCGAAACAGTGAACTCCTGGTGTCCGTCGAGATCACCACCAACGTACTCGGCGTTAACGGCCGCGCACACGTCGAGACAACCGGCGAGGAACGACTCAAGCTCCGAGTCCTCAAACGACGGCGCGGCGTAAACTGCCAGCGCCGCGGTCGCCTCAGCGCCCATCGCAGCCACGTCCGACAGTGACGCGCCGACCGCCCGCCAACCGGCGGTGTATCGCGTCGTCCCGTCGGGGAAGTCGCTCGTCTCGTGTAGCATGTCAGTCGTCGCAACGAGGTCGTCGACGACGGCGCAGTCGTCGCCGGCTCCCGAGACGGCCCCGCCTACAAGCGACAGCGCCGCTTGTTCATCCATGTCGACGGATCAACGCCCGGAATCATAGGCCCATCGGTGGCGTCCGTCGGCGGCCTGCATCCGCGATGGAGCGGCGGTATCGCCGAACATCAACAAGGTTAAACGCGCCCGACGGGAACCGAGACCCAATGACGACGTTCTACGACGTACCCGCCAAGGACCTCATTGAGGCGGTCGCCGAGAAGCTCGAATCCGACCTCGAAGAGCCCGAGTGGCTCGCGTACACGAAGACCGGAACCGGCCGCGAGTTGCCCCCCGAACAGGAGGACTTCTGGAGCCGTCGCGCCGCGAGCCTTCTCCGAAAGGTCGCCATCGACGGCCCGGTCGGCGTTGAGCGACTCCGGGGTGCCTACGGCGATGCCGCCAATGGGACGACGCGGTACCGCGTCCGACCGAGCCACAAGCACGACGGCTCCGGGAACGTCATCCGAACCGCGCTCCAGCAACTCGAGGACGCGGGCTACGTCGACACCTCCGAGAAGCGCGGCCGCACCGCCAGCGGTGCTGGCCGCGCCCTCCTCGACGACACTGCTGAGGAGCTCATCGAAGAACTCGACCGCCCCGAACTCGAACGCTACGCCTGAGTCGGACGGGGCCGATCGCCGATCGCTGTCCAGCCGGTCTTATCGGCGGCGTAACCACCCCCATCGACGGTCGAACTGCTCTCGTCAGCGACGATTTCCCACCGACCAGAACCGACCGATACCGCAAGGATTCTAATCCCGCCGCGACAGGCTTCGGAGAATGAACGTCCGCGATCGGACCGTCGGGGCGGTGCTCGTCTTGACGGCCATCTCCGTGGCCCTCCGGCTCGTCGGGCTCGGGACCCGCATCGCTCACTGGGACGAGGGACGGGTCGCCTACTGGATCGTCGAATACGCCGAAACCGGCGTGCTTTTTTATCGACCAATCGTCCACGGCCCGCTGTTGAAACTCCTGAACGCGCCGCTTTTCGGGCTGTTCGGTGCAACCGATTTTACGATGCGGCTCGTCCCGGCCCTCGTCGGGGGGCTGCTGCCGCTCGTCGCGCTTGCATTCCGGCACCGGCTTCGGGATGCCGCCGTCGTCGTGCTTGCGACGTTTTTAACGCTCGATCCGGCGCTTCTGTACTACTCGCGGTTCATGCGGAACGATATTCTGGTCGCGGTCTTCAGTTTCGTCGCCGTCGCCGCGGTCGTCCGGGCGGTCGACTTCGACGACGGGCGCTACCTCCCGCTCGCGGCGGTCGCGCTCGCACTCGGGTTCGGGGCGAAGGAGAACGCCTTAGCGTACGTATTCGCCGTCGTCGGCGCGGCGGGGCTGTTGGCGGGCCATCGGATCGCCTTCGCGTGGTACGATGGGCGGTCGTCAGGATCCGGGCTCGGATCGTCCGTCGCGGCGCTACGGCGCCTGCTCCGATGGGGCTACGCCGGGACGCGGCGGCACGTGTGGGCGATCCTCGGGAGCGTCCTCGCGTTCTTGGCGACCGTCACCTACGTGTACGCCCCCCGCGGAACAATCCCTTCGGAAGGGACGTACTACAGTTCCTGTCGCGGCTACGATCCGGTCGTCGGAATCGAGGGCGCTCCGACACTCGGGGCGGCGATCGCGAACCCGCTTCAATTGCCTCGTCTCGGCTGGTTCACCGTCGGCTCGACCGCTGAACTGTACGCCTGTCAGTGGATTACACCGCGAGCCGACGATCCGAACCCCTATCTCGAGTACGCGGGCGAACTGGCAGCGATCACTGGGGAGTCATCGGCCGCCCTAGTCGGCCTCGCAGTAGCCGGATTCGCGGTGACGCTGTACCGGCCCGGTCTGCCCGATGATCTCGTCTCGTTCGGGTTCTACTGGGGTGTCGCCTCGCTGGTCGGCTACCCCCTGATCACTGACATCGGGGGGGCGGCCTGGCTCGTCGTCCACGTCGTGCTCCCGCTGTCGCTGCCGGCGGCGTTCGGCGCGGGCGCGCTGTACGGGATCGGACGGGACGCCCGAGTCGACGGCGATACCCTGAGCGCCGCCGTCTCCGTCGCGGTCGCCGCCCTGCTCGTCGGTTCGGTGCTCTGGAGCGGGTACGCCACGAGCGTCGCCGGGCCGACCGACGACGACAACCCGCTCGTGCAGTACGCCCAGCCGTCGAACGATCTTAGAGCGACGCTGGTGGAGACGCGCGAACTCGCCGATCGAACCGACGGAGCCGACGTCGTCCTCGCCGGCGGGAACCTCACCAATCCCTCGTCGGGCGGGGAACTCGACCGGCGGCCGAACTGCGCCGACTGGTTCGATATCGTCCCGCTGCCGTGGTACTTCGAGGCCGGCGGGATCGAGGCCGACTGCGCGCCGACCGAACGGGCCGTCGGTCGGGCGCTCGAGGAGGATCCTCCGGTCGTCATCGTCACGGAGACACAGGCTGACATCGTCGACGAACGGATTGCGGACCGCTACGACCGCCGCACCCACCGTATGCGGACGACCGACACGGAGTTCGTCTACTACGTCGACGGCTCGCAGTTGTCGGGGGCGGCGGAGCCAGAGGCAGCGAAAACAACGGTGTCGGGGACGGCCGACGTCGGAGGCGAGGCAGGGCAAAGGAGGGCCGAGACAAGGCGGATCGGCTATGAGGTCGGGATGACGGGACCGAAACAGTCCCCGCCCAAACGACAACACTCTCTATCGTCGCGATACGATGGGTGGACATGAATCACCGTACTCCGGCAGCGACTATCGGCGTCGTCGGCGGCGGGCAGTTGGGTCGCATGATAGGCGAGGCGGCCGGCCCACTCGGCGTCGAGGTGGTCGTCTCGGATCCGACACCTGACTGTCCGGCCGCGCCGGTCGTCCGCGACCAGATCGTTGGCGACTTCGACGACGAGGACGCGATCCGCGAACTCGCCGAGCGCGCGGATGTCCTCACATTCGAGATCGAACTCGCCGACCCAGACGCGATGGCGCGCGTGGGCGAGGCGACCGACACGCCAGTTCATCCTGACCCCGACACGCTCCGGACGATTCAGGACAAACTCGTCCAGAACCGCGCGCTTGCTGACGGAGACGTTCCAGTCCCCGAGTTCCGCCGCGTCGACGACGCTGACGACCTGCGCGCGGCCGGCGAGGACCTCGGGTGGCCGCTCATGTTGAAGGCCCGCGAGGGAGGGTACGACGGCCGCGGGAACCGTCCGGTCGAAGGCCCCAAGAAAGCCGAGGCGGCGCTCGCCGAGATCGGCGGAGCGGCGCTCGCCGAGGAACTGATCGACTTCGAGCGGGAGGTGGCGGTCATGGGCGTCGTCGGCGACAGCGAACGACGCGCGTACCCGGTCACGGAGACGATCCACCGCGAGGAGATTCTCCGGGAGTCCGTGACGCCGGCCCGAACCGACGAGGCCGTCCGATCGCGGGCTCGGGAGGTCGCCTTCGACGTGCTGGAGCTGCTTGAAGGGCGCGGCGTGTACGGGATCGAACTGTTCGAAACCCGCGAGGGCGGGATTCTCGTCAACGAGATCGCCCCCCGGCCCCACAACTCCGGACACTGGACGATCGAGGGGACGGTCTGTTCGCAGTTCGAACAGCACCTTCGGGCCGTGCTGGGGTGGCCCCTCGGCAGTACCGAACTCCGCTCGCCCGCAGTGACGGCAAACCTGCTCGGCGACATCGACAGCCCCGAGCCGGTTGAACTGGCCGGGAGCGAGGCGATTCTCGAAGCCGCCGCGGCGTCGCTGCACTGGTACGGCAAACGCGAAGCGCGGCCGCTCCGGAAGATGGGTCACGTGACGCTCGTCGATAGTGTCGGGGACGAGGCCAACGCCGACGGAGACGAGGGACGGGACACGCTGCTCTCGCACGCTCGGGAGTTGGTCGACGCGACGACCTTTGAGTAGCTACTCAGCCGATGTTTGGTTGGCTCACCCGACCTCGGAAGTCGAGTCGAACGATGGGTTCCTCGGTGCCGAACCGCTTGTGGTTCTTTTTTCCGGGGTCGCAGCCGCGATGATGCGTCCGGAGGTTTATATATCGAGACAGGGGCAGACCGCCCGTGAACTGACACGGAGCCGACAGCCGGCAAAGGCGGTCGCGCGGATCACCGCTGTCGGAGTACGCCCCCGTCGATCCGCCTGTTTGCCAGTCCACAGCCGCGGGTGTGGGAGCGGTCAGTGGTTCGGCTGATCCGTGTCGGCAGTGAAATAGAGGCCCAAACGTGCGTCCCCGACGGACGCTACCGGTCGTGTTTTTATTCTGTGGTCCGAGGCGTCAATGATGAAATTCCCAGAGACGGGATGCGGCCGGCGATCGGTGCTTGCGGCGATCGCCTCGGGGGGCGTCGTCGCGGCCGCCGGCTGTCTCGGCGGCGGGGGCGGGCCGGACGCGAGTGCCGATAGCGACGCCGCGGAAGACGAGCCGTCGTTTCCCGACCACCCTGGCGACGAACCCCGAGACCCACCCGCGGGGCGGCGCTGTGACGGCCCCTGCGGGATGGAGCCGAGAGACTATCCGGAGGCAAACGCACAGGTCGCCCACGTCGACGGCAGCGGGGTCTTCTTTGACAGCGCCGGCTGTCTCGTCTCGTATCTCCACGATCCGATGTTCTACGGCGGCCCCGCGGCGGCGGTCGAAACCGTCTGGGTACGAGACTTTGGGACGAAAGCGCTCATCGACGCGACCGAGGCGGGGTACGTCCTCGATTACAGCAAGGAGCGCCACGAGGAGGTAATGGCACACAACCCGAAGCCGTTTGCCGACCGCGCCGACGCTATCGCCTACGTCGACTCGTACGACGACCTCGGCGAGGCCGACATCGTGGGGCTCGACGACTTCGGAGCCAAGCAGGCCCACCGGTATCGCGACTATCCGCTCCCGGAGGAGTGATTCGAGGGACCGGGGCTACAGCGTGCGACGAGGGCGTTGAAGAATCATAACGCCCAAACGAACGCCGCCCGCCGTCTCTCGTATGACCCGCTCCGTCGAAGTCGAGGCACTCATCGACCTGTTCGAGGCCGAAGCCGATCGCGACCGCCCCGAAGGGGAAACCCCCGATGTTGGGATCGTCATGGGGTCAGATTCCGACCTCGACACGATGTACGGCGCCTACGAGGCACTGACGGAACTCGGCTTCGAGGAGGTCACCGACTACGACGACCCGCCGGAGAGTCAGTTCACCTTCGAGACGTTCGTCGTCTCGGCCCACCGGACGCCCGAGTTGATGTACGCCTACGGCGAGACGGCCCGCGAGCGCGGCCTTGAGGTGCTCATCGCGGGCGCGGGCGGCAAGTCGGCCGACCTGCCGAACATGACGGCCTCGATCGCCTATCCGCTCCCCGTCATCGGGGTGCCGGTCCAGGAGAAGTCGGTCGATTCGGTCGTCGGGATGCCGACCGGTGCGCCGCTGGTCGCCGTCGACGCCGGCAAGTCGTTCAACGCGGCGCTGTCGGCCGTCCAGATCCTCTCTCGGGCCCACCCGGAACTCGAGGAACGGCTCGACGCGTACCACGACGACCTACAGGACGGCGTCGGAGCGGTCTCGACGCGGCTCCACGAACTCGGGACAGAACGGTTCCGCGAGGAGCGCTAGCTCGTCCGATCGATGGGGACGGACGCGGCGACGCCGGGGAGCGGGCGGGAACGGTGAACGATGTCCTCGCCGTCCTCCGGGAGCGTCCCGCGCTCTTAGCTATTACTCTACTTCGGTGCAAACGCGCTCCTGTACGCGATTGTCGTCTTCTATCCCCAACTGCCCGGCAGCTTCGGCGTCGACACCGCCTTCGGCGCTGGCCTATATCTGTCGGCCAACGGAGTCGCCGGCGGCGTCACGGGGGAACTCTACGGTCGTTTCAAGTGGCACGTCGGGGCTAGAGAGCTTGTGCTCGCGGCCGGGGCCGGGGCGGTCGTGCTGGCGCTCGCGGACCAGCGCTGACGCCCCCAGTCGCGCCGTCCGGGTTACTCGATGTGTGCGTCCACAACCCCGTGGACGACACCGGCGCTGTGGCTCTTGACGCGGTGAACATCGAGAGTGTCGACCGACCGATGGGCGGCCGCGGCGGCGTCCCGAAGCCGATCGATCGGTCGGTCGGGAAACAGCGCTTCAGGGGTGGCCTCGTGGAGGTGGATGACGCCGCCGGAAACGACTGCATCGAGTGCCGAATCGAGATACTCGTGGGCATCGTAGTAGCCCATCACGACCCGGTCGGCGGTTGTTTCGACGCTCCGGCAGTCGCCGAGGATCGCGTCGAGTTGGGCGGCGACATCGTTACGAGAGGCGTTCTCGACGAGTCGGCGGTGTGACTCCGGATCGATCTCGGTAGCGGTCACGGACGCCCCCGCCCGCGCCATCGGCAGCGAGAAGTAGCCGATCCCGGCGAACATGTCGAAGACGCGTTCGTCGGGGGCGACGTATTCGCCCATCCGGGCGCGCTCGGCCTTGTTGCCGGGCGAAAGCATCGTCTCGGAGAGATCGAGAGCGTACTCGATACCGTGTTCGACGTGGACCGTCTCGGTGTCGCCAGTCCCGGCCACGACCTCGCCAGCGGGGTCCCGTCGTGTTCCGGAGACCCCGCCGCGGGCAAGGACGGTATCGGCGTCGCCGTGCACCTCAAGGAGCGCCTCGCCGACGGCCCGGCGGGCGTCGGGGGCGAGCGGCCCCTCGGCGGATACGTCGCCGAGATCGACCAATACGACATCCCCGATCACGGCCCACGACGCCGGGGCGGCCTCGACAACGTGATCGGGGACGCCGTGGGACCGAAGCACGTCCTCCAGCCCCCGCTCGCGGATCGGGAGGGCGAGTTCGACGACCGCTTGGACATCGGTCTCGGCGGGTGGGCGAGTGACCGGTAGCGCGACCCGATCAGCGTCGTAGGCCTCAATCCGGCGGCGCGAGTCGTAGATGCCCTCCGCCTCGAGTGACTCGGCGACGCGTTCGGTCCGGGGGTTCTCGACGATCGCCGCCTTACCGGGATCGTCCGTCATCGTCCGAGTCCTCCTCGGGAAGAACGTGGAGCCCCGCACGGTGTTTGAGTACGGGCACCGACTGCACGTCGGGATCGAGGTAATCGGGCCGGGGGATCGTCTTCGATTCGAAGGTGTCGGGATCGAGGACCTGGACAGCGTGGTCGTCCTCGACCGCGACGAGCGTCGTCTCCTCGCCGTCCGCGCGCTCGCCGAGTTTGCGCGCATCGGGGTCGATCCCCTCCTCGAAGTCGGCCTCGTAGCGTTCGCCCGTAGCGAGTCGAAGCCCCTTCAGGTTGCCGTGGGCGCTCGTTACGAGAACAGGCCCGTCGCCGTCGTCGAGATCGATTACGTCGCCGGGTGTGTAGGGCGGCAGCCGGGCAGTAAACGTGACCCGGTACACGTCGTTGCCGTCGCCGTCCTCCGTCACGAGCGTTGGTGCCTCCGAGACCGTACCGCCCAGTTCGGCGACAATCCGCTTCGCGATCCCCTGTCCCATCTGGTTCGTCGAGATCTTCATGTCGATCCCGTCACCGGTTCGGGTGGTTTCGGTAATGAACGCATTTCGGTCGCCGGTCGCCTCCCGGTCGGCGATGTATGACTCTGCGATCTCGACCGCGCGGTCGTTCTCCGCGGGTGTCGGCGTCCGATCGGTGCCCCGGACCTGAATGATGCTGGCGTAGTAGTCGCCGGCGATGCGGCCACACCGGTCGCAGGTTTTTCTGGCGATATAGACGGGGACGGTGATCTCCTCAGAGAGGTCAGTGTCGCGGACCCGGCCGCTGAACAGACAGTGCATCCGGATCGTGTTCTCGTCGACCTGCTCGGGGTCGACACCCCACTCGACGTCACGGGCGTCGACGTGGACCGCGAGCCGCTCGGCGGTTTCCTCGACGGCGACATCGGTGTAATCGCGCGCGCCGACGTCGATCCAGCGGTTGCCGCGATGGAGGGCACCACACCGGCTACACACCTGAATCTCGATGCGCTCGGGCGCGTCCACGAGGTCGAACGACTCGAAATAACAGCCGTCACATAGCACGGCGTCGGGGTCACGGGGGCCGCCGGGGAGGTCGATCTCCGGCGGCCGCTCGATCTCATCGCCGCAGCGCGGGCAGAACGCCCCCGATCGGGACCCGGAACTCATTATCCGACGTATCGCCCCGAGGCGGTTAAGCAGTCCGGACCGGGCGCGTGGAGGAGTATGTATAGACGGCCACGCGCCGCCGCGATTGGATCGACGGGGCGTTTTTGCTACGACGCGGCGGCCCTACCGATTTCTCGACGTTTTGGCAGCGGTCACTCCACGAACCCACCTACGCGGTCGAAGGCGGCGAGGAGACCGACCGAGGCGAGCAGACACACCGCCGCGCCGTTGAACACCGCATTGTACGTGTATCCGGCCTCCAACAGTTCGCCCACGGCAGAGGACCCGACCGACTGAGTGAGCATCCAGACCGAACTGAACACGGCGTACGCGCTCGCCCGAGTCGAGTCGGGCAGTGCGCCGAGGACATACGTGTCCGTCGCCGGAAACAGCGCGTGGACAACGAAGCCGATGACCGCAGAGACGACGGCCAGCGCGAACAGTCCCTCAGCGGCCGTCAACGCGAGGATACACCCGGCGAACGTCGCGACGATCCCGAGTAGATACGGGACGTGCGGAAGCCGATCGGCCAGGTTCCCGCCGAAGTAGAAGGCGGGAACGCCACTCGCGAAGACGACAGTTAGCATCGCCCCTGAGGCCTCCCTCGAGAGCCCCTTCGACTGCATATAGAGATCATAGAAATTGAAGATCCCCTGCCAGACGAACACTGCCCCGCCGGTGATGACGAGGGCGGTCAGGATGACGCGTCGCTCCGAGAGCGCGCCGGCAAGGAAGGCCCGATCCTCACGGCCGGCCCGCGGCATCTCCGTCCTGCGGGCGGCGATCCAGGTGTAGACGGTGGTGGCCGCCGCCCCGACGGCAATCGTCCAAAGCGAGAGCCGCCAGTCGAAGAGCAACGCAACGGTAACGAGCGGCGCGGCGACGACCGCCGCGAGTTGCGTGGCCGCGCCGTGGATCCCGAGAACGTGGCCGACGCGCTCGGGGTACAGTTCGCTCAAAAGCGGGTTCGCGGCGACAAAGTAGACGCCCGAGGCGATCCCCATCGCGAACGCGCCGATCATGAGCTGTCGGGGCGTCACCGCGGTCGCGGTGGCCGCCGAGGCGACGGCGAGCAACAGCCCGCTCGCGACGACGAGGCGGTGTCGCGAGAACTTTGTCAGCAGCCAGCCGGTCGGGAGTCGAAGCGAGGCGCTCCCGATCCAGACGAGCGTCGCGATGAGCCCCGCGGTGGCCTCCCCGATCCCGAACTCGGCGATGAACACGTCTAATAGCGGCGCGAAGACGATTCTGGCCAGGTTCAAAAAGAAGACGAGCCCACAGAGGGAACCGAAGAGGCGAGCGCGCGTCACGGCCGGCGTTCGGAACGAGGGGTCCCAAGCGTTCCGATTGCCGCCGGGACGCTACTGATATCCTTCGGTCAGACGCTCGACGTACTTCGCCACCACGTCGACTTCGAGGTGAACCGGGTCACCGATCGACTTCCCTGAGAGCGTCGTGAGATCGTACGTTGCGGGGATGATCGCGACGGTGAAATCGTCCTCGCGGAGGTCCGCCACTGTCAGCGAGATGCCGTCGACGGCGATCGACCCCTTCTCAACGACGTAGCGCGCCAGCGCGTCGGGAAGCGAGAAGCCGAAGTACCAGTCGTCGCCCACCTGCTCGATGTGGGTGACCGATGCGACGCCGTCGACGTGACCCTGCACGAAATGGCCGTCGAAGCGGCCGTCGGCGGGGAGTGCGCGTTCAAGATTGACCGCGTCCCCGGTCGTGATCGAGTCTAGGTACGTCCGATTGAGCGTCTCCTCGGAGAGGAACAACTCGAAGCGGTCGTCGTTGAACGCTTCTACGGTCAGGCAGGCCCCGCTTATGGCGACGCTTTGGCCGTGTTCGAGATCAGCGGTGAACGGTGCGGCCACCGCGATCCGTCGGCCCTCGTCGGTGTCCTCGATCGAAACCACCTCGCCGGTCGTCTCGACGATGCCGGTGAACATACGCCGTGTTGGATCGTCGGCGACGAAAGGCTGTCGTCGTGCATCGGCTTTTTGTTCGCGAGCGCCGACGTTCTTATAAATGAAGCTGCTCGACACGCTCACGCTGTTCGGCACCGTCGCGCTCGCGGCACCCATCGGGCTGCTCGGCGTCGAGTTCCTCGTCGGCGGCCGCACGGTTTCGGGCGCCGGCTTTCTGACCATCGCGCTTGCGCTCGTCGCCGGGGGGTATTTCAGGCCGAGCGTGAAGTCGATCGTCGCCGGAACAGTCACGGACGTAGCGACGACGAACGACGGCGACGAAACCGCGGTGACGGAGGGCAAAAGCGACGACAGCGGCCGATAGCGAGGGACGCCGACGCGGTGTCTGCGGCCGACGGAGGAGTATTTAAACATCCGGGGCGAACAGCCGATTATGCCGCTCGGGATCGTTCGGACGCTGCAGTTGGCCGGGACGCTCGTCGTCGCCGGGCCGGTCGGGTTGATCGGCGTGTTCAGCTTGCTCGAGGGGCGGTACACTCATGGAATGTTCTTTTTGACGGCAGCATTCGGACTCATTGGCGTCAGCGAGTACGTCTATCTCCGCCTGACGGACCGGACGGTCGGGCGCCTCCGCAGGCTGCGGAACGTCCGCGGCGACGAGTGAGCGCCTGTCGCGACCGGTTGATCGGAGCGTTCCCCCGACCGTTTATAATTGAGACGCGGATACGGATGTCCCGTGCGCGCCTTCCGACTTGCCTACGACGGCTCGGGGTACCGCGGCTTCCAGCGCCAGCCACACGGCGAGACGATAGAGAACGAGCTCTTCGCGGCCCTCGATGAACTCGGCGTCGGGTTTGAGGGCGGGTCGCCGGTCGGCTACGCGGCGGCGGGGCGGACCGACGCCGGGGTCTCGGCGCGGGCGCAGACGGTGGCCTTCGAGCCGCCGGCATGGCTGACGCCGCGCGCGCTCAACAGCGAGTTGCCCGGGGCGATCCGGGCGTGGGCGTCCACCGACGTTGACCCGGGATTTCACGCGACCCACGACGCCACGGAGCGAGTATATACATACTTCCTCCACGCCCCGGCGGTCGACGACGACGACGCCCGCGAGGCCTGCCGGCGGCTCTCCGTCGAGGCCGACTTCCACAACTTCACGCCGGACGACGAGGGGACCGAGCGCGCGGTGTCGGTCTCGCTCCGCCGGAACGGGCCCTTCTTGCGACTCGAGTGCCGAGCCGGCGGGTTCGCCCGGCAGCTCGTTCGGCGACTCGTCACCGTCGTTGAGGCGGTCGCGCGCGGCGCTCGCGATCCGTCGTTTATACCTCGGGCGCTCGGTTCCGAGCCGCTTTCCGGGCCGGATGGCATCGCCCCGGCCGCCCCCGGCCCACTCGTGTTGTTCGACGTCTCCTACCGCGGCGTTACCTTCGAGATCGACGCCGACGCGCTCTCGAGCGCGCGAGGGGTTTTTCGTGCCCGGCGGCGGGAGCGCCTCGCCGCCGCCCGAGTGGCCGGGTCGCTGGTTCCCGACGAGGAGCCATAGGCGAAGCATCCCCGGGGACGACGGGTTTAGGACGACGGCTCCCCTACCACAGTGTATGAGTTCGGTGCCCGAGCGAGGCGACATCGCCGAGGAGTACATGTGGGACCTGACGGATCTGTTCGCCGACGACGAGGCGTGGGAGACCGCGTATGAGGCCGTCGAAGAGCGGATCGAGGAGCTGTCAGCCTACGAGGGCCGGGTCACGGAGAGTGCGGCGACGCTCGCCGAGGTCTTGGAACTGCGGGAATCGGTCATGCGAGAGGTTTCGAACGTCGCCGCCTACGCGCGGATGCGACGCGACGAGGACACGACGAACCAGCGCTACCAGGCGCTCACGGCGCGCTCGCAGTCGCTTGCCGCCGACGCCTCCAGCGCGGCGAGTTTTATCCAACCGGAGCTACAGGAACTCGACCGGGAGGCGCTGTCGGCGTTCGTCGAGGACGTTCCCGACCTCGAGACGTACGATCACTACTTTGACGACACGCTACGGATGAAACCCCACACCCGGTCGGCGGAGATCGAGGCGCTTTTGGCCGATCTGAGCGAGGTGACGGGGGCGGCGGGCGAGGTGTACAACATGCTGACGAACGCCGATATGACGTTCCCGACGGTCGAAGGGTCCGAGGGCGGCGAACGGCGGATCACGCTGTCGAACTTCACAAAACTCCAGAAACACCCCGATCGGGCGTTCCGAAAGCGGAGCTACGAGGCGTTCTACGACGAGTGGGCCGAATACCGAAACAGCGTCGCCACGGCGTACAAAAACAGCGTTAAATCGGATCGAAAGCTGGCCGCGGCGCGGAATTACGACTCGGCGCGTGCAGCCGCACTCGACGGCCCGAACGTTCCGGTGGAGGTCTACGAGACGCTCGTCGGAACCGTCGAGGATAACCTCGACGTGTTGCACCGCCACGCCGAATTGAAGCGCGAGGCACTCGGTGTCGACGATCTCCGGATGTGGGACCTCTACGCGCCGATTGCGGACGGCGAGAGCCCCGACCTCGAATACGACCGGGCAAAGGACTACGTGATCGAGGCCGTCGAACCGCTTGGCGACGCCTACCGCGACCGGATGGCCGAGGGGCTCGAATCGCGGTGGGTCGACGTCTACGAGACCGCGAACAAGCAGTCGGGCGCCTACAGCGGCGGGACCTACGACAGCCAGCCCTACATCCTGTTGAACTATCAAGACGACATCGCCTCGATGTACACCCTGGCTCATGAGTTGGGCCACTCGATGCACTCCGAACTCACGAGTGACGAGCAGCCGTACGTCTATTCGGGGTACGAGATCTTCGTCGCGGAGGTGGCTTCGACGGTCAACGAGGCGCTGTTGACTCGCCATCTGCTCGAGACGGTCGAGGACGAGCGGTTCCGTCGACACGTCCTCGACGAGTATCTCGAGCGGTTCCGGTCGACGCTGTTCCGACAGACGATGTTCGCCGACTTCGAGCACCGTGCCCACGAACTCGACGCCGAGGGCGAGGCCCTGACGCCGGATCGGCTGGACGAGCTGTACCGAGGCCTCAAATCGAAGTACTACGACCCGGCCGTCATCGACGACCGGATCGCCAGCGAGTGGATGCGGATTCCGCACTTCTATCGGGCCTACTACGTCTACCAGTACGCGACGGGGATCAGCGCGGCCAACGCGATCGTCGACCGCATCGCGTCGGAGGGCGAGCCGGCGGCGGCGGACTACCGCGAGTTCCTCCGCTCCGGATCGCGGACGTACCCCCTCGAGTTGCTCGAGACGGCCGGAATCGACATGTCCTCCCCGGAACCGGTCGAGGCGGCGATCGAGGCCTACGACTCGATGGTCGCGGAGTTCGCGTCGCTGACGTGACGAGACCGAGGCCCGAACCGATACGGGACAGTATGCCAACGACTACCGCAAACGTCTCCCCCACCCAAAGGCCCTTTTAATTTCCGACCGTTAGCATCGTTAATGTCGCATAGCCCATCGCTCCCGGACCGGCCGACGCTCAATCTCGACCCCGATATGCCGGTCGATGAGCGGCTTGCCGCCCTCAGGGAGCATTATGTCGATGTCTCGCGGGTTCACGACGAGCTTTCCAACCAACTCGAAACCGTCCGCGAGCGGCAGTCGGACCTCCGTGAGGAAGTCACTGATCTCCAAGAGGAAAACGAGGCGCTGAAAACATCGTCGCTGTATCTCGCAACCGTCGAAGAGCTCACTGACGATCAGGTGCTTCTCAAACAGCACGGCAACAATCAAGAGGTGCTCACCGACGTCTCGCCACGACTATACGACCGGCTGGAGGCCGGCGACCGTGTCGCGATAAACGACTCCTTTGCGATCCAGACGGTTCTCGACTCCGAGACCGACGCTCGTGCACAGGCGATGGAAATCGCCGAGAGGCCCGACGTCACCTACACGGACATCGGCGGGCTCGAAACCCAGATCCAAGAGGTCCGCGAGGCGGTCGAGGACCCCCTCGTGAATCCCGAGCAGTTCGATACCGTCGGCATCGATCCGCCGACCGGCGTGCTGTTACACGGCCCGCCGGGGACCGGCAAGACGATGATGGCGAAGGCCGTCGCCAACCGGACCGACGCCACGTTCATCAAGATGGCTGGCTCCGAACTCGTCCAGAAGTTCATCGGCGAGGGCGCACGGCTCGTCCGGGACCTGTTCGAACTCGCCGCCGAGCGCGAACCCGCCATCATCTTCATCGACGAAATCGACGCCATCGCTTCGAAGCGGACGGAGTCGAAGACCTCCGGGGACGCCGAGGTCCAGCGGACGATGATGCAACTCCTCTCGGAGATGGACGGTTTCGACCAGCGTGGTGACATCTCGATCATCGCGGCGACGAACCGCTTCGACATGCTCGATCGCGCCATCCTCCGTCCCGGCCGCTTCGATCGGCTCATCGAGGTCCCCGAGCCCGATGCCAACGGCCGCGAGCAGATTCTCTCGATCCACACCGAGCGGATGCAACTCGATCCGAACGTCGACCTCGGACGGATCGCCGAGGACACGGAGGGCTTCTCCGGGGCCGAACTCGAGAGCCTCGCCACGGAGGCCGGAATGTTCGCGATCCGGGAGGGTCGGACCGAGGTCGCAAACGAGGACTTCGAGGCCGCGCTCGAAAAGATCGAGGACGAGGAATCGGCCGGAACCCCGATCGCGTTCTACTGACGACGGTGCGGATCCGCGGCGGATTTATAACTCAAGGCCGCAATCGGTGACCCGACGATGGAGATCGAGCAGGGGCCCGAACCGTGGCAGCCGAAGGTTACCGTCGAGGGGCCGAGGGCGGTCCGGCTCGTCTCGTTTTTGAAGACACACAACACCGACCTAACAGCGACTCTCGCGCTGGCCGCCTTCGTGATCGGCACCCTCAGCATCTTCGTCGCATCGTGGCTGCAGTGGCTCCGGTGGGCGCTGTCGTTCGTCACGTTCCTCGCCGCCGTCGTGACGACCGGCCGGTGTCTCCGTGCCGAGGTCACCGTTCCCGATGCGTTCGAGGGCGAAGACGAGGACACGGCGGAGAACAGAAATGTGACGCAGTGATGTCGGAACGAACAGATACACACCGCTGACGACCCTAGTGTTCATATGGATCGTACGTACCGCTGTCTCACCTGTCTCGAACACACGCTCTCGCGGGAGTTCGACACATCGCACCTCTCAGTGAGGTGTCCGGTGTGTAGCTCCTTCGAGCGGTTCGTCAACGAGGCGGTCTTCGAGCAGTTTCGAGCCTTCGAGGAGTCGCCGCCCGAGTCGCTAGAGTGGTCGACGCTGGATCGGGGGGAGAGGCTGATGATCAGCGAGGCGGTCACACGCCGCGGCCGGTCGGTCGAGGATTTTTCTGTCGAACACTAAGCGCGGGGTCGACGGCTGGCCCGTCGCCGGACAACTCACACGTTCAAGAACCACTCGTCGTACTCTTCGAGTTCCCCTTCGACGAGGTCGAAGAACTGCTGTTGGATCTCCGCAGTAATCGGGCCGCGAGTGCCGTTACCGACCTCCGTGTCGTCGACGCTTCGGACCGGGGTGACCTCGGCGGCGGTTCCGGTAAAGAAGAGTTCGTCGGCGGTGTACAGTTGACCGCGCCCGATGGAAGCCTCGTCGTGGACGGTGTAGCCGAGATCGCGGGCGAGTTCGATGACCGTATCGCGGGTGATCCCGTCGAGGATGGACTCGGAGACGCCGGTGGTGAACAGTTCGCCGTCGTTCACCATGAAAATGTTCTCGCCGGGGCCCTCGGCGACTTTGCCCTCCTTGTTGAGCACGATAGCCTCAACGTAGCCGTTTCGGCGAGCCTCCTCACCGGCGAGCATGGAGTTGAGGTAGGGGCCGGTGGCCTTGACGTTGGTCGGGATCTGGCTGGAGGCGTGTTTGCGCCACGAAGAGACCATCACGTCGACGCCATTTTCAATCGCGTCCTCGCCGAGGTACGCCCCCCACGGCCAGCAGGCGACCATTGTCTCCGAGGGGCAGTCCTCCGGGGAAACGCCCAGCGAATTGTAGCCGTAGTAGACGAGCGGGCGGATGTAACACGACCTGAGGTCCTGCTCGCGGATGAGCGATAGCGTCGCCTCGGTGATCTCCTCGCGGGAGTGATCGATTTCGTGGTCAAGCACCTTCGCGGAGTCGTAGAGCCGATCGAGGTGTTCGTCCCACCGGAACAGCGCCGGGCCGTCCGATGTGTCGTAGCATCGGGCCCCCTCGAACACCCCGGTACCGTAGTGCAGTGAGTGGGTCAACACGTGCGTCTGCGCCTCGTCCCAATCAACGAACTCGCCGTCCATCCAGATCGTGTCGACATCCATCTCCTCGAAAGACATGGTTTGTCTGTGGGCCGGCCCCGTAATGAGTGTTGACGATTCGGGCGGTTAGTCGAGCAACCCCCCGCTCGCGGGTTCCGGCAGTTCGAGCACGAATCAGGGGGGTTATGCCCCGAGAGCCACAATAGAAATCGATGGGAGTCCTCGAAGACAAGGCCCGCGCTCGGCTCTTTTATAAATATCTCTCGCAGGTGTACGACACGATCAACCCGTTCATCTGGAACGAGGAGATGCGCGACGAGGCCCTCGAGTGGTTCGGGGTCGAGGCCGGCGATCGCGTTCTCGATGTCGGGTGTGGCACCGGTTTCGCGACCGAGGGGCTGTTGCAGCACACGGACGACGTCTGGGGGCTCGACCAGTCGGCCCACCAACTCGAGAAGGCCTTCGGGAAGTTCGGCAAGCGCGATCAAGTGAAGTTCCACCGCGGCGACGCGGAGCGGCTACCGTTCGCCGACGACAGTTTTGATGCCTACTGGTCGTCGGGATCGATCGAGTACTGGCCCGATCCGGTCGCCGCACTCCGGGAGGCGCGTCGGGTCACGAAACCGGGAGGACCGGTGTTGGTCGTCGGTCCCGACTACCCGAAGTCGACGGCGTTCGCGAAACTCGCCGACGCGATCATGCTGTTTTATGATGAGGCGGAGGCTGATCGGATGTTCGCCGAGGCCGGCTTCGAGGCGTTCGAACACCGGATCCAACAGCGCGCCCCCGGAACGCCGCGGGCGATCACGACGATCGCACGAGTTCCTGGGCCGGGGACAGAGGCGGCGACAGTCGACCCGGAGCCCGTCGATCCGAGCTAGGCGGTCACCTCGAGTTCCGCGATATTGTAGTCGTCGGCGTAGAGCCGGATCGTCACGGTGTCGCCGGGGTCGATCGGTGGCGCGTTCGTGCCCGCAGTCCGGAACGAGGCGGTTTCGCCGGCCCGCCAAGCCGTGGCCGCTGCGCTGTTGAACGCGCCGGTCGGCGCGCTCTCGAAGCCGCGGGCTGAAAAGAACGGAACCGGCGGTTGTTCGGCGAGGGGTTCCCCCTCGACGCGTATCCGAATATCGAGAGTTTCGGGATCGATCACGTCGCCGCCGGTGTGTGTCACCCTAATTTCGCCGGTCGGGTCGGCCGCCGCGTCGAAGGTCGCAACGGTGTGTTCGGGGACGGAGCCAACGGGGACGGTCACAACGACGGTTGCCGCGAGGGCGACAGTCACCACAAGCAGACACAGAACGCCGACGAGTGGGGAAACGCCACGGGAAGCCATGGGGTGCCCTAGCCGCGTCCACGTATATAAACCGCCGGACATCCCGGCACTCAGGCGGGCGTCGCCTCAAGCGACACCGTTTCACCGGCGTAGGTCGCGTTTACTGTCACCGAGCCACGAGGGGCGACGGCCCACAGCCGGCCCTCGTCGGTCGATCCGATCGGATTGCCGTTCAGTTCGATTCTTGCGTCGACGGAGTCGCCGGTCGCGTCGTCGCGGACAGAAACACCAATTGGGCCGCCGCCGCGGGTCGTGTCGACGACGAGACGGAGGCCGTTCGTGGTGGTTTGGGTCGTATCGGTCGGGAGCGACTCGAGATCGTTTCGCTGGAACTCGACCGTCGCGGTCTCCGAACCGCTGTCGAGGTACGTCTCGAGTTCGCCGTGCGGGTGAGGAATGTTGAACCGGTAGACGCGGTCAAACGTCGGCCCGATCGGAGAGGCCGAGACGCCGAGGTTGTTTTCGGTGACCCACGGGTAGATACGCTCCATCCGTTCGAGCGCGAGCAGCGGGCTCCCGCCGTACTGGTCGGGGGTCTCTGTGTCCCTCGCGCTCGGGTCGGAGGCTTCGCGCAGGAACGTCCCGTCATCTCGATCGACCGCGGCGAGGACGATCCCGCTGCCGGCCGTCTCGACGTACACTCGGGCGGGGCCCTCGCCGACGGCGGCGTCGGCAAGTTCGGCCCTGACCGGCCCCGTCGTCGACAGGAGCCGGACCCGATCGGTCGCCGCGCGGTTGGCTTCGGCGTCCATGTCGAGTCGGTTAGCCCGTGTCTCCAACCACTCAAGACGGTCAACCGTCGTCTCGGCCGTCCGGCTCACTACGGATAGTGACCGGAGCAGTTCGCGGGTGTCGATCGTCCCTTCGTTGTACCGCCGGATTGCGGTCCGTTCGGCCTCGCGCAACTCGTCGACGCGGGTAGTGAGGCGATCCACGCCGTCTTCGACGACGGCGTCGCGTTCGGCGTCGGTAGCCGCGTTCGCGTAGCGACGTTCGAGCGTCTCGCCGACGTACGCGCCTTTGAGTCCGCCAGCGTCGGCCTCGATGGCGGCCGCGACGTCGAGGTCGGCGGTGTGGTTTCCGGAGCGCTCGATGTCGTCGGCTGAAGGGGCGAGATACTCCGAGGTGTTCGGCGTCGCGAGCACGGTCATCGAGGGGTCGGGATCGGCCGTCGTTTCCTGTGGCTCGGCGGGTCCGCCGACGGCCTCAGCATCGACGGCGACCCCACCGATGGGGGCCACACAGAGGAGGAGGGCAAAGACGAGGGCGCGGACACCATCCATACCTGGGATGTCGCCCCCGGGAAACAAAAATCGTCCGCCCCGCGCCGGACCCGAACGCGCGGTCGAGAGGAGTCGAGACAGTTTATCGACGGCGCAGACCTTTTATCGCTGGATAGAAAGCGTTTTCCGGTGCGGGTGTCCATCGTGTAGCAATGCGGTGTCGGGTTCCCACCCTGCTGTGTGCCCTCCTCCTCGTCTGTGCCCCGATGCTTGGTGCGGTTCCTGCCGCCGGACAGCCCCAGGTTGACGGGACGCATCTCAAGGCGCAACTCCAAGCGGACGGCGACGCGGCGTGGAACGTCACGGTCAGCGTGCCCATCGAGAGCGACAGCGACCGTGAGGCCTTCGAGGCGTTCGCAGACCGGTTCGAGGCCAACGAAGGAGGGCTCGAACTCGGGGTCGACGCGTTCGAGCGAGCAGCCAGTGAGGCTTCGGCGGCGAGCGGCCGCGAGATGGCGATCACGTCGGTCAGCCGCCACAGCGAGGTCGTGACCGACTCCGAAGGTGGGGACACGCACGGGATCCTCCGCGTCTCGTTTACCTGGGAGTCGTTCGCTCGGATCGACGACGAGGACACACTGTACGTCGACGACGCGTTCAATACTACGGACGGGACGTGGCTGCCGGGGTTGGGGGCAGAGCAATCGCTGACGATCCTCGCCCCGCCCGGCTACGGCGGGCCGACAACGTCCCCGATCGGTGCTGATGGGGGAGATCTCACATGGGAGGGACCAGCGACGTTCGAGCCCGGCTATTTTAATATCGTGTATCACCCGAGCAGTGCGGGACCGACGACCGACGGGATGTCGGATACCCTCGTCATCGGGGCGTTGCTTCTGAGCGGCGCCGCACTCCTCGTCGGGCTGTATCTGCTGTTCGCCCGACGGAACGGGAACACGTCGCCGGGCGAGGGCGGCGCGATCACTCGTTCGGGGCCGGACAACGGCGAGAGAGGCGACGGAACGACGGCGGGCCCGGCGGACACGACAGGGGTTGCGGAGCCGTCCGGACAGGACGACGAGGACGCCGATCCGGGCGCCGGGACGGACGAGCCGGACCCCGAGTTGCTCTCGGACGAGGAGCGCGTCGAGTACCTCCTCGAGCAGAACGGGGGACGGATGAAGCAGGCGACGATCGTCAAGGAGACGGGATGGTCGAACGCGAAGGTCTCACAGCTCCTGTCGTCGATGGACGACGAAAACCGGGTTGACAAGCTCCGTATCGGCCGGGAAAACCTCATCAGCCTGCCGGGAGAGGGTGTCGGCGAACTCGACGACGGGACGTAGCCCCACTCGCCGGTAGAGTGTCGGGACGGACCGGTAGCGACGAGGGCGGGAGCGCGGAGCGTAATCAACAATTGTTCGGAAAGATTTAATCCCGGACGGTCGTCACGATTATTGACTAGATAGCATGAAGGTACTCGTCACTGTCAAAGAGGTAGCCGAGGTCGACGACGAGTTCGAGATCTCCGGACTCGACATCGCCGAAGGGTCCCTCGAATACGATCTCAACGAGTGGGACGACTACGCCGTCGAGGAGGCCGTCCAGATCTCCGAGGCGACCGAGGACATCGAGGTGGTTACGGTTACGATCGGCCCCGAGCGTGCCGAGGAGACCGTCCGGATGGCGCTCGCAAAGGGGGCCGACCGCGCCATCAGAGTGTGGGACGACGCTCTGGCGGAGGCGCAGTTCCTCGACATCGGCACAAAGGCCGATATCATCGCCGCCGTCGCCGAGGCGGAGGACCCTGATCTGGTCCTCTCGGGTGTCCAGGCGAGCGACGACTCCAACGGCGCGACCGGCGTCGCCCTCGCCAAACGGCTTGGCTTCGAGTGGGCCGCCGTCGTCAACGATCTCGAACTCGACGCCGGGGCTGGGATCGCCTCAGTTCACCGTGAACTCGAGGGCGGCATCGAGGAACTCACCGACGTCGATCTTCCCGCAGTGTTGACAATTCAAACCGGGATCAACGAACCACGCTATGCCAGCCTCCGCGGCATCCGGCAGGCACAACGAAAGCCGCTTGAGACCGAATCCCTCGACGACATCGGCCTCGACGCGTCGGTCGTCGAGTCGCCGATAGAGCGGACATCGATGTACGAACCCGAAACTGAAAGCGACGCGGTCGTCTGGGACGGCAACGCCGACGAGACAGCCGGGGAACTGGCTGAACTCCTCCGCGAGAAGGGGGTGGTCGAGGGATGACGGTGCTCGCCGTCGCCGAGCACCGCCGTGGGGACCTTCGGGACATCTCCTTCGAGCTCATCACCGCCGGTCGTGAACTCGCCGCCGACTTCGACACTGATCTGGCGGTCGCCGTGATCGCTGGGGACATCGAGGGGTTCGCCGATAAACTGAACCGCGAGGGCGTCGACACGATCTACACCGTCGACAACGGCGAGGAGTTCAACCACGGCGTCTACGCGGAGGCGGTCGAACAGCTGTGTGCCGAACTCGATCCGACAGCGCTTCTGTTGCCCAACTCGGTGAACGGATTGGACTACGCGCCCGCAGTCGCTGGGTCGCTCAACCTGCCACTCGTGACCGACGTGGTCGGCATCGAAGGCGGCGGGACGGTTGAGGTCGTCCGTGAACAGTACGGCGGGAAAGTCGAGACGACCTACGAGGTCGACTCGGAGCGATGCGTGCTGACGATCCGAGGGGCCGAGTGGCCTCCGGCCGAATCGACCGGCGACGCGTCGATCGAGGCCGCCGAGATCGACATTGACGAGGGGTCGCTCGGCGCGACAGTAAACGGATTCGAGGAGGTCGGCAGCGGCGACGTGGATATCACCGACGCGGACGTGCTCGTTTCGGTCGGCCGCGGGATCGGGGAGGAGGATAACATCCCCATCATTGAGGAACTCGCAGATGCCCTGGGCGCGACGCTGTCGTCGTCGCGGCCGATCGTCGACAACGGCTGGCTGCCGCAGAACCGCCAGGTCGGCCAGTCCGGAAAGGTCGTCACGCCGGACGTCTACATCGCGGTCGGGATCTCCGGGGCGGTCCAGCACGTCGCCGGAATGAAGGGTGCGGACACCATCGTTGCGATCAACTCGGACCCGAACGCGCCGATCTACGACATCGCGGACTACGGCATCGTCGACGACCTCTTTGAGGTCGTCCCCCGACTGATCGAGGAGTTCGGCGGGCAGGCGCCCGAGATCTAAGCGCGGATACGCCGGGTGATTTTTTCGCTCCGATGTGCCGCCCGGAGCCGCGGCACCGTGGGGCTGAGACGGAAGTCTTTTGTACATATACGTCCGTTAATGTACAGTAATGAACACCAGAGAGGAGTTGGCCCCGGCGGTCCGGTCGATCCTCGAGGCCGCCGAGGAGCAGGGCGGCGGCGACGAACCGCTCGACGTGACGCCCAGATCGCTGCCGACAGCGCTGGAGGCGGCCGAAGCCGACGGACGTGCACCGGTCATCGCCGAAGTAAAGCCGACCAGCCCGACTACCGAGGGCGAACACACGGCAGATCCGGTCGAACTCGCCGAGGCGATGGTGGACGGGGGGGCGGTGGCGTTGTCGGTGCTGACCGAACCCGAGCACTTCGGCGGCTCGCCGGGGACGCTCGAGGCGGTCCGGGCGGCCGTCGATGTGCCCGTACTCCGGAAGGACTTCGTTCTGCGGGAGGCCCAACTCGACGTCGTAGAGGCGGACCTCGTGTTGCTCATCGCCCGGTTTGTCGACGACCTCGGAGGACTTCTTGAGGCCGCCCGCGGGCGCGGCTTTCAGGTGCTCGTCGAGACACACACGCCGGCGGAGTTCGAGGCGGCGGTCGAGGCGGGGGCGGATATCGTCGGGGTCAACAACCGCGATCTGGCGAAACTCGACGTCGACATCGGGACGTTCGAGCGCGTCGTCGACTCGGTCCCGGCAACGGCCCGCGAAAACGTCACCCTGATAGCCGAAAGCGGCGTACAGTCACGTGACGACATCGCACGGATGCGCGCGGCCGGCGCGGACGCCGTGCTCATCGGCTCGGCAATCATGGACGGCGACGTGCGAGCGAACACGGAGCGGCTCACGAGCGGCCACACGGAGTGACCCTATATGTCCCAACCTGACACCAAATTCGGCGACTACGGCGGCCAGTACGTCCCCGAGGCGTTGATGCCCGCCATCGAAGAACTGACAGACGCGTACCGGCGCTACGTCCTGAACAACGAGGACGGCTTCATGGACGAGTTCCGCGAGCGGATCAAGGACTTCGGCGGGCGGCCGACGCCGCTACAGCGCGCCGAACAGCTCTCGGCGCGCTACGACACGGAAGTGTATCTCAAGCGCGAGGACCTGCTCCACGGCGGGGCTCACAAGCTCAACAACGCCCTCGGGCAGGTACTGCTCGCGAAGTACATGGGCAAAGAGCGGATCATCGCCGAAACCGGCGCGGGCCAACACGGCACCGCGACGGCGATGGCCGCGGCCCACCTCGATATGCCCTGCGAGATCTACATGGGTCGTCGTGACATCAACCGCCAGCGTCCCAACGTGTTCCGGATGCGGCTCAACGGCGCGGCGGTCAACCCCGTCGATATCGGTCGCGGGACCCTCAAAGAGGCGATCAGCGAGACGATGCGCGATTGGGCGACGACCGTCGAGACGACCCACTACGTCATCGGGTCGATCGTCGGCCCCGCGCCGTTCCCGGCGATGGTCCGGGATTTCCACTCCGTCATCTCCGAGGAGATCAGGTCCCAGACGGCGTCGAAGCTCGATTGCCTGCCGGGATCGATCGTCGCCTGCGCGGGCGGCGGGTCAAACACGATGGGTGCCTTCGCCGAGTTCCTCGACGACGATGATGTGGACCTGTACGCCGTCGAGGCCGGCGGCTCCTCTCTGACCGTCGACGAGGAGGCCGGCGTCGCGCCACACTCGGCGTCGCTTTCGACCGGCGATGAGGGGGTGCTCCACGGTGCGCGGACGAAACTGCTCCAAGACGGTCACGGTCAGATAATGGAGTCCCACAGCGTCTCTTCGGGACTCGACTACGCCGGCGTCGGTCCGCAACTCTCACACCTCGTCGACGAGGAACGGGTGACGCCGGTCACCGTCGACGACGACGACGCCTTGGAGGCGTTCCACCGGCTCTCGCAGGACGAAGGGATCATCCCCGCACTCGAGACGGCGCACGCGTTCGGCTTCCTCGAGACGACGCTCGGGCCGGACGGCGACGGTTCCGTTGCCTTCGACGAACCGGTCGTGGTCAACGTCTCCGGGCGCGGCGACAAGGACCTCCAGGCCGCGATCGAGGAGACCGAGAAACGCGACCTCGAGAACGCGCCGGAGATGGAGGTGTTTGATCAGTGAGTCACGAGAATCGAGCGGAGCGAGATGCTCGAAACAGCCAAACGGCGAGCGAAGCGAGCCGGGACGACCGTCGGGGAGCCTCATCACTCGAGGACGCCTTCGAGGAGCCGGCGTTCGTGCCGTACCTCGCGGCGGGCGACCCGGATTTCGAGTCCTCGCTAGAGTACGTTGAGGCGCTCGCCCGCGGTGGCGCGGACGTGATCGAACTGGGGCTGCCGTTCTCCGAACCGATCGCGGAGGGGCCGACGATCCAGCAGGCGGTCGTCAGGTCACTGTCGGGCGGAATGACGCCTGAGCGATTCTTCGACTTCGTCGAGGCGCTTGACGTCGACGTCCCGCTCGTGTGTATGACGTACTACAACCTCATCTATCAGTACGGCGACGAGCCGGTCCGATCGTTCGTCGAACGGGCCGCCGGGGTCGGCATCGAGGGGTTCGTCGTGCCTGATTTACCCGCCGAGGAGGCCGATTTGCTCCGCGACACCTGCGACGAGTTCGGGCTTGATTTGATCTTCATCGTCGCGCCGACGACGGCGGGCGACCGCCTCGACCGGATCATGGGGCAGGTCTCCGGCTACGTGTATGTCCAGGCGCGCCTCGGCGTCACGGGCGCTCGCGAGTCGCTATCGGATCACACTGAGACGACGGTCGCCCGGCTCGAGGAGTATGACGTCCCGAAGGCAGTCGGCTTCGGCATCGCGACGGGCGAACACGCCGCATCGGTCGTCGAAGCGGGCGCTGACGGCGTTATCGTCGGCTCCGCATTGGTCGATATCGTCGCCGAAGGCCACGAGCGCGACGCGCCGACGGCGGACGTCGCGGCGGAGTTAGAGTCGCTCGCTCGCGAGTTGAAAGCCGGCGCGGTCGACGGCGGGCAACGCCGTCCGCGACCGGAACGAACTTGAGGCAACCTCGCACACTCACAGACACCATGACAGCAGGGATCACCGCACGGCTACAGCGGATCGGGACAGAGGGTCGGTACGTCGTCGTGCCGATGGACCACGGAATCACGCTCGGGGCGGTCAAAGGGCTCAAAGACATCGAATCGACGATCGACGCCGTCACGCGCGGCGGCGCGGACGCGGTGTTGACCCAGAAAGGCATCGCCGACCGCGTCCACGGGAATAAAAACGGCGCGGGCTACATCGCTCACCTCAACGGTTCGACCGCGATCGGGCCCGACGAGAACGACAAGCGGCGAACTGGCTCGGTCGAGGCCGCGTTGCGGGCCGGTGCCGACGCCGTCTCCTTTCACATCAACGTCGGCTCGAAATACGAGCGCGAGCAGATCAAGCAACTCGGAGCGCTGACCGACGAGGCCGCCGAGTACGGCCTGCCCGTGCTCGCGATGACGTACGCCCGCGGCCCCGACACCGAGGGCGACGACCCCGAGGCGCTGGGCCACGCGGTCCGGCTAGGCGAGGAACTGGGCGCGGACCTGATCAAGACGGGCTACAGCGGCGATAGGGAGAGCTTCGAGCACGTCTGCGAGTCGACGCGCTGTCCGGTGCTCATCGCCGGCGGGTCGCCAGACGGCGACCTCGAGTCGCTGCGCGATGTCCGAGGGGCGATGGACGCCGGTGGGGCCGGCGTCTCGATGGGCCGGACGATCTTCCAACATGATAACCCAGAGCGGATAGCACACGCCGTTGCACTGGTTGTTCACGAGGATCTTGGGGCGGCCGAGGCACTCGAACGCGCCGAACTCGACGCGTAAGCGGGATTCTTTCTATCGCGGGCAGAAATCGACGGCCAACGAATGCGCTCTAGTTCTTCGGCAGTCTCCCGGAGACAAAGCGTCAGCCCCAGCGGGTCGTGGTAGCCCTGCTCTCGGAACTCTTATACGCACCACCACTGTACATTTGTTTGTAATGGCAAACGGTACGGTTGATTTCTTCAACGACACAGGCGGCTACGGTTTCATCTCGACTGACGACTCCGACGAAGACGTGTTCTTCCACATGGAAGACGTCGACGGCCCGGATCTCGAGGAAGGACAGGACATCGACTTCGACATCGAGGACGCCCCCAAGGGCCCCCGCGCGTCGAACGTCGTTCGCAACTGATCGGTCACCGCGACTGATCGGCCACCGCGAACTAACGCAATAACTGACGCGATCGACGCCCCGAGTTCACGGCGATCGTGACTCCGGGCGGTGATTTTCGTTTTCGCACTCACGACACCGTAGCCGTCGGCTCGTCCGAGTTCGCTCACCGGAGCGCGTGGAGCCGGTCGGCGACGTGCTCGGTGCCACCGTCGGTGTCCTCGTACTCGAGCGTTCGGACGACGGCTCGTCCGTCGGCGAACACCGGTGCCCGATTGAGTTGGTACTCGAAACTGTGAGTATCGACTGTGTCGCCCGTCTCAAGATCGACCGCGACGACCGTGTCGACGAAGTCGCCGTCGGTTTGGCGGCCGTAGGCCCGGTCGCCGGCGACGATCGGCGGGCCGAAGAGGCCGTTTCGCTCCCAGCGCGGGTCGCCCGAGTCGGGATCGAGGGCGGCGACGCGTCCCCCCGCGACGACGACCGTATCGGCGCGCGCGGCGACGGGCGAGGTCAGTCCGCGCTCCGCAGAGTACGTCCACTTGCACTCCCCGGTCGACGCATCGAGTGCGAGGAGGCTCCCGTTCGGTCGGTCGGTGCTGGCGTCGCGTCGATCGGTCGTCGAGACGTACACCGTCCCGTCGACGGCCGCCATCGAGTCGGGAAAGCGCACGCCCTCGATCCGTGTCCGCCAGGCGACGCCGCCGTCGTCGAAGGCGACGACGTGGTCGTCGGTGTAGCTTTCCTCGCCGTCGTCGCGCGCGAAGGCAGCAAAGGCCGTCCCGTCGTGGACGGCCGGACGGGCGGTCGGCGTCAACTGAGAGAGCCAACGCCCGCCGGGCCACCCCGTCGGGTGGAGGCGGGCGAGGGTCCCGCCGTCGGCCGCGTCGAGTGCGACGACGGAGCCGTGGCGGACGCAGGCGAGCACCGTCGGCCCTGCGCCGACGACGGACGTGATCCGGCCGGCCTCGAACGTCCACGCGACGGAACCACGGTCGGCGGCGTAGAGCCGCTGCCCGTCGCCGTCCTCGACCCGCTCGGCGACTACGTACGTCCGGTCGCCATCGGCCGATGCGAGGCGACACCGGCGGACGCCGGAGGGCTCGAACGTCCAGCGTCGGTCGCCGGTGGCGGCGTCGTACGCGAGGATGCGGGACCGAAACGGCCCTGGACCGCCGGTCGCCGCCACGAGTACCGTCCCGTCGGTGACGAGCGGACGGGAGAGCCGCCCCGCGACGCGGATTCGCCACTGCTCCTCGAGCGAGTCGGGACCGTCGGGCACCGCGTTGGTGTTGCCGAGGTCGCAGAACCGGTGAGGCCACCCTGTCGTGTCGGACGGAGGGGACGGAAGCGACGGGGTGGGATCGCTACAGCCAGCCAGACAAGCGATACCGGCCGCGCACCCGCCGAGGAAGGTGCGCCTGATCGTGGAGGGACAACGGAGGGACACACCCGCAGAACGCGGCGGTTGGGGAATAGTTCTTTCGTCGGGGGCGAGCAGGTCGCTCGCAGGCTGTCCCCCGTCTGTCGGTGGCCGTCTCGGTCGACCGCGTGGCCGTTGTTCGCCTCACCCGTCAGCGCTTGCCTCACGCAACTCCGCCCGGCGTATCTTCCCCGTCGTCGTCGTGGGTAGCTCCTCGACGAACTCGATCTCGCGGGGATACTCGTGTTTCGCGAGTGTCTCCCTGACGAGCGATCGGACGGACTCCCGGAGGTCGTCGTCGCCCGCGACGCCCCCGACCGGCTGGCAGAAGGCCTTGATTATCTCCCCGCGGGTGTCATCGGGGACGCCAACCACGCCGACCTGCTCTACGTCGGGGTGCTCGAGGATTGCGTCCTCGACCTCGCTGGGGCCAACCCGGTAGCCACTCGTGATGATGAGGTCATCGTCGCGCGATTTGAACCAAATGTGGCCGTCAGCGTCGGCGTAGCCGAGGTCGCCGGTGAGGTGCCATCCGTCCACCGTCGCGGCCTCGGTCCGGTCGGGGCGGTTCCAATACCCCTCGAAGATCACGGGATCGTTCCCGCGCTCGACCGCGATTTCGCCGATTTCGCCGACAGGGCGTTCCGCGCCGGTGTCGGGGTCGACGACGGCGACGTCGTGACCGGGGACTGGCTTCCCCATGCTGCCGGCGATCGCCGGGAACCACTCCCGACAGTTGCAGACCAGTAGGTTCGCCTCCGTCTGCCCGTAGAGTTCGTTGACCGGAACACCACCGAGGTCCGCCTCGGCCCACTCGAGAATCTCCGAGGTGAGCGGTTCGCCGCCGGAGCAGATCGCTTCCAAGGAGAGATCGTATCGACTCGGGTCGACACTCATTAGCATCCGGATCGCCGTCGGCGGGAGAAACGCCGACGTGATGTCGAACTCCGCGAGGAGTTCGAACGCCGTCTCGGGGTCGAATCCCGCCATCGGGTAGCCGACAACGGGCCGGCCGTAGTGCCAGGCTGGAAAGAGGAGATCGCCCAGCGCGCCGATCCACGCCCAGTCGGCGGGCGTCCAACAGACGGCCTCGGAGACGTCCAACTCGAAGTACATACGGAAGGCCGGACAGTGGCCGACCCACACCGACTGGCTGTGGCGGACGCCTTTCGGCTTCCCCGTCGAACCGCTGGTGTACATCACAATCCCGGGTGTATCGGGGGTGGTATCCGCGGGGTCGAAGTCAGTACCGGCGTCATCGACGAGCGCCCCGAACGGCGTCGCTCCCTCGCTGTGTCCGTCTTCCCGCCAGTCGACCTCAAGGACCGTCTTGAGATCGGGGCAGTCGTCACGGACCGCGGCGACGGTATCGTAGGTGTCGCCGTCGACGACCGCGACCGACGCCCCGCTGTCGTCTAGGCGATAGCCGAGGCCATCGGTCCCGAACAACACCGACAGCGGCATCGAAACCGCGCCGAGTTTCCAGCAAGCCAGATGCGTCAGCGGGTTCGCCGGCACTTGCGGCAACACGACGCCGACGCGGTCGCCGCGGCCGACGCCGAGACCCGAGAGGGCGTTCGCGAGCCGGTCCGAACGCCGGTCAAGATCGGCGAACGTGTACGTGTCGCGGCGACCGTCCGGGTACGCCTGCTGCAGGGCGACCCGGTCGAGGTCATCGTGTTTGCCGATGAGGTCGTGGGCGGCGTTGTAGTCCTCCGGGAGGTCCCACTCGAAGTCCGACCGGGCGTGCTCGTGGGCCTCGGTCGGCACGTTGACGTGCCAAGCCATGTCATGTACTTGGGGCGGTGGGGAATAAATGAACGTGGTGTGTGGCCGTTTCGCACTATCTGACACGCTACGGACTCAGCTGTGAGACACGCACAGACATATGTGAACACGGATCTAATCGTCGCGACCCCCGTACCTGATCACTCGAGCCCGTCGATCGACGACAACGAGTCGACCGTCGAATCTACCAGTTTCCGCTCGGCCCGGCGGAGATTCATCGAGGCGGCGGTCCTTGAGACCCCGGACTCGTCGGCGAGGTCGTCGAGCGACATCTCCCATGAGGTTTCGAAGTACTTGGCCTCGGCGGCGGTGACGAGGGTTTCTCGCTCCGTCTCGGTCAGCTTCCGGCAACTGTTCAAGAAGCTGTGAGCCGCGCCCGCATTCTCGATCACGTCGAAGAGTTCCGCGACGGGAAAATCAGTCCGACTCTCGACAGCGACATCGTTCTCGTCGTCGAGTTCCGAGAAGCGCACGTCGACCTCGTCGGTGGTGTCGATCAACGGGCGGTCGTATTGCCGCATATCGAGGTCGAGATCGATCATCGGTGTATCTGCACGTCGGGCGTGGCGCTGTTAGCGGTATGACATACCATTGGAAGCCGTTTTTCGGTTCGACCACGGGCGTCCCGCCACGTTCAATAGCCGCCCCCGCCACCCGGGAGGTATGACACGCTCCGTGTGGCTGAAGGCCGACGACGAGGTCGGCGACTGGGAGGCGCGAAAGCGTCGTATCACCGCCGGCTTCGAGGCTGGCGTCGATTGGGTGCTCGTCGATCGACGCGACGTGGGCCGGGTCCGCGATCTTGGTCGGGTGAACGTCGCCGCGTTCGCCGGCGACGACGTGCACGTGATGGACGCCGAGAGCGACGACGTCCCTGAACCCGACGCCGTCGTCGTCGGCAAAGGCGGCGAGGGCGACGGCACGGTCGATCTTCCCTCGGATCTCTCCGGATCGGCCGACCTGACGACGCTTCGACGAACCGACGGTCCCGGCGGTGCGTACGTCCGGATTCTGAACGCCGACTACGAGACGTTCGCGGAGGCCGCCGCCACGGAGGCCGATTACACCCTCGTCATCGGCGAGGACTGGCAGATCATTCCCCTGGAGAACCTCATCGCCCGGATCGGCGAGGAGACTGACCTCATCGCCGGCGTCCGGAGCGCCGAGGAGGCCAAGACAGCCTTCGAGACGCTTGAGATCGGCGCCGATGCCGTGTTGCTCGACACCGACGACCCAGACGAGATACGCGCTACCGTAGAGGTCAGAGACGAGAGCGAGCGCGAGCACCTCGAACTCCAGCACGCGACGGTGACTGACATCGAGGAGACGGGATCGGCCGACCGGGTCTGCGTCGACACGGCGTCGATGCTCGACCACAACGAGGGAATGTTAGTCGGATCGATGAGCCGTGGGCTATTTTTTGTCCACGCCGAGACCGCTGACTCGCCGTACGTCGCCTCGCGGCCCTTCCGGGTCAACGCCGGCGCAGTCCACGCTTACGTGCGGACACCCGGCGGCGAGACAAAGTACCTCGCGGAGTTGAAATCCGGTGACGAGGTCCAAATCGTCGACACGGAGGGGAACACCCGCGAGGCCATCGTCGGCCGCGCGAAGATCGAGAAGCGCCCGATGTTTCGGGTGGAGGCCGAACTCGAGAACGGCGACCGGATCGAGACGCTGTTGCAGAACGCCGAGACGATCAAAGTCGCCACGGCGTCGGGCCGCAAGTCGGTTACCGACCTGGCTGCCGGCGACGAACTGCTCGTCTACTACGAGGCGGTCGCCCGGCACTTCGGCGAGGCCGTCGAGGAATCAATCATCGAAAAGTAGGTACGAGGCACCACAGCGGCTCTTACTCAGAGAGCCGGTCGACCAGCCCGCGGAGCGTTTCGAGGTCGTACTGACCCGGGGCGGTCGCCTCGTCGGGGGCCACGGGCGCGTAGCCGATCTTCGACCCATAAATGGGCGCGACAGCGCGGGTGTGGCTGCCGGCCGCTCCCATCGCCATCGTTGCCACATCGACGCCAGCCCGTGTCAGTTCATGCGTGACCGAAAGCACTGAGAGCGCGTCGCCCGCGTCGTGTGCAGTCACCGCGATCTTTCCGACGTCGCCGTAGTCGCTCGCCCGGTGAAGCCGATCTAAGAGGTCGGCTTCGGACGGCGTCGCCTCGAAGTCGTGCGTCGAGACGACAACGGAGACGCCCGCCGCCCTCGCCGCCCCGAGGAGGTCGTCGGCCCGGTCGGCGTCACCCGGGGCGTCCGCCTCAAGCGCGGCGAGCTCGATGTCGACTGCGGCGACGGCGTCGTGGTCGACGGCGGCGGCGAGCGCGTCGAGACGGCCGGCCTCGGCGGCCTCACCGCCCTCCCACGCGGCGCGGTTCGTTGCGAGGATTGGGAGGTCGCCGCCGTAAGATTCGAGCGCGGCGAGCGGCGCGTCGGCCAGGTCCATACGGAACTCGACGCAGTCGGCGTCGGCGCGGGCGGCCGGTTCCACCCCGAGGTCGGCCGTCGGGGCAGCGAGCGTGAACGAATCGAACGGAAGCGACATACCCCACCCGCGGCGGCGACGAACAAAAGTGTGTCCGGTCGTTGGGCCGCGCCGAATTCATGATCGCGACGGGGCGGACGATAATAAGACAGGAGAGTAAAGCGGAGAAACCGAGACCCGCTCAGACTCGCTCAAAAAAGTCCGCCTGCGCCGTCGTTCCCTTTCTCCCGTAGTCCGTGACCCGGACCCAGATCGTCTCACCGGAGTCGAGCGCACCGGCGCTGTCGGGGTCGGGAACCCCCCTGACGAACGTTTGGAGCCCGTTGATCGTGCCCCGCACCTCGGGCGGGACGCGGTCGTATTGGGTCTCCTCGACGACGAGTTCGTACGTCTCACCCTTCGTCGCGGCCTCCTCGGGCGGTCGTTTCTGCGCCTCGCGATGGGCGCGGTCACGCTTTCGCTGAGCGGCGGTACTTGGTCGGCCGCCGCAGCGGCGTAGGAGGGCGACAAGCACGGGGACGAGGAGGCTGACGGCGGCCGCATCGAGAAGTCGCGGATCGGCCGTTAGCAGGGCGTCAAGCATCATCGGCGGTTCGTCGCCGCCGGGTATAGCCGTTGTGCCCGAATGGGACCGGGGTGTCGGCACCCGGGTCGTGACCGCCGGGATAGCGTCAATACCGCCGTCGCGACCGAGGAGGTCGGGTATCGGGGATCAGAAGGTTGATGCCGGACGGTTCACGACACATGATCGATGACTGACCGGGAGGTGAGCGTCGTGTTGCCCGCCTACAACGAGGCGGAAACGATCGAGGGGACAGTCAACGTGACCCTCGAGACGCTTGGTGCGTTTCTCCCGGCAGGAAGTTTCGAGGTGTTGGTCGCGGAGGACGGCTGTACGGACCGTACGCCCCAGATCGCGACCCGGATGGTGCGCGAGGACGACCGCGTCAGACACTTCCACAGCGACGAACGGCTCGGACGAGGGGGCGCCTTAGAACGAGCCTTCCGGGCCAGCGATGGGGACGTTCTCGTTTATTTCGATACGGATCTGGCGACCGACATGGCGTATCTCGAGGCACTCGTCGAGTCGATCCGCTCGGAGGGGTACGACCTCGCGACCGGCTCCCGGCGGATCCCGGGAGAAAAACAGGAGCGCGAGCCCGAACGTGGGTTCGCCTCGAAGGGGTACAACGCTCTGGTCCGGACGGTGCTTCGGTCCTCGCTGTACGATCATCAGTGCGGCTTCAAGGCCTTCGATCGGGACGCGCTCTTCGACTTGCTCGAAGGGGTCGAAGACGACCACTGGTTCTGGGATACGGAGGTACTGGTCCGCGCCCAGCGGGCCGGCTACGCCGTTAAGGAGTTTCCCGTTGGCTGGGAGCCAAAGGGTGATACGACGGTCGATCTGGTCCGGGACGTGCTCGGGATGGGAAGCCAGGTCGGCCGGCTGTGGTGGCAACTGTCGGTTCGGCCTCGCATCGATCGCCGGACGACGACCGCCGCCGGGACGGTACTGATCGCCCTCGCGGTCGCGTTGATGACGCTGTATCTCGATCCGACCGAGGTGCTCGCGGCGATCCGCGGGGCCGACCCCGCCGTTCTCGCCGTCGCCGCCGCCGTGTACATTGCCTCGTGGCCGCTCCGGGGGCTTCGGTACCGCGACATTCTCTCGGAACTCGGCTACCGCGAGCGCGTCGGCTTTCTTACGGGGGCGATCTTCGTGAGCCAGACTGGCAACCTCGTCGTGCCCGCCCGGGGCGGCGATGCGATCCGGGCCTACATCGTGAAAGCCCGCCGCGACATCCCGTACCCCTCCGGCTTCGCTTCGTTAGCCATCGAGCGAGTGTTCGATCTGTTGACCATCGCAGCGCTGGCCGGTGTCACGCTCGTCGGGTTGGCGCTCGGCGGTGTCGACGTGGCAGCACTCCGGACGGCCGAGGCCGGCGGCGGCGTCGGCGAGAGCGGCCGAACCGCTGTGCTCGTGGCGGGCGGCGTCGGCGGAGCGGCACTCATGACGATGGCGCTCATCGCCGTCAGCGCGCGCTCAGATCGAAACCTGGTTCGGGCGGCGCTGTCCCGGATGAGCGACGACTCGTACGTCGAGTACGTCGCCGCTATCGCCGAGCGGTTCGTTTCCGATGTACAGACGGTCGCCAAAGATCGGCGGGCGTTCGCCGTCGTTGGCTTCTCCAGCGTCCTAATCTGGGGGATCGACATTCTGACGGCGATCATCGTTTTCGCCGCCTTCGGGGTCGCAATACCGGTCGAACTGCTCGTGGCCATTGGTTTCTTCGCCGTCGCCGTCGGCAACCTCGCGAAGGTGTTGCCGCTCTCACCTGGCGGGATCGGCCTCTACGAGGGCGCGTTCACCCTCATCGTCGTGGCGCTGACGCCGATCGCGTGGCCGACGGCGCTCGCGGCGGCAGTCGTCGACCACGCATTAAAGAACGCCGTCACCGTCGTCGGTGGTATCGGATCGATGCTGCGGCTCAACGTCTCGTTGGCGACTGCAGTCGAGGAGTCACGCGACGCCGGGGAGACCCGGGACGTCGAGAGCGATCCCGCTGTTCGAGAGTGAATCCGCGGCCGAAAAGTAACTGATCCCCGATCCGGTTCGCGGATAATGTATAGCAGTTCGGCGACCCGACCGGGATTCATATACCGGCGGCCACCGTTTCAACGGGCGATGACGGATCCCTCCGAACGACGCGGCCGCAGCCGTCGCCGAACACTGGCCGGACTCGGCACGCTCGCGATCGCCGGCGGTCTCGGGTGGACACGCCTCCGCGGGGGGTACGACCGCCGCCAGGCCGGCTTCGATCCCGAGGTGTTGCCATACGACGAAACGTATCCCCAGGGCGACGTAACGATGTTCAGACAGGGGTTGCGTCGGCTCGGCTACTACCCCGACGCGGTGGTCCCCGATCGCGTCGAGGTCGAGTGGTCGATGCCGGTCAACGGGATCGGCCACACCGCGGCAAAGCCGAGTCCGCGGCCGACGCCGGACGGCGACACCGTGTTGATTCCCTCGGATACGGGGATGCTACACGCGGTCACGCCGGACGGCGAACAGCGCTGGAGCGTCGAAACGGGGGCGGCGACGAGCCTCGGATTCCACGGAACGCCGCTGATCGTCGACGGGACGGCCTACATCGGCGGCTACGACGGGTCGATGTACGCCTACGACATCGAAACCGGCCGGCGGGTCTGGAAAACCTCGAACTGGCGGCTCCGCGGCGCGATCGCGATCGGGTCGAGCCCGGCGTACTGGGACGGAGTGTTGTACGTCGTCGCGGAGTACAACTACCCCTGGCAGGAGCCGTCGGGGACGATGTGGGCTCTCGATGCGGCGACCGGGCGACCGCTGTGGCACGACAGCCGTCTGTGGGGAATGCCCCATCCCTCGACGTCGATCGACCCGGACGCCGAACGACTGCTGACGGGATCGAACGACGGGGTGTGTTACGCCTGGGAGTTTCCCGCTTTGGAACCAGCCTGGGAGTTCCAGACCGGCGCGGAGATCAAGGGGACGATCCCGACCTACGACGGGGCGGCGTTCGTCGGCTCGTGGGACGGCCACTTCTACCGGCTGAACCTGGCCGACGGAACCGAGGAGTGGTCCTTCGAGACCGGCCGGGTGATTATGTCGAACCCTGGGATCGATCCGGGTGCAGGGGTCGTCTACGTCGGCAGCGACGACAACCGCGTACACGCCCTCGACACCGACACCGGCGAGGAACTGTGGTCGAGCAACGTCGGCGGGAACGTCATCGGGTCGCTGACGGTGACGTCCGGATCGATACTCGTCGGCTCATACGATACCCACCTGTACGCGTTCGACAAGCGGACGGGCGAAACCCGGTGGCGCGTCGAGGGGATCGGCCACGTGACGAGCGAGGCGGTCCCCGACGGCGATCGGATCTACTTCGCCGAGCGGGGCGACATCTCGGGATACTGGTCGGACGACGAGCCGGTGACGCTGAACGAGCGGGGCCGCGCGTACAGCCTCGTCCGGCAGTAGTCGTCCGGGAGTCCAGCCGACACCGGTCAGTTTTGACCTGCGGTCGGTGGGTTGCGGTTAGTACGGCAAACGCGCGCGAGTGCCGTCGCCGGCCGAATCGTGGGGACTATCCAGTATAGTTGTGTGTATTTCCAGTATACACGTGTGTTTAGGGGCGCGATACGGGGTATCACGCGGGAGTAATCCGCATGGAGTGGACGATCAAACCTCTTTCGTGAACCGACGAATCGCCATACTTGACCGCGACACACAAGTGTAATGGGGTGTCGGATAAAACCTAAATGAAAGTTCAAAAATAATTCGCCTAAGAAATGTTCGTGTTTACAGTAATTGGCGTATAGCAAAAATATCGTGGTATACAATCGAGTATATATACCACATATAGTAAAAATAAGTGTATAAATATCCCCGTAGGGCCGCCGTTCCGCCGTTCTACCGCCTGAAGCGTCGGTACATATATATACCATGTCCGATACGCGACGGCTATGACAGCGACAAGCCAGCCTGTCATGGAGATATCGAAGCCGGATCCAGCCGCTGTTGATACCGGCGGAGGTGGTCTCCATGGTTAACGCAGTTGAGCTGCTGTTGGCCGCAGCACCGCTTTTGATCGCCGGCATTCTGATGGTTGGATTTCTGTGGCCGGCCACGCGGGCGATGCCCATCGCATGGATCTCCGCAGTCGTGATCGGATTCGCGGTATGGGGGATGCCCGGCAACTGGGTCGCGGCCGCCTCGATAAACGGCGTCATCACGGCGTTGACGATCCTCTGGATCGTCTTCGGGGCGCTGTTGCTCCTGTACACGCTGCAGGAGGCCGGCGCCTTCGACCGGATCAACCAAGGATTCGCCGCCGTCTCGGACGACAGGCGAGTCCAGATCGTCTTACTCGGGTTCTTCCTCGCGACGTTTATCGAGGGCGCGGCCGGGTTCGGCACGCCCGCCGCCGTCGTCGCCCCGCTGTTGCTCGCGCTCGGGTTCCCGGCGCTTGCGGCGGTCATCGCCGCCATTATCGGCCACATCATCGCCGTCACGTACGGCGCGGTTGGAACGCCGATCATTATCGGAATTGAAAACCCCCTCGGCGTCTACGAGGAGGCGATCACTGCCGGTGGTTACGCGAGCGTCACCGAGTTTTCGAACCAAGTCGCCGCGTGGGCGGCGACGTATCACGCGCTGATCGGCTTTATGATGCCGTTCATCGGGGTCCTCATGATCGTGCACTTCTTCGGCGACGATGATGAGGGATCACTCGGCCCCGCCTTGGAGGTTGCCCCGCTGTGTCTGTTCGCGGGAATCTCCTTTGCGATCCCCTACTGGGTGTCCGCGTGGTACATCACCGCCGAGTTCCCATCGCTCATCGGATCAATGGTCGGTGGTGCGATCACAGTTGGCGTGCTCCGTGCGGGCTATCTCCTGCCCGATTCCCACTGGGACTTCCCGCCGCGTTCGGAGTGGAAAGACCACTGGGTCGGCACTATTGAACCGGGATCAAGCAACGGCGGCCGGGCGGCGGCCGATGGCGGCACCCAGCAGATGTCACTGGCGAAGGCGTGGGTCCCATACATCCTCGTCGTCGTGTTGTTGGTCATCACGCGCGCAGTCGGCCCGATCAGCAGCGCGATCGGCAACGCCGACTACGGCGTCGAGGTCGGTAACTTCACCATCGGTATCGTCCTCGGATGGAGCAACATCCTCGGGACGGAGATCAGTAACTCAATCGCCTGGATGAGCGTCCCCGGCTTCTGGCTCATCGTCCCCGCGCTCCTGTCGATTCCGATCTTCGGTATGAGCGGGGGAGAGTTCAAATCGGCGCTCAGCGAGACCGCGAGCAAACTCGTCTCACCGTTCATCGCGTTGATATTCGTCATCGCGATGGTGCAGGTGATGTTGCAGTCCGCGGTCGCGCCGACGAGCATCGACCTCGGCATGATCCAGGCGCTCGCACAGGCGACGGCCAACGCGCTCGGGCCGGCGTACCCGTTCGTCGCTGCCCTCATCGGCGCGCTCGGCGCTGCAATGGCCGGGTCGAACACCGTCTCGAATATCACGTTCGGCGGCTTCCAGTTCGAGGCCGCACAACAACTCGGGCTGCCGACGCAGCTCATCGTCGGCGCGCAGGCGGTCGGCGGCGCCATCGGCAATCTCGTTGCGATCCACAACGTCGTCGCCGCGCTCGCGACCGTCGGCCTCGTTGGTCAAGAGGGTCGCGTCATGCGGCTCAATCTTCTGCCGCTGCTCTACTACTCGATCGGCGTCGGTACGCTCGCGATGCTGTTCAGCTACGTCCTCTTCCCGGGACTGTTCTGAGCGAATAACGGCCCTCGGCCGTTTTTTATTTTAGATGGAAAGCCGCGGCTGGCGGGTTGTGAGAATCAAGACGCCGCCAAGCGATCGAGACGAAACGAGCCTCAGCCCAGCGTCGGCGTGAACCGATCGCCGCCGAGGAACTTCCAGAGGTGGCCGCGCTCCTCCGGTGGGTCGACGGCCGGGAGCTCCTTCAACGCGGGCTGAACCGCGTTCCACCACCCTTCAGGTGTCTCAAACTTTGCCGGGTACTCCGGATATACGTCGCCGAGGAAGTCTGACTTCGCCGCGCTCGGGTGGCTCGTGAGATACTCGTAGGCAGCCGCAAGCGCCTCGCGGCGGGCGTCGAGGGTCCGACCCGACCCTGGGAGGTCCGCCGCCCGGATCGCCTGTTCGGCCTCGGAGGGGATGTCAGATTGGTCGGCCGAGCTGTCGTCGGTGGGCCTCGGGTCGGGACGGGCGGGGATCGGCCGCCACCAGACTCGGCTTCGCGCACCGATCTTACGAGTTTCGAGCCGTCCTTCGTCGACGAGAGCGTTGAGTTTGTTGTGCGCCGTCCGCCGCGAACAGTTGAGCGCATCCATAATATCAGCGGCGGTGAGCGGGCGCGCTGCGTCATCTCGCGAATCGAACGCGTCAAGCGCGGCCTCGGGGGGGATCCGGTCGGTGAACTCACCGTTTGCGTTCCGTTCGCGCTCGGATGCCATAGACACCGAAACGGACGGATATAATATAATCCCTTTGTCCGCCGGAAAGCCCCGATCGAATCCCGTTCCCCGGTGCTTATAATCCTGCCATGCACATACAGAAACGGTAGCATATGGACGAGGGTCGACGGCACCGGTCGACGGGTTGTGAGAGGGGCCCATCGAGATCTGTCTGCCACAACACGTGAGGGGGCGAAGATGAACCCCGTTCTCGAGATGACTTTCGCAGCGTTGCCGCTCGTCGTCGTCAGCGTGCTTCTCGTCGGTCTGCTGTGGCCGGCAGCGCGTGTGATGCCAATCGCGTGGGTCGTCGCGTGCATCATCGGATTCTTTGTCTGGGAGATGCCCCCAGCATGGCTGTTGGCTGCCACCATCGAGGGCGTCATCACGGCGGTCCAGATACTCTTTATCGTGTTCGCGGCGCTCGTGTTGCTGTACACGATGCTCCGGTCGGGGGCGTTCGATACGCTCAACCGAAACTTCGCCAAAATAAGCGAGGATCGCCGGGTACAGGTGGTGTTGGTCGCATTCTTTCTCGCGGCGTTCATCGAGGGCGCGGCCGGGTTCGGCACGCCCGCCGCCGTCGTCGCCCCCCTGCTATTGGGGCTCGGCTTTCCGGCGCTCGCGGCGGTCGTCGTCGCGCTAGTGGGGCACGTCATCGCCGTCACATACGGCGCGGTAGGGACACCGATCCTCGTCGGCATCGGCGAGCCGATGTCGGGCGTTTCCGGGATCCGCGCGACGATCGAGGCCAACGGGATGACGACGACCGAGTTTGCCGTCGAGGTCGCCAAGTGGGCCGCGACGTATCACGTCCTCGTCGGGACCGTAATGCCGCTTTTTGCGGTGGGAATGGTCGTGTACTTTTTCGGCGGCGAGGAGCGATCGCTACAGCCCGCCTGGGCGGTCGCCCCGCTGTGTCTGGTTTCGGGGGTCGCCTTTGCGATCCCATACTGGCTCGCCGCACAGGTCAGCGCCGAGTTTCCCGCTCTCTTCGGGTCCATGCTCGGGGGAGCCGTCGTCATCGCGGCGCTCAGGGCGGGCTACTTCGAGCCGGAGACACAGTGGGATTTTCCACCCGAGTCGGAGTGGCCGGACCACTGGGTCGGGACGATCCGTCCCGCGGACGCCCGCGGCGTTATTCCGAGCGAACACACGATGTCGCCGCTTAAGGCCTGGACGCCGTACGTGCTGTTGGTCGTCTCGCTCGTCATTACGCGGAGCGTCGGCCCCATCTCGCGGTTTCTTCGGGGTGAGACGATCCGGCCCCTTGGGATCGAGTTGTCCCTACGGTTCGGGACGGTTACGACCGGGGGCGGGGAGTTCACGCTCGGACTGTTCGGCTTCGAATGGGTCTCGATACTCGGGACGGGAATCGGGAACGGCGTCAACATCGCGTACCTTCCCGGAACGTGGCTCCTCGTGAGCGCGATTGTCGCGATCCCGCTGTTCGGAATGTCGCGGGGACAGGTCATAGAAGCCTGGGAGGAGGCGTCCTCAAACCTCCGATCGCCGCTCGTCGCGTTGGTGTTCGTGTTGGCGATGGCGCACGTCATGTTGCAGTCCGGCGCCCACGCCGAGGGACGCGATAGCATGATCGTCGTGCTCGCGACCGCCACGGCTGACGCCGTTGGGCCGGCGTACCCGTTCGTCGCCGCCTTTGTCGGCGCGCTTGGTGCGGCGTTGATGGGCTCGAACACCGTTTCGAACATCACGTTCGGGCCGTTCCAGTTCGTCGCGGCCGAAAGCGTCGGCGTCCCGAGAACGCTCACCGTCGGGGCGCAGGCGGTCGGCGGCGCGATCGGCAATCTCGTTGCGATTCACAACGTCGTCGCCGCGCTCGCAACTGTCGGTCTCGTCGGACAAGAGGGCCGCGTCATGCGGCTCAATCTCATTCCGCTCACGTACTACGCAACTGGGGTTGGTGTGCTCTCGTTGCTGTTCAGCTACGTCTTCTTCCCGACCCTGTTCTGAGCGGGGCGGACGCCTGCGGCTCTGTGAGGAGTCGCACGTTTCAAATCCCTGCCGAGCACAGAGACGTGTATGTCCGCTTCCGAACTCGCAGCGCAGGTCGTGGCGGCGCTGGATATCGACGACGAGGCGTTCGCGTCGCGGGTCGAAGCCGAAAAGGAGACGCTGCGCTCGGAACTCGAGGACGGGACGTTCAATAACCCACAGGCGATTGTCGGACTAGAGTACGAGTTCTACGCCGTCGACGCCGAGACGGACGCGTTGATGCGGGTCCCGCGCCGATTGCTCGAGTACATCGGCTTCGAGAAGGAACTCGGCCTGCACAACGCCGAACTCTCGACGACGCCGCAACCGCTCTCGAAGTACGGACTCCGGGCACAGGAGTCGGAGGTCCAGGCGAAACTCGCGGCGGCGAGGTCCGAGGTCGCCCGCGAGGGGATGGCCCTCGTCAGTGACGGGCTCTGGACGGTGCCGCCGATCGGCGAAACGGCCTTAGAGTACCTCACGAGCAGCATCGAACAGGACGGGATCCGGATGGCGACGAACATGTCGCGGGCGGTCCGGTACCACGCGATGGCAAACACCGACTACGCCCCGGGGCTGCAACTCGACGCGCCGCACGTCTCGCTGTCGGCAGACACCGTGATGCCGGAGAGCCTGATCACCTCCATTCAGCCGCACTACCAGGTCGCACACGCCCACGATCTACCCGAGAGCTTCCGCTACGCCCTGCGGATCGCTGGCCCGTTGCTCGCCCTCTCGGTCAACTCACCGTTCTTTCCGCCGGAGCTCTACGACGCCGACGGCGAGACGGTGCTCTCGGAGTGTTGGATGGAGAACCGAATCCCCGTCTTCGAGTCGGTTCTTAACCCCGAGGGCACGGCGAAGGTGACGTTTCCCGAGGACATCGGCAGCCTCGAAGACGCCCTGGATCGGATCGCGGCCGACGAAACGGTTGTCCCAGCCGAGGTCGATCCCGAGGGGCGCTTCGATGACGCGTTCGCGCACTTCCGGCACAAACACGGCAGCTTCTGGCGGTGGGTCCGCCCGGTCTTCGGGGGCTCGACGAGAAAGAGCGCGAACGCGCGCATCGAGTTTCGGCCGCTGCCGGGACAGCCAACCATCCGGGGGACGGTTTCGCTCTTAGCCGTCTTCGCCGGGCTCCTACAGAGCCTCCCGCGGCGAGAGCACCCGGTGTATCACCAGTCGTGGGAGACGGCGGAGGAGAACTTCTATGCCGCGGTCCGTGACGGCCTCGAAGCCGACCTGACGTGGGTGACCGCCGACGGGACGGAGACCACGGACACCGGGGAGCTGTACGCCGAACTGTTCGAACTGGCGCGGGATGGTCTCGAGTTGCGCGGCCTCAATGCCGAGGAGGCCAACCGGTACATCCAGCCCCTGCGGGCACGGGTCGACCGGCGAATGACGCCCGCCAGATGGAAACACGAACGCGTCACAGAACGCGTCGAGAACGGGGAGCCGTTCGCACAGGCGGTCTGGGGGATGCAGTCGGACTACATTGACGCCCAAGCGGAGACGCTCGTCGATGGGACGTTCCTCGAGTGGCTCGATTGAGAGGGGCAAAGGCGACGGGGAGGGCGTGCGTTCCGCTTACTCGGGATGGCTGATTTCGGCAACCTCGAGCACCTCGCGGTAGCGGTTGCGGATCGTGACCTCGCTAACGTTCGCCGTCTCGGAGATGGCGGCCTGCGTCAGCCCCTCGTTCCGGAGGCGGGAAGCTGCATACAGCGCGCTCGCGGCGATCCCGACGGGGCTCTTGCCGCTGTGGACGGCCTCCTCGACGGCGGTCTCGGCGAGATCGCGCGCGAGGCGCTCGGTCGCCTCCTCGCAGTCGAGTTCGGAGGCGAACCGGCCGAGATACTCGTTTGGGTGTGCTGGCGGCGTCTCGAGACCGAGTTCGCGGTCGATGTAGCGATAGGCCCGTTTGATCTCGAGGTCGCCGACCCGGCTGACGGTCGCGATCTCGTCGATCGATCTGGCGACCCCGTCGAGCCGCGAGGCGGCGTACAGCGAGGCCGCTGCCATCCCCTCAATCGACCGCCCGCGAAGGAGGTCCTCATTGAGCGCGCGCCGGTAGATGACGCTCGCTGTCTCCCGGATCGGCTGTGGGAGGCCGAGCGCCGACGCCATCCGATCGATTTCGCCGAGCGCGTGCCGGAGGTTACGATCGTGGGCATCCTCGGTCTTCGAGCGTCGGTTCCACGTGCGGAGCCGCTTAAGTTGGCGGCGCTTCCGGCCGCCGAGGGCGTTTCCGTAGGCGTCGGTCTTGTCGAATCCAATGGTCGTCGAGAGCCCCTTGTCGTGGAGCATCTCCGTCATCGGCGCGCCGACACGGGAGCGCTCGTCGCGCTCGGCGGCGTCGAAGGCGCGCCACTCGGGGCCCGAGTCGATCCGCTGGTCCTCGATGACGAGGCCGCAATCAGCACAGACGCGCTCGTCGGTGTCGGCGGCTGTCACGGAGCCGCCACACTCGGGGCAGGCGTCAGCGTCGACGGACGCCTTGGAGGAAGCAGTTTCAGTCTGGGGATCGGTCGGGGATGTCTCTGTGCGGGGTGTTCCCCCGGACTCGTCTCTGGAGGTCTCGCGGGGGCGATCGGAGACGGTGCGTTCGTTGCTCATCGGCCGTCCCCATCGATGTTCGTGACGGAAGGCGCTCCGCTGGCCGATGGGGGTCGGTTCGGTCTGGTAGGGTGGGTACTCATCCGGAACATGTGTATCGGGTCCGCTCGACGTCAGGATCGCTTGTATCACGTAACCTTTCGTATTGGGTAATATTATCTTTTGGGGTAAGATGAAACCTTTTTTGTTTACTAAATTCCGTTTGTACCGGGCACAAATCGAACAGAGGTGTCAGCTCGATTAGAGTGCGGATCAGGACTGAACCTCGACATCGTACCCTCGTTCCTCAAGCGCAGCGAGCAATTCGGCGACGTGGTCGTGCCCGCGCGTCTCGAGATCGAGTTCGACCTCGGCGGCGTTCATTGCGATGTCCTTCGAAGCCCGGTCGTGCTCGATCGCGTGGATGTTCGTCCGGTGCTTCGAGAGCAACTCGACGAGTTCCTCAAGCGCGCCGGGGCGATCCTTCAGGACGGTCTTGATCCGCAGGAACCGCCCCCGCTCGACGAGCCCGCGGGTGATGACCGTCGTGAGCACGTTGAGATCGATGTTGCCGCCGCAGAGCGCCGGGACGATCGTCTCACCGTTATCATACCCGAAACGCTCCTCGATGACGGCCGCCAGCGAGACGGCACCGGCGCCCTCGACGAGCGTCTTCGAACGCTCCAAAAGGGACGTGACGGCGTCGGCGATTTCGGCGTCGGAGACGGTGACGACCTCGTCGACGCGAGCTTTGATCACCTCGAACGTCGCGTCGCCGATCTTCCGGGTCGCGATGCCGTCGGCGATCGTGTCGACCGAGTCCCGTTCGACGACCTCGCCCGCCTCGAGCGATCGAGCCGCGCTTTCGGCCCCCTCGGCCTGGACGCCGATGACGCGGGCGTCGGTCAGCCCGGTGATCGCGGTGGCGATACCGGCGATCAACCCGCCGCCGCCGATCGGAACGACGACGGTCTCGACATCGGGGCACTGCTCGGCGATCTCGAGGCCGATCGTCCCCTGGCCGGCCATCACTGCCGGGTCGTCGAAGGCGTGGACGAACGTCCGCCCCGCTTCGCGCTCGATCTCGTGGGCGCGCTCCGCGGCCGCGTCGTAGTCGACTCCGTGGAGTTCGACCTCAGCGCCGTACGAGCGGGTCGCGTCGATCTTCGAGATCGGGGCGTACTCGGGCATCACGATCGTCGCGTCGACGCCCGCCCGCGTCGCCGCGAGGGCGACACCTTGGGCGTGGTTGCCGGCGCTGGCGGCGACGACCCCGGCCTCGCGTTCGGCCTCGTCCAACAGCGCGATCTTGTTCGTCGCCCCCCGAATCTTGAACGCTCCGGTCCGCTGGAGGTGTTCCATCTTGAGTCGGACATCTGCGCCCGTCCGTTCGGAAAACGTCCGCGAGCGCTCGAGGGGCGTCGTGCGGGCCGTCTCCGCGACGCGCGTCTCGGCCGCCAGCACGTCTTCGAGTTCGATCATATCCGGGGTACCGGGGCCGGTGTGGTATGCCTTCCGGGGCGAGTGTGGTATGTCCTCCGAGGCGGTATCGACTGCGAGATGATCGATCGCGTATGAGACAACCGGTACCCGTGAGACGACCGATAGCCATGCGAACACTGAGCCCGACGGCGCACGCACCGATGGCTCCGGGGTCGATAGTGCACAAAAGGGAAGGAGCGTGTGCAACTGTACAGATGTCATGGGACATTATAAAACCCGTGTATGCGGAGTGAAAGTGTAATCGCCATACACAAGCGATGTGAAGCCGTCGTCGGACGGTCGTTCGACGCAGGTCGGACGGCCGGAAGTGGGCGTTCGGCTCGGAAAGGAAGGTGCGAACGTCAGAGGGCGGACGGGAAATTCAGGTCGGATGGATGGCCGAAACAGTCGTTTCGGCATCATACGTGAGAGCAAACGCGGGATCCGACGGCGGTTGACGCCTACAGGTCCGACGAGTTGAATCGGGTGTAGCCGATCGCCAGTGGGAGAACGATCCAAAGTGCCATCACGATGAAGCCGAACCAGTCTTGGAGATAAAAGGCCAACTCGGAGTTAGCGTTCGCCAGTTCCCCGCTCTCGTCCAACCGGCGGACGACCCACAGTGTCCCCTGCTCGTAGGCAGCGGTCGGATCAAGGATCGTGAGCACCTGGAACAGTTCGAACACCGCGTCGCCCTCCTCGATACCCTCGAACGAGAAGCCGTTGATCACATAGGCGATCCCCTGTGCGAGGCTCGACCAGAGGAACTGAAAGACCACGAACAGTCCGAAGGCCCCGTAGGCCGCCCGGGCGGTCGACGACGTAAAAGCCGATACACCGACTGTGATCGCGATGAAGACGAACGCGAAGAGCATCGAGATACCGACGAAGACGACGTACTCAAGCGGCGAGAACGCGTCGGCAAGCGAGGCAGTAACAACAATTCCTACAGCGAAGCCGATGAACAGCGCAACCGCGACGACACCCGACCGGCCGACAAACTTCCCGATGAGGACGTCAAGCCGGCTGTTCGGCAATGACAACAGGAGTTTCAGACTACCGCTATCGCGCTCGCCGGCCAGCGAGCGGTACGCCACCGCGATGGAAACGATTGGGATGAAGACGGCGGTGGCGCTGACGAGGCCGGTGATCAAGAGCACCGTCGTCACCTCGCCGGTGAACGCGGCCTGCTGTGGCGGGTTGATCTCGGTGACAAGGTACGCTGCGCCCGCCGAGAACAGCGTAAAGAGCAGCGTCAACACGATCAGCAGTCGCGAGCGGATCGCGTCCCGAAAGTCCTTTTCAGCGACGGCCTGCCAGCTCATTCGTCGCCCTCCGTGTAGGCGGCGAAGAGATCCTCCAAGGGCGCCTCCTCCGTCGAGAAGTCCGAAACGTCGACGCCCAACCCCTCAAGTTCTTGAACGGCGTCCATCTTGACATCGTCTTCACAGGTGATTCGCAGCGTCGTCCCGTCGACGGTTACCTCGCCTATGCCGTCGAGGCTCTTCAGCCGGTGGGCGGCGTCATCGGGGACCGAATCGACCTCGACGACGAGTGTCGATCCGCCGCCGACGTTTTCGCGGAGGCCGTCGATGGTGTCGACGGCGACGAGTTCGCCCTCGCGGATGATACCGACGCGGTCGCAGACGGCCTCGACCTGCCCGAGAATGTGACTAGAAAAAAAGACCGTCGTCCCGTTGGCGGCTTCACTCTCGACTATCTCGCGGAGTTCGCGCGCGCCGTTGGGGTCCAGCCCCGAGGAGGGCTCGTCGAGCACGAGCAGTTCGGGATCGCCGACCAGCGCCATCGCGAGCGCGAGGCGCTGGCGCATCCCGGTGGAGAAGCCGCCGGCCTTCCGCCCTGCGGCGTCCGCCAGCCCGACCCGTTCGAGGATTGGATAGGGGTCGTCGTCGGCCCCCTTGGAGTCGATGGCGAACTGGACGTGCTCGCGCGCCGTCAAGCGCTCGTAGACGTCGAACCCCTCAGGGAGGACGCCGGTTCGTTCCCTGACCGCGACGCTGTCGTCGCGGGCGTCCCGACCCAGCACCCGGACAGAGCCGGAGTCGGGACGGATAAAGTCCAACAGCACGTTGATCGTCGTCGACTTCCCCGCACCGTTGGGGCCGAGGAAGCCGAAGATCTCGCCGTCCTGGACGTCCAGATCGAGACCCCGGAGCGCCCGCACGTCGCCGAAAGACTTCTCGACGCCGTCAAGTTCGATGGCGGCCATATCGTCTCCGGATTCCCGCCGACACACTATAGGCCTTGAGGATCGCACGCGCTGGCGAAACGGGAACCGTGTAGCGAAACCGCGGAACCGTATAGCGAAACCGTGCTGGGGCCCCGACGTGGGGAAATCGCGGGGCACGGCCTCCGCGTTAGCGGGAATATATGCGGCGACAGTCTTGGGGTCGGATGAAAAAGCGTTCGGCGACGGGACGGCTCGTGTTAGTCGCTCTGGATCCGCGGGGCGAGCATGAACGTGACGTGGCCGTCGCCCTCGGCGAAGCCGAAGTGCATCTTGATCGGGAACTCCTCGCCGAGTTCCATCGTCACCTCGGCGTCCTTCGGGATCGCCTTGTTCATGTCCTTCAGATAGTCGAGCGAGAACAAAGAACGCGCATCGCCGGGGGTGAGGTCGATGAGGTCCTCGCGACCCAACTCGAGGTGGACATCGTCAGTGTCGCCCTCAGCGTCGACGTAGAACTGCTCGGCGTCGGAGTCGACGCCCAACGCGATGTGATCTGAGACCATGTCGGCGGCCGTGACCGACCGGTTGATGTCCGCGCCCTCGATGACGACCTCCGATGAGAGATCCAGATCGGGGAGATCGGGTTCCTGCCGGATCGAGTCGGGGTCGATGAGCGCGAGCGTGTACTCAAGCCCGTCTAGTGAAATATGGAGTTTGCGGGTCTCCTCGTCGAGTTCGAGGTGGACCAGTTGGCTCGAATCGGCCATCGCGACGATGTCCTCAAGGCGATCGAGGTTGACCCCGATGACGCCGCCGTCGGTCTCGTAGGACTCGAAGGCGTTCGCCGACAGCTCCAGATCGACCATCCCGACGTTCGCCGGATCGACCGCACGGATCGTGAGGCCCTCTTCCTCGAGGCGAATCTTGCATTCATCGACCAGCACGCCCACGGAGTCGAGCGCCGCCCCGAGCGTATCCGCACTCACGATAGCCTTGAACATATACGTCTCTTTTCTCCCCGATACCTTAAAAAAACGTCCCATTGCACCGCCCTCGCCGACGGCCTCGATCTGGCCGTTCGAGTGGTTCGGCCGTTGGATACCGGCTCACTCGAGCAACAGCAACTCGGGCGATTCGAGGTACTCGATGACGGTGTTGCTAAACCGGGCGGCCTCGGCCCCGTCGACGACGCGATGGTCGATCGACAGCGAGATCGTCAGTACCTTCCGCGGGACAACCTCCTTTCGCGCTGCGTCGCCGCTTACACCGTCCGTGTCGCCGTTGGTCGCCTCAACCACCCGCGGCTTCTCCTTGATCGCACCCAGCCCGAGGATCGCCGTCTCGGGGTAGTTGATGATCGGTGTGGCGTACTCGCCGCCGACCGCGCCGAAATTCGTGATCGAGAAGCTGCCGCCCCGCATCTCCTCGGGGGCGATTGAGCGATCCCGCGCCCGTTCGACGAGGTCGTTCATTTCGTCGGCGATCTCGAGGAGGCTCTTGTCGTCGGCGTGTTTCAGTACCGGCACCATGAGCCCCGCGTCGGTCGCCGTCGCGATTCCGATGTTGTGCGCCCCCCGGAGAACGATCTCCTCGTTGTCCTCGTCGAGATGGGAGTTGAGGATCGGGTACTGTTTGAGCCCGGCGACGACGGCCTTGATGACGAACGGGAGGTACGACAGCGAACTCCCGCGCTCGGCAGCGCGTTCCGTGAGCCGATTCCGGATCCCGACCAGTTCGGTCACGTCGGCCTCGTCGTGATGCGTAGCGTGCGGGGCCGTGTACTTCGAGCGCTCCATCTGCTCGCCGATCGTCCGGCGGACGCCTCGGTACGGGATGCGTTCGTCCTCACCGGGCGTGGGGCGGTCGGCCGTCGCGGGCGACGGTTCGGCTGCGTCGCCGGAGGCCGCTCCACCGGCGCTGTCCGCAGAGAGTGCCTCGGCGTCGGCCGCCTGTGCCCGCGTCTGTGCCTCGGCGTAGGCATCGACCTCGGCGGGCGTGACGAACGCCTCGCCCTCTTTCACCCGGTCGGTCGGGACCGCGTCGATGTCGACGCCCGCCTCCTCAGCGTGTTTCCTAGTCGCGGGGGCCGCGAGCGTCCGGGTACGATCGGCGGCCGTCGCCGGTCGCGTCGTCGACGCGCCTTCGGTCGGCGATGCCGTCGCCGACGCGTCCTCGTCCGCTCTGTTCCCGAACGATCCCTCGTCGTCGATCCGACGGGTCGCGGATTTCGCCCCATCAGCCTCTCCGGTCGCCGAGTCAGCGTCGGCTTCGACGCCCGCCGCATCGTCGGCCGCCGCGCGCACGTCAGCGTCGGTGATCCGGCCGCCGGGGCCGCTGCCATCGACGGCTCCGATCTCGACGCCGAGTTCGCGGGCCAACTGTCGGGTGGTCGGCGAGGCAAAGGTTCGGCCGCCCCCCGAGCCCGAATCGGCGGCGTCGGGAGCCGCGTCGCCGGCATCACTTGTTTTCGTCGACGCCTCTGCGCGGTCGGCGTCCGCGTCGGCCGATGCACCGTCAACGTCGAAGGTGACGATCACCGTCCCGACGGGGACCATCTCGCCCTCCTCGGCGAGAATCTCTCCGACCGTCCCATCGACCGGCGAGGGGACTTCGACGACCGCCTTGTCCGTCTCGACCTCCGCGACTGGCTGGTCCTCGGAGACGGTATCGCCTGGGGCGACGAGCCACGAGACGATCTCGGCCTCGGTCAGCCCCTCGCCAACGTCGGGGAGTGTGAACTCGCGGGCCATGCTATACCTCGTATGTCTCCCGGATCGCGTCCTCGATCCGCATGTCCTCGGGCAGGTAGTAATCTTCCAAGGCGTACAGCGGGTAGGGGACGTCGAAGCCGGTCACGCGGTTGATCGGTGCCTCCTGGTAGTACAGCGCCTCCTCTTGGATTGTTGCCGTGATTTCGCCGGCGAGGCCACCGGTCTTTGGCGCCTCGTGGACGACGACGGCCCGGCCGGTCTTTTTGAACGACTCGACGATCGCGTCGGTATCCATCGGCGACAGCGTCCGCAGGTCGACGACCTCACAGTCGATGCCGTCCTCGGCGACCGCTTCGGCGGCCTCAAGCGTCGGCCGGGTCATCGCACCCCAGGTGAACACCGAGAGGTCATCGCCATCGCGTCGGACGGCGGCCTCGCCCAACTCGACTGTGTAGGACTCCTCGGGAACGTCCTCGCGGAACGCCCGATAGATGAGTTTCGGTTCGAGAAACACGACGGGATCGGGATCGCGGATCGACGCCGCGAGCAGTCCCTTCGTGTCGTAGGGGGTCGAGGGAACGACGACCTTCAGCCCCGGCTCGTGGGTATAAAACGTCTCCTTCGATTCAGAGTGGTGTTCGGGCGCGCGGATACCGCCGCCGTAGGGCGCGCGAACGACCATCGGGCAGGTGAACCGCCCGCGTGATCGGGTCCGGAGACGCGCGGCGTGGGAGACGATTTGGTCGAAGGCGGGGTACATAAACCCAGAGAACTGCAACTCGGGAACCGGCCGGAAGCCGTAGGCCGCCATCCCGATCGCCGTGCCGACGATCCCCGACTCCGCAAGCGGCGTGTCGATGACGCGATCCTCGCCGAACGCGTCGAGGAGTCCCTCCGTCGCCCGGAAGACGCCACCGTTCTCGCCGACATCCTCGCCGAGGACGAGCACGTCGTCGTCGCGCTCCATCTCGCTTTTCAGTCCGTCGCGGACGGCCTGTACCAGCGTCAGACTCTGTGTAGATCGAGTGCTCATTCGAGTAGCTCCTCGTCGCCGTAGCGTTCGCGCAACCGTTCGAGGGCTGCGGCCTGTTCGTCGAGCTGCGCCGTCCGTTCGGCGTGGACGTGATCAAACATATCGGTTGGGGCGGGGCGTTCGGTGCGCTCGGCGGCCTCAATCGCCGCCGCGACTTCCGCCTCGATCTCCGTCTCGATCGCGTCGACGCCCTCGTCGTCGAGAAGCCCCTGCTCGCGGAGATACGTCTCCAGCCGCGGAATCGGGTCTTTTTGTTTCCAGCGCTCGACCTCGTCGTCGTCGCGGTACACAGAGGGGTCGTCAGCGGTCGTGTGGGCGCCGAAGCGGTACTGGATCGCTTCGATGAGCGTGGGTCGGGTCGCCCGGCCGGGGGCGTCGTCGGCCGCAGCGTCGGGGTCCTTCGCCTTCGAGAGCGCCTCGCTCGTGACCTGATACACCGCAAGCGGGTCCATGCCGTCGACGAGGACGCCCTCGAAGCCGTAGGCGTGGGCCTTCTGGGCCAGGGTCGCCGAGGCCGACTGGCGCTCGCGGGGCACCGAGATCGCCCACTGGTTGTTGTTACAGAAGAAGACGGCGGGCACGTCAAAAACGCCCGCGAAATTGAGCCCCTCGTGAAAGTCGCCCTCGCTCGTCGCGCCATCACCGAAATAGCAGAGAACGGCGGCGTCATCGCCACGGAGATCAGCGGCCCAGGCCGCCCCGGTGGCGTGCAACACCTGTGTCGCGATGGGGACGGCGACCGGAAAGACGTGCACGTCGTCGAGAGCGTTGCCGCGCTCGTCGCCCATCCAGTAGCGTAGCGTCCGTTCAACGCCGACGCCGCGGACGTGGGCCGCCGCGTGTTCGCGGTAACTCGGGAAGACCCAGTCGTCGGCGGCGAGCGCCATTGCGCTGCCGACCTGTGCGGCCTCCTGGCCGGAGAGCGGCGGGTACGTCCCCATCCGACCCTGGCGCTGGAGGCTCACCGCGCGCGTATCGAAGTGGCGGGCAAGCCGCATCTCGCGGTACATCTCGACGAGGGACTCGTCGTCGATGTCGGGCACGGTGGCCCCCTCGCGAACCCGTCCGTCCTCGTCGAGTACCTGGACCCGATCGCGGGGGTCGCGCCGCGCGCTCATGGGTTCCGCCCTCGCATAGGCTAACCGACCGCGGCCGTCGTCATAGTGTTTGCGTCGATACAGTACCGGGCGACACAACCGGTCGTGGTCAGTCCTTGGCGGCCGCAACCCGGCGGTCGATGACCGCCTTCGCCTCGGTGGCGGCCTGCTTCCAGCCGTAGCCCTGCTCGTAGACGTGTCGTTTCGAGTCGACGAGCTTCTCGGGTGAGGATTCGTCGAAGCCGCCGCGATCCCACGTCCCGGACTCTTGGAGCCACTCGACCGTGTTCTCGCGGGCCTCCTCCCACGAGAGGCCGACCATCTCGTAGAACGCCACCATCGCGAACACGGAGTGGTCGTGGGCACCCGGGACGCTACCGTTCTCGTAGATCGTCTTGAGCGGCTCGAATGTCGGCCGGGAGACGCGATCGGTATACTCGTCAGGAGCCAGCAGCCGGAGCGACCCCTCTTCGTCGACCACGCGCTGGTCGCTCCGCAGACGGCCGAAGACGGCGGCGTGGAGTCCACTCCAGCGTTCGGGGACCGCCTCGCGGAGCGCGTCCTCGTCGGGGAAGGTCCGTGCCGAGAGCGCACCGAGGAGGTCGGTGTAGGCCTTCTCGATGTGGCGGCGGTCGGTCCCCTCGAACTCGCAACCGGGGTCGTGGAGGTTGCTCGTCGTTCGACAGTCGGGGCAGCGATACCTGAGACGCACGGATGTTCGTGGGGTGGGTTCGGGGATTCAAATGCGTATCGTTCGCCGCGGCGGCCGAGGGCCCAGGTAGTCATCGGCGCTCGATCGAACAGGTCGGTGCGTTTATTCGCGCCGCGCCGATACCGAAGCGCATGGAGCGGCTCCACGCCCGATACCCGTTTTTGGACGCCTCGCGGGCGGCCGTCGAGGCAGCGGGGATCGATCTCGCGACCCTGGTCGCCGAGGGGGGACCGGCCGTCGAGCGCGGCCACGAGCGCGTCCGACGGGCGCTTCTTGAGGGAACGACCGTATCCGAGGAGCCACGCGCCTGGAGCACCCGTGCCGAACTGCTGTCGTACCCGATCGCCCGCGTGCTCGTGTCGCTGCTCGATATCCCGGGGGCGACCGAGAAGTACGCCGCCGCGGAGGCGGCGACAGCGCGAGAGCGCTTTGTCGAGGACTTCGAGGCGGACTTGGAACTGAAGAGCGCCGAGGGGGGACGGCTGACGCTCGATCGGCTGCTCGCCGACTTCGAGTTGGCCGGCGGCGTCGAACCGATCGGCGACGGCCGCTTCGAACTCGACGTGACTGCATACCTCGAGCTCGCGGCCGAACTCGACGACGATCGGTGGCATCTCGCCCGGCGGCCGCTCTCGGCGGGGACGGTCCCCGTCGGGCGGCCGGAGCTGTATACGCTGCTTCGGGAGGCGGTCGGACGGCGGGTCCGGGAGGGGCTTCCCCTGTCGGTTCCGGAGTCGATTGAGGCGCCGCTGTCGTCGGAGTTGGCGTCGATCCGGCGCGCGATCGCAGATCTGGATCCGCCCACGTCGTTCGAGGCGGTGACGCCGGGGCTGTTTCCGCCCTGCATGCGGTCGTTACTGTCGCAGGCCCGCAACGGGGCGGGACTGGCGGGCCTGCCCGATCACTCGCGTTTCTCGCTCGTCTCGTTCCTGCTTGCGGCGGGGCTCGACGCCGACGGTGTCATTGAGCTATGCGACGTTCCGGAGGCATCGGCCGAGACGGTCCGGGCACAGGTCGAACGCCTCCGCGACGATGACGGTGCGGTCGCCGTCCCGCCGTCGTGTGTCGTGATGGACGAGTACGGCGACTGCGTCGACAAAGACGAGACCTGCGAGACGATCCGGCACCCGCTGTCGTACTACGAAGCGGCGCTCCAGCGGACCGCGGACGATCGGATCACCGACTGGCGAGACAGCGGCCAAGGGAAATCCTGAGCCGGGAGCAGAACGATCGAATAGACACGGCAGGGGGAATCGATATCAGTCGACGAACGATGCGTACCGCTTCCGTCGACACGTCGGGCCATTACTGGGATGAGATTCCTCGTCGTCGGAGGCTTCGAGAAGCGCTGCTCTCCTGTAATCAGGAAAGACGCGCCGTGCCTTTCAGGTGAGATACTATTGGGGTGTCTGTATATTACTCGGCTGCCGAGTATATTATAGAACGTACCGGACTCGGAGGGGCGATTTATCAGTAACGCCGCGAGAGGCCGAAGCCGATCACGGACATGAGGATAATAAAAAAGGCGATAGCGGCGACGAGTGCGAGGCCGCCGTTCCCCGTCAACGAGCCGTCGGTGTACGTGGAGCCGATCCACAGGACGATCGCGGCGAGCGTTCCGGCGCCAGCGAACGCGACGACGGCTTCGACGACGGCATCCCGATCCATGTCCACGGATGCGATGGTGTAGGAGAAAAACGCTTCGAAGGCGTGCTCCGAGCTGAGCGAGGAGCACGCGATAGTGAGCGCCTCGAAACAGCGAGCGGGAAGGGAGATGACCCGCAGTTTCCACAGGCTGTCCTACCCGTCGACGACGGCGACGGCGCCGTACATGCCCTGCGCACGGTGGGGGACACAAACGTAAAAAATGGTGCCCGCCTCGTCGGCGGTTTGCTCGATCGTGAAGCCCGCCTCATCGGTGAGTTCGCTTTCGAATTCGTAGTCGCTGCCGTCCTCTGAGACAACGTTGTGGGCACCGCCCTCACCGGTCCACTCCCAGACGACGTTCGTCCCGGTGCTGACGACCACGCCAGAGGGATCAAACGAAAAGCCGTTGTCACCGGCGCCGGTTTCGATGACGACCTCGTCTTGGCCGGTCATGTCCTCGAGGGACCCCTCGTAGAGATTCGCGTCGTTGTCGTCGGCGAACGACTCCGTACGTGCTTCGGGGCCCGGTGCGTCGCTGTTTCCGTCGTCGTTGCCGTCGCCGTTTTCATTCTCGTTGCCGCCGCCGTTGCCCGAACAACCCGCAAGCGAGCCCGTTACGGCCACGGCCGCTGTACCACACACGAACTGTCGTCTGTCGAGGTTTCTCATGTGTACCGCAGTCGTGTACCGGACGGCATATAGTTGAATTTGCGAATATGTTCACGAACCGGCAGCAGCGACCCCTACGGAGCCGACATCGACCAGAGCATTAGGACGGTCACCATGGCTCGTCTTTCAGTCCGACGGCGTAGGCGAGCGCGTTCGTCCCGATGTGCAACAGCGGCGTCAACACGATAACGGCGACGACGACAGAAAGGGTGAACGTATCGAGGAACCAGCCGGTCGCGACAATGGCGGTCAAAACCAATGAGACGACGACGAAATCAAGTTGATCGACGCCGGGGAAGACGGCACCGCGTTGGCGACCGGTGCGGCGTTTCAGAAACGAGGCGAGGATATCGCCGAGCATCGCGCCGAACGAGAGGGAGACGGCAGCCGCGACCGGAAACGGGTCGGCGACCACGATGCTGCTTATAAATGGGTGAATCCGGTTGAGCAGAAGCGCAACGGCGACGCCGGCGGCGGTGCCGACGGCCGTCCCGCGCCAGGTCTTGCCGTCGCCGAGGATTCGATTGTCATCGTCGAGGGTCCGGCCGCCGTCGATGGGCCGGCCGCCGCCGGCGAGCACCGCGACGTTGTTCGGAATATAGGCGGGAAGCATGGCCCATATCGCCACCGCGACGGTCTCGACTACCATACCGCGAGTGCGAACGGCCGTGGTATAAAAAGCGTGGTTCGGGGGGTGACGCCTGGGCGGCGTTCGGGCCGGGGGGACGCTACCCCTCGTCGGTCTCGGAGCGTTCCGGGTTCGGCAGCAGCGACTCCTCGGTGACGTTGATGTCGATGCCACGGTCCTCGTTTTCGCCGAAACCGGCGCTCAGGATCCGGGTCAACGAGTCCTCGACGGTTTCGTCGATCTCGGTGTAGACGTCTGATTCAACCTCGATGACATAGCCCGTCGTTATGTTCGGCGCGGTGGGTAAAAACAGCACGTCCCGGCCGTCGTCGGTCGTCTTGCCGGTCTTGAATGCGGTCATCCGCATCCCGTTCCAGATTTCGAGTTTGACCGGCGTCTGGAGTTCGTCGGGGCCGGAAACCGCCGTTTCGACGGCCATCTTCGAGGCGTTGTACACGACGCGGAGCCCCGGCAGGCGGTTCATTGCCCCATCGAGGAGTTCCTCAAGGATGTCGCCGACGGTCGTTCGCATCAGGTAGCCGACGGCAAGCACGAGTAACCCGAAGAGCAAGAGCGTAATGAACACCCGAGCGATGACCGGCAGGCCCCCGAGCGTCGCTTCGAGAAACGGGAGGTTGGCGATGGCCTGATAAATAAAGGCGACCACGTAAGCGGTGATGAGCAGTGGAACGAGGACAATCAACCCGCTCGCGATGTCACGCTTCCACGAGGGCGACAGCATTCACCTATACCTCGGGGTGCCGTGTAATCAGCGCTTCGACTGACCGATCCGGTGTCTGGTCCGACACAAAGAGTCAACGGGGTCGGATGCGTAGCCCCGCGTATCGGATTCCGAATGCGAGACGCACGCGCCCACGGATACCGGCTACTCACCGCGCTCGGAGCTGTCGTTGAGTCGCTCGTCCACAGCAATCTATTCATTTCGATCGCTGCCACGTCGGTTGCACTCTCAACGATGTTGCTCGTCGGACTCGCGCCGGACCCACTAGCGCTGTTTATTGTTTTCGCGGCGACGCTTTTCGTCTACAGCCTCAATCGGATCACCGACATCGAGGAGGACCGCGAGAACGTGCCCGGACGTGCCGACTTCACCGAACGGTACGGTCGTATCCTCCTCGCGGCGGGCGTTGTTCTATACCTGCTCGCCATCGCCGGGGCGGTCGCCCTCGGGTTGCCGGGCGCGCCGTTTCTCGCCCTCCCAGCCGTCGCGGCGGCTCTTTACTCGCTGTTTCATGTCAAGCGGATTCTTCTCGTAAAGAACCTGATCGTCGGCGTCTCGTGGGGGATCATTCCGCTCGGCGTCGGCGTCTACTATGGGACCGGACCGCGGGCAGGGATCCTCGTCCTGTCGGTCTTCTTTACTATCATGTTGACCGTCGCTGCGGCGGTGTTCGATATAAAAGACATCGAGGGAGACCGCGCCGAGGGAATCCGGACCGCGCCGATCGTCTTCGGGATCCGAGCCACTCGAATCGGCGCCTTCGCTGTCACCGTCGTCGTCGCGGTCGGGGTCGTCGCGCTCGTCACAGCCGGGATTCTCGCCCGTCGGTTCCTCGTCTTGCTCGGCTTTCTCGCCTACGTCGCCGCCTACATCCCGTTCGCGACGCGGAACCGAGGGGCGCTGTTTTATGGGTTCGTCATCGACGGCGAGCACGTCTTCCTCGCCGCGTTGGTGGTCGCGATGGAGACGTTCTGACCCCTCGGCCGCGCCGAATCGGGTATCTCCGCCCCGAAGCGGGCGATTTCGAGTCGGTGGGCGACCCACAAGCGTTTAATCGCCCGCGGGGCAAGAAACTGTATGCCCGAATGCCCACTCGCGGACGAATGTCCCAGTTTCTCAGAACGCATCGAAGGCATGGGCTGTCAACACTACGGCGACCGAGGCGGTGCCGAGTGGTGCTCCCACTATAGCCAGCCGATCCGGGATCTCAAACAGCAACCCGTCCAACTCGGCGAGGAGGTCGTCGTCGATGTCGAGGACATTCACGAGTCGGGCGCGGGTGTCGGCCGAACCGAGGACGGCTTCATCGTCATGGTCGACGGCGTGTTACCCGAAGCCCGTGCGAAGGTCAAGATCACGGAGGTCCGATCGAACCACGCCAGAGCCGACGAGATCGAGCGCCTTCCGATGGACGAAGACGCCGAAGCGGACGACGGGTCCGACGTCGAGGCCGCGGGCGAAGCGGCCGAAGATGACGATGAGGACAACCGAAGCGATCGACAGAAAGCACTCGATCGGGAGCGCTTGGGCAGCCGCGAGAACTTCTGGGGCAACTAGGTGGACCGACAGTGAAAGACACCGTCAGACGGCCGCTGGCGCCGATCCAACAGCAGTCGGAATGGCAGCCGTCGCGTGGATGGTGCCGACAGCCGCGAGGGGCGCGTGACGCACAGCAACCGACTGAACTACGATACGACATCGGATGACAGTTCCTAACGCTGACGAGATGTTGGACCGGGTAGGGTTCGACGAGGAGACGAACGTACTGACGCGCCGTCAGGCCGAGGTGCTCTCGCTCCGCGAACGCGACGTGTCGCAGGCCGAGATCGCCGAATCGCTCGGAACCTCGCGAGCGAACGTCTCGAGCGTTGAATCCAGCGCCCGCGAGAACGTCGCCAAGGCGAGAGAGACCGTCGCCTTTGCCAACGCGTTGACTGCCCCGGTCCAGTTGACCATCGAGGCGGGAGAGGATCTCTACGACGTTCCCAACCGGGTGTACTCCGCGTGTGACGACGCCGAGGTCAAGGTGAGCCGGACAGCCCCCGAGTTAATGAAACTCATCGGGGACGCGGCCGGGGACGCAGTCCAGGGGCGGGCGGTACAACGCGACATTACAGTGAGTGTCACGAACGAGGGCCGAGTAACCGTGCGGACGTGAACGAGTTGGAAAAATAAACAGTCCGCATCCCGGAGAATATCGCGAGCGCGCGGACAGCGTTGTTTATATTATGAGGGGCCGTGCCGTCTGTATGGATCTCGGAATCGACGGGAACGCAGCGTTGGTCACGGCCGGAACAGCGGGGCTTGGGCTTGCGAGCGCCGAAGCGCTTGCCGAGGGTGGCGCCGACGTTGCCGTCTGCGGCCGCGACAGGGACCGACTCGATCACGCAGAGGAGCGCCTCAGTGCGGTCGGCGACGGCGACGTGCACGCGGTCCGGGCGGACATCACCGAACCCGACGACATTGAGGCGTTCGTCGAGTCGACAGTCGAGGCGTTCGGACGACTCGATCACGTCGTCACGAGCGCCGGCGGGCCGCCATCGGGTCCGTTTCTCGACACTGACGATGAGGACTGGTACGATGCCTACGATCTGCTTGTGATGAGCGTCGTGCGGACGGTTCGAACCGCACATCCGGCGCTGTCAGCCGACGGCGGCGGGACCGTCGTGACGATCACCTCCCGGACGGTCAAGGAGGTCCTAGATGGGCTCGTTCTCTCGAACGCCGTCCGACGGGCCGTTCTCGGGCTGACAAAGAGCCTCGCCGACGAGTTCGCCCCGGAGATCCGCGTCAACACGGTGTTGCCCGGGCCACACGAGACGGACCGGATCGAGGAGCTCGTCGAAGCCGACGTTGAGCGTGGCGAATACGGGAGCTACGAGGCCGGAATCGGGGCGTGGGCGGACGACATCCCGCTCGATCGCGTCGGTGACCCACGGGAGTTGGGCGACACCGTCGCGTGGCTCTCGAGCGAACGGTCGTCGTACGTCGACGGCGCTTCGATACCGGTTGACGGCGGCTCGCTACGGGGGATCTGATCCGACTCAGCGCTGGAAACCGACGCCGTATTTAATCCAGGCAGGGACCAACGTGCGACCGCCCGATGGCGGATTCACTCGAGGTGTTTCTACACGAAACAGGGGTCCCTGAGCGAACGCTCGCGGTCGTCGATTCCGGGCAACCGGAGCCGATCCACGATCTGTTCGTCGACGCGTTCGGCAGCCTCGGCATCAACCTCTCGGGGCGCGATATCGGCGTTGGTGCGGACGAATCCGTCGTGTTACTCGAAGACGGGGAGGTCGTCGCGACTTCATCGATCGAGTCGCTCCGAAAGGCGGTGTTGCTCGTTAATTCCGACCTCTACACGACGGGGCTAAGCGGTATCGAAGGGAGCGAAGCGCCGGCTGTACTGACGGAACTCGACGGCGCGGTGTACACGCTTCGAGGGTTTCCCGCCTCGACAAAAGAAAAACTGCTTTTGATCGTGATGTCGCGGTACATCGAACGGCAGGCGCTCGAGTCGGGTGCGGGCCGCCTCGATGTTGCGTTTCAACAACTCTCGCGGATGCGCGGCGAGTACGGGACGAAGAGGACGTACGAGCGGTTGCTGCGGACGGAACTCGACGTTCACGTCTACGGGGTTCCCGACACGGACCTCGGGGACATCGAGGCCACCGTTCACGCCGGCCGAAGCCAGCGATACCGTCGCTCGTGGTTCGTCGTGTTCGTCCCGCAAAACGGCGAAAGGCCGGCGGCGCTCGTGGCCGTCGAGAACGACCGGAACACCTGGCGGGCGACGTGGACCTACGACCGCGGCCGGGTCGGGGCGATCCAAGACCACATTATCGAGCAGTTCTGAGCGCCCGGCGCTACCAGGTTTCGATCCGCTCCTCGCGGATGTCCTCGGCACACCCGCGGCAGTCGGGATGCTCGGGGTCGTAACACGCCGGCCGCCCGGCGTCGTCGAGGGAAACGGCCCGTTTTTCGGCGTACCGCCGACAGACGATCCGGGCGCGCCCCTCGTCGTCGGTCGGGACATCTAGGCGACTCGCCGTCTTCGCGTCGGCGTAGGCGCGTTTCGTCTCCTCGTAGCGTCTACCGACGGAGTTGAGTTTGGTTCGGAGAAGCCGTTCGAGGCGACGGCGATTGCTCACATCGGGCAGTACGGACGCGATAATAAAATAACCCTCGGCGAGTCGGCATCTACGTTCACTTTCACCCCGCTACCGACGATTTTTATACCATCGCGAACGAACCGGCGTACGTCTCCCACTGAAAACACGCGGAGACGGAACAACCCATGACAGACCTGCGAGAGCACGCGGTAGACGTACACGAACAGTTCTCCGACAGTCTCGACGTCGGCGTCGATGAGATCGAATCCCGTCTGGAGACGCTCGTCTCCGAGTACAGAGTCCCGGTCGACGAGGCCAGGCGAAGCATCGTCTCGACGTACCTCGATGAGGCCGGTATGGACCGCGAGGACCTTTCCGGCGGCACGACCGAATCGGCAGCTGTGGCCGACATCGACTCGCCTGAGGAATGGCTCGATATGACGGTCAAGGTCGTCGATCTGTGGGAACCGAACGCCGACTCGATCGCTCAGGTTGGACTGCTCGGCGACGAGACAGGCACAGTGAAGTTCACGAAGTGGGCAAAAAGCGAGTTGCCCGAACTCGACGAGGGGGTGGTCTACCGGCTTGAGGGCGTCGTTACCGACGAGTACCAAGGCCGCTTCTCGGTGAAGCTCAATTCGGCGACCACAATCGAGGAACTCGACACGGAACTTGAGGTCGGCGACGACGATACCGAGGTCGAGGGCGCGCTGGTCGACATCCAGTCCGGGTCCGGGCTGATCAAGCGCTGTCCCGCCGAGGACTGCACCCGCGTCCTCCAAAACGGGCGCTGTTCGGAGCACGGCGACGTCGAGGGGGAGTTCGACCTTCGGATCAAAGGCGTCCTCGACGACGGAGTCGAGATCCACGAGACGATCTTCAACCGGGAGTCGACGGAGGAACTGACCGGAATCACCCTGAATGAAGCCCAGCAAATGGCGATGGACGCCCTCGACACCGAGGTCGTCGTCGAGGAGATGCGGGAAACGGTGTTGGGTCGGTACTACCGCGTATCCGGCCCGACGCTCGGCCGGTACGTGCTGGCGAACGACATCGAGCGCCTCGGCGCGCCGACCGACGCTGAACGCGTGCTCATCAGAGCGAGGTCTATGTAAATGAGTGCATCCGTCCCCACCCGCGAAGTCGCGCGACGCGCCTTCGCGACCGAATTCAACGACGCAACGTACACGTTCAAGGAATCCGACGACGACCGCGCGCCGGTTTATTCGCTGTTGCCGACCGGCCAGCGTGCCAACCGGGTCTTCGTCGCCGGCACGCTGACCGAGACCGAGGATGTCGGCGACGACTCCGAGTACTGGCGCGGCCGAATCGTCGATCCGACCGGGACGTTCTTTACCTACGCCGGGCAGTACCAGCCGGAAGCCACCTCGGTCCTCAGAGAGACCGAGACGCCGGCCTACGTCACGGTCGTCGGCAAGCCCCGGACCTACGAGACCGACGAGGGCGGCGTGAACGTCTCGCTGCGGCCCGAATCGATTTCGGTCGTCGATGGCGCGACCCGGAACCGCTGGGTCGTCGAGACGGCCGATCGGACGCTCGACCGGATCGAAGCGTTCGACGAGGCCGGCGAGTACGCCGCGATGGCCGACACGCAGTACGACCCGGAGCTGTCGACGTACCGCGATGGGGTCGTCTCGGCGCTGGAGGACCTCGAAGCGGAGGCTGACGAGGAGCTCGCCGCCGAGGCCTGAGACGCCGAGAGACCGCATTCGAGCGTTCAGCGGCCCGCCACCGGTTCCGCTCGGCTCAGAGCCCGACCACAGAGAGAACCCAAAACAGCAGATCGCCGAAGGTCAGCGCCGCGAGAAGCCCGGCGAGTATCGGGAGGATAAATGGGATGCCAGGCGTGATCCAGACCGACTCCCGGTCGGGATCCGAAAGTGTCGACAGGCCCTCGCGAAGCTCTGCCGGTGTAGTCCGGTAAGCGGCGTGCTCTGCGAGGAACGCGTCCACACCCCAGGGGTCGTCTTCGGCCGGGGTGACGGGCGGGTGGTCACCCACGGAGGCGCCGGAGTCCGTGATATCGATGGATCCATCGCCAGGGTCGTTCGGGTCCGAGGGGACCGAGCCACGATACCGCTCGGGATCGTCCCGAAGATCTGAGAAGGTGATCCCGCGCCAGCGGAGATACATCCGTAGCGCATCGATGTCCAGCCCACGGCGCGTGAACCCCTCGAGCGTCTCGAGCAGACGGCCGTGCTCTCGCGGGACATCCGCAAGTCGAACCGGACGACCGACGAACATCGCCGGTGTGAACTCGCCTCGCGGAAGGTTCCGAACCGCGAGTACGAGAGGATATAACAGCCCGGCCAAGACAGCGTTCGAGAGGATGGTAAACGAAAACACGCCGAGAGGAGCGTGGTAGACCGGATACGGGCTCCCGAAGACCTCGTAGGCCGGATAAACGGGAAACACGACCGCAAGCGTAATAATGGCCTTCGCATCCGCCCCGCCGAACCCGCCGATCCGCCAGAAGACGTACCCGAGCGGGGCGACAAACCCGAGCGAGACGGCCGCCTGCACGAGGAACAGGCGGCGTTCAGCCCCGGGCATACCGAGCGCGAGGAGGTCCCACGTCAGCGCGAGCATCCCGACAGCGACGAGGGGGAGCCAGGTCCGGTTGGGTACCCGTCGCGTCCGGATGTCGCGGTACGCGGCCCACGCGAAGACGGGGACAACGAGCAGGCGCAACAGGTCGGGACCCGACGCGACCCCGAGCGGCGGCGACATGAACACGCTGGATACTGCGCGCAGATAACTTATAAACACATGCCATCGCTCACGGGATTGAATCAGGTCCCGATACCGCCACCGGGAACGGCGTTCAGCCGATCTCCACCGGAAGCGGAGGGGACTCCCACCGTAGCTCGCTGTCGGCCCGAAGTTCGAACAGCAACTCAACGTCGCCGGCCGCCTCGGCGAGTATATCGACGCGCGCGCCGTCAACCGTCGTTCGTACTAGGGTGTCCTCGCCGCCAACCGGCCGGACGGCCTGCGAGAACCGCTCGTCGGAGCCGAGCGGGATGGCGTTGGCCCCCTCAAGCAAAAATCGGGTCCGTCCAGCCTGTCGTTCGCCGACGGCGAGTTCCAGAGGCGATTGATGCCAGTGAGAGACATCCACGCCGTGCCAGTGGACGTAGGCGATACGGGCGTCATCAGCGAAGCCCGTCCGCTCCTCGAAGCTCGGATCCACAAACTCGATCGGAAACGCGGAGCTGAGATACCGGTCGCCGATCCGGAGATCGGGGTCGGGTGTGTCGGTGCCGGTGTCGTCACCGTCCGTCTCGGCCCCTGCATCGCCGGTACCGGAACAGCCGGCCACGAACGAGACAGCCGCAACGCCAGCGGTACCGAGCAGTTCCCGCCGCGTAGGTGGGGTGTTCATTCGATTCAACCGGGATTTTCAGACGAGGCCCATTTAACCCTTTGTGGCATGGGAGACAGGCGCACGACCGCGAGCCGTCTCAGTCGGCGCGCTCACAGATGTCGATGAAGTTCTCGAAGACCGCCTCACCCTCCTCGGTGTGAGCGACTTCGGGGTGCCACTGGACGCCGTAGAGGTCGCGATCGGCGTCGCTCATCGCCTCGGTCGAGCAGACATCGCTGTCGGCGGTTCGGACGAACCCCTCAGGAACCGTCTTGACCTCATCGGCGTGGCTGGCCCACACGCGCGTCTCGGGGGTGAGCGACCCGACGAGCGGGTCGGTCTCGTCGAGAATGTCGACCGTCACGTCGGCGTAGCCGCCGTAGTCGCCGGACCCGACCTCGCCGCCGAGTTCCGCGGCGACGAGTTGCATACCGAGACAGATACCGAGCACGGGGATATCGAGGTCGAGGTAGTCCGCGGAACGGCCGATTCGATCCATGTCCGGTCCCCCCGAAAGGACAATCCCGTCGGCGTCGATCGATTCCGGCGGCGCGTCGTTGTCGATAATATCGGTGTCGACGCCGAGATCCCGCAACGCACGGCCTTCGAGGTGCGTGAACTGCCCGTGGTTGTCCACCACGACGATTCGAGTCATTAGGTGTATGTATCGGATCTGGCAGTAAAAAGGGTCTGATACGGCCAGGGACGCGGGTTCCGGGGTGCTGGACGGGCGAGGGGTTCACTCCCGAACCGCGGTGCGACGGTCCGAGACGAGATCGAGGGGTGCCTCAACGTCCCCGAGCACTAACAGCGCGTAGTACCGAAGGTACGTCACCACGGGCACCTGAACGAACAGCCAGAGGGTGACAACCGACACGACGAACAGCGCCCCCGCCGCGCCGAGGATCACGAGGCCGACCGTCGACGATAGCGAGAGCGTCAGGTACACTACCACACCGAGAATCGCGAATGGAATAAAAAGTATCGCCGCAACAATGCCGACGACAAGAGAGGCGAGGAACCCCGCTGCGATCGTCAACACGAGGCCGACGGCGACGTAGGCGAGATACTGCTTGGGATGGGCTCTGATCGACGCCCAAAGCCTGCGCCACGAGGCGAGGACGCCGCCATCCGTTTCGATCATGATCGGAACGACGAAGACGGTCGTGAGCGACGCCACGAGCGCGTACAGCAGGCCCACGAGGAGAACGAGCGGGATTCCAATCAAAAACAGGGTTACCGCGGGGACAAGCGGATCGACGCTCTCGAACAGGGCCGGGGCAGCCAACAACCCGATCCACCCAGCGACGAGCGCGAGCACCGGGAGTCCGATCGCGAGCCGGAAGCCGAACAGTCGGAGCCCCTGTCGCCACCGTCGGCTCCAGTGTCGGCGGAGCGTGACCGCTTCGGTCCGGAGCGACTCGACGAAAACAAACTCCATGATCGCGCCGACGACGCTGTAGGCAACGCCCACAAGGACGACCGCGGCGACGACCGCAACGACGATCGGTACGGCATCCGGCGGGAGGCTGGGGGCCCCGACACCGGCCGACTCGTCGACATTCGCGGGGGCGTTGGCCTGGAGTGTCGGGAGGCTCAAGCCGCCGCCCAGAAACAGCGCAACGACTGCGAGTTTCGCCCATCGGCGGAGCTCAAACGGGAGGAGAAACGCCGTGGTGGCGCTGAAAGCGTCGCTGACATCGTCGATCGCGTGGAGGGCCATACCGAGACGGTGTTCGAGTGAGGATATATCGGTTGCGGTGGCTCAAATTCGAGTCGAAACGGGTGGGAGGGCCGTCGGGACAGACACAGTGAGAAACCGAAACGGTCACCACAGGGACCCGGACGAGCGGATCGCCGACCCGGGTGCGTCAGTCGTCGGCCAAAACCGGCGTGTCGGCGTCGGCCAGAAGGCGATCGAGCGAGTCGACCATCGCCCGAACGGAGGCGGTCGTGATGTCCGAGTCCGAGGCTGCAACGGTAACGGAGCGGTCGCCGCGGGACATTTCCACTTCGACGGTAACGACGGCGTCGGTGCCGCCCGTGATGGCGTCGACGTGGTACGAGTCCAGTTGGGCGTTCGAGGCCGACCCGAGCGCCGACTTGACCGCGGCGATTGCGGCGTCGACCGGGCCGCTGCCGGTGCCGGAGGCGACGCGCTCCTCGCCGTCGACCTCGAGGCGGACGGAGGCGGTGGGCGTCCCGCTGCCGGAGGCCGCGGTCAGGTCGAGTAACTCGACGCGGCGCTCGCGCTCGCGGCCTTGGACCTCCTCGGCGATGGTGAGCAGATCGGCGTCCGTGACGCGCTTGCCGCGATCACCGAGGCGCTTGACCCGTTGGACGATCTCGCCGAGATTATCGGGGGCGACCTCGATCCCGTGTTCGGCAAGTGCTGCCCGAACACCGGCGCGGCCGGCGTGCTTGCCGAGCACGAGCCGACGGGTCCGGCCGACTTTCTCGGGCGGGTAGGGTTCGTACATCGCGTCGTCCTTCAGCGTCCCGTCGGTGTGGATGCCCGACTCGTGCGTAAAGGCGTTCTCGCCGACGACGGCCTTGTTCGGCGCGAGCGGGATCCCCGTCTTCGAGGAGACGAGCTGGCCGAGTTCGTAGAGCATCTCCGTGTCGGTCGTCTCGACGCCGTAGCCGTGATCGAGCGCGATTGCGACCTCCTCCAAAGCAGCGTTACCGGCGCGCTCGCCGAGGCCGTTTACTGTGCCGTGAACGAGGTCCGCGCCGGCGGCGACACCGACCAGCGCGTTCGTGACCGCAAGGCCGAGGTCGTCGTGGGTGTGCATCGAGGTCGGCCCGAGTTCTGAGAGTTCGGCGTAGATCTCGAGCATTCGGTCCGGCGTAGCGTGGCCGACGGTGTCGGGCGCACAGATGCGGTCCGCGCCGGCGTCTATCGATGCGCCCATGAGCTCCGTCAGGAACTCCAGATCGCCGCGGGAGCCGTCTTCCCCGAGGACCTCGACCCACAGGCCGTGCTCCTTTGCGTACTCGACCAATTCGATGGTCTCCGCGACGACCGCCTCACGGGTGGTGTCGACCTTGTCTTCGACGTGTCGATCGCTGGCCGGCACAACGAGGTTGATCCCATCGACGCCACAGTCCAAGGCGAGATCGATGTCGTTCTTGACGCCGCGGGCGAAACTCGTCACCCGGGCGTCGAGGCCAAGTTCGGTAACGCGGGCGATCGTCTCGCGCTCGCCCGCCCCGGTACAGGCGCTTCCGGCCTCGACGACGGCGACATTCGCCTCGTCGAGCGCCAGGGCGATTTCGGCCTTCTCGTCGGGCGTTAGCGAGATGCCCGGGGCCTGTTCGCCGTCTCGCAAGGTGGTATCGAGGAACTGTACGTCACGGTCGTCAAGGGGAGCAGTCGCTGGGTGATCCCCGAACAGTGTGGTCACGGTAGAAGCCTCGTTATATGCCAAGCGGTCGAATTTCTCGACCAGCCGCCTCGCGGCGACTTACTCTATCCTCTGCCGGGTCGGAGTTCGGCATGATTGTACGCGGACAATCGTCACGGACCTTCATTAAGTTGCTGGTTGCCACTCGACGCATCGTCGGTATTACGGCGACTCAACTTGGACCCGGACAGTGTCACCCTCCGAGACGCCGTCCGCCGCTCCGGCCGGGAGTTCGATCACGGTGTCGGCTTCGGCGCGGCCGCGGCCGGTCCACGCCGACAGCCGTGCCTTCGCCCGGACCTCACCGTCGACGAGCCAGATTGCATCGATGTCGAAGGGGACGAACAGCATGTGCAGCCCCCGCGTCGAGACGCCCGAGAACGGGAACACGAGCGCGTACTCGTCGGGAATCGACCGCCGAAACATCAGCCCGATGCCTTGGGCGAAAAGCCCCTCGGCCCGGTCGGCGTTTTCGGCGAGCGTTCGCGCCCCATTGGACGTATCGTGAACGACGCGCACGGGCGAATCTGGACCGGGAGTATCTAAAAAGCTCCCGAGTAGGGGCAGGGAATATAAGTACACCAGATACTGTATAAACGGATGTGTAGCGGCTCAAATCAGTATATAAGCGAGCTTCACCATCGCTCAGCAGTTGCGGATTACCGCGGTTTAGATCAGGCGAGCGCGTTCAACATCAACACGAACACGCCGAGGAGGACCCCGAAGGCGACGACCGTTCGTGGGTCCATCGTCGGCGTGTTGCTGTCCTCGGAGTCGAAATACCGGACAAGCCCGGCACTGGACATTAGCCCGCCGGAGTTTTCTCCACTGCTCATATACGACGATTCGTCGCAGGACTCCTAAGCGTTTCGACACCGACCGGTGCCGTTTGGAAAACCCTTATGCGGGCGGCTCGGGTATCAGTAGCTATGTCCGTCACGCTCAAGGACTTTTACGCGGACTGGTGCGGTCCGTGTAAGACCCAAGATCCGATCCTCGAGGAACTCGCTGAGGACTACCCTGACGTCGATTTCGAGAAGGTCGACGTCGATTCGGAACAAGACGTCGCCAACGAGTACCAGGTCCGCTCGCTCCCGACGCTCATCATCGAGAACGAGGAGGGCGTCGTCGAGCGGTTCGTCGGCGTCACACAGCGGGGCGACCTCGAGTCCGCTCTCGGCGAAGCCGGGGCCTGACTCCCGGCAATCGGCAGCGTACCGAAACCGGCGGCGGAAGCTACCTTCTTACTTATATACCGTCGTACAGAGGCGTCGACGAAACCAACGAGTTCGACACCTCTGATACAGTGGCGCTGTCAGCAGCCGTATTACAACAACGATGTCAACAGTCCCTTCTGCGCGTGCAGGCGGTTCTCGGCCTGATCCCACACGATCGAGTTGTCGCTCTCGACGGCCGAATCGGTGACTTCCTCGCCGCGGTGGGCGGGCAAGCAGTGCATCAGCAGTCGGTCGCCGAGCAGATCCTCCGTCACCTGAAAGCCCGCCTTCGAGAACGCGTCGAGTTTCTCAGCCCGCTCGGATTCCTCGCCCATGCTCACCCACACGTCGGTATAGACGACGTCCGCGTCCGCGACGGCCGTCTCGGGGTCGGCGGCGATTTCGGGGGGGCTCCCGAGTTCGGCCGCCCGGTCGAGCACCGCGTCGTCGACGCCGTACCCATCGGGCGTCGCGACGACAAGATCAAGACCGACCATCGCCGCCCCGAGGACGAACGACTGACAGACGTTGTTGCCGTCACCGACCCACGCGACACGGGCGTCGAAGCCGTCGAAGCGCTCCCGGATGGTCAACAGGTCAGCGAGCGTCTGGCAAGGGTGGGCGTCGTCGGTCAGTCCGTTGACCACGGGGACGGTCGCGTACTCGCCCAACTCGACTACGTCGGCGTGGTCGAAGACGCGCGCCATGATGACGTCGACGTAGCGGCTCAGCGCCCGTGCGGTGTCCTTGACGGGTTCGCCGTGGCCCAGGTGGATGTCGTCGGGGCCGAGGAAGATCGCGTGCCCGCCGAGTTGTGTCGCACCGGTCTCGAAGGAAACCCGCGTCCGGGTTGAGGGCTTCTCGAAGATCATCGCGAGCGTTCCGCCGTCGAGCGCGTCGGCCGTCTTACCGCGGGCGGTTCGCTCCTTGAGGTCGGTCGCGCTCGTCAGTACGTCGTCGAGTTCCTCGCGCGTCAGGTCGTCAATGTTCAGGAAATTCATGATCCGTGTGGTGGAGGTCAGGTGAGATCCGCCGCGACGGCCTCTAGGACGGCGACCGCGCGGTCCAGTTCGTGCAGTTCGAGGTGCTCGTTCGGTGCGTGATCGAGATCGGAGTCACCGGGGCCGTACGTGACCATCGGGCAGTCCCACGCCCCGGCGTAGATGTTCATGTCGGCGGTGCCGGTCTTTCTGAGGAGCCGGGGATCGCCGCCAGCCGCCCGGATCGCGACGCGGAACGCCCGCGCGACCGGGGTACGCGGGCTCTGCATGGTCGGCTCGACCGAATCCGTCCAGGTGACGGTGCCGGCTTCGAGTTCGCCGGCGGCCAGTTCTTTTATGTCCTCCGTCGAGTACCGTGGTGGCACCCGCAACTGGACATCGAGCGTCGTCTCGACGGCAAGGCCGTCCTCGGTGATGCCGCCCTCGATCGAGGTCGGTTTGGGCGTTACCTGCTCGAAGATCGGCACTTCGCCGTCGCTGTCGGCTTCGCCTCGTTGCTCCTTCGGAGCAAGGCCATACTCGCCGCCCGCGAAGCACGCCTCGACGGCCGACCACCACCCGATCGCGTTCTGGATCGCGTTGTTCTCCGGGCGGGATGTGTGGCCGGACTCCGACGTACAGAGGTACGTCCCGCTCAGTATCCCCCGATAGCCGAGCGTGATCCCGTTCGTGCCGGAGGGTTCGCCGTTGACCACGGCGTCGGGGGGTGCGCGCTCCTCGACGAGATGGCGCGCGCCGCGTGAGTCGACCTCCTCGCCGACGACGCCGACGAAGGAAACGCCGGTCCGGACGGCCGCGACCGCGAGCGCGGCGAGCGGTCCCTTCGCGTCGACCGAGCCACGACCCCACAGTTCGGGGCCGTGGTCGCCGTCCTCGATCCGAACCGGAATGTCACCTGGGACCGTGTCGATGTGGGACGTGTAGAGGACGCTGTCGTCGGCCGGCGCGCGGACGTTCCCGATGGCGTCGACGAACACGTCCCGGCCGTGCGATTCGAAGAAGTCCACGAGCACCGCCGCGCACTCGTCTTCCTCGGGTGTCGGTGAGGCGGTCGAGACGAGTTCCTCAAGCAGGTCGCGGGCCTCGGTGTCGGGGGCGAGAGCGGATCCGCGCGCCGTTTCGCTCACGCGATGACCGCCTCCAGTGCGTCGAGGAGTTCGTCGGCGTGCTCGCGCTCGATTGTGAGCGGCGGCAGGAGCCGCAACACGGTCCGGCCGGCCGGCAGCGCCAACACGCCGTGGTCGATCGCCAGATCGCGCAGCAAGCGGTTCGAGCCGCGCCTGACTTCGATGCCGATCATAAGGCCGTGGCCGCGGACTTCTCGGACGTCGTCGCCGAGGCGGGATTCGACCTCCTCACGGATGTACTCGCCCATCTCGGCGGCGTGGGTGGGCAGCGACTCGCGCTCAAGAACGTCCAGCGTCGCCCCCGCTGCCGCCGAGACGACCGGGCCGCCGGAGAACGTCGAGCCGTGGTTGCCCGAATCCTCCGCGATCCAGTCACGACACAGCGTCGCGCCCATCGGGAGGCCGCTGGCAAGCCCCTTCGCCGTCGTCAGTACGTCGGGGACCACGTCGTACTTATCGGCAGCCCACAGTTCGCCGGTGCGGCCGAGGCCGGTCTGGATCTCATCGAGGATCAGCGCGGCACCTGAGGTCGCCGTCTGAACGCGGACCGACTGAAGGTACTCCGTCGAGACGGGGTTAATGCCGCCCTCGCCCTGTAGCGGTTCGATGATGACCGCGGCGGTGTCGTCGTCGACCGCCTCGGCCATCGCCTCACTGTCGCCGTACTCGACGAACTCGAAGTCCTGTGCAAGCGGGCCGAAACCCTTCTTGTACTTGTCCTTCCAGGTGGCCGCGAGCGAACCCATCGTCCGCCCGTGAAAGCCCCGTTTCGTGGCGATGATCTTCGAGCGCCCCGTCGCGTGGCGGGCGAACTTCAGCGCCGCCTCGTTGGCCTCCGTTCCGGAGTTACAGAGCCAGACGTTGTCGACGTCGACCGGCGCCACGTCGGCCAACTGCTCGTACAGCGCCGTCCGGGCGGCGTGGGGGTACGACGCCTGTACGTAGAACAGTTCCTCGAGTTGCGTGGTGGCCGCGTCGACGACCTCCGGATGGCAGTGGCCGACCGGCGTGCAGGCGTAGCTCGCGCCGAAATCGAGGTACTCGTTACCGTTCGTGTCGTAGAGATAGGCTCCCTCGCCACGGTCGATGCGGATCGGTTTCTCCGAAAAAATGAAGCCGCTCATGGTTGGTGTAGTGTCATTCGAGCGCGCTAGGCAGCACGTCCGTGCCGCCGCCGTCTATCGCCGACCGAACCGGGGCGTTGGCGTTCGCGTCGGCGACGACAACTCGTTCCGCACCGCCCTCAAGAGCCTCCGTCGCCGCCATCACCTTCCGCCCCATGAACCCCTCCGCGGCCGTCCGTAGTTCCTCGTAGGCGTCGGGGGTGTCGACACGGCCGATGGCCGTCGATGGGTCGTCGGGGTCGCGGTAGACGCCGGCGACATCGGTCAAGGAGACGAGCGTGCCCTCGAGTTCGGCCGCGACGGCCGCCGCGGCGCGGTCGGCGTCGGTGTTGACGGCGACGCCGTCGTCGGCCAGCATCGGCGGCGACGCGACCGGCGTGTAGCCGTCCGAAAGCAACGTCGAGAGCAGGTCGCCGTTGACCGACCCGATCGTCCCGGAGTGATCGCCGCGTCTGATCTTCTTCGTGCCGTCCTCGACGACCCGAACCGCCGACTTTCGCGGGCCGGTGAACAGGCCACCGTCGACGCCCGAGAGCCCGACCGCGTCGACACCCTGGTTTCGGAGGCCGACCACGAGGTCAGTGTTGACCTGCCCGGCCAGCGCCATCTTGAACACGTCCATCGTCTCCGCGTCGGTAAAGCGGCCGACGACTCCGGAGGGCGTTTCGACGTACTCCGGTTCGATGCCCATCCGTTCTAAGGCGTCGTCGACCGCCGTCGAGCCGCCGTGGACGACGACGATATCGGTGCCGTCTTCGCGGACCGAGGCGATATCGGCGAGCGCGCCCTCGGGGTCGACCGCGCGGGCGCCTCCGATCTTGACGACGACGGTGTCGGGGTCCCTCATGGCGCTCCCACCGGGTGTAACCCGGCGAACTCAAGCCCGGCGGTTTCCTCGAGGCCCAAGGCGATGTTGGCCGCGTGGACGGCTTGGCCCGCCGAGCCTTTCATCATGTTGTCGATCGCCGAGAAGACGACGATACGACCGTTTCGGGGGTCAAGTTCGAAGCCGACTTCGGCGTGGTTCGAACCTGCGACCGCCTTCGGCTCCGGATACCGGTAGACGCCGGAGCCTCCTGAGACGATCCGGACGAACGGCTCCTCCGCGTAACTGCCGCGGTACGCCTTCCAGAGGTCGCCCGTTGAGACGGGGTCGTCGGGGTAGACGTGGCAGGTCGCCGACGCGCCACGGGTCATGTCGACCGCGTGGGCGCTAAAGGAGACCTGCGTGCCCAGGAAGGCTTCGATCTCGGCCTCGTGGCGGTGGCCCGTGGGTGCATAAGGCCTGACGACACCCGAGCGCTCGGGGTGTGCGGAGGCATCGCCGCCGCCCGCGCCACCCTCGGAGGAGCCGACCTTGACATCGACGACAATCCGCTCCTCGCCGGAGAGGACGTTGGCGTCGAAAAGCGGCTTCAGTCCGAGGATCGCCGCGGTGGCGTTGCAGCCGCCGGAGGCGATCAACTCCGCGCCGTGGAGGTTCTCCCGGTTGAGTTCCGGCAGAGCATATTCGGATTCGGTGAGCAGTTCGGGTCGGTCGTGGCCGTCGTACCACTCGTCATATGCCGCCTCGGTGTCAAGTCTGAAATCAGCGCTCAAATCAACGACCGTGTCGGCCGCCTCGCGGAACGCGTCGATGTGCTCCATCGAGACGCCGTGAGGCGTACAGGCGAAGAGGACATCGACCGATTCGAGGTCGTCGGGGTCCGAAAAGCGCAGGTCCGTTTCCCGCAGGTTCGGGTGGACGGAGCCGATCGTCTTGTTTCCGTAGCTCCGGCTCGTCGCCTGGGCGACCTCGAAGTTCGGGTGCCCGGAGAGGAGTCGGAGCAGTTCACCGCCCGTGAAGCCGCTGCCGCCGACGACGCTCGCCGTGTAATCGGTCGCTTGCGTCCCGCCCGCGCTGTCGTCGGTCGTTCGGTCGCTCATGCCGTCACCTCGACGTTTCGCACGCGAGCCTCAAGCCAATCGACGACCGCGGCGGGGACATCGGTTTGGGTGACCTCGTTTAGCGCCTTGAATTCGACGGTATGGTTCACCTCGTGGACGGTGAAGGAGTCGCCCGTCTCCATGAGGTCGACGCCGAGCAGGCCGCCTCCAACCGCATCCGAGGCGCGCTCGACGAGGTCGGCCATCTCGGGGGTGATCTCGATTGGTTCGGTCTCGGCCCCGCGAGCGGCGTTCGTCAGCCAGTGCTCCGAGGAGCGGGCCATCGCCGCGATCGGGTCGCCGTCGGTGGCGACGACGCGGATGTCACGACCCGGCTTCTCAACAAACTCCTGGATGTAGAACACCTTGTGCTCGTAGTGGCCGAGCGTCTCTTTGTGTTCGAGAATAGCCTCGGCAGCGTCCCTAGAGTCGATCTTCGCCATCAGCCGCCCCCACGACCCGATGACGGGCTTCAGCACGCAGGGGTAGCCGAACTCCTCGATCGACTCCATGGCTGCTTCCTTGGTGAACGTGACCTCAGTCGCTGGCGTCGGCACGTCCGCGTTCGCGAGTACGAGGCTGTTTCTGGCTTTGTCGGCGCAGACCGCCGCCGTCTCCGGTTCGTTCACGACGGGCACGTCGTAGGCGTCGACGAACCGGGTGATATACCGCGACCGGCTGGTCGCAAGACACCGGTCGACGACGATATCGAGCTCTTCGAAAACCGCTGGCGGCTCGTGGACGCCGAAACGTTCCTTTCTGACGTCGATCTTCGTGACCTCGTGGCCCCGGTCGCGGAGCTCGCTCAGAAGAAGCTTCTCGTCGCGGCGGATCCGCGAGTAGAGCACGCCGACGTTCACGAGCCATCACCCCTCGCGGGCGTTCCGGCCGGGCGGCGATCCGCGCCGACATCCATCGCCTTACTCCCCCCAGTCCTCTTCCAGTTCGGGAGCCTCCTCGAGGGAGATCGGGTCGACAGAGACGACCTCAAGTTCGGCGCCCGTAATCGGACTGTCGATAATCTCGCCGACCTCGACGTCGGCGGGGATCTCGATCTCTTCGCCCGTGATGGGATCTTCCGTGGTGATCGTGTCTTCCGTCATCGTGCCGTCTAGTCGGCCACCGACCCACTTAAAAGCTTCGAACTTATCAAAAGGATACAATAACGAATACGAGCATCTAACGGTTCAAATGCGGTTGAAAACCCGTCATCCAGATTTATTGTCAGATTTTAGTACATATAGCGAGAAGCGACAGCGGTCGTCGGTTACGCACGACGAGCCACCTCCTCGTCGAGTCTGCGCTCGGCGCGTTTGAGCGCCTCGCGGCGCGAGTCGAGCGCCTCGCGGTGCTCGGCAAGCGCCTCGTTAGACCGAGATCGGGCCGCCCCGACGGCTGAGGGGGCCGGGCCGCCGACCGAGTCGCGCGAGGCGACACTCTCCGCGGGATCGAGCGCGGCCTCGACGGTCTCGCGGTCGACGCGAACTTCGAGCGGTTCGTCGAGTGTCTCCGCCGCCGCGGCATCAAGAGCCGCGTACGTCGCCGCAACGTCGCTTCCGTCGTCGATCCGTTCGGCCGCGAGCGCGACGGTCTCGTGGGCAGTCCGGAACGGGATTCCAGACATCGCGAGTAGGTCCGCGACGCCCGTCGCCGTCGAAAAGCCCGTCGACGCGGCGGCCGATAACGACGTTTCGTCCCACTCGGCGGTCGCGACCGCGCCCGCGGCGACCGTCGTCGCCTCGCGCACCGCGTCGACCGCCTCAAAGGCGTGTGGGTGGGCGCGCTGGAGATCACGGTTGTACGCCCGCGGGAGTCCCTTTAGCATCGACAACAGCGCGTTCAGGCCGGCTGCAGCGTCGCCGGCCGTCCCCCGGACCAATTCCATCGTGTCGGGGTTCTTTTTTTGCGGCATGATCGACGACGTCGAGGCGTAGGCGTCGGCCAACTCGACGTACCCGCGGTTCGAGAAGACCACGAGGTCCTCGGCGAGCCCCGACAGCGTCGTCGACAGCGCGGCGACGGCGGCGGTCGTCTCGACGAGGAAGTCCCGCGCGGAGACGGCGTCCATCGAGTTCTCGACGAGCCCCTCGAAGCCGAGCAGTTGGGCGGTCCGCTCGCGGTCGACGTCGAACGGTGTACCCGCGAAGGCCGCCGCGCCAAGCGGCGAGCGGTTGATCCGGTCGTAGGCGTCGAGCAGCCGTTCGGTGTCGCGGGCGAGCGCCGACCCGTAGGACGCAAGATAGTGTCCAACAGTCGTCGGCTGGGCTGGTTGGAGGTGCGTAAAGCCCGGCATGATGGTCTCGGCGTGGCGCTCGGCGATGTCAGCGATGGCTTCGCGGGCCTCGATCGTCGCCGCGGCGGCGTCAAGAGTGTCGGTGCGCAGCCGGTGTCGGATGCAGGTCGCGACCTCGTCGTTGCGGGACCGGGCGGTGTGCATCCGGCCGCCGCGCTCGCCGACCCGCTCGATGACGGCCGTCTCGATGGCCGCATGGACGTCCTCGCCGTCGGGAAGATCGGCGTGCCCGGCGGCCTGAACGTCGGCGAGCGCTTCGAGGATCGCCGCCGCATCCGCCCGATCGATGATGTCCTGCTCGTCGAGCATCACGACGTGGGCGCGGTCGACTGCGATGTCGGCGGCAAAGATGCGCTCGTCGGCCGCGAGACTCGACATGAAGCCGCGGGCGGGGCCGCCGCTGAAGCGCTCGCGGCGGACGACGTCGCCGTCAGCGCCCGGATCAGCCTGTCCGCTGTTCCCGGCGGCGTGTCCGCCGGCCTCGTCGTCATCCCCGGTCATCGATCTACTCCTCGTTGCCGTCGATGACGCGGTTGGCCAGGCGCTCTTGGAACCCGTGGTACTTCGCCACGCCCGTCGCGTCGCTCTGTTCGATACTCCCGGTGATGTCCTCGGTGTTGAACGAGGCGGCCTCCGCGGAGTAGACGGCGTACGTCGAGGAGCGGCCGACGGGACGGGCTTGACCGCCCTCGAAGCGGATCGTGACCGTGCCCGTCACGCGCGTTTGGGTCTCGGCGATGAATCCTTCAAGAGCGTCGATCAGGGGCGCGTTGACAAGCCCTTGGTACCCCTTTTCGGCCCACTCGTGGTCGACCTGTTTTTTAAATGCGCGCTCTTCTTTCGTCAATACGAGGTCTTCGAGGGCCGCGTGGGCGTTGAGAAGGACCGTCGCCGCGGGGTGCTCGTAGTTCTCGCGAACTTTCAGCCCGAGCATACGGTCCTCCATGATGTCGGAGCGCCCGACGCCGTAGTCGCCCGCGAGGTCGTTGAGTTTCTCGGTCAGTTCGACCGGCGACATCGCTTCGCCGTTGAGACTAACGGGGTATCCCTCCTCGAAGCCGACGTCGACCTCCAGCGTCTCCGCGGTCGGGGCGCTCGTCCACTCGTAGATGTCTTCCGACGGAACGTAGCCCGGTTCCTCGAGTTCGGAGCCCTCGATCGAGCGGCTCCAGAGGTTCGTATCGATGCTGTATTTGCCCTCATCGCCGCCCTCGATCGGAAGGCCGCGCTCCTCGGCGTAGGACTGTTCGAACTCACGCGTGAGGCCGAGTTCCCGAACCGGCGCGATAACCGAAAGATCCGAGTCGCGCCAGACGGCCTCGAAGCGGAGTTGGTCGTTTCCTTTGCCCGTCGAGCCGTGGGCGAGGCCCGTACAGCCCTGTTCTTTCGCGACGTCGAGGATCGCCTGCGCGATCACCGGGCGTGCGAGGGCGGTCCCGAGCGGGTAGCCCTGATAGGAGGCGTTGGCGCGGACGGCGTCGAAGCACAACTCGGCGAATTCGTCTTTGGCGTCGACAACGTAGTGATCGAGATCGAGCGCCTCAGCGGTCTTCTCGGCCTCCTCGAACTCTGAGGTGGGCTGGCCGACGTCGACGGTGACGCCGATGACCTCGTCGTAATCGTACTCCTCTTCGAGCAGCGGTACACAGACGGTGGTGTCGAGCCCGCCGGAGAAGGCGAGCGCGACGCGGTCGGTATCTGACATTGTGTTGTGTGGTGGAATGGACCGTCAGCCGGACGGTCGTCGTTGGAAATCGGGGCGAGCGCGACGAGGGGGGTGGTACTAGTCGGGCCTACCGGCCCGTCGCGGTCGCGAGAGAAGGAAGGACCCACCGCCGGAAGCGAGCGCGTCGGTGCGGTGGGATCGAGTCATGTACCCGATTCTAACCGCAGAGCGATATTAAACCCTTGCGGAACGGCCGGGCGTGTGTCAGGCCGTGTCGATCCCCGACAATGTTTCGACGGGTCGGGCCATTTATATATGCGATGCTCCCCCTTAATCCGGCGGTCGTCGCGTTTGCACTGCTCATCGCTGGCGTTGTCGCGAGCTTCGTGCCCCTGGTACCGGGGGGCGTCCTATCAATTCTTGGCGTGGGGTACTACTGGGCGGCAACAGGTGACCCCGGAACGATCGCGTTGCTTGGCTTCGTCGCGTTGGGCGGCCTCACCGTCGCTGTGGACCTCCTCGGCGGGGCCATCTCGGCGCGGGTCAGCGGTGCGTCAACGCGGACGACGGCCGTCGCCGCGGTTGCAGCCATCGCGTTGCTCCCGATTCTCGGCCCGTTCGGTGCCATTCTTGGCGTCGTCGGATCGGTGTTCGCCTCGGAGTATCGACGCCACGGCGACATCCGGCAGGGGACACGCACTGCGGCCGTCACGGCCGTCGGGATGCTCGCCTCAAGCGCGATGCAGGCGGTATTGACGCTGTCGATGCTCGTGGGGTTCGTGTTCGTGTGGCTGTGACCCGGCGGGTGGTTTAGACCCAAAAGGTCTCTGCCGGTGAGATTCGCACTCGGCGTGGACCTGTGTATGAGTCGCTAATTGTTTAGGAACGTTCAGTCGGACTGCATCATGACGCCGCCCCCGTAGGATCGCTCGGCAAAGAGCAGGGCGACCAGTGCAAAAATAATGATCGCGTAGGACCCGGCGGCGAGCATGGCTTCCTCAAGCGAACCATACTCCCCCGTTCGAAAGATAATAGCTTTCCGGACCATCGCTATGACACCGGTATAAATCACGAGTTGAACGATTCGCCGAGTGTCGTTTTCTTCGACGTATGCGAGCACCGTTTGATACACTTCGACGATGATTAATAGGAGGAGACCCGTGTCTATGAAGCTAATAACGACCAGGGGGTCGGTGATGCCACCCGACCGCACAGCCTCGAATATCTGAAGCATTAGGTCAATGACCCCTACCGCAAAGAGTGCAGCGAAAACGGTTGCGGCGGCCAACTCGGTCCCGTGGACGAATTGGCCCACAGCGAACGTATACCGCTCTGCCCACGATTGCTGGGGCTTCTGTTCGGGGGGGTTGGACGAGTTCTCTACACTAGGGGAGTTGTCGTCACCACTCATCTATGTAATGCAGCGTGTTCGTCCGAGGTAGCTGATCGCCATCTACGAACACGTACGCATTGGGGACGCATATACTGTCGGTCGTAGTATCGTCTCCAAGTAGACCAGGCCGATCTCGAGGTGAACTACAGACCCGCCTACCGCTTCCGGCCGACCAACAGCGAACCGAGGACCAGCGCTGAAATACCAAACGCGAGGGAGGCGCCGCCGTGCGTGGCGGCACCCTCCCGCGAGTACTCGATCGGTGCCATGCCCGTGCCTGATGCGGGGGCCGCGACGACCTCGAAGTCCTCGCCGAAGGTGGTCAGCCCCGGCCACGCGACGGTACCGCCGTCGTTGCGCTCCGGCTCCGGCGAGGCGCGCTCGATCGCGTAGCCCTCGGGGGCGACGACCACCAACTCACGATCGAGCGTCTCGAACAGCGAGAACGGCTCGGCGAGGACGACTTGGCCATCGTCGACTGACGCGACGTTCTCCCAGCGGAAGTCGTATCTGACGGTCCCCGTCTCGCCGACGACGGCCGTCTCAACGGTGACCTCACCGACGCGGAGTTCGCGGTCGAGGTTCTCGTTGGCCGTCCGAGAGACGAGTTGCATCTCCTCGCGGAAGCGCTCAGCGGCGGTGGCTCTGAGCTCCGCGTTCGAATCGGCCCGCTCGAAGACCTCCCGCTCGTCGGGATCCGAGAGATCGAACTCGTCGGTGAAGGTGGCGTTGGCGTCGCCGTCAGCGTCGAGTTCGACGACGAACTGGCCGTCCGCGGCGGACTGAGCGGCAGCGGTGCCGGCGATCCCGCCGAGCGCGAGGGCCGCGATACAGAGGGCGGCGAGGAGTCGGGCGACGGTGTGCATGGCCGGGGCATCGCCGCCCGGGGGCAAAAGCGGCCCGATTACCGACGGCAAGCATCACGTAGGTGGGGAGGCGCGACGGCGGCCGTAGTGTTTTTGCGTCGACGGTCCCCAGCTAAGCCCATGCTCGACAGGAGCGAACTCGCCGTCGAGGACCTACTCAAGATCATCCTCCTGCTCGTGATCGCGCTGTTGGTCCTCGAGATTATCGGCCTGTTCGTCGAGGTGCTCGCCTCGATCAGCCCCGTCGTGGCGCTCGTGATCGTCGTCCTCATTATCGCGTACCTTCTGGATTACATATAGTGTACAGCTGTAACGTCACCGTCCCCCCTGACCTCTCGCGGCTGGCTCGTGGGCTGGCGAGCGACTGCTTCGAGGCAACGCCCCGAGACCGACACAGCCTCCTCGTCAAACGGCTCGGCGACGGCCGCCCCTCGGCGCTCGCCCGCCAGGTTCGGGAGGCGCTCGCCGGCGTCGGCCCCTTCGAGGCGCGGCTCTCGACGATCGAACTGTTCAGGAATCCGCCGGTGGGTCCCGGCCCGGTCGCGTACCTCCGAGTCGACTCGCCACAGCTCCTCGAAATGCACCGCACGCTCTGTGACCTATTCGACCCCGTTGAGGGGCTGGAGGGCGAGGGGTACGTTCCCCACGTCACGATCGCTCGCGGCGGCGATGCCGGGCGGCTGGCCGGCCGGACCGTCAGGAACCGGACCTGGACGATCGACTCACTGTCGGTGTGGTCGCCGAAGTACGACGAAGCCGTCGAGCGGATCGCGCTACCCGTTTGATCAGCCGCCTCGGCGGCGCATCCGGAGAGCGGCGTCGTTTAGCTAGTCCTCACTCGTAGGTATCTCGCATCGTCCGCTCCAACAGTCCGTCCGGCCCGAGTACGATGTAAACAGCGACAAAGGGATCGTCGCCGTCAAGCACCCACACGGAGAAAGGCGGGTCGGCCCCGTCGGCGGCGCGGGCAAGCAACGGTTCAAGTGGCTTCGTTCCGTCGCGGAACTCGGCGAAGAGGTCGCGGCTGCCGGGCTGTTCGGCGAAGGTGTAGACGATCCCGTTGGGGTTGCGGTCGGTGTCGTATGTCACCCGCGAGTTCATCGCCTCGTCCTCGGCGCGGGCCGTCTCAAAGCACGTCCGGGCGGCCTCGAAGAGGGGTTCCTCGGTGCGACGGAACCAAAACCGCGTCTCGGTGTCGACGGTCGCGTCGACAAGCGTCGGATCGTCGCCCTCCCAACGGAGGTCACCGTCGACCCGGTTGCCGACCGCGGCGTCGGGGAGCGAGGAGCGGGGAATGTACGCCGGATCGGCCGAGTTGACATCGAGAAGGAGCCGCTCGTTGTCGGTTCGGCCGGCGAGCACCCGGAACGGACCCTCGGTGTAGCGCGTCATAGTTTCAGTACATGCCGGGAGATGGTTAGTTCCACGACAGCAGGGCCCGGAGTTGCGCCCGCGAGAACAGGGAGCTCGGCCGGTCCATGTGAACGCCGATCTCGCCCGAGAGCGCGCGCATACCCGCCTGCTGGATCGGCCGTGGCAGCGAGTAGCCGGCCCGGAGGGCCGCCCCGAGCGCCTGGTCGCCACCCAGCGCCGATCGCCAGGCGTGTTCGTACTCGTGGAGGCTCGCTGGGTGGGCGGGGTCGATTTCTCGCGCGGCGATGTCGGCCGCGCGCATCCCGTAGAGGATACCGCCGCCGGTGAAGGGCTTCGTCTGGCCGGCCGCGTCGCCGACGAGGAAGCTCCGCCGGCCGACCGTTCGGTCGGGCGGGCCGATCGGGATCGCCCCGGAGCAGCGGCGCTCGATATCGACGCCGTAGTCGTCGACGAGCGCTTCAAACCGTCCGGGCGCGTCGTCGCCGGGTGCGACCGCGAGGCCGTACTCGACGCCCGCCGCCCGTCGTGGGATGCGCCAGGCGAAAAATCGGGGGATAGTGAGGTGAACGTCGACAAAGTCGTCGTCGTCGACTGCCTCTGAGAAGCCCAACACGCCGTGTAGCAACTCTTCGGGCTCAGGGAGACCGACCTCGTTTCGAACCTTGGATCGGGGGCCGTCCGCCCCACAGACCAACCGAGCCTCGAACGTGTCGAGGCCGTCAGGGCCGCTGGCGTCGACCTCGACGCGATCGGAACACTCGCGCACGGCGGTAACCCGGTGGCTGGTTCTGATTTCCGCGCCGGCGTCACGGGCGCATTCGGCCAGTGTCCGGTCGAGGCCAACGCGGTCGATCACGTTCGAGATGACGCCGTCTTTATAAAACGGGTGCGCAGGGCTGTCGGCACCGCCAAGGTGAAACCGCGCGCCGTGGATCTCGTTTTGCAGTAGGTCCTCACGCGCCGATTCGGGGACAAAGTCCCAGACATCAAGGCTGACATGGCCCGAGCACGCGAGCGGACGACCGATCTCGCCCGATTCGAGCACCAGCACGTCCCGGCCACGCTCGGCGGCCGAACGCGCGAAGCGCGAGCCCGCGGGGCCCGCGCCGACGACGACGACATCGTACATACTGGTTATCCAGTAAGCGACGGACAAGTATGCTACGTCACACGCCGCTGCGGGAGTGGCCGGCTTCGAACGGCCGCCGTGGTTGCTGCTACGGGTGAGGGCGGCGGCGTATTCGAGCGCGCGCGTCAGTAGCGCTCCTGGAGTTCCTCGCGGAGGTCCTCGAGAGCCATCCCTTTCATCGATAACAGGACGAGCAGGTGATAGACGATGTCGGCTGCCTCGTGGGCGATCTCCTCGGTATCGTCGTCCTTGGCCGCGAGAACAAGTTCGGTCGTCTCCTCGCCTAACTTCTCGAGGACGGCGTTATCCCCCTTCTCGTGGGTGAAAAGCGAGGCGGTGTAGGAGTCCTCCGGGAGTTCCGCCTTTCGGGATTCGATCACGGTAAACAGGTCGTCGAGGATCTCCGAGTCGGGCGTCCGTTCGGCGTCCGCCGGGGCGGGTGCCGGGTCTGCGTTGGCCGGGTCGGGGGCGTCGTCGCTCATGCGCCGATCATCCCCCGGATGTCTTCCAGACCCGCGTACTCCTCGATCGGTTCGCGCCCGGCGTCAAACACCGACTGTTCGACCGCGATGTCCGCGCCGGTCCGCGCGGCGAGCGCCAGCGAGTCACTCGGGCGGGCGTCGACAGTCACCGACTCGCGGGGCGTGTCGAGATGGAGGTCGGCGATGTAGGTCCCGTCGTCGATCGACGAGACGACGACGCGGTCGACCCGTCCCCCCAACTCCTCGGTCACGTCGAGCAACAGATCGTGCGTGAGCGGGCGGCCGATGTCGGTCGCGTCGAGGCCGCGGGCGATGCTTGCGGCCTCCTCGAACCCGACGAAGATGGGCAAGACGTCCGCCTGGTCCTCGACACCGAGCGTCACCACGGCGACGACCCCCGACGGGGACTCGGCGACGCGGACGCCCTCGATGTGTGCGTCCATACCGTCAGAAAACGGCCGGAGCGTAAAAACCCAGGCGGTCAGCGCGCGGCGGCGGGGACGGGAGGACGGCCTACTCGAAGAAGGCCAGCCCGTGGATCCGCGAGTCGTCGGTCAACTCGGGATGAAACGAGGTGCCGAGGACGTTGCCCTGTCGGACGGCGACCGGCTGGCCGTCGACCGACGCAAGGGTCTCGACATCGTCGCCGACCGAATCGATCGTGGGCGCGCGGATGAACACCGCCGGGAACGGGTCTGCGAGGCCGGTTACGTCGAGGACAGCCTCGAAGCTATCTTTCTGTCGGCCGAAGGCGTTCCGGTCGACGCTCACGTCGAGGATGTCCAAGGTTTCGACGCGGTCGTCCTTCGCGTCGGAACTGGCGACGATGAGGCCCGCACAGGTGGCGAGCACCGGCTTGCCAGCGGCGGCAAACGCCTCGATCTCCTCGTTGAGTCCTTCCTCGGTGAGCAGCCGAGAGATGGTTGTCGACTCCCCGCCCGGCAACAGGAGCAGATCACAGTCGGGGACGGTGCCCGGCGAGCGTATCGTCTCGACGCGACAGACCTCGCCGTGTCGCTCGGCTGCGCGCTCGATCGCCTCGGCGTGTTCGGCGACATCGCCTTGGACCGCGATGACGCCCACGGTGAGCATATCCGCTATTGGATAGGCGACCGAAAAAAGTACTCGATACGGGCCGTTCTGTCCCGCGCCCGTGTCGTGAAGCCAGTCGGCGTATTGGAAAGACGGGGCGGGGACGGCGTGCGCGATAGGCCGGTGGGCATTTGTCGGGCGGCCGCGAACCATCGGTATGCTCGCCGTTCTTTCGGACACCCACGGCCGCGAGGACGCCCGGCTCTCGGGGCGGACCGCCGAGGCCGTCGAGGCCGCAACGGAGATTGTTCACGCAGGGGACTTCACGACCGCCGCGGTGCTCAACGACTTCGAGTCGTACGGACCCGTCCACGGCGTCTCGGGCAACAACGACACGCCCGCGGTATGTAACCGCGTTCCGAGGGATCGGGTCGTCGAGTGGCGCGGGCTTCGGATCGCCGTCGTTCACGGCCACGAGCACACCGACACCGCGCTGTCGATGTTCGGCCGGCAGTCGAACGCCGATCTCCTCGTCGTCGGACACTCACATGAACCGGGGTTCAGCGACGACGTTGTGCCGACTCTCAACCCCGGCAGCCACGCGGACCCGCGCTGGCACCGCCCCGCGCACGCGGAACTGGAGTGGGACGGGGCCGAGAACGCGGCGCTGGGGCGGCTAGTCGAACCGTCCGGTGAGGTGTTCGATCGCTTCACGATCGACCCGCAAGACGCTCGGTGAGCGTCACCAGAGGGGAAGGAAAACGCGCCGAACGCTCAGCGGGTGGGGTGGGGGGGGTGGGCAGCAGTGGAGGGCCGAAGCGTTCAGCGCATTCGATACGTGATACCGGGACATAAAGAGGCCACCGTAGGGTAAAATCGACGTTTTACACAACCGGGGGACAACCACCGGGGGCTCTCACGCGTACCGCCGAGTGCGGAGATACGTCACGCCGACGACGAGCGTGAGGACGGCCGCGCCACCAAGAAAAAACGCGAGCCCGGGGGGCATCCCACCGACTAACAGCCCCTCAAGAGCGGTCAAAAAGCCGTCTGACCCCTCGGCGGCCGCGTCCTCGAGTTCGGGAACTGGCGTCGCGGTCGGTTCCGGGACGGGTTCCTCCATCGCCTCCGGCGTCGGTTCCGGAGCCGGAGTCGACTCCGGCTCTGGCGTGTCGGCCGGGGCGTCGAACGCGCCGGCGTCGTCGCCGTCCCCGGGCGTCGGCGTAGGGGTCGCCTCCGGGTTTGGGGTCGCTGCCGGGGCGGGTGTTTCCTCCGGGTTTGGGGTCGATGCCGGGGCAGCGTCACCGCCGGACTCGGTGGGTGGGACGCCATCATCCCCACCGAACAGCGTCTGGATCACGGCGCCGCCGACGCCGAGGGCGAGGAAGCCGGCGAAAAGCCGCGAGAGGGCCGACCGGAGCCCCGAGGCGCGCTCCGCTTCGCCGGCGAAGATGACGAGGGGACTGTCGGCGGGACCGTACACCGACATTTCCCGACCCTTTTCAGAGTAGGCCGTCCCCACGACCTCAATCGCGCCGGCGTCGTCTAGCTTTTCGAGGTGGTACTGGGCGTTCTGCAGGGAGGTGTCGACGCGGTCGGCGAGTTCGCCGGGCGGGGCGGGGTCATCATGAAGCGCCGCTAGGATCCGGCGGGCCGTCGACGAGGAGAGGGCGGCCATCAGTTCGTCGGCCTCCTCGCTGTCGAGGTCGACGACCCGTGGGTCGCCATCGGGGGAGACGTCGGGGCTGGAGGGCAGGAGGCTCATCGACGAGGCGTATCAACCCCGCGATCATGAGCTTTTATACTGAACGGGTGGACGTGTCCCGGACCGAAGCGACGGAAGGGGCGCTCGGACGACCCCGGAAACGATTTTGCCCCGGGGGCGCAATGGCGGGATATGACAGGTCTCGTTCCGGTTCACCCGGCCGTCGGCATCTCGACGCTCCCGGCCGTCGCCCCCCCGACGCGTTCGACTGTCGGGGTCCCGGCGTCGCCGTTCTTCGGAGTCGACCCCGTCTTGGTCGGTATCATTCTAGTCCTTTTGCTCGTCGTCTTCGCGCTCTTTTTGTTCCTCCGGAAAACGCTCGTCAGTTTCTCCGAGGGGATGCGCGACGGCAGACGAAAGTGATCGCGCGTTAGACTGCCGCCGCGATCCGATCGATCGCCCGTTCGATGTCGGCCCGATCGACCCCGAGGTGGGTACAGAACCGGACCTGCCCGTCGCCGAACGGAACGCCGAGGACGTCCCGATCCGCCAGCCGTTCGAGGAACTGGTCGGCCGGGGGATCGGGATCGACCAACACGATGTTGGTCTCCGGCTTCGTGACTGAGAGCCCCTCGATATCGGCGAGTCCGGTCGCAAGTTTGCGCGCGTTCTCGTGATCCTCGGTGAGGCGGTCCCGGTTCTCCAGCGCGAGTCGACCAGGCGCGGCGATCAACCCCGCCTGTCGCATTCCGCCGCCGAACAGCTTCCGGACTCGGCGGGCATCGGTTATGAACGACTCCGGGCCGACGAGGGTCGAGCCGACGGGTGCGCCGAGGCCCTTCGAGAGACAGCACATCACCGAGTCGGCCGATCGGACCAGTCGGGCAGGATCGGTCTCCAGCGCGGCGGCGGCGTTGAACAGGCGCGCGCCGTCGACGTGGACCGGAACGTTTCGCTCGTGTGCGGCCTCGCAGGCGGCGTCGATCCGGTCGGCGGCGATAGCCCTCCCGCCCCTGCTGTTGTGGGTGTTCTCCAGACAGACCAATCCGGTGCCGGGGCGGTGGCTGTCGCGTTCGACGTGGCCGTCGGCGACGGCCTCCGGCGTCACGACCCCGCGCGGCCCGCCGTCGATCGGCCGGACCTGCAGCCCCGCGTGCTGGGCGAGGCCGCCCAGCTCCCATTTATAAATGTGGCTCTCCCGCTCAAGAAGGACCTCCGCGCCGCGCTCCGTGTGGACGCGGGCAGCGATCTGGTTTCCCATCGTCCCGGACGGAACGAAGAGCGCCGCCTCCTTGCCGAGGAGTTCAGCGACCGCCGCCTCCAGTTCGTTCACCGTCGGATCCTCACCGTAGACGTCATCGCCCACCCCGGCCTCGGCCGCCGCGGTTCGCATCTCTGCCGTGGGCTTCGTCACCGTGTCGCTCCGCAGATCGATCATATATATGGGGTCGCGCGGGAGTGTATAAGCGTGACGCGGGGAGCGTGGCCGGCAGGTGCTACCGTGTCCGGCGGTCGCCGCGCGTGTGGGCTCCGGTACGAAGCCGATCGGCCCAGGCCGTGAGGCCCACAGGCCCGACTCGGTCGTCGCGAGCGTTCGGGCTACTCCTCGATATCGATCGCCGGCCGCGACGGTTCGGCCTTCCTCGCCACGTCCTCGGGGGCGTCAGCCGCGGCGAGGACGCGCACCTCGGCGTCGAATTCCCGTTCGATCAGCCAGGCGGCGGCCTCAAGCGCGTCGAGTTCGGCGGCGGGGCCGAGTGTCCGCTGGAGCGCCTCACGGTTCTCTTGGAGTTCCTGACCGTACGAAGCGGCCTCGTCGCCGTGACGTTTGATCTCGTCGCGTTGCATCAACTCGCCGATGACGTTCGGCGCGTCGCTGTCGATGGCGACGTTCAGCGCCTCGTGTTTCCACTCGGGTGTGACGACGATGTCGATCCGTTCGGGGTCGTCGATGCCCGCGACCTCGACGATCTGGCGGACGTCCTCGCGGGTGTTCTCGACGAGCCGTCGCCGTTTCTCGACGGCGTCGCGGTCGGCGTCGGTCTCGGGCCAGGCCGACTCGACGACGAACTCATCCTCGCCGAGCGTCTCCCACAGCTCCTCGCAGACGTGGGGGGCGACAGGCGCGAGTAGCCGAACCGCGACCGACAGCGCGCGCTCGAACGTCTCGTCGTGGACGGCCGTATACTCGCGGTACTGTCTGAGAGTCCCGACGAGCGACTTGGCACCGCGAACGGCGGTGTTGAACACCAGTTCGTCGTACTCCTCGGTCGCGACGACGACGGCGGCCTCGGTCTCGCTTTCGAGGTAGTCGGCGATCGGCCCGGCCTCCGGGGTCGTTTCGATCTCCCCGGCAGCGTAGGCTTCGACGAGTTCCAGCAGCCGCGCGAGGAACGCGTACGCCGACTGGACGCCCTGTTCGGACCAGTCGAAGTCGCGTTCGGGCTGGGCGGCTTGCATCATGAACAGCCGTGCGGTGTCGGCCCCGTACTCCGAGACGATGGCCTGCGGGGAGACGACATTGCCCTTCGACTTCGACATCTTTTCGCCCTCGAGTTGGACCATGCCCTGCGCGAGCAGGTTCTCGAAGGGTTCGCGGTGGGTGAGCCCCTCGTGGTCGGCGAGTGTCTTCGTGACGAACCGCGAGTACAGCAGGTGCATCACGGCGTGTTCGATGCCGCCGACGTACTGGTCGACGGGCATCCAGTCGTTGGCACGGGGACGATCGAAGGGGGCGTCCTTGAGGCCCGGAGAGACGTATCGCAGGAAGTACCACGACGAGTCGACGAAGGTGTCCATCGTGTCGGTCTCCCGTTCGGCGTCGCCGCCACAGTCGGGACACGTCGTCTCCGTCCACTCGTCGGCGGCGTCGAGGGGGTTGCCGGTGGTGTTGACGAATTCGGGGAGTTCGACGGGCAACTCTTCGTCGGGGACCGGGACCGCCCCACAGTCGGGGCAGTGGACGATCGGGATCGGGGTTCCCCAGTAGCGCTGTCTGGAGATGCCCCAGTCGCGGAGCCGGTACTGGGTGGCCGTTTCGGCCCCTTCGATGTCCGCCGTGAGCCGGTCACGGGCGGTTTCGCTGTCGAGGCCGTCGTACTCCCCGGAGTTTACGAGGACGCCGTCTTCGGTGAACGCCTCGCTCTCAACGTCGGGGATGGTCGGCTCCCCGCTGCCCCCAGGGTCGGGGGCGATCACCGGCCTGATCTCGAGAGCTTTCTTTTTCGCGAAGGCGTGGTCACGCTCGTCGTGTGCCGGGACGGCCATCAGGGCGCCGGTACCGACGTCCGAGAGGACAAAGTCGGCGACGTACACCGGGATCTCCTCGCCGGTGACCGGGTTGGTCGCGGTGAGCCCGGTCTCGACGCCGTTCGGCTCGTCGCCATCGGGGTCGGCTTCCTCCTCGACGAACCGACGGACGTCCGCGTCCGTCTCGGCGAGGTCCTCGCTGATCGGGTGATCCGGTGCGAGCCCGAAGAAGGTCGCCCCGTAGATCGTGTCGACCCGGGTCGTGAACGCCTCGACATCGCCGTAGTCCCGCGGCTCAAATCCCTCGCCGCGTTCGCTGGAGGCGCGTGACGCCTCGCTGATCTCGAAGGAGAGTTCGGTTCCGCTCTGACGGCCGATCCAGTTGCGCTGCATCTGCCGAACGGAGTCGGGCCACCCCTCGAGATCGTCGATATCGTCGATGAGTTCGTCGGCGTACTCGGTGATTTTCAGGAACCACTGTTCGAGGTCGCGGGTCCCGACGGGCGTATCACAGCGCCAACACAGTTCGTCGTCGCCCTCGACCTGCTCGTCGGCCAGCACGGTTTCGCACTCGGGACACCAGTTGACCTCGGCGTTGCGTCGCTCGGCGAGACCCTCCTCTAAGAATCGCGAGAAGAGCCACTGGTTCCACCTGTAATATTCGGGCGTACAGGTCGTGATTTCGCGGTCCCAGTCGTAGCCGAACCCCATCGACTCCATTTGCCCTTTCATCGTCTCGATGCAATCGAAGGTCCAGTCGCGGGGGTTGGTGTCGCGCTCCTTGGCGGCGTTCTCGGCGGGAAGTCCGAAGGCGTCCCACCCCATCGGGTGGAGCACATCGTCGCCGCACATCCGGCGGTATCGGGCGTAGGCGTCCGTGATCGTGTAGTTCCGGACGTGCCCCATGTGGAGCTGTCCGGACGGGTAGGGATACATCCCGAGGACGTACGTCGGATCCTCGACGTCGTCGGGGGTCCGGTACGCGGAGGCATCGTCCCAGGCCTCCTGCCAGCGTCGTTCGACCGCGGCGTGGTCGTATCCGTCATCGTACATGGAGAGGAAGTTACTCCCACGTTCCGCCGGTTCGGCCCTTAAACTTTCCATCCGGCCGCAACGTGCCCACGAACTGGGAATGAGGGTAAAACGTCATACCGTCGCGGGTTCAATCGTTGGGTATGGTCCAAAATACCACACTGGGGCGGCTGCGAGGGGCGGTAGAGTCAGTGCGGACTCCGGCGGGGGGGGACGACCAGTTGGCCAATCCGAAGATCGCGGCGGCGGCGCTGTTGTTGCTCGTGTTGCTCCCGCTCGTGCCGTTTCTCGCGGTCGTCTTGACGATCTCGCGGACGCTAAAGGGCGTCCGGCGGCGCGTCTCATGGGAATGACATCCTCCGCGGCGTGAACGGTGCGGTTTCCCACGTTTGGAGCCAGCCGCTTCGACACCAACACGGGCAACATTCCCCGCTCGCTGCGGGTACTCCAGTTTGTGCTCAGTGCGTGAGCCGTCGAATGACGGTGTGGCATATTTAGCGTCCCTGTCCGGGTGGACCCTGTATCTCCTTGCACAGCACCCGACGAACCGCAGTTGAGTGACGCCAGTCACGTTATCGGTGGCTGGCGACACGGGCCGTGCCATCGGCCTGCGGGCCCTTTCTGCCACGGTGGGCACGCTCAAGTACCGCAGGGGTTGATTGTGTCATGCCATCACTACATCCCGTGTTGCAGGGGCAGCGGTAGTGTAAGCACCGGATGGTGCATGTTGGCGGGGAGGACCCCAAGGTGTTCCCGGATTGATTTCGGCTCTTGAGTTACACTAGTGTATGTCTGTAATAATCATAAATCTGTGGGCTAGCGAGGCTGTGACGCGGTTCACGCCCGGCGTGAACGCCGGG